>Ga0335069_10009824_pt1 | contig 13598 bp, 11 predicted proteins | sample Lox_Sample_11_FD_206714 | JGI IMG/M metagenome (GOLD analysis project Ga0335069, IMG submission 206714) | Soil microbial communities from Loxahatchee National Wildlife Refuge, Florida, United States - Lox_Sample_1.1 | ecosystem: Environmental > Terrestrial > Soil > Wetlands | place: USA... | reverse complement strand
TGGGGCCGCGACCGGGGCACTGGTCGCCTCGAGGATGCTCTGGCAGCTCCCCGGTGGGCGGCTCGGCGGGATGAGCGGGGTCGCTTACCTCGCCGCAGCGCTCGCCGCCGTGGTCCCTGGCCTCCTCTACTTCGTGGAGCTGCGCGTCCGGCGCGAGAACGGGGATGCCCGGCGAGCAGCCGAGATCAGGCGCCGGCGGCCAGCCCTCCCTCAAAGCTCGCGCCTCGAGCCTCAGGCGCCGAGTAGGCGCGTGGCAGGCGCACGGTGAACACCGTCCCCCGCTCCGACGTCGAATCGAGGTCGATGGTGCCCCCGTGTGCGGTCACCACCTGCCTCACGATGTAGAGGCCGAGCCCCAGTCCCCGGGCGGACGAAGCGTCCGCGAGGGATCCGCGCGAGAACGGCTCGAACAGCACCGGCAAGAGCTCCGGTGCGATCGCCTGCCCCTGGTTCTCGACGGCGAGCACCGCGCACTCCTCGTCTCCCCCGACCGACAGCCGGACCGGGGCCTCCTTGGCTCCGTGCTGGAGAGCATTCGAGACGAGATTCGATACCACCTGGGCCATACGCGCTGGATCCCAAATTCCCCGGCCGTTGCCGTCCAGCGCGAGTTCGATGGCGCGGCCCGGTGCCACCGCCCGAAGCTCGCGAACGACGTTCCGACAGACTTCGTGCAGGTCGGTGGGCACGGGGGCCATGGGCAGGGTCCCGGTGAACCGCGCATCGGTGAAGTCGAGGAGGGTGCCGATCATCTCCAACATGCGCTGGGCGGCACCCCCGATCCCCGCGATGGACTCACGCACGCCCTGGGGAAGGTGGTCCCGCCGCAGGATCAGCGCAGAGAGCGCCTGGACGGCACCGAGCGGGTTGCGAAGGTCGTGCCCCAGGATCCCGATCATCTGCTCCCGGAAAGCGAGGGCCCGTGCCAGCTGCTCCTGGGCCCGCTTCTGGTCGGTGATGTCGGTGGCGGCTCCGGTGAGGCCGACGATCGCTCCCGAGGAGTCGCGCAGCGGCTCCTGCGAGATGAGCAGATGGTGGACATCGCCGCGGCGCGCCTGGATCCGGACCTCGGCGTGGACGCGCCGTCCCTCCCTCAGAACCGCGCGATCGAGAGCGTTGAGTGGCGCGGCTTCCTCGGGCGTGAAGAGTTCCTCGGCCGTCTTCCCGAGGATGTCGCTCGCATGGTAACCGAGGGGCGGATTGTAGATCCAGCGGTAGCGGCCCTGCGAATCCTGCTCGAAGAGGGTGATGTTCGAGTGTGCCAGGGCCACCCGGAACCGCTCCTCCGTTTGTCGCAGCTCCCGATGCACCCGCGCGTTCTCGACGATCTGCGCCGCCCGCCGCACCAGCTCCTCCGCCAGAGCCACGTCCTCCTCGCCATATCTTCGCCCCGACTCCGAGGTCATGAAGAAGGCCATCGTCGCGATGGTGGTCGGGAGGGTCACCGGGATGACGAGGATGGAGCAGACGTGGAGCTGACGGATGAGCTCGAAGTACTCCTCGTCGGTCTGTTCCCGCAGCGTCTCGTCGGTGGAATCGGAGACCAGCAACGGCCGTCCCGTGCGCGCCGCTGTGGCCGCTGGCAGCCGGGCGCGCGAGGCGTGGTCGAGCGGGTACCGGCGCAGCGCCTCTGCGAGCGGGGCCCGGCTCGGGTCCCGATGGGCGACGTGAACCCGGTGGGCCTCTCCCTCCTCGATGACGTCGACCACGCACCAATCGGCGAGTTCCGGGATGGCCAGCCGAGCCACGGCCGTCAGCGCCTCCTCGTACTCCAGGATGCCTGCCAGGGTTCCCAGCTTGGAGAGGAGGGAGAGCCTCGCGACAAACATGCCCTTCCACTTCAAAGCGTCCATGTCTCGAGCCCTCCCTACTCTTGAAGCGGTGCTCGATAGGTTCGCCAGTCCCATACCGGCCGGTTCCTGTTCACCCGAACACCCCTTTTGTCCTTCGAGGTGTCGCGCCTACAGCCAACCACCCAGATCCAGCGCGAGAGAGCCATCGCCCGCTTCGCGAGCAAAGGACCCTGCTCCGGCGATCGACCTCCGCCAGGCGCTCGTTCAGCTCCAGCACCATCGGAAGCGAGCCGGCCGCGAGGCGTCACCGCCAGGGCGCGGGCGGTTGACACAGCCGTGAACCCTCGCCCCTCGCGTGTTGCTCGCCGCCGGCTCGAACCTAAAGACCCGAACGTGGAGGAGACACCGCCCTCCCGCTCAGGCCCCGGATCCCGAGCCGAAATCCGCCTCGATCTCGTAACGGCGCAAGCGCTCCGTAAGGGTGTTCCGGCTGATCCCGAGCCGGCGGGCCGCTTCCGACTGGTTTCCCCGCGCGGCCGTCATGGTCCGGATGATGACCTGGCGCTCCAGCGCCTCGACCTGCTCGCGAAGGGTTCGTCCGGCGGTGAAGCTGACCCCGGGACTAAAGTCCGGGGGCGGGGGCGGCCGAACCGGAGATGCGGTGTCGAGGAATGACTCCGGCCCGATCTCGCCGCCTCCGGAGAGCGCCACCATTCGCGCCACCACGTTCTCCAGTTGGCGGACGTTGCCCGGCCAGTCGGCGGCCGACAGGCGGTCGACGAGCGCGGGAGCGAGGCGAACCCCCTCGGAGCCGAAGCGATCGGCATAGCGAAGGGCGAACTCGTGGGCCAGGGCGGGGATGTCCTCGCGCCGATCCCGAAGCGGAGGCACCACCAGTTCCACCACCGCCAGCCGATAGTACAGGTCCTCGCGAAAGCGGCCGGCCCGCACCTCGGCGTTCAAGTCTCGGTTCGTGCAGGCGACCACCCGAACGTCCATCCTTTCCGGGCGCCCTGCCCCCACCGGCTGGATCTCCCCGTCCTGCAGAGCGCGCAAGAGCTTCGCCTGGATGGCGAGGGGCAGCTCGCCCACCTCGTCGAGAACCAGGGTCCCATGATCGGCCTGGGCGAAGAACCCAGCATGGGACTGGGTCGCGCCCGTGAACGCGCCGCGGGTGTGCCCGAAGAGCTCGGACTCGGCCAGGTCGGCCGGGATGGCTCCGCAGTTGAAACGGACCAGGGGCCCCTGCGAGCGGTGACTTTGCGCGTGGAGGAGGGACCCGACCAGCTCCTTCCCCGTCCCGGTCTCGCCTCGCACCAGGACCGTGATCTCCTTGGCCGCCACCCGCGCCACGGCATCGAGCAGCTGCCGCATCGCGGCCGAGTCGGCGACCACCCGCAGGCCGATGGCGTGCTCCGCGGCGAGCTGGCGGTTCCGGAGCCGGAGCGTTCGCGCCTCGAGCGCGCGTTCGAGCGCGACCAGCATCTCGTCCACGTCGAACGGCTTGGTGACGTACTCGTAGGCACCCGACTTGATGGCGCGAGCGGCAAGGCGCTCCGACCCGTGCGCGGTGAGGAGGATCACCGGAAGGCTCTCGTCCCGCTCCCGGATGGAGCGCAACAGCCCCATCCCGTCCATCCCCTCCATGGAAAAGTCGGTCACCACCGCATCGGCGCGTTCCACGAGGTTCAGGGCCTCCGCCCCCGAGCCGGCCAATAGCGGCTCCCAGCCACGGCCTTCCACCAGCTCCCTCAAGGCGAGGCGAACCGAGGGCTCGTCATCCACGAGCAACACGCGAGGCACGGGCTGCTCCTGTCGTGAATCGGGGAAGGGTGAGGCTCGCCAGCGTTCCCTTGCCCGGCTCGCTCTCGTATCGGAGGGTTCCGCCGTGCTGGGCGATCACCGAGCGCGCCAGCACCACGCCCAGGCCCGTTCCCTGGGCGCGGGTGGTGAAGAAGGGCGTGCCCACCCGCCTCAGGGTGTCGGGGGCCATGCCCCGACCGGTGTCCCGGACCGCGATCTCCGCCAGCTCCCCGTTCGACCGCACCTCCACGAGCACCTGCCCGCCGGGCGGGGTCGCTTCGATCGCATTGGCGACCAGGTTGAGGAGTGCCTCCTTGAGGCGGCGCGAATCGGCCTCCACCACCGCATCGCCCTGCGCGAAGAGGCGAACCTGGGCGTCGTCGGCACGCGCCGAGAGCACGTCCAGGGTGTCGGACACGAGCGACCCGAGGCCGATGCGCCGCGGCATCACCTCCTGCAGGGGACGGGTGAACGAGAGATAGTTCTGCAGGAGGTCCTGCATTCGCGCGACCTCTCGGTCCACGATCTCCAGCCGTTCGTGGGAGCTCGCCTCGGACCCGGTTCTCAAACCGAGCTGGATGAGCGCCTTCACCGCGGTGAGCGGGTTCTTGAGCTCGTGCGCCAGCTTGGCCCCGATCTGCTCGAGGTTCTGAGCCCGCTGAAGCGCGTCCGCCGCAACGTCCTTTCTCCAGCGGGCCAAGGCGTCCCGCCTGCCGCGCACGATGGAGAGCGTCGGGGCGAGCAGCGCACCGACTCCGAGGACGCTCAGCGCGGCGAGCGCCCCGTATGCACCCTCCGGCATCTGCGGTCCCGCCAAGGAGCGCGGCAATAGGGCCATGACGCAGACGCTGGCGCTGGTCGCGAAGAGGAGCAGCCGCGTCTGGAAACCATCGCCCACCGCCGCCACCGCGGCCAGGTACGCCGCCAGCACCGTGACCAAGAGAGGACTCCGGATGCCTCCCGTCACCGCCACGGCCAGGCCCGTGGTGAGGAGGACGCTCGACTGCGTGAGTGCGATCCGCCAGGCCACTCGATCCGGGTCGGCGTTCACGCATCGCCTCGGGTCGTGCCCGGCGCAAGTGAACGCAAGGTGATACTGGACCTGCTGCACCACGGCGGCGAGCGCGAGTACGGCGATCCGTGGAGCGGGGTACCCGCTGGCGAGGAGCAAGGACGAGGTGACGGTGTAGAAGGCGAGCGGAAAGAAGACCTCGGAGCGCGGCCGCCGCCCGAGGGCACGCCAGCCCCTCGGGCCCTCGGTTGGCAGACCGCTCGACTCCTCCTGCTCAATGACCGCCTCGGTCATGTCGGAACGTGGAGCAAATTCCGGACCGGTCGTCAGAACCTGTTTCATTCCCTCCCATCGAGCGTACGCGGGCGGCCGATTCGTTTCCGCGCCCAACCGGGGCAGTGAAGCCGGCGCAGGTTGCGCAAGCTTTGAGCAGCCACCGTACTGCGGGTATACCCGGTGGCCTCGATTAGGTGGTTCACCTCCCTGACCCCCCGATGGGCTCGTCTGGACGGTGATCCGCCGATCGTCATGGGACAGACGGCCAGCGCGGCGACGCGGCCCGCGAGGTCTCATGAGTGCGACACGAGGTACGGGAAAGACATTCGCCTTCGCACCGGCCGAGGAACTCGGGCTGAGGGTATTGCACGACCTCAAGAACCCACTCGCGGGGGTCAGGGCCCTCGTGCAGCTCGGTCTGCGCAACCCCGGCGAGGCCGCGTCGCATCCCCGTCTGGCCGCAGTCGAGACGGAGATCGAGCGGGTTCTGCAGCTTCTGCAGAGGTACCTTTCCTCCGCCTCCTCCCCTCCTCTCGGCGGGGTCAATCCGGTCCACCTCGAGCTTGGGCCCCTAGTCTCGGGCGTGCTCTGCGCGCTCAAAGCCCGGGCCGAGGAGGCGGGCGTCCGGCTCTCCTCGCAGGGCGACGCCACGGTCGATGCCGATCCGAATCAACTCGAGGGGGCCCTCCTCAACTTGGTCGCGAACGGCATCGAGGCCACCCCGCCGGGCGGAACGGTGAGCGTGGAGGTGAGCCGCTCGGCCGAGGAGATCCGGATCGCGGTCTGCGACACGGGCCGCGGCATGGATGGCGACGATCTCCGACGCCTGGGGACGGCCTTCTTCACCACGCGCGCGGAGGGCACCGGGCTCGGAGTAGTGCTGGCCTGCTCGGCCATCGCCCTGCACGGCGGAACCCTCCGCTACGAGAGCGAGCCCGGCAAGGGAACGATCGCCCGGGCCACGCTCCCCCGCCGCTCGAGAGTCGCCTGAACGGGCCGCGCCCCCCTCGGCGCCGTCCTGTTGTGCGCTACGAGTGAAGTGCCCTTCTCCGCCCGGGTGCCCCGAGCCTGACCGGCTCGGCCGCTCGCCACTTCGCCGCGCCCCGCGCGAGCGTGCTCAGACCGTGAACGATCTGCGCCACGGTCTCTCTACCGCCTGTCTTGAACGGCCCGACTTCCGCCCGTGGCAGAGGGAGGTCGGGCTTGGCCCGGCCCCTGCAAACGCACGGGTTCAAGCGGGGGGCGGTGACGACGGCCCATCGTTCACCGCTGGTCACAGGAGGGCGCCATGAAGTGGTTCAAGGTCCTCGGTGCTCTGGGCGGGGTCGCGACGGCCGCGCACGCTACCGCCCTCCAGCCGCTCGAAGAGTTCCTGCGCGGCGCCCGAGCGAACGGCCCCGACGACGCCGAGGCGCGGGCTCTCGAGAGCCAGTCGGCCGCGGAGGCGACCGCCACGCTGGGCCAGGCTCTCCCGCGCCTGTCGCTCCAGGCTCACTACACCCGCAATCAGTACCAGGCATCGATCCCGATCCCGGCCGCCGGGGGGGGACCCCCTAGCGCCGTGACCATCACCCCCTGGGATCAGATCGACGGCGAGGCCATCCTGACCGTGCCGCTTGTGGACCTCGCGAAGTTCGCCCGGATCGCGGCGGCCCCAAACCACCGCGGCGGCGGCCACCTCGGGAGCTGAGGCCACCGACCTGCGCGTCCAGTCGACGGTCTCCCAGGACTACTACCAGCTCATCGCCTACGCCGCCCTGGTCGACTCCTCGCAACGGGCCCTCCAGGTGGCCCGGGTGAGCCTGAGTATCGCCGAAGAGCGGTACGAGGCGGGCGCCGCCGCGCTCCTCGATGCCGATCGCGCCCGGGCGGAGGTGGAGCGCAATGTCCAGCAGCTCGCAGCCGCCGAGCTCCAGGTATCGCTCGCCGCTCGAGCACTCCAGTCGGCGACCGGGGTCTCGCCCGATCTCCAGGGGCAGATGGCCTTCGGGGACGATCTCCACGAGGAGCCACCGCTCGAGCAGTTCCAGACCCCGGACGATGGGATCCCCTCGATCGCCACGGCGATCGAGCACCGCGTCGCCTCGGAGCAGACCGCCGCCGCCGAGCGGCTGTCATTCGTTCCCAGCCTCGAGGCGGCCCTGACCGAACAGACCTCCAACGTGAAGGGGTTCTCGGGCCAAGAGGCCTTCTGGCAGGCGGTGGTCGGGCTCACCTGGTCCTTCGACCTCACCAAGGTCGCGAGCGTCCGCGCTCAAGCGGCGGCGGCGGACGCCGCGAGGGCCGAGGAGCAGCGGGCCCGGCTCAGCGCGCGCGACGACATCCACCGCGCCTGGATGACCGTCGAGACTGACATCGCCCGGAGCCGGTCCGCTCGGGTCGAGGCGGAGGTGAGCGCTCGGGCCTCGGCCATCGCCCTGGAGCAGTACCGGGACGGCACCGCGACCCAACTCGACCTCCTCCAAGCCCAGCGCGATGCCTTCAACGCGGAGGCCTCGAGGATCCAGGCGGATGCCGACCTCCTCAACTCGCGCGCCCAGCTCCGGATCGCGGCGGGGGAGAGCCTCCTGCCGGGTGCGGCAAGGAGAGCGCCATGACCCGAGTCGATACCCTCGATGCCCCTTGCACAGGCTTTGAGCGATCCGCTCAGGCCCACCGCACGCCCGGGGCCGGGGACGACGCAGTCCTGAGCGAAAGTCCACCCTGAGCGGAATGGCCCACCGCCTGCAACGCATCAACCGATTCCGAGGAATACCCATGAAGAGCAAGACAAAGCAGCGCATCGTCGTCGCAGTGGGGCTTTTGCTGGTCGCCGCCATTCTCGTGGGGGTGAAGGCCGGCCAGATCGTCACCATGGTCCGGGCCGCCGGGTCCTTCACCCCCCCGGCCGTGGCCGTGACCTCGGCCCAGGTCCAGGGAGCGGAGTGGGAGGCCACCCGGGAGGCGGTCGGCACGGTCGTGGCGGTGCAGGGGGTGACCCTCGCCTCGGAGGTCGCCGGGCGTGTGCGCGAGATCACTTTTGAGTCGGGCACCTCGGTCCGGCGCGGCGACGTGCTGGTCAGGCTCGACGCCTCCTCCGAGGAGGCCCAGCTCGCCTCGGCGCTCGCCGACGCGCAACTGGCGGGGGTGACGCTCGAGCGGGCCAGGAGGCTGCGCCGGGGCGAGGCCAACTCTCAGGCGGACCTGGACGCGGCCGAGGCTCGGGCCAAGCAGGCCGATGCCGCGGTGGCAAACCTGCGGGCCACCATCGCCAAGAAGACCATCCACGCCCCGTTCGACGGACGCCTCTCCATCCGGGAGGTGAACCTCGGGGAGATCCTCTCGCCCGGCGCACCCCTCGCCTCCCTCCAGCAGGTGAGCCCGATCTACGTGGACTTCTGGCTTCCCCAGCAATCCCTGCGAGACACGCGGCCCGGCGAGCGGGTGCGGCTCACCACCGACACCTATCCCGACGCCCAATGGGCGGGCGCGATCACCACCGTCAACCCCGAGGTGGACCCGAGCACCCGAAACGTGAAGGTGCGCGCCACCTTCCGCAACGACGACGGACGGCTCCGGCCCGGGATGTTCGGGAACGTGGAGGTCCTCTCCTCCGAGAAGCGGCGCGTGCTCTTCATCCCCGCGACTTCCGTCCTGTACGCGCCCTACGGCGACTCGGTCTTCTCCATCGAGAAGGAGAAAGACGCCGCGGTGGCCCGGCAGAGGTTCGTGCGCCTGGGAGAACACCGGGGCGATCTCGTGGAGGTGGTTTCCGGGCTCAAGGCCGGCGAGACGGTGGTGGGCAGCGGAGGATTCCGCCTAAAGAACGGGGCCGCGGTGGCCGTGAACAACACCCTTGCACCCGATGCGCAACTCGCCCCCAGGCCCTCGGATGAGTGAAGAGCCGGAGAAACGACCATGAGATTCACCGACCTCTTCATCCGGCGACCGGTTATCGCGATCGTGCTGAGTCTCGTCATCGTCATCGCCGGGGTCCAGGCGATCCGGTCCTTGAACGCCCGTCAGTACCCCCGCAGCGAGAACGCCGAGATCACCGTCACCACCTCCTACGTGGGGGCCAGCCCCGAGCTGGTGCGCGGGTTCATCACCACGCCGCTCGAACGGGTCATCGCCGCCGCCGACGGGATCGACTACATCGAGTCGGAGAGCAAGCAGAACGTCTCCACCATCCGGGCCCGGCTGCGCCTCAACTACGACGCCACCCGGGCCCTGGCGGAGATCGGCTCCAAGGTCGACCAGGTCCGCGGCGATCTCCCCCCCGGAGCGGAGATCCCGGTCCTGAACATCGTCTCGGCCGATAGCCAGTTCGCCTCGACCTATCTCTCCTTCTCCTCGCAGTTCTTGAAGCAGAACGAGATCACCGACTACCTGGTCCGGGTGGTCCAGCCCCGCCTCTCCGCCATCCCCGGAGTCCAGCGCGCGGACATCCTCGGGGCCCGGACCTTCGCGATGCGGATCTGGCTCAAGCCCGACCGGATGGCGGCGCTCAACGTCACCCCCGCCCAGGTGCGCCAGGCGCTCGTGGCCAACAACTACCTGGCCGCCGTCGGCGAGACCAAGGGCTCGCTGGTCCAGGTGAACCTCACCTCCAACACCGACCTCCACTCCGAGAAGGAATTCCGCGAGCTCGTCGTCCGCGAGAAGGACGGGGCAACCGTCCGGCTCGGAGACGTGGCCGACGTGGTGCTCGGGGCGGAGAACTACGACACCGCCGTGAACTTCAACGGCCAGACCGCGGTCTTCATCGGCGTCTGGGCGCTCCCCAACGCCAACGCCCTCGACGTCGTGAAGCGCGTCCGGGACGAGATGGCCTCCCTCAAGCGCGACCTCCCGGAGCAGATCGAGTCCCGGGTGGCCTACGACGCCACCAGCTACATCCGGGACGCGATCCACGAGGTGCAGACCACCCTCGGCGAGACCCTGCTCATCGTGGTGGTCGTCATCTTCCTCTTCCTCGGATCCTTGCGGTCGGTCCTGGTCCCGGTGGTGGCCATTCCGGTCTCGCTCATCGGGGCGGTGTTCCTCATGCAGGTGTTCGGGTTCACGGTGAACCTCCTCACCCTGCTCGCCATCGTGCTCTCGGTGGGGCTCGTGGTCGACGACGCCATCGTGGTGGTCGAGAACGTCGAGCGGCACCTGCGCGAGGGACGGCGGCCGGTGGAGGCGGCCCTCCAGGGGGCGCGCGAGCTGGTCGGCCCCATCATCGCCATGACCATCACCCTCGCCGCCGTCTACGCCCCCATCGCCTTCCAGGGGGGCCTCACCGGCTCGCTCTTCCGGGAGTTCGCCCTGACCCTCGCCGGCGCGGTGGCGATCTCCGGCGTGGTGGCCCTGACCCTCTCCCCCATGATGTCGGCCTACCTCCTGCGCCGGGAGGAGCGGGGCCTCTCGGCGCGCATCAGCCGCGGGTTCGACCGCATTCGGGACCTCTACGCCCGGCTCCTCGCCCGCTCGCTCGCCGCGCGGGGCTCGATCTACGCCGCCTGGGTGGTGCTGAGCCTCTTGGCGCTGGCGATGTTCTCCCAGGCGCCGAGGGAGCTCGCCCCCACCGAGGACCAGGGCGTCATCCTGGGGGTGGTCAATACCCCCTCGAACTCCACCCTCGACCAGCTCCTGCCTCTCACCCACGAGGTGTTCCGGACGGTGAAGAGCGTCCCGGAGACGGAGTTCGTCTTCCAGCTCACCTCGCCGGACGGCGGCTTCTGGGGAACGACGCTCGCGCCCTGGGGAGAGAGGCGGCGGACCGCCTTCCAGATCCTCCCCCAGGTCAGCGCCCGGGTGGCGGCCATTCCCGGAATCGAGACCTTCGCCATCCTGCCGCCCGCCCTCCCCGGGGGTGGCCAGTTCCCGGTCGAGTTCGTGGTGGCCTCGACCGCGGAGAGCGCCGAGGTCCTCGAGTTCGCAAAGAAGATCCAAGCGAAGGCGGCGGCGAGCGGGATGTTCGCCTTCCCCCCGCTCATCGACGTCAAGGTCGATCAGCCCTCCTCGGAGGTCGAGCTCGACCGGGAGAAGGTGGCGCAGCTGGGGCTCAATCTCCAGGAGGTGGGCCAGGAACTCGCCGCGGCCACCGGCGGGAACTACGTGAACCGCTTCAGCATCGGCGGGCGGAGCTACAAGGTCATCCCGCAGGTGCTCCGCTCCCAGCGCCTCAACCCCGAACAGCTCCGGGACATCTACGTGAGCGGCCCGAACGGGCAGCTCATCTCCCTCGACTCCATCGCGCGGATCCGCGACACCGTCACCCCTCGCTCGCTCAACCGATTCCAGCAGCTCAACGCGGTGAAGCTGAGCGGGGTGGCGATCCGGCCGCTCGACCAGGCGCTGCGGTACCTCGAGGACCAGGCCGCCCAGATCCTGCCCAAGGGCTACACCATCGACTACACCGGGGAGTCGCGCCAGCTCCGCACCGAGGGGAACAAGTTCCTCCCGGCCTTCCTCCTCGCGGTGGTGCTCATCTTCCTCGTGCTGGCCGCGCAGTTCAACAGCTTCCGCGACCCGTTCGTCATCCTCGCCGGCTCGGTGCCTCTGGGGATGTTTGGAGCGATGGTGATGATGTTCCTCAAGATGCCCAACCCGACGATCCACTACTTCACCGACGGCTGGACCACCACCCTGAACGTCTACTCGCAGGTGGGGCTCGTAACGCTGGTGGGCCTCGTCGCCAAGAACGGAATCCTCATCGTCGAGTTCGCCAATAAGCTCCAGGAGACCGGCCTCTCCAAGCTCGAGGCGGTGAAGAGCGCCGCGGTGACGCGCCTCCGCCCCATCCTCATGACCAGCGTGGCCACGGTCTTCGGCCACTTCCCCCTCACCCTGGTGAGCGGGGCCGGGGCAAAGGCGCGCAACAGCATCGGCCTCGTGCTCGTGTCCGGAATGACCATCGGAACGATCTTCACCCTGTTCTTCGTGCCCGCCATCTACCTCCTCATCGCGCGAGACCACCGGGGCCAGGAGAGAGGGGAAATGGAACTCCCCGACGAGGAGGAGGAGGAGGTCCCGTTCCGCGCCGCGCGCGAGGCACAGGCGGGGTAGCTGAGGGGACGGAAGAGGGAGCCCCCGCTCGTTCGGGGCGCTTCTGGTCGGAAGGAGGCAGGAGATGGCGCAGAGAAGGGGAACAAGATCTCTCCCGAGCGTCTTTGGCTGGTGGGAACTCCCGGCGGGAGGAGTCATGCGGCTCCCCCACGGCCGCGTCGGGACGGTGGTCCGCGTCGCTCGTGGCTCGGTCCTCGTCACCCGGGAGGGCGACCCCGAGGACCACGTCCTCGGGGCGGGCGAGGAGATCGTGCTTCCGGCTCGAGGGCTCGCCGTGGCATGGGCGTTCACCGAGGCGTTGGGTTCGGTGCGGGAAGCGTCGAAGGCCTCGAGCCGTCCGAGGAGCGACGGCACGACGAGAAGGCACCCCGCAAAGGCGATCCCGGTTCCATCCTCCTATGGCGGGCCGGCATGAGCCGCTTCACCCCCCAGGCGTCGTAGAGGCGACCGGCCTGGGATGTCGGTTCTCGAGCGAGGCGGCGAACCCGGCCCTCGAGGCCTTCCATCGTCCGTCGGCCCCTCCCCCGGACGGAGCGAGCACCATCGCCTCGTGCTTCTGGTCCCTAGAGCCGGGGCCACCATCGAGCGGTCGGAGTGCGCGCATCTTGCCCGACGGAGCGGTGGACCTCATCCTTTCCGTCCGTGCGAAAAGCATCGAAGCCTGGGTTATGGGGGGGGCGACGGGCCCGCGCTTGGCCCAGCTCCCTTCCATCGGCTATCGCCTCGGCCTCAGCTTCGGTCCTGGCGAGGCCAGCGCCGTATGGGAGGCCCCCGCGGTCGAGTACGCCGACCGCGTCTCACTGGGCGACATCATGGGAGGATCTGCGACCGAACTCGTCGCTCGCCTTTCGGATACAGGCGGCCTTTCGGAACAGGTGGGGATTCTGGTCATGGACACGACCAGACTCGAATACAAGCGGTCAAGAGACTCAACCATCTCGTTCGTAGAGAAGCTCAGGCGAAAGCTCATCGGGGTCGGCGCTCGCTCTTTCTTCGCCCTTGGCCGGTTGCGGTACCGCCTCTCGCCGCGCCGGAGCAAGCTTCGCCACCTGGATCACGTCACGGTTCCCTGCAGGGACCTCCGCGTGGCGGAGGTCTTCTACGTCGGCCTACTCGGGGCGCGAGTCGCCCTTCGACTCGATGAGCGGCTCCTCATGAGGGTGGGGTGGACGCGCGAGCAGATCCGGCGAGACCACGCCGAGCACGTTTCTTTGACGCTCGGTGTTGGCCCGCGCATCGACATCTTCGAGTATCCCGCGGGAATCCCCGGCGAGCGGGCGGTGATGCACACGCACATGGCGTTCTGGGTTCCGCCGGGTCAGTTCCTCGGGTGGCAACGCCGTCTGAGCGGCAGGGGGTCCGCACCGCCGGACCCACCCGGCCCGGCCCGCAGGGTCAAGCCTCCTGCTACTTCAACGACCCTTTCGGCAACCACCTCGAGATCATCACCGTCGGCTTCGTGCGGCGGGAGCTCCCGGTGGGCGTTCCGGACCGGTCGAACCTCAACTACTCCTGGCCCCCTCCAGAGCCTTAGTATTACCCGGTCACTTTTCTTGCGGGGGATCGCGCTTCGTGATCTACCCTGGGCATGATCGCCCCCGTGAAGAAGCTTGAGCGGTCCCTGGAAGAGTTCGTCGATTCCCTGTTCGATGGGATGGGCCGGCCTGAGCGACGTCGAGCCA
>Ga0335069_10009822_pt1 | contig 13599 bp, 10 predicted proteins | sample Lox_Sample_11_FD_206714 | JGI IMG/M metagenome (GOLD analysis project Ga0335069, IMG submission 206714) | Soil microbial communities from Loxahatchee National Wildlife Refuge, Florida, United States - Lox_Sample_1.1 | ecosystem: Environmental > Terrestrial > Soil > Wetlands | place: USA... | reverse complement strand
GCCGGAGGGTCCCCACCCGATCCCATCCCGAACTCGGTCGTTAAGCCCTCCTGGGCCGATGGTACTTCGTCTCAAGGCGCGGGAGAGTAGGTCGTCGCCAGGTCTGCCAAGCGGATGCGTGTCCATCTGACCCTTCAATCACGACCCGGCTTGCCGCGGGGTGGAGCAGCCCGGTAGCTCGTCAGGCTCATAACCTGAAGGTCATAGGTTCAAATCCTATCCCCGCACCCAAGATCACGACCACGGCCCCCGCGCACTCCGCGGGGGCCGTTTTCGTTCTGGGGAGGCGCGATGCGGTGGAACGTCAAGCCTGGGCGGTCGACAACTCCGACCCCGCGCCGGCCCTGATCGCCCAGATCGAGGACGCGAGCGCGCGGCTCGCCGCCCTCTGAGGCCGCCTACGGCCGCACGCCCCACTTGGCGTAATAGTCACCGACCTTCGGGTTGAGCGCCTGCGCGGCGCGAATGTCGGCCTGGCCCGGGCCGGACTGTCCATTGCGGGTCTGGGCCAGGCCGCGGACGTAAAGCGAGCTCGCGTGCCGGGGATCGACCTGTAGCGCGGCGTTGTCGTCGTCGATCGCGCGGCCCATCTGGCCGCGACGGAACCAGACGAACGCGCGCGCATCGAGCACGTTGGCGTCGTTCGGATAGAGCTCGAGCGCGTGGTTGCAGTCTGCGAGCGCCTGGTCGAGCTGAATGCTTGCGGCCGCGCGAACGGCGCAGCGCGCATAGAGATAGGCTTCCGTGTTCGGCGCCAGTTGCAGCGCATGCGTGAAGTCCGCGATCGCGCCTTGCGCGTCGCGGCGGTCGGCCGCCGCCTGGCCGCGGCCGAAGAAACCCGCCGCGTCGTTCGGATGCAGCTGGATCGCCTGGTTGTAGTCGGCGATCGCCTTGTCGGTGTCGCCGCGCAACCGGTAGGCGTCGCCTCGCACGTCGTACGCGCCCCAGGTGCTCGGCGCCAGCCGCAGCACCGTGCTGAAGTCGTTGATCGCGCGTTGGTATTCCTGCTTGCCGATCCAGGTGAGGCCGCGTTCGTAGAGGCTGTACTGGTCGTTCGGGCTGAGCTCGACCGCCCGGTCGAGCGCCGTGATCGCGCCGTCGTAGTCGCCGCGTTCGTACAGCGCCGCGCCGCGACGGGCGGCGGAGGCCTGGTCCAGCGTCGCGGTCTGCGGGATCTGGGCGCGCAGGTTACGCGCGTCGGGATCGTTGGCCGTGATCGCCTGTGCGAGGTCGAGATCGGCCAGCGCCAGGTCGTACTGGCGCAGCGCGACATAGGCCGTGGCGCGCTCGACGTAGGCCGACTCCTGGCCCTCCGGCGACAGGCCGTGCGCCTCGATGGCGCGGGTGAAGAGCGCGACGGCGCCGTTGTAGTCGTTGCGGTTAAGCGCGTCCTGACCGGCCTTCGCGTCGCCGACGACGTCCGCGCGGGAAACGCCCGCCAGGAGCGCGACCAGCGCCGTCGCAAGCAAGATCCCCCGCCTCATCGCCTCCCTCGCACGCCCCCGGGCCACGCTAGTCCGTCTAACGCGAAATGGCGACATTCGGTTCGCCGCCACTCGTCAGGACCAGGACAAGCAGGAAGGGCGCCATCCACGCCCCGAAACCAAGGGACGGACCGGCCCTGAACCGTGGCTGAACGACGCTGTCGCGCGACGCCCAAGCCCGCTACACACGGACCCGATGACCGAAGCTCGACCGATCGGCGCAGCCGGCCCCGCCCCGGCGCGCGGCCGCGATGGACCGCTCGGGCCGAACACCGTCTTCCTCCTGTTCCTGGCGGCGAACCTGATCCTGTGCGCGGTGCCGCTGGTTCCGCAGCTGTTCGGCCACGGCAAGGGAAAGGACTATCCGCTCTGGTATGGCGTCGGCCGTCAGGTGCTGACGGGCGGCGGCCTCTACTCGCGGACCGACGCGGGCGTCTTCGCGTTCCTCTATCCCCCCTTCGCGGCGGTGATGCTGGCGCCGTTCAGCCTGTTCGGACGGGCTTTCTCGATCGTCTGCATCGACCTCGTGAACATCGCCAGCTGGTGGCTGGCCGCGCGCTTCTCGCTGCAGCTGGCCGGCGGGCCGGCCGAGCGGCCGTGGTGGGTCGTGGCGCTGCCATCGGCGATCGCGCTGCCGTTCATCTGGGACATGTACGACCTCGGCCAGCCCAACCTGATGCTGCTGGCGATCGTGCTGGGCGGCCTCGTGATGCTGCAGGGCCGGCGCGAGCTCGGCGCGGGCGCGCTGTTCGCCGCGGCCGCGGCCCTGAAGGCCTTCCCGGTCGCTGTCTTCCCCTACCTCGTCTGGCGCCGCCGCTGGCGCGCCGCGCTCTCGATGGCGGTGATGACAGCCACCTTCCTGCTGCTGGTCCCGGCGCCGATCCGCGGCTTCGAGCGCAACCTCGCCGAGGTGAAGACCTGGGCCGGCGGGATGCTGTTCTCGGCCAGCGAGAAGGGCTACGGCCAGCGGCCGGAGCAGAACTGGGGCTGGAAGAACAACTCGCTGATCGCCGTGGTCCACCGCTATCTGCGGCCGATCAACGCCGAGGCCGAGAAGCCGCAGGAGAAGCCGCTCTACGTCAACCTGTTCGATCTGAGCTACGACCAGGCCAACATCGTGCTCGCCGTCGTCGCCGGCCTGATCGGGCTCGGGTTCGTCGCCGCGTTGCCGCCCGAGCGGCGGCGCACGCCGGCCTCCGATTCCGCCGAGTACGCCCTGCTGATCGCGCTGATGACCATCACCTCGCCCCTGGCGCGCGCCTACTACTTCGTCTGGCTGCTGTTCCCCTTCACCCTCTTCGTCGTCCGCGGCGCGCTCGATCCGGACCGGCGCGTGCGCCGCGTGATGAGCTGGAGCCTCATCGCCTCGCTCGCGCTCTTCACCGCCGGCGTCGCGATCGCCTCGCCCCACGTGCTGCCCGCGCTCGGCAACATGTTCTGGGCGACCGCGATCCTGATCGGCGCGCTCGTCTGGCTGATGCGGCGGAGCATGGCCGCTCCCTCCCCTCCGCCTGGAGACGCCCGCTCCGCGGGCTCCTCAGGATGACGAGGGTGTTGAGGAGCAGAGAGTTCGTCATGGCGAGGAGCGCCCGCCAGGGCGCGCCTCGAACCACGCACAGGTCAGCGTTCGTCGAACAGTTCGCTGACCGACTGGCCCTCGTGGATTCGCCGCATCGCTTCGGCGAGCGCCGGGGCGACGGAGAGCACCGTCACTTTCGCGATGCGCTTCTCCGCCTCCACGGGAACCGTGTTCATGGTCACGATCTCGACCACCTCCGGCTGGTCGGCGAGGCGCTGTAGCGCGCCGCGGCCGAAGAGGCCGTGAGTGCAGGCGATGCGCACCTCGCCGACGCCGCGGGCGCGCAGGTGCTCGATCAGCTCGAGCACGGTCGAGCCGGCGGCGATCTCGTCGTCGATGATGATCACGTCCTTGCCGGCGGTCTCGCCGATCACCGCGCTGATCACGACCTTGGTGTCCGAGATGCGCTGCTTGGCGCCCAGCGCGACCGGCACGCCGAGCCGCCGGGCGAACCCGGCGGCCTGCTTGGCGTAGCCCATGTCGGGCGCGGCGACGACGGTGTTGGAGAGGTCGAGCGCGCGGAAGTGGTCGGCCAGCTCGTGCTGGGCGTGCAGGTGGTCGCAGGGCACGCTGAAGAACCCATGCACCTGCGGCGAATGCAGCGCCATGGTCAGCACCCGGCTCGCGCCCGCGGCGGAGAGCAGATCGGCCACCAGCCGGCCGCCGATCGATATCCGCGGGGCGTCCTTCTTGTCGGAGCGGGCGTAGGCGTAGAACGGCATCACCACCGTGATCCGACCGGCCGAGGCGCCGCGCGCGGCGTCGATCATCAGCAGCAGCTCGACCAGGTGGTCCTGCACGGGCGCCGAGAGCGTCTGGATCAGGAAGACGTCGCGCTCGCGGCAATTCGTCTTCAGCTGCACCTCGAGGCAGTCGTTGGTGAAGCGCTTGGTCGTGCGCTCCGAGAGCGGCGCGTCGAGGCACGCGCAGATCTCCTGCGCCAGCTCCGGGTGCGAGGAGCCGCAGAAGACGACGATCTCGCGCATGCGCGGCCTCCCGACTCACCCGCGGCGGGCGAGGCCTTCATCGACGGCCGACCGCGTGCAGGCAAGGGGTGGGCGGGTCAGGCGAACATCGGCGACGACTTGAGGATCGCCTGCTCCTCGTCGGTCATGTCGACCGGGATGTCGGCGAAGAGCGGGGTCGAGAGATAGCGTTCGCCAGTGTCGGGCAGCATGCAGAGGATATTGGTCCCGGCGGGCGCGCTCTCGGCGATCCTCAGCGCGCCGGCGAAGGTCGCGCCGGCGGTGATGCCGACGAAGATCCCCTCCTTGGTCGCCAGGTCCCGGCTGTACTTCAGGGCGTCAGGGCCGGAGATGGTCAGGGTCTGGTCGATCAGGTGCGCGTCGACCGCGTCGCCCGTGAGCTTCGGTATGAAGTCGGGCGCCCAGCCTTGCATCGGGTGCGGCTTCCAGGCCGAGTGTCCGGAGGCCGGCGACCCGTCGGGCTCGCGCGCCTGCGGCTCATGGCTGGTCAGCATCGGCGCGTCGGCCGGCTCGCAGACGATGATCTTGGTCTCGGGCTTCTCAGTCCTCAGCACCCGCGCGACGCCTTTCAGCGTGCCGCCGGTGCCGTACCCCGTGACCCAGTAGTCGAGCTTCCTGCCTTCAAAATCGTCGATGATCTCGCGCGCCGTCGTGCGCGAATGGATGTCCGGGTTAGCCTCGTTCTCGAACTGGCGGGTGTAGTACCAGCCGTGGGTCTTCGCGAGCTCGATGGTCTTGGCGACCATGCCGGTGGCGCGCAGCGCGGCCGGCGTCAGCACCACCTTCGCGCCCAGGAAGCGCATCAGCCGGCGCCGCTCGATCGAGAAGCTCTCGGCCATGGTGACCACCAGCGGGTAGCCCTTGGCCGCGCAGACCATGGCCAGGCCTATGCCGGTGTTACCGCTGGTCGCCTCGATCACGGTCTGGCCCGGTTTGAGCGCGCCGGACTTCTCGGCCGCCTCGATCACGCCGAGCGCCAGGCGATCCTTGACCGAGCCCAGCGGGTTGAACGCTTCGACCTTGACGTAGAGGTTCACGTGCGCCGGGGCGAGCCGATTGATCCTCACCGCCGGGGTGTTTCCGATCGTCTCGAGGATGTTGTCGTAGAGCCGTGCCATCGCGTCCTCCCACTTGCGGCGAGCGATGAAGCTAGCCGGGATGGTCGGCTGCTCAAATCAGAATGTCTGAACGGCCTTCGCGCGGGGCTGAGGCTCACATGCCGACGGCCTCGCGCAGCGCCGCGGTCCAGCCGATCCATCGCGGGTCGGGCTCGGTGAAGAGCGGGCGCATGGTGTTGCAGACGTAGCCGACGGCGACGCCGCTCTCGGGGTGGCCGAAGCCCATCCGCCCGCCGGCGCCGGCGTGGCCGAACGAGCCAGGCCCCAGCATCGGCTTGACCCCGCTTGGCAGCTCGAAGCCGAGCCCGAAGTGCTGAACTTCGCCGCGCGCGAGTTTGGCGAGCTCGCCGGGCGGGCCGAGGCCGGTCGTCTGGCGTTCTCGCGCCCGCTCCATCGCCTCGGCGCTGATCAGGCGCAGGCCGTCGACGCGCCCGATCAGAGCGGCGTAGATCTTGGCGAGCGCGCGGGCGTCGGCGATCGCATTGCCGGCCGGCAGCTCGGCCGCGCGCAGCGCCCGCGAGGTGTTCATCATCTCGATCGCCGCGTCCGTCGCGGTGGCGGTCGAAAGGAACGAGCGGATCAGCCGGTCCTCGAGGTCGATGCCGGCGGCGGCCATCATCGCCCGCCACTGGTCGACGCCGACTTGCGGACCGGGCGCGTTGAAGTGCGGCGCGCGGCGCGCCTCCTGCGCCACGGGCAGACCGATCCAAAGGTCGATCCCGAGCGGGCGGACGATCTCGTCGGCGACGAAGCGGCCGGGCGTGCGGCCGTCGACCCGACGGATCAGCTCGCCGGCCAGCACGCCGAAATTGATGAAGTGGTAGAACACCGCGGTCCCGGGCGCCCAGAGCGGCGTCATCTGCTCGATCTCGGCGGCGCAGCGGCGCGCGTCGAACATCTCGACCGGACCCATGCCGGCCTCGGCGTCGAAGCCCATCAGGCCGCCGGTGTGGCTGAGCGCCTGGCGAACCGTGATGCGCTCCTTGCCCGCCTGCCCGAACTCCGGCCAGTAGCGGGCGAGCGGGGCGTCGAAATCGACGAGCCCGCGGTCGGCGAGCAGGCTGACCGCGGCGGCGACGACGCCCTTCGTGCATGACATCAGGACGCCGATCACATCTTCGCCGTAAGGCCGGTCGTTGGCCGGGTCATGGCCGGCCCAGAGGTCGACCACGCGCTCGCCGCGGCGATAGACGCAGAGCTGCGCGCCGCCCGGATCCTGGGCTTGCGCCTCCAGAAAGGCCGCGCGGACCCCCTCGTAGCCCGGGGCGACCGTCCCGCCCGCCGGCAGGGTTTGAACGTCGCTCATCACGTCAGCTTAGATCAGAAACGCGCAGGGCCGATCAAGGAAGATCGCCGGTCCGGAGGCCCCTGCTCAATGTCATCCCGGCTCTCCGCTTCGCTCCGGCCGGGATGACAACGGAGGGCGTGCTACTCCTCGCTCGGCATGTGCAGGTACATCGACTGGATGCCGACGCGGCCCGGGCCGGTGAAGCGGTTGACGACGAAGTTCACCGAAGCGCCGAAGAGGCCGCTGGTCAGGCGGTCGACGACCGTATCCATCTTCACGCCGGGGTCCTTGTACAGCCAGCCGCCGGGCTCGACGTCGATCTGCTCGCCGGCCGCCAGGACCTTCTCGAACACGTTGCCGTAGCCGTGCAGCCAGAGCACGCCGTCGCCCTGGTGGCCGTGGAACTTGTCGATGAAGAAGCCGCTCTGGCCGAACAGCATCGTGGCGAGGCCCCGCACGCGCTCGAAGCTGTAGTCGATCGCCCCGGTGGCGGCGAGGAACTGGTGCTCGCGCACATGCAGCTCTTCGCCTTGCCGTAGGTGGATCGGCACGATGTGGCCGGCGCCGTCGCGCGAGAAGGCGATCACGCCCTGGCCAGACGCCTCGGTGACGAAGATCTGCATGCCCGCCATCATCCGCTTCAGCGCGCCCTTCAGCGACTTCAGCGCGATGCGGACGGTGGGGTTCTTCCAGAGCAGGATGTGGTGCTCGAAGTAGACCGGCATGTGGGTCACGTCGACCGAGAGCACGGGCACGAGTTCGCCGTCGATGTGGTAGGTGACACCGCCGAAGGTCTCGGCGTTCGCCTTGGTTGGCATCAGTGTGGGCAGGTCGGCCATGGTCGGTCCTTCAGGCTGCGCTTCGGCTGACGCGGTTCCTTAGAGGCAGCGCCGGGACCGCGCCAGGGCCAGCGCAGCCGTTGGCCCGACATCTCACCCGGCCGAGTTCCTTGCGCCACACGGCCGGCAAGGCTTACGTGCGCCTCCGCGACCTGCGGGACGGAAGGGCGCGCCTTGGAATCTGCGCAGCGGTACCGGGCCTTCATCAGCTACAGCCACAGCGACGAGAAGTGGGCCGGCTGGCTGCACCGGGCGCTGGAGGCCTATCGCGTCCCGAGCCGGCTGGTCGGGCGGGAGACCAGCTTCGGGCCGGCGCCGGCGTCGTTCAGGCCCATCTTCCTCGACCGGGGTGATCTCGCCGCCGCCGCCGACCTGAAGGCGCGCGTCGGCGGGGCCCTCGAGCGCTCGGACTTCCTGATCGTGGTGTGCTCGCCGGCGGCGGCGCACTCGCGCTGGGTCAATGACGAGATCCTCGAGTTCAAGCGCCTGCACGGCGAGGCGCGGGTGCTCTCGGTGGTCGTCGCCGGCGAGCCGCTCGCGTCCGAATGGCGTGGCCACGAGCAGCTGGAGTGCTTCCCCCGCGCGCTGCGGTTCCGGCTCGGCAGCGACGGCGCCCTTTCGGACGAGCCGGCCGAACCGGTCGCCGCGGACCTGCGCCCCGGCCGCGACGGGCGTCGGGCGTCGGTGCTGAAGCTCGCGGCCGGCATGCTTGGCGTCGGGCTCGACGAATTCGTCCGGCGCGACGCCCAGCGCCGCCACAATCGGCTCATCGTGCTGTTGGCGGCGTCGCTGGTCGGCACCGTGGCGATGAGCGCTCTGACCTTCGTCGCCGTCGCCGAGCGCAACGAGGCCCAGGCCCAGCGCAATGAGGCTCAATCCCAGCGCGCCCAGGCCGAGGGCCTCATCGAGTTCATGCTGGGCGACCTGAAGGACAAGCTGGAGCCGGTGGGTCGGCTCGACGTCCTCGACGCGGTCGGCAAGCGCGCCATGGCCTACTACGCCGCGCAGGGCCAGCGCGGCCTCGACGCCGCCTCGCTTGGCCGGCGGGCGCGGGTGTTGCATCTGATGGGCGATCTGAAGCAGCGGCGCGGCGACCTGGCTGGCGCGCTCAACCTGTTCGAAGAGGCGGCGAAGAGCACCGGGCAGGTCCTGGCCCAGCGCCCGAACGATCCGCAGCTGATTTTCGACCACGCCCAGAGCCTCTACTGGGTCGGCGCGCTCGCGCAGAAGCGCGGCCAGATGGCCGAGGCCCGGACCGAGTTCGAAGCCTACCGCAACCTCGCCCTGCGTCTCATCCAGCTGGACCCCACCAACGACGCCTGGCGGGAGGAGTCGGCCGACGCCAGCTTCGACCTCGGCGTCGTCAAGCTGAAGACGCACCGGGCGGACGAGGCGGCCGCCAACTTCAACGAGGCGCTCGCGATCTTCCAGGATCGGGCGGCGAAAGCGCCCGACGACAGCGACCGCCAGTTCGAGCTGGCGCAGGGCCACGGCTGGCTCGCCGACGTGGAGCTGGCGCGCGGACGGCCCGAGGCGGCCGTAAGCCACCGGCTCACCGAGCGAACGATCTATCAGGCCATGCTCAGCAAGGCCCCGAGCGACGCCACCGCGAACTATTCCATGGCGGTCAATCGGCGCAAGCTCGCCGCCATCCTGCTCGATCAGGGCCGACCGCAGGCGGCGGCGCAGGAGCTGGCGGCCGGCGCGGCTGTGGTCGAACGACTGATCGCCCTGGAGCCGGCGAGCGCCACCTACCGCGAGGAAGGCGCCGACACCTACGTCGCCCTCGCCGGGGCCGAGCTCGCCGCGGGCCAGCCGGCGGCGGCCGCGGCGAGCCGGGCGCTCGAGCTTGCCGCGGGCCTCGCGCATGAAGACCCCGGTCACGTGAAGTGGCGTATGCAGCTCGGCCAGGCGCGGCTCCTGCAGATGGAGATCGCCGCGGCCGGCGTGGCCAGCCCGGGCGCCCGCGCTGCAGCGCTGGCGCCGGCCAGAGCCGAGGCGGCCGAGCTCCTGCAGCTGGCCGCGGCCCAGCCGAACGACCGGAGCCTGGCGGCGGTCGCCGCTCAGGCGGGGCTGCTGGCGGGCGATTCAGCCGCGCTCGCCGGTCGCGATGACGAAGCGCGCCTGTCGTGGTCGAAGGCCCAGGCCGTGCTCGACGCGGCCCGGGCGGCCGGCCCCGACCCTCTTGACGCCGAGAGCCAGGCGCTCAATGTCAAGCTTCGGACGCGGCTTGGCGCCACCTCGATTGCCGCCCGGCGAGCCGCTTTGTCCCGTCCGGGCGTTTCCTAGCAACTCAGCCCGGAAGGCGCTTCATGGCCAGGCCAAGAACCAAAATCTCAGGCACTCTAACCGCTCTGCCGATTCTGCTTTCGCCAGACTCGGGAACCGGCGACTGCGTCTTCAACGTGGATCCCAAGTACGGCATGACGACCGGCCACATTGTCCTCTTCAAAAGGACTCGGACCGTTCACGTAACTATGCAAATTCAGGTAGCGGGTTACAGATTTGATCATCACAATCCGATAGTCGTATCTGATACTCTCGCCAACAAGGGTGTTACAGGCCACACTCCGGCCAACTTTACGAATATTACATTGAGCATGGGCGACATGCAGCTCGACTTCGATATCGACAACAGCGGCCACAAGCACTTTTACTATACGCTGAACTTCCTAGATCCGCTCAACCAAGCGTTTTCGGTCGATCCGATCATCGTCAACAACTAGCGGCAACACTCGGCGTCCGCGTATCGCCTATCGGGGCGGCCGGAACCTGCGGTCGCCGGTTTGCCAGAGGATGAAGGCGTAGGTGTCGGCGGTCTCGTCGTCGCGCTGCTTGCGCGTCGAGCCGAGGCCATGGCCGGCGTCGGTCTCGACCCGCAGGATCACCGGCTTGCCTGACGCGGTGGCGGCCTGCAGCCGGGCGGTGAACTTGCCGGCTTCCCAGGGCGCGACGCGCGGGTCGTTGACGCCGGTCGTCAGCAGCACCGCCGGGTAGCGCACGCCGTCCTTCACGTGGCTCAGCGCGTCCATCTCCTTGAGGCCCTTGAAGTCCTGCGGGCTCATGATCGTGCCGAACTCCGGCACGTTGGCGGGGCCCGCCTCCATGAACTCGGCGCGCAGGGCGTTGGAATCGCCGACGCGGACGATCGCGACGGCCAGCAGGTCGGGCCGTTCGGTCAGGAACCGGCCGATCATGATGCCGCCAGCTGAGGTGCCTTCGACCGCCAGCTTCGGCCGGCTGGTCCAGCCCTGGCGGATCAGATACTCGGCGCAGTCGATGCAGTCGCGCCAGGTGTTGGGCTTGGTGAGCTTCTGGCCGGCGGTGTGCCAGCCGTCGCCGAGCTCGCCGCCGCCGCGGACGTGGGCCACGGCGTAGACGCCGCCGAGGTCGAGCCAGGGCAGGACGCGCGGGCCGAAGCCGGGATCGAGGTCGAGCCCGTAAGCGCCGTAGGCGGTCAGGTAGCAGGGCGCCGATCCGTCGCGCTTGAGGCCTTTGCGCCAGACGATTGACAGCGGGACCATCACCCCGTCGCGCACCTTCACCATCACCTCGCGGCTCTCGTACGGGGCGACGTCGATGTCGGGCTTGGGCGCGATGTCGGTGGCGGTGACGGCGCCGTCCGGGCCGGCGTAGCAGACGACGGGCGGTTTCACCCAGCTGTCGAGCTCGAACCAGCAGCCGTCGGCCATCGGATCGGCGACGATGAAGCTGATCGCGCCGTCGAAAGGCAGCCGCACCGGCGTCAGCTTGCCGTCCGCGCCGAGCCTGGAGAGACGACCGAGACCCGCATCGAGCGTCTGCACGTAGACGCCATCCTTGGCCGCCGCGAGGCCCTTGATCACGGCCGCGCTCTCCGGAACCGCCACCGTGGCGCTCGCGACGCTGGGGGCATGCGCGCTGGTCTTCAGAATCTTGAAGCGGGGCGCGTCCTTGTGGCTGAGGAGGTAGATGTCGGGGCCGAACAGCGCCGCGCCGGTGATGTCGTCCGAGCGATCGCAGATCTCGGTCCAGGCCGGCTTGCCGGCGAGCGCCGCGGCGAGCGGCGAGGCGTAGGCGGCGATCTCGTTTTGCACGCCGCCCTGCACGACGCCGCCGACGATGTCGGACCCCACCTGCGCGATCACGGCCGGCGCGTCGATGTCGAGCATCGGCACGGCGGGGTCGAGGCCCTTGGCCAGGATCTTCACGTCCGTGGCCGGATCGGTGTTCAGCCTGTGCAGCCAGGCGACGCTGTCGGCGTAGTGGTCGGGATCGCCGTGCTTGGCGCCTTCCTTGAGCCGGTTGAAGAACACCGCCGCACCGTCCGGCGTCCATGAGACCGCGCCGAACTGGGCCCGGTCGATGGTCTCGGGCAGCAGCTTGCCGGTGGCGGTCTCCATGAACCGCAGCACCGAATTCTCCGAGCCGGCGGGCGAGGCGCCGAAAGCGACGTAGCGGCCGTCGGGCGAGGCGACCCAGTAGTCGAGCGAGAAGTGCGAGCCGGCCGCGGCTTCGGTGTCCGGATCATAGAGGAGGCGGTCGGCGCCGTGCGCGCCCTCGCGGACGTAGAGCTTGAGCGTGTTCGCGCCGACCGGCCGGATCTGGCTGAAGACCATGCCGCCCGCGGGCTGCACCGCGGCGACCGCCGCGAGCTTGCCCGAGACCGCCCCGATCTTGCCCGCCAGCGCGTCCCGGCCGGGGATCCGCGCCAGCACGGCCCGCGCATGGGCGTTCTGGCCCATCAGATACGGCGTCCACTCGGGGTCCTTGGGGTTCTCCATCCAGCGGTAGGGGTCGGTGACGGCGACGCCGTGCAGCGTCTCGGTCACTGGCCGGACGGAAGCCTTCGGCGCCGCGGGGACCGCATCGCCCCACGCCAGCGGGGGCAAACCCGCCGCCGCGCCGGTCGCGGCCGCAGAGGCCAGCAGTTGTCGCCGATCAAACACCATCAGTCCCACCCCCGACAGTCGAGGCGGCAAGCTCTAGCACTTGTCGAAGAGTCGGCTAGGCCGGCTCGGCGATCCTGTCTTCGTTGTAATGAACCCGGGGCCGCGATGGCGCGATGCTGGCGTGGGTTGCGCCGTAGAGGCTCGCGATCGCGGCCTGGCGGGCGTCGCCGACGCCATAGAGCAGCACTGCGCGCACGACCGGCCGCGCGGCCGCCGTCACCGCCCTGGCGAAGGCCTCGAACGCCTCGTCGCCGGCGAGCCCGGGCGGGCAGGCGATCGAGACGCCCTGCAGCCCGGCGTCCTTCAGGTTGACGAGACCGCCCTGCGGGACCTGGCTCAGATGGCCGACGATGAAGAGACAGAACGGGCGGATCAGCGACGTGGCGGCCAGCATCGCACTCGGCGGCACGCCTTCGATGTCACAGACCTCGCAGATCAGTCCCTGCTGCACGTTCGCCTGCGCGGCGCGGAAGAACTCGGTCAGCATCGAGCGGCCTCGCGCGCTCGACAGCGTGGCGAACGAGACCGGCAGGATCAGGCTGGGCGCGCGGGCGCCGGCGCGCTCCTGTTCGAGCCGGTTGAGGCCCCGCGCCAGGGTGGCGAAGTCGATGCGCTCCAGATCGCCCCCGGCCAGGTTGCGCAGCTCGGCGGGCGAAAGCGGCGTCTCGCTCGGCTGACGCAGGACGCTCCGACGCATGCGATAGCCGATCATGCCGTAGGTCTTCAGCTGGATCACAGGCTCCAGCTGGCAGGAAACGCGTAGGGTCTGGCCGTCCTTGGCCACGAACGGCGACCACCGGCGCTCGGAGATCAGGCTGGCGTCCGGGCTGGGCGCCGCCGGGGAGGCGGGCGGCTCGGGCGCGGGCGCCGCGTCGGCCTGGGCCGCCAAGGCCTGGGCGTCGAGCCGCTGGCCGCTCACCTGGCCGCCCTCGATCGAGACGACCTCGTGAACGACGCAGTCGGCCAGCTGCGCCTCGCCGAGGAAGTAGGTCAGCACCTCGCGCAGGCAGTTGAGACAGACCGCCTGTCCGGCCATCCGGTCGACGGCGGGCTGAGCGACCAGGAAGTCCGTCTCCGAGACGCGCAGGAAGAAGCCGTGAGCGCCCAGCCGCCGGCGAAGGGCGGCCTGCGCGTGCTCGTAGACCATCTGCTTGCGGGCGATCCAGCGCGGTCCGAGCCGCTCGCGCACGGCGTCGAGTCCCATCAGCGAGACCTTGCCTTCGCTCAGCAGCGACGACGCCTTGATCTGCTCGAGCGCCTGCTGCGCGTCGCCGCTGACCAGCCGCGCGACGGCGTCGCCCAGGAGGCGGACGTCATGGGGCAGGGGCGCCGATCCTTCGTTCATGGCTGCTCGCGGCGCTGAGTTCGCGCCCA
>Ga0335069_10009821_pt1 | contig 13600 bp, 13 predicted proteins | sample Lox_Sample_11_FD_206714 | JGI IMG/M metagenome (GOLD analysis project Ga0335069, IMG submission 206714) | Soil microbial communities from Loxahatchee National Wildlife Refuge, Florida, United States - Lox_Sample_1.1 | ecosystem: Environmental > Terrestrial > Soil > Wetlands | place: USA... | reverse complement strand
GGGGGGGGCGCCCGTTCCCACATCGGCAGCCCGTTCTCGCATGGTGTGTCCACATTAGTTTCTTTCATAAGAGGATTGTCATCATGGACCTTTATTTCTTACGTCATGCGAATGCCGGGGAGAGCCTGGCGAATCTGAAACAGGATGAGAAGCGACCGCTCGATGATTTGGGGATCGAACAGTCGCAACGGATGGGTAAAGTGATGGCTGCGCTCGGGATCGAGCTGAACGCGATTATCACGAGTCCGCTGCAACGGGCCAAGCAAACGGCAGCGTTAGTCGCAAATGTGCTTGGCTTCAACCAGTCGCTGCTGCTGGAGAACTGCCTGCGCCCGGACGCGAAGTTCGAGGACTTCCGCGAACTGATGCGACGTCATGCGAAGCAGAATGCGATCATGGTGGTTGGGCATAATCCCACGCTGAGCGAGTTTCTTAGCCTGCTGGTGAGCGACGAAGCGACGGGCGTAACGATAGAGCTAAAAAAAGGCGCGCTCGCAAAAGTCGAAATCGACAAGCGGAGGCCGGTGTTGCAATGGATGCTGACACCGAAGGCCGTGCAGGCGATTCAGGAGACGTCGGCGACAAGGTCGCGGCCGAAAACTTCGCGGAAGTAACTCTTCTCTTTCAGGACTTGCCAGAGTTCGAGGTCGGCTCCGCCGCGTTTGGCCTGGAGCTTCAACTCGACGACCGAATCTTTCACCCTCGCTGTCACCTTCTCGACAGCGGCTTTTCGCCCGAGATTCAATGCGCGCGCCATACGCAAAAGCACCACGGCTCGTGGCAGCAACTGGCGATCGAGAGCGGGCAACACGCGCAGGGCGCGATCCTGCGGCGCTGGTTTCGATTTCCCCACGTAACGTGCGATGGCCGCGATGAGGCGGCGCTGCTCGACGGTGAAACCATACAGCTCGGAGTTGGCGATCAGGTAGTAAGCGTGGCGGTGGCGGCCGGTGCGATTGATGAACGCGCCGATCTCGTGCAGCATGGCGGCGGCCGTAAGCCATTCTTCGTAATCGGGGGGCAGGCGATGCACGGACTTGAGCTGCCGGAATAACTGCATCGTGAGACCGCGAACGTGTTCCCCGAAGTGAAGGTCGGCCTCGTAGTGCGAGGCGGCCGCGAAAAGGGTGCGCTGGCGCTCGCTTTCGATCCGCTTGCCGATGGCGGTGTGGCGGTCGTACTCGGCGGCCATCTGCGCGAGCATGCCATCGCGCAAACCGAGCGGCGAATAAGTAATCCCGGGAAGATGAAAGCGTTCGGCGAGTTCAGCGTACACGGTGGCGCCGGCAAGGATGATCTCGGCGCGCTTGGGACCCAGGCCGGGCAGAAGCCGCCGCTGCGCCAGCGAACGCTTGGAGAGTTCGGCGACGATACGATCGAGCCCGCTGGTGGTAACGTAGTTCGCCCGCCGCGAGCGCGTGTCGAAGGTCTCGCCGAGCGCTGCGAGAGCGGCTGCCGTCCCGGAGGTTGCGATGGCCAGCTTCGGGCTCCAACGCTTCATGCGTTGCTCGAGCCGGCGAACTTCCTCGGCAATGAACTGGCGCATGCGCTCGATATCCTTCTTCTTCGGTGGGTCGTTCTGCACGAACTCTTCCGTTAAGCGCACCGCACCGAGCGGCAGGCTGACCATGGAACGAATCTGCGCATCCACGGAGATGGTCAGCTCGCAGCTCCCGCCGCCGAGATCCATGAGCAACAGTGGCCAGGTGTTGAGCCGCGAGTTGGAGACCACGCCGAGATGGATGAGGCGGCCTTCTTCCAGGCCGGAGATGATTTCGACGCGCCATCCGGTGGTAGAGCGAACCCACTCCAGGAAGCTGCTGGCGTTGCGGGTGTCGCGCATGGCGCTGGTGGCGACGACGCGGACGGTGTTAACGCCTGCGCTAGTGGTGGAGCGGTGAAAGCGGCGCAGGACTTTGACCGTTTGTGCGATCGCCTTGGGGTCGAGCAACCCGCTGCGAAACACAGACTCGCCCAGGCGGGTGACTTCGCGATCTTCCAGGATGGTTTCGAGGCGCCCGCGAACCAGCCGGGCAATCTTCAGACGAACCGAGTTGGAGCCGACATCGACCGCGGCAAACGTGGGCATAGAAGTAGGACGCCAGTTTATGCGTTGGTGGAGGCCAGCGACAATTCCCGTTTTGATCCAGAGAGTGTTGCCGGTCACATCGCGAAGGCAAACGCAGAGTTACAATCCCGCTGGAAGATTACGGGCTTCGAGGTTTGCACTCTTATGCGGCTTCAGACAGCGGTATTCAGCTTCATTCTCATTGTCGTTGCGGCAGGTTGTGGTGGCGGCGGTTCGTCGAACCAGGGCGGGATCAACAATCCGCCTCCCATTTCACCTCCGCCGCCGAGCGCGGGGGCCGATGCGCGGGCCGACTACCTGGTTGGACTTATGACGCAGGACGAGAAGCTGCAACTAGTCCACGGAGGAGCGGCAACGGACTGGTGGAACCACGTTCTGCCACGCGGCGGCGGTGGCTGGGTGCCGGGAATTACGCGACTCGGCATTCCTGACCTGTACCTCGCCGATGGGAGCGCTGGACTTGGCAATGCCGTGGGACAAGCGACCGCGCTGCCTTCGTCGATGGCCAGCGCGGCGACCTGGGACCTGAACGAAGCCTACAAGTACGGGAAGGTGATCGGTTCGGAGATGCGCGCGTACGGAATCAACGTGAACCTTGGCGGAAACGTGAACAACACGGGCCGCGAGCCGCGCAGCGGACGGACGTTCGAGACCAAGGGCGAAGATCCGATCCTGGCGGGAAAGATCAATGCGCAGCATCTGAAGGCAATCCAGGACCAGTATGTAATGGCCGGCATCAAGCACTACGCCTTCAACGACCAGGAGACCGGGCGGACTACCGCCAACGTTAGCATTGACGAACGGTCGGCGCGCGAGAGCGACCTGCTCGCGTTCGAGATTGGGGTCAAGGATTCCGGAGTGCAGTCGGTGATGTGCTCGTACAACCTGGTGAACAGCGTTTACGGTTGCGAGAACTCATTTCAGCTCAATACGGTTCTGAAGCAAGACTGGGCATTCCCGGGATTCGTGATGTCGGACTGGGATGCAACGCACAGCACGGTGAATGCGGCGAACAACGGACTGGACCAGGAGCAGCCAGAGAATCTTTACTACGGCACAAACCTGAAGACCGCGGTGCAGGGCGGACAGGTGTCGCAGACACGCCTCAATGACATGACGCACAGGATCCTGCGGGCGATGTATGCGGCGGGAATATTCGATCATCCGATAACCGTGCAGCCGATTGATGCCACCGGCGATGCGGCGATAGCGCAAGAAGTGGAAGAACAGGGAGCAGTGCTGCTGAAGAACAGCGGCGTTCTGCCGCTGGATGCCACGCAGATCCACTCGATTGCGGTGATCGGATCGCATGCCGATATCGGGGTGCTGTCCGGGGGCGGATCGGCGCAGGTGACGCCCGTCGGAGGCGCGGCGCTCGACGAAGGCACGCCGTGCCCGCCATGCTGGTCGCATGCCATCTGGGATCCGTCGTCACCGCTGAATGCGATCAGGGCGAAAGTGCCGGCAGCTAGTGTGCAATTCGATCCCGGCACCAATGCCGCCTCGGCGGCGACGCTAGCAGCGGCATCGGACGCGGCGATTGTCTTCGTAAGCCAGTGGGCGAGCGAAGGCATGGATGTGCCGAGCCTGAACTTCACTGATGTGATCCACACTCCCCCAATCATCGATCAGGATGCGCTGGTGACCGCCGTCGCGGGTGCCAATGCGAAAACGATTGTTGTGATGGAAAATGGCGGCCCGCAGGTGACGCCGTGGCTCGCGTCGGTGGGCGGCGTGTTGGAAGCGTGGTATCCCGGGCAGAAGGGTGGCGAGGCAATCGCGAACATCCTGTTCGGCGACGTGAATCCGTCGGGCAAATTGCCGATGACGTTTCCTGCCAGCGTGAACGACCTGCCGCGACCTACGATCGCGACACCACCGGATTCGACGACGCCGTTTCCCGTTGATTACACCATCGAGGGATTCAACGTCGGTTACAAATGGTACGAGAAGCAAGGTCTGACGCCGCTTTTCCCATTTGGCTTCGGGCTGTCGTACACGACGTTCGCGATTTCAAACCCGATATTAACGGCGACGACCTCGGGAACTCCCAGCTTCCAGCTAACCGTTGATGTGCAGAACACCGGGATGCGGGCAGGGGCGGAAGTGGTGCAGGTCTATCTCGGGCTGCCGGCCAGCACCGGCGAATCGAAGCGGCTGGTGGGGTGGCAGAAGGTTGTGCTTAGCACCGGCCAGTTGCAGAACGTAGCGATCCAGGTGAACAGTAGCGATTCCTCGCATCCGCTGTCGTACTGGGACGTGGCATCGCACGCGTGGGTGGTGGCGTCGGGAACTTACACGGTGTACGTCGGCAATTCGTCGCGCAATCTCACGACCGCAGGAACGTTCACGATGCCGTGATCGGCTACGAAACGGCACGTGTGGAGGACGATCCCTTGGGGAGCATCATCTTGTAGCCCGCGCCACGCACGGTGAGCAGGTACTCGGGGTTGTTGGCGTCAGCTTCGATCTTCTCGCGCAGCTTGCTGACGTAAACATCTACCGAGCGGCGGCTCACAAACTTGGAATTGCCCCACACCGCTTCCAGCAGGCGATCGCGCGTAAACACCAGGCCCGGCGAACGCGCGAGGTATTCCAGCAGGCGGAATTCGAGTGTGGTGGTGGGAATCTCGTTGCCACCGACACGCAACACCATGGCCGAGCAGTCGATCTCAATCTGGCCAAAGCGGATGATCTCAACGCTTCCGATATCGCGACTGCGGCGCAACACCGCCTCTACGCGGGCGACGAGCTCGCGTGGGCTGAAGGGCTTGGTGATGTAGTCGTCGGCGCCGACATCGAAGCCGAGCAGCCGGTCTTCTTCGGAAATTTTGGCGGTAACGAAAATGATGGGAGTACGCGCGATTGCTTCGGTGCCGCGAATGCGCTTGCACAACTCCAGGCCGTCAACCCCGGGCAGCATGATGTCGAGCAGGAACAGACTCGGCGGGCTCGTCATCGCTTGCAGCAGGGCGGGCTCCGCCCGGTCGAACCGGCGGACCAGGTACCCGGCCGATTCGAGGTTGAATTTCATCAATCCGGCGATGTCCGCTTCATCTTCCACCACGAAAACTGTGCTCTTCATTCGTTTGCCCAAATCCCCGTGCGAAGCCTGCATTGAGAGTACGGCTGGGTTCTTGAATTTCCCGTTAATGCCACATGAAAAGAAGATTTCAATAAAGTCACAAGATTGTCGGCAGGTGTGACTTATGTCATCGGTAGGCCCAACCCTGTGGAGTTAAGTTGAAGGCATCAAGCGAGGTACGAAGAATGTCAGAAGCAACGCGAATTCTCCGCGAGGAACACGACAACATCCTGCGCGGGCTGGAAATCCTGGAAGCCTGTGCCGGCAAACTGGAGGATGAACAACCGGTTCCTCCCACCACCCTGGAAGGGCTGATCGAGTTCTTCCGCCTTTATGCGGATCGCACCCATCATGGAAAAGAAGAAGACCTGCTCTTCCCGGCGATGATCGCCAACGGTTTCTCGCGCGAGGTCGGTCCAGTCCATTGCATGCTGGCCGATCACGACCGTAACCGCTCGTTAACACGCGAGATGATCGAGGCGGCCGGGAAGTATCGCGCGGGCGACAAGAAAGCTGGCACCGCATTTGCCTCGGCGGCAATACAGTATGTGTCGGTGCTCCGGGAGCACATCCAGAAGGAAAATCTTGTGCTCTTCGTGATGGCCGACAACGCGATTCCGGAGAGCGATCAGCCTGGGCTGCTGGCGAAATTCCACGACGTGGACAATAACAAGATTGGCGCCGCAGAAATCAATCGCTTACTGGCGTTGCGCGATAGTTTGGCGGAGCAGTTCGTGGTTGCAGCGCGGTAAAAAATGGCGGCAGCAATCGACCGCTGCCGCCGCCCCTTCTCTGGCTCCGGTACACTACCGTCCATGCACGTGGAACGATGGGAGCCCGCGCGAGATGGCGCGCTGAGCGAAGCAACACTGCGGCAGAAACTGGAGAAGCTGGGGTACTCTGTTTCGCGATACGTGTACCCGCCAGGGACCTGCTTTCCTGATCACACTCACGGCGTAGACAAGATAGACGCCGTACTCTCCGGGACTTTCCGCATCATCACTCCTGATGGAGCTGCAGATCTGCGCGCGGGAGACGCGATTCGCGTTCCGCGCGGAATGGTGCACTCTGCCCAAGTGATTGGCAATGGGAGCGTCGTGAGCCTCGACGCGGTTAAGGTTGGCTAATGGAACCGACAGCGTGGTCGGTGTTGCGGCAGCGCTGGTCGGAGACACGATCGCGGAAGGGGATTGCGGGAGCGCTCGGCGAAATTGGTGCCGATATCTGGGAATTTCTGCGCGAGTCCACTCCCGAGCGCAAGAGACGCCGTTATGGCGACGTCGAGTACGACTGGGACCATCACACCGACACAACCTCGGCCACCGTGAGCCACCACGGGCGATTGCTGGCTGCGATTTCGGGAGCGCCCTATCAACCGACGGAGCCGGCTATTTTCCGCGAAATGATCGAATCGCTGCAGATTGATTTGGCCGAATTCACGTTCATTGATCTTGGTTCCGGCAAGGGACGAACCTTGCTGATGGCGGCAGAGTTCCCGTTCCGCCGGATCGTTGGGGTCGAGCTGGTTCGAGAATTGCACGAGGTGGCGCGAAAGAATGTGGCCGCTGGGAGGGACACGCGGATCGATTTGGTGTGCGGCGATGCGCGTGACTATGAGTTCCCGCCGGGACCGATCTTGCTGTATCTCTTCAATCCATTGCCGTCGAAGGCGCTGGAGGGTGTGATCGGTCGACTGCGAAGATCGGTGGAATCGAGTTCACGGCCGGTGCGGGTGATTTACCAGAATCCGCTCTCCGAGCGGGTTCTTGCCGATTCAGGCTTCTTGCGCAAAGTCCACGGGACCGAGCAGTTCTGCGTTTATTCCAACTGAGCGTTTTCGTCCCAGCGATCGCCCCATTTCGCGTTTCGCGCGGCGCGAAACGGTTGTTTTTCGGAGCGTGTCACCGTTCGCGACTGGAGGCCATTGGCCGTGCACAGCTTAAGCTGGATGTGGCCGCTGTGAACTAAGGGATGGCGAATGATGCGCGCGAAGTTTGTTTGAACCGGTGATTTGCTGAAGGCCAAGTAGGAGAACTTTTCGTCTTCGTAACCGAGCGCGCCGCCTTTCAGACGACGGTGTTCGGAACTGCGGGCGAGCCGGACGGAGAAGTGGCACCAGTCGTTCGCTGCGGACATTGGACAATCCTGGGAGTGCGGACAGGGGGCGATCATGTGGCCGCCAAGTTCGATCAACTGTCGCCGTAAATCGGCTATCACGGCAAAGTTCCGCGGAGTGCCAGGTTCGATGACGACTAGCGCCTTTCGTGCCGCAGCCCACGCCCGCTCCACTACATTTACCGGATTCTTCAATTCTCCGACCACATAGGAGAGCACGACCAAATCGCTGGCGGGAAACTCGGGCATTTGCGCGATGTCGGACTGGAACCACTCCGTATCGGCGGACTCGCCCGCCAGCCTTTTTCCGAGCTGCAGAAAATTGGCATTGTTTTCGACGAGCCGAAAAAGCGGCAGCGAGGGCCAGACCTCTCGCGCCGCCCACATCGCCGTCCCCGGTCCGGCGCCGAGATCGAGCAAACTGGACGGAATGAGATCCGCAAATTGCGCGACTTCGCGGAAAACTTGCAGGTTGGCCGCGAACGTGGCCGGCAGCCGCGTGATCAGGTACGCCGCACGGGACTCAGCGGAATCGAGCGCTCCGTGAAAGCGACCTTCCTTGTAAGTAGCAGTTATGCGAGCAGCGGCGCTGGCGAGGCGAGTGCGGTCGACTGCGCCGACTTCACGCTCGATTGCGGCTTGCAGTTGTGCCGGATAAGCCACACTTCAGTTTAGGCGAATTGACACCAATGCTCGATACCGATAATTTTCGAGTACCGCATGTCGACCACGATGGCCGAACCACAACTTGAAAGTACGATAGCACCGGTCCATGTACCGCGCCCGTTCACGCGGCGATCGTGGATCCTGCTGGCGTGCCTGGTGCTGGTGGCCGCGTGGTACGCGGGACAGTACCTCAGGTTCGGATGGTTCCCGCACGACGAAGGAGCATTTGCCCTCACCGCCGAGCATGTTTTGCACGGTGAAGTGCCCCATCGCGACTTCGACGAGATCTATACCGGCGGACTCAGCTACGTGAACGCCGGCGCGATGCGCCTGTTCGGCGAAAACATGGTGGCGATGCGGTATCCGATTTATGCGGTTTTTCTTGCCTGGGTGGCAGCGGTGTTTCTGCTGGCGCGGCGCTTCCTTTCGGATGTTGGAGCGGCGCTCCTCGCGCTGCTGTTAATCGCGATCAGCTATCCGAATTACACGGCCGCCGCGCCCTCGTGGTACAACCTGTTCCTGGCGACGTTTGGGATATTGGCCCTGTTTCGATTCATGGAAGGCGGGCGGCTGCGGTGGATCTTCATTTGCGGCGTGCTGGGTGGACTCTCGTTCTTAATCAAGGTCTCGGGCTTATATTTCGTCGCCGCAGCGTTGTGCTTCCTGCTGTTCCGGGAGCAGGAAGAAGATGCGGCAGAGACAAGCACACGCGTCCGCCTGCTTCCGTTTGTAATCCTTGCGTTAGGCGTAGTCTTCGTCCTGCAGGTGTGGAAGACCATAGCGTGGCACATCCATCCGCGATTCATTTTTCACTTTATTGTCCCAAGTGCATTGATCATTGCGACGCTGGTGCAGCGGGAGTTCAAGGGACACTTCATTTCGGAGTTGCGGCGCTTGCGACGGTTGGTGCAACTAACGTCGGTATTGCTGGCGGGAACCCTGCTTCCGGTGGCGCTGTACCTTGTCCCCTACATTCGCAGCGGAGCCCTCCATTCATTCCTGAGCGGAGTTTTCGTGTTGCCGATACGGAGGGCGTGGTTCGCTGCCTATCCGCCGGAAGGATTCGACAACCTGCTGGCTTCCGGAGCGCTGGTGGCTCTGCTTGTGTATGGAGTGACGACGAGGTGGGGAAGCGAGCCACGATGGTTGCGGAATGGACTCAGGGCGTTCGTCATTTTTGCTCTGGTGGCCGCGTACCAATTGCACCCTGCCTATCACATACTGTGGTCGGCGGTAACGCTGCTGGTGCCGTTGAGCGTATTCGCGGTTGTGCTATGGTTCGATCGTCTGGATGCTGATTCAGTTCAGCGCCAGCGGCTCTTTCTGCTGACTGCCTGCCTGGGGATCTGCGGGTTGATCCGCTTCCCATTTGCGTCACCGATCTATCTTCTTTATGTTCTGCCTCTGGTTCCGCTGGTCTGGATTGCGATGGCGGCGACGCGTCCGCAATGGTCGCGGCTGGTATTTGGCATGGCGGGCATCCTGTATGGATTGTTCTTCTTTGTTTGTGTAACGCCATCGTTCATCACGAACATGGGGATCCGGTATAAGCCGCTGATCGTCGAGCGATGGGATGACGCACGCGTGGGTGGATTGCGAGTGCCGGCAGAAGATCGGAAGATTTACGAGCAGATCGTGCAACTCGTCGCGCAACACTCGCATAGCGATTACATCTACGCCGCTCCCGATTGCCCGCAGATTTACTTTCTGACGAACAAACGCCAGCCCGACCGCGTAATGTTCGATTTTTTCGACGAAGACCGCACCGCCCATCGGGAGCGAATCCTGTCGGCGCTCGATGAGCACAAGGTTGACGTAGCGGTGATCCTCAATAGGCCAGCCTTTTCGTATCCGCTGGAACCGCGGTTGCGTGCGGAATTGATCTGGCGTTATCCCGAGATGGTGCAGGTCGGTGACTTCGAGGTGAGGTGGGCGTGGTGAGCCTGAGCGAAACACTGCTGGAGTCGCCGCTGGTTTACCGCTTGTGGCAGGCGCCGTTCGTAAACCAGAAACTACAGCCGCTTTTCACGCACAATGACCTGGCGCAGGTGCGGCGCGTGCTCGATGTCGGCTGCGGGCCGGGGACGAACGCGCCGCTCTTCGAAAAAGTGCAGTACCTGGGGCTCGATTTCAACCCGAAGTACATCGAGAACGCGCGGCAGCGCTTCAAGGGAGAGTTCGTTGTCGCTGACGTTACAACCTACCAAGTCGATCCGGGAAAACGCTTCGACTTCATTCTCGTGAACAGCATTCTTCATCACATTGACACGCCTGGCTGCGAGCGGATTCTTTCGCACTTGAACACGTTGCTGACGCCGGATGGCCATGTGCACCTGCTGGAGCTGGTGAAGGCCGAGGACGGAATTCCTCGCCTGCTGACGGATCGCGATCGCGGAAAGTTTCCGCGGCCGGCGGAAGAATGGCGTGGTATGTTCCGGCAGCACGTCGAGGAGGTTGTGTTTGAGCCGTATCCGCTGACTGCCTTCGGCGTCACGCTTTGGCATATGATCTACTTCAAAGGACGCGTTCGCCGATGAACAAACCGCTCCGGCTCTCGCTGGCGATCCCGGTGCATAACGAGGAGTCGGTGCTCCCCGAATTGCTGCGCCGGGTTGGAGCTGTGCTCGATGGCATTGCGGGCGGCCCGCACGAAGTCGTCTTCGTTGACGACGGCAGCACAGATCGTTCGTTGGCAATCCTGGAGGACGCTGCGCAACGCGATCCACGATTGGTGGTGATCTCGTTCTCGCGGAATTTTGGCCACCAGGCAGCGATCTCGGCAGCGGTCGATTACGTCTCCGGCGATGCCGTCATCATCATGGATGGCGACCTGCAAGACACGCCGGAATCGATTCCGCTGTTCCTCGAAAAATTCGACGCGGGCTACGACGTTGTCTTCGCGCAAAGGATGAAGCGCAAAGAACCGCTCTGGCTGCGGGCGTGTTACTACCTCTTCTACCGCCTGATCGCGTCGCTGTCAGACATTCACCTGCCGCTCGATTCTGGCGACTTCGGGCTGATGTCGCGCCGCGTAGTGGAAGAGATACGGCGCTTGCCCGAACACCAGCGGTACCTGCGCGGACTGCGCACGTGGGTCGGCTTCAAACAGATGGGCATTCCGATAGAGAGGGCCGAGCGCTATGCGGGGCGCGCGAAATACACGCCGCTGCGATTGCTGAAACTCGCGTCGGACGGCATCTTTGCATTCTCCATCGTTCCGCTGCGGGCGGCGACCATGCTGGGGATGCTGGGCATAACGGCATCGGTGTTGTTCGCCATCTACTCGGTGTACGTGAAGTTCATCGAGAAGCAGGCGCCCAAGGGATTCACGGCGCTGGCGTTCCTGATCATTTTCCTGTCGGGGTTCATCCTGCTCTTCCTCGGGGTGATTGGCGAATACGTCGGGCGCATCTACGAGGAAGTGAAAGCTCGACCGAATTACATCGTGGGGCGAGTGATTCGTTCGAGCCGAGTCGAGGACTCTGAGGTGAAGTCTGGGACTGCGTTTCGCGGCGGAATCCGTAGTTAAGAATTCTCCACAATTACCGCCAGCCGCTTCGGCCCGTGCGCCCCGATCACCAACAGTTTCTCAATATCGGCCGTGCGGCTGCATCCGGTAATGACACCAACATACGAGTTCTTTTCCGACAGCTTCCTTTCGTTCGCGAGATCGAGTGCCGATTCGATATCGGGCACGAGTTGGTTCGCGTTCGCAATTACGATGTGCACCGGCGCGACGATCGAGGCGCCTCGTCCGCCGCACGACGATGTTACAAGCAGCGAGCCCGTTGCGGCGATCAAGGCTTCTACGCGCGAGATGGTTGCGACACTCGATTCGAGAGGACGTCCTTCGCTCGACCACTGCAGCGGCCCGTTGAAATCCCGTAGTAATTCGCGGATCCGCGGTGCGTCTTCAGCGAAGACGGAACCAGAGCCGACGGAAGCCAAGACCTGTTTGAGCTTCGCGGTTGATTCATGCACGTCAACGAATACGCACTCTGTGTAATTCCCTTTGCACTCTGCCTGGAAGCGCTCTGCGAGATTTCCGATTGGTGGGAAGATCGCTTTGGGTTCGAAGGAAAGAGGTGCCGAAGGCGTCTTCAGCGCCGATCCGATGCGCGCCAATATTCGTTCGCGAGATGCGCTAGACATTGCCCTTCCTCCACATCTCGCGGAACGACTGCTTCGGCAGTTCCGGAGCGCTGCGATATTTCGTCCACGGGCTGAGCAGGTCGATACCTAACTTTCGCGCCACGCGAATTTTGAACCGGCCCAGGCGACCCAGCCGCTCGAAGCGCGAATGGCTCGACATCATCCAGCGCCAGAAGCGAAACGCGAAGCGCTCCGACCACGGCCGCTTATCGGCTTTAACGCTGGCGTGCCGGTTCTCGAGCAGATGATGGTGCAGGTCGATCTTGACCGGGCAGACGCTGGTGCAACTTCCACACAAAGAAGACGCGTAAGAAAGGTGATCGAACTCGTGCCCGCGGAAGTGCGGCGTCAGTACGCTGCCGATGGGGCCCTGGTAGGTGGTGGCATAGGTGTGGCCGCCGATTTGGCGATAAACCGGGCAGGCGTTCAGGCATGCGCCGCAGCGGATGCAACGCAGAGCATCGCGCTGTTCAACGTCGGCGAGAAGTTCACTGCGCCCGTTGTCGAGCAGGACGACGTGGAATTCCTCGGGGCCATCCACTTCTCCTTCCCGGCGTGCGCCGCCGATCAAGGTGCTATAGGTAGTCACCGGCTGTCCCGTACCTGCTGTTGCGAGCACCGGCCACAGGGTGCCCAGATCGCGCAGGTGGGGCACTACCTTCTCGATACCTGTAACGACAACGTGAATCTTCGGCAACGTGGTGCAGAGCCGCCCGTTGCCTTCGTTGGTGCTGATGGCGACCATACCCGCGTCGGCGACAAGGAAGTTGGCGCCGCTGATGCCCATCTCGGCGGCGAAGAAGGCTAGCCGTAACTTGCGGCGCGCAGCCGCCACCAACTCCACGGGATCGTCGCTGGTGACGCCCTCCAGCTTCTCGCGGAACAAATCGGCGATCTGCCCGCGAGTAAGGTGCATGGCCGGAGTCACGATATGGTACGGAGGCTCGTTGCGGAGTTGAACGATGTACTCGCCGAGATCGGTTTCGACCACTTCACAACCCAACTTCTCCAGCGCCGGTGTGAGGTGAATTTCTTCCGTCACCATGGACTTCGACTTCACCACCCGCTTTACGCCGCGATCGGTGGCAAGCTTCGCGATGTACTGCCGGGCCTCTTCGGCATTTTCGGCCCAGAAGATTTTGCCGCCACGCTCGACAATTCTCGACTCAAACTCCACCAGGTACTGGTCGAGGTGATCGATCGCGTCCTGCTTGATCGCGGCGCACCGCTCGCGCGCGGCGTCCCAGTCGAGGAAGCGCGACTTGCCGCGCAAGACGGCGGCGTCGTAGTTGTCCATGTTCCAGCGAATGATGCGCCGGTGCTCGAGATCGGCGGACTTCGCCGTCGATTGCCGCAGAAACTCTGCTGCTGGATTCATCGCGGCGCCTCGCAGGCCAAAATGCTGGCCAGGTGAATTGATTTCATCGGCGACTGCTTGTGCCTGAGCACGCCGTCGATATGCAGCAGGCAACTGGGGTCGATGGAGGTCACGA
>Ga0335069_10009820_pt1 | contig 13601 bp, 12 predicted proteins | sample Lox_Sample_11_FD_206714 | JGI IMG/M metagenome (GOLD analysis project Ga0335069, IMG submission 206714) | Soil microbial communities from Loxahatchee National Wildlife Refuge, Florida, United States - Lox_Sample_1.1 | ecosystem: Environmental > Terrestrial > Soil > Wetlands | place: USA... | reverse complement strand
ACATAGCGGGACTGCGGGCGGATCAGGCGGCCGCCGGCGACCTGTTCGCGGGCGTGGGCGACCCAGCCGCTCACCCGGCCGATCGCGAAGACGCAGGTGAAGGCCGAAGGCGGGAACGCCAGCGCCTCCAGGAGGAGCGCGGTGTAGAACTCGACGTTGGTCTGCAGCGAGCGGTTCGGCTTGCGGTCCTTCAGGATCGCCAGGGCCGCCTCCTCGACCGCTTCGGCGAAGGCGAGCCGCCCCGGCAGCACGTTCGAGCGTTCGCCGAGCTCGCGCACCGCCTTCTTCAGCGCATCGGCCCGGGGATCGCGCACTTTGTAGACGCGGTGACCGAAGCCCATCAGCCGGTCGCCGCGATCGAGCGCCTGCTCGATCCAGGCGCGCGCCCGCCCAGGAGTTCCGATGCCGTCCAGCATCTCGATCACCGGCCCCGGCGCGCCGCCATGCAAAGGCCCTTTCAGCGCGCTGATCCCGCCGAGCACCGCGCTCGCGAGCCCCGCATGCGTCGAGGCGATGACGCGGGCGGTGAAGGTCGAGGCGTTGAGGCCGTGGTCGATGACGGTCACGAGATAGGTTTCGAACGCCTTGGCCTCGGCCGCGCTCGCCGGCTTGCCGCGCAGCATCCTCAGGATGTCGGCGGCGTGGCCGAGCGCCGGCTCGGGCGCCAGCGGCGCTTCGCCGGCCTGGCGGCGCACCACCGCCGCGGTGAACACCGCCGGGGCCGCGATCAGGCGCAGCGCCGTCGCCAGGTCGTCGCCGTCCGGCAGGCGGGCGGTCAGCGCCCGCATCGCCTCCATCGGCGTCAGCGCCAGGATCTGCGCATCGATCGCCGCGACGTGGCCGAACACCTCGGCGCGGGCCGCGCCCAGCGCCGGCGCCAGGTCATCCGGCAGGCCCTCGAACCAGCCGCTCAGCAGCAGGTGCGCGGCGGCCTCGTAGCTCACGCGGCCAGCCAGCTCCTCGAGCGCGAAGCCGCGGATCACCAGCCGCCCGGCCTGGCCGTCGACTTCGCTGAGCACGGTCTCGGCGGCGACGATGTTCTCCAGGCCGTCAATGCCATCGATCAATGTATTTCTCCTTGATCTGCCGAGCGACGCATGAAACGCTGGAAGTTGATCGTCAATCTTGATCAATTGAATCAATATGCCTGACTGGATCAGCGCCGAGGAGGCGATGTCGCGGCTTCGGGTCCGGCCGCAGACGCTCTACGCCTACGTGAGCCGCGGCCGCGTGCGGGCCGAGCCGGATCCGGCCGAGCCGCGCCGCAGCCGCTATCGGGCGAGCGACGTCGCCGCGCTCGCCCAGCGCAAAGCGCGCGGACGTCGGGCGGCCGACGTCGCCCTCGGCGCGATCGACTGGGGCGAGCCGGTGCTCGCCTCGGCGATCACCACGGCGCAGGGCGGGCGGCTTTGCTATCGCGGACAGGACGCGACCCGCTTGGCCGACACCGCCACGCTCGAGGAAGTCGCCCGGCTGCTGCGCGGCGGGCTCGGCCTGCCGCCGGACGAGGAGCAGGTCGCCCCGCCGGGCCCGACCGCGACGGCGCGCGCGTTCGCGGCCTTCGCCGCCCGCGCGGCCCGCGATCCGCCCGCTCAGGGCCGCTCCGCCGACGACCTCGCCGGCGAGGCCGCGCGCCTGCTCGACCTGATGGCCGCCGCTGTCGCCGGCCGAGAAGGCGCCGCGCCGCGCGAGGAGGAGCAGGGCGCGATCCACGAGCGCCTCGCCCGGGCCTGGCGCGCGCCTCGCCACGGCTGGGATGCGATCCGCCGCGCCCTGGTGCTGCTGGCCGACCACGAGCTCAACGCCTCGACCTTCGCCGCGCGGGTCACGGCCTCGACCGGCGCCTCGCTCGCCGCGGCCGTGCTCGCGGGGCTCTGCGCGCTCTCCGGTCCGCGCCATGGCGGCATGGCCGCGCGGGTCGAAGCGTTCGCGGCGGCGGCGGCCCGCGGCGGCTGGCGCAAGGCGATGAAGGGCTCGGCCGCGCCGCCCGGTTTCGGGCACGCGCTCTATCCGGACGGCGACCCGCGCGCCGCCGCGCTGCTGGCCGCGATCGAGACGCCGGCGCCGCTGCTGGCGCTGCAGGCCGCCGTCCAGGCCGAGACGGGGCTTGCCGCCAACATGGACTTCGCCCTCGTCGCCCTGCGCCAATCGCTCGGCCTTCCGGCCGAGGCGCCGTTCGCGCTCTTCGCCGTCGCCCGCACCGCCGGCTGGCTTGCCCATGCGATCGAGCAGGTCGAGACCGGCGGGCTGATCCGGCCGCGGGCGCGGTATGTCGGACCGCTTGTCGACGCCTGACGGGCTTCAACAAACGCCGGTTGCGTGGTCAGCTTGGCCGCGATGACCCTGTTCGTGCGCGAGATCGCCGTCGCCAACTACCGCTCGCTGCGCGGCGTGCGCATGCCGGTCGAGCGGCTTGGGGTCTTCGTCGGCGCCAACGGCGTCGGCAAGACCAACCTCTACCGCGCGATGCAGCTGATCCAGGGCGCGGCGCTGGGCACGCTGGCGGCGGACCTCGCGGCCGAGGGCGGCATGGAATCGGCATCCTGGGCCGGCGAGCGACGCCGCCACGAGACGCCGCGGATCCAGCTCTCCGTCGGGCTTGGGACGGCGCCGGCGAGCGTCCCGGGCGCGACCGACTACGTCTACGCCGTCGAGGTCGGCTTTCCGACGCCGACCAGCCCGGCCTTCCCGCTCGAGCCGAACGTGAAGGAGGAGCGGCTCACCTACCGCCATCGCGGCCGCGACGTCGTGCTGCTCGACCGGCGCGGGCCGACCCTGATGGCGCGCGACGAGGAGGGGCGGCGGGTCGAGATCGGCGCCGAGCTGCTGGCCTCGGAGACCGCGCTGGGCTCGCTCGCCGATCCCTCGCGCTATCCTGACCTGCAGCTCGTCCGCCAGACGCTCGCCGACTGGCGCTTCTACCACGACCTCAGGACCGACCCCGGCTCGCCGCTGCGCAAGGCCTCGCTGGCGGTCACCAGCCCGACGCTGGCGTCCGACGGCGCCAACCTCGCGGCGGTGTTCGCGACGCTGGCGCACATCCGCGAGGACACCGTCGCGCTCGACGCGGCGATCGACGACGCCTTCGAGGGGGCGCGGCTCGAGATCCCGATCCCGGAGCGCACGGCGACGTTCGGACTGACGCAGCCGGACCTGCCGAAGCGCATCTTCGAGCCGCACGAGCTCTCCGACGGCACGCTGCGCTACCTTGGCCTCGTCGGCGCGCTGATGGCCTACCGGCTGCCGGCGTTCGTGGCCCTTAACGAGCCTGAGGCCAGCCTGCATCCGGAGCTGCTCGACCCGCTCGGGCGGATGATCGCGACGGCCTCCGAGCGGACCCAGATCTGGGTCGTCACCCACTCCGAGCGCCTCGCCGCGGCGATCGAGCGCCACGGCGGCGCGAAGCCGCGCACCGTGGTCAAGCGCGCCGGGGCGACCGAGATCGAGGGCCTGAGGTTCGGCGCCTTCAGGGACGACGTGGAGGAGGAGGGCGACTAGCGCCCCGCAGGCGTTTTCCAACGCAGAGACGCAAAGAAGGCGAGGAGCGCAGAGGCGCCGCCTCTGCGCACCCCCTGCGGATCTGCGTCAAGCCTTTCGCCCGGCTCCGCCGGGGTCAGGGAGTCCCGCGGATCGGCTCGGGCGGCGCGAGGTCGGCGTACTGGCCGCCGGGGCGGTAGGTGTAGAGATACGTCGGGATGATCGGCTCCAGCGCCTGCGGCGTGACGCCCAGGTCGGCGAGCCCGGCCGCTCCCGGCGAGACGACGTTGTCCGCCTTCAGCATCGCGATCTGGTCTGTCGTGATCGGCGGCTTCAGCAGCATCGGCAGCGGGCCGTGCAGGAAGGCCAGGACGTCGCCGCCGAGGCCGATCAGCGCCGCCAGGCCGTCCGGCAGCGGCAGAATCGGCCGCGGGCGGGCGATCTCGGCCAGCGTGATCTCGACCAGCTCGCGCATCGTGTAGACGCCGGGCCCGCCCAGCTCGTAGGTCCGCCCGTCAGTCGCCGGGTCGTGCAGCGCCGCGGCGACCGCGCGCGCCACGTCGGCCACGAACACCGGCTGCAGCCGCGTCGCCTGCGAGAACACCGGCATCACCGGCGAGGCGACCGCCATCGCGGCCAGCTGGTTGAAGAACCGGTCCTCCGGGCCGAACACCACCGAGGGCCGCAGGATCGTCGCCGTCGGGATGGCCTGCCGCACCGCGGTCTCCGCCTCGGCCACCGCCCGGCCGGCGCGCGAAGCCGACCTCGCGTCCGCGCCGATGCCGGAGACGAACGCGAAGTTCGCGATCCCGCGCCCCGCGGCGGCCTCGGCGACGGTGCGCGAACCCTCGGCGCGGACCGCTTGGAAGGACTGTGCGCCGTATTCGAACGGCGTGCCCACCGCCAGCACCGCCGCCTCGGCGCCGTCGAGCGCACGCTCGACGGTTTCGGCGAAGCGCACGTTGGCCTGCACGATCTCGATCTGGCCGACGTCGCCCAGGAGGCGCTGGCGGTAGGCCTGCCAGGGGCGACGCACGGCGACGCGGATGCGCCAACCCTGCTTGGCGAGCGCCCGGACGGTCTGGGAGCCGATGAAGCCGGAGCCGCCGAAGACGGTGACGAGGCCGCGCATGCCGATCCTTTGCGGCGGGAATCCCCCGCTTTCGCGTCTGCGATAGACGACGCCCGCGCCCGGCGCAACGCCGCGCCGGCGCTTGACGCCGAGGCGGCCGAAGCGTAAATGACTCACCGGTAAGTTACTGGAAGGTCATTTACACGCTCGATGCCGGACGACGCTCCCAAGTGGCGCAGGCGGAAAGAGGCCAGGCCCGCCGAGATCCTCGCGGCGGCGCTCGAGGTCTTCGCGGAAAGCGGCTTCGCGGGCGCCAAGCTGACCGAGATCGCCCGGCGGGCGGGCGTCTCGAAGGCCTCGGTCTATCTCTACTTCGAGACCAAGGAAGACCTGTTCCGCGCCGCCGCGCGCACGCTGGTCGCGCCGAACCTGGCCCTGATCGCCGAGGCGCTGGAGCGGGCCGACCTGCCGTTCGCGCAGTTCGCGCCGGCGATCCTCGCCCGCGCCGCGGGTCTGCTCGGCGCCCCGCAGATCGGCGGCGTGCTGCGGATGGTGGTGTCCGAGTCGCGCAACTTCCCGGACCTGGCGCGGATCTGGAAGGACGACGTGGTCGAGCGGATGCTGGAACTGATGACCCGCCTGATCGCCCGCGCCCAGGCCAGGGGCGAGGTTGTCGCCGGCGATCCGCGCCTTCACGCCTTCACCCTGATGGGGCCGCTCGTGATGGGCGGCTTCTACCGCGCGGTGTTCGGCGGCGAGAGCGCGCCCGACCTCGAGGCGCTCGCCCGCCAGCACGGTGACGCGGCGCTGCGCGCGCTGCTCACCGATCCGTCCCAGGTCCAGAAGGAGACCAGGCCATGAGCCGCTGTCAGGTGTTGATCGTCGGCGCAGGCCCGACTGGGCTCGTCCTCGCGCTGTGGCTCTCCAAGCTGGGCGTCAAGGCGCGCATCGTCGACAAGACCGAGCGGCCGGGCGCGACCTCGCGCGCGCTCGCCGTGCAGGCCCGGACGCTCGAGCTCTACCGGCAGCTCGATCTGGCCGAGCCGGTGATCGCCCGCGGCCACAAGACCCCGGCCGCGAACCTCTGGGTCAAGGGGCGCCGCGCCGCGCGTGTGACGTTCGCGACGATCGGCGAGGACCTGACGCCCTATCCGTTCCTGAACATCTTCCCGCAGGACGAGCACGAGCAGCTGCTGATCGAGCGGCTCGCCGACTTCGGCCTCGCTGTCGAGCGGCGGACCGAGCTCGTCAGCTTCGCCGACAACGGCGACCGCGTCGCCGCCCGCCTCAAAGGCCCGGACGGCGGCGAGGAGGCCTGCGAGGCCGACTACATCGTCGGCTGCGACGGCGCCCGCTCGACGGTGCGCGGGGCGATCGGCACGGGCTTTCCGGGCAGCACGTACCAGCAGGTGTTCTACGTCGCCGACGTCGAGGCGGCCGGCCCGTCGGTCGACGGCGAGCTGCACGTCGACCTCGACGAGGCCGACTTCCTGGCCGTCTTCCCGCTCGCCGGCGAGGGGCGCGCCCGGCTGATCGGCACGGTCCGCGACGAACGCGCCGAGCACGCCGAGAGCCTCAGGTTCGAAGACGTCAGCGACCGGGCGATCCGCAACATGAAGGTCGAGGTCCGGCGCGTGAACTGGTTCTCGACCTACCGCGTGCACCACCGCGTGACCGCCCACTTCCGCAAGGGCCGCGCCTTCCTCGCCGGCGACGCTGCGCATATCCACAGCCCCGCCGGCGGCCAGGGCATGAACACCGGCATCGGCGATGCGATCAACCTCGCCTGGAAGCTCGCCGAGGTGCTGGCCGGCCGAGCGCCCGACGTCCTGCTCGACAGCTACGAGCCGGAGCGCCTCGCCTTCGCCCGCCGGCTGGTGTCGTCCACCGACCGGATCTTCAGCTTCGCGACCGCCGAAGGTCCCGCGGCCGACTTCCTGCGCACCCGGCTGGCGCCGATCGCGATCCCGGCGGCGCTCTCGCAGGACGCGGTGCGCGACTACTTCTTCCGAACCATCTCGCAGATCACGCTCAACTATCGCGACGGCCCGCTCAGCGCCGGCAAGGTCGGGCGCGTCCACGGCGGCGACCGGTTGCCCTGGGCGCCGACGGCGGGGTCCTGCGAGACCGCCACGCTCTCGGCCATGACCTGGCAGGTGGTCGTCTACGGCGTGGCCGCCCGGGACGTCGGGTCCTGGTGCGACCGCCATCGCATCCCGCTGCGCGAGCTCGCCTTCACGCCGGCGCACGGCGCGGCGGGGATCGTCAAGGACGCGACCTACCTCCTGCGGCCCGACACCTACGTCGCGCTCGCGGTCCAGGACGGCGCGGCCGAGGCGCTGGATCGCTACTTCGCAGAGCGGGAGCTGCGGCCCGGCCCACGCGAGCTCGCCGACGCGATCGGCCGCGGCGGCTCTGATTGACGTTGCGGGGGCGGCGCCCTATGCGTCCCCGCCTCGCGCTGCAAGGCGCGCCCAGGTGGCGGAATTGGTAGACGCGCTGGCTTCAGGTGCCAGTGGTGTAACAGCCGTGGAGGTTCGAGTCCTCTCCTGGGCACCAGCCTCTTCGCGCTGCGCGGGCCCCGAGGCTTTCCCGCGCAAAGGCTACAGCTGCGACATCGACTCGCCACGCCAATGGTCTAGCCTGAGCCGCAAACGGATTCGACGCGCCTGAAGGAGCTTCCGCCCGCCTTGGCCAACCATCTGCACGAGGGCGACCTGCCGGACGGCGTGTTCGCCGGCGCGGCGTCCGTCGCGGTCGACTCCGAGACGATGGGTCTGGTGCTGGGGCGCGATCCGCTCTGCGTCGTGCAGCTGAGCGCCGGCGACGGTGACGCGCATGTCGTGAGACTCTCGCGACCCGGCTACCACGCGCCGAACCTGAAGCGCCTGCTCACCGATCCGACGGTGCTGAAGATCTTCCACTTCGGCCGCTTCGACATCGCCATGTTCCTGCTGCATCTCGGCGTTCTGACGGCGCCGGTCTACTGCACCAAGATCGCCTCGCGGCTGACACGCACCTACACCGATCGCCATGGCCTGAAGGACCTCGCCAAGGAGGTGATCAACGTTGATCTCTCGAAGGCGCAGCAGATGTCGGACTGGGGCTCAGCCCAGCTCACGCCCGACCAGGTCAGCTACGCCGCCTCCGACGTCCTGCATCTGCATGCGCTGAAGCAACGGCTCGACGAAATGCTTGTGCGCGAGGGCCGAGCCGCCCTTGCCAAGGCCTGCTTCGACTTCCTACCTCACAGGGCGGCGCTCGACGTGGCCGGTTGGCCCGAGGTCGACATCTTCGCCCACAGCTGAAGGCGCGTCCTTGACCTTCACCACAGCCGAAGGCGTCTCCAGACGCTCCGCCGCCGCCCTGATCCGGCGGCGGGCGCGCACCCACAGCCGCCTCGTGTTCGTGGTGCGCTGGCTGCTGCCGACGATCATCCTCGCGCTGCTCAGCCTTCTCGGTGTCTTCGTGGTCAGTCAGGCTCTGCGGGCGGCCGCCTCCAAGCCGCGGGAGATCCCCACCGAGATCCGCATGGTGAGCCCGCACTTCATTGGCCGCGACGACCAGGGCCGGGCGTTCGACCTCGCCGCGCGGCTCGCCGTGCGCGACGACGCCAACATGCAGCACGTGGTGCTTGGCTCGCCGGTGCTGGTGCTGGACGTCGAGAGCGCGCACCCGAAGACGCTCACCGCCGACCGCGGCGTCTACGATGAGAAGACGCGGCTCCTGCGCCTCACCGGCCACGTGCGGGTCGACGATTCCACCGCCTCTACCGTCGCCACGGACGAGGCGCTGGTCGACACCAAGGCAGGCGTGGTCACCGGGGTCTCGTCGCTGAACGGCAGCGGGCCGATGGGGATGATCAGCGCCGGCAGCTACTCGGCCTCCGAGAAGGGTCAGACGCTCGAACTGCACGGCGGCGTTCACGCCGAGCTGAAAGGGAAGTAAGTGTCCGGCCGTGTGGTTCTGGAAAACGCTGCGCGGAGCGGGCGGTCGATGAAGTCTCTTCTGGCGGCGGCGGTCGCGGCGGCGCTGGCGGCGGGCGCCGCCCAGGCCCAGATCGCCCCCCACGGGAACGGCCCGATCGATATCACCGCCGACAACGGCACGCTGGTGAACGCCACCTGCGAGGCCACCTGGAGCGGTTCGGCCGAGGCGCTTCAGGGCAGCTCCCGGCTCCGCGCCAACGTCATCCGCGCGTTTCTGAAGAAGAAGCCGCCTGCGCCTGGCGGCGCGGCCCCGTCCGCCGGCTCGGTGCAGACCGACTGTGGCGCGACGCAGCGGATCGAGGCCGACGGCGACGTCTTCTACGTCACGCCCGACGAGACCGCCCGCGGCGACCACGCTGTCTACGACGCCGACAGCGATCAGATCGTCATGACCGGCAACGTCATCGTCGTGCAGGGCAAGAATGTCGTCCACGGCGACAAGATGACGATCTGGGTGCAGACCCGGCAGGTGCAGATCGACTCCGCCGCCAAGGGGCGCGGAGCGCCTGGGCGGGTGCGCGGCGTATTCTATTCCAACCAGCCGGGCGCGCCGGGATCGGCGCCGCAGGCGGCCCACTGAGGAGCGGAATGGCGGACTCGGCGCCCCTCGGCCGCACGATGCAGAAGGGTCCGCTCTCGGGTGGGTTCCTGACGTTCGGCCGTCGCGAGCCGCGAGCCCGCGCGGCGTCGGCCGTGGCTGAGCCTGAGGACCTATCGGGTCTCGTGGTCGACCGCATCGGCAAGTCGTTCGGCGGCCGCCAGGTGGTCAAGGACGTCAGCCTGACCCTGCGCCGCGGCCAGGTGGCGGGGCTGCTCGGCCCCAACGGCGCCGGCAAGACCACCTGCTTCTACATGATCACCGGCCTGATCGCCGCTGACTACGGCGCGATCTACCTCGACGGCGAGGACATCACGACGCTGCCGATGTACCAGCGCGCCCGAGCCGGCCTCGGCTATCTGCCGCAGGAGACCTCGATCTTCCGCGGCATGACGGTCGAACAGAACGTGCTGGCGGTGGTGGAGCTGCGCGAGAAGAACGGCCGGCGTGCGCGGGAGATCGCGACCGCGCTCCTGGAAGAGCTGCACATCGCCCACCTGCGCGGCGCGCCGGCGGTCTCGCTCTCCGGCGGCGAGCGGCGGCGGGTCGAGATCGCCCGCGCGCTCGCCAGCGAGCCGGCGTTCATGCTGCTCGACGAACCGTTCGCCGGCATCGACCCGCTCGCCATCGCCGACATCCGCGAGGTGATCGCCTACCTCAAGGGGCGCGGCATCGGCATCCTGATCACCGACCACAATGTGCGCGAGACGCTCGACATCATCGATAGCGCCGCGATCATCCACGCCGGTCAGGTGCTTTTCGAAGGCGCCCCGCAGGCGATCCTGAGCGACCCCGAAGTCCGCCGCGTCTACCTCGGCGACCGGTTCGACTGAGTTCCGAGCGTCGTTCGAGACGCCTGCTTCGCAGGCGCCTCGGGATGACGAGACGGATGGAACCCCAACAGTCCTCGTCACGGTGATGAGCGCCCGCCATGGCGCGTCTCGAACCACGCAGCATTGATGCCGCGTGGCGGCGGGCCTAGCGTTCACTCCGACATCGCGGAGGACGCGCCATGGCCGAGACCCTCACCCTCGATCCGCCGCTGACCGGGACCCGCACGGTCACCGCACAGCTCGCCGACCTCGTGGCCGGGATGAGCTTCGCCGACCTGTCGTCCGAGGCCATCGCCGTCGCCAAGCAGTGCCTGCTCGACTGGATCGGCGTTGGCCTCGCCGGCCGCAACGAGCCGCTGGTCGGCATCCTCGTGGACGAGCTCGCGCCGGCGAACGATCCAGCCGGCGTCACCGTTCTGGGGCGCGGCCGCAGGGCGCGCGTCGACGACGCTGTGCTGATCAACGGCGCGATGGGCCACGCGCTCGACTTCGACGATGTCATCATGCCGATGGGCCACCCGACCGTGCCGGTCGCGCCGGTGGTCTTTGCGCTCGCCGAGCAGCGGGGCGCGTCTGGGGCCGAGGCGCTGACCGCCTTCATCGCGGGCGTCGAGGCCGAGTGTCGGATCGCCCGCCTGCTCGGCCCCTCGCACTACGCCAGGGGCTGGCACACTACGGCGACGACCGGGACGTTCGGCGCAGCGACCGCCGCGGCGCGGCTGCTCGGCGTGACGGGCGCGGCGCTGACCCATGCGTTCGGCCTCGCCGGCACCCAGGCCGCCGGCCTGAAGAGCTGCTTCGGCACGATGTCGAAGCCGCTGCATCCCGGCAAGGCGGCGCAGAACGGCCTGCTCGCGGCCCGGCTCGCCGCGCGCGGCTTCACCAGCGACGTCGACATCCTGGCCTCGGCGCAGGGCTTCACGGACACCCAGTCGACCACGGCCGACCCGGCCGCCGCGCTCGCCGCGCGCCCGGCGCCCTGGGTGGTCGAGGCGCTCTTCAAGTACCACGCGGCCTGCTACCTCACGCACGACTCCATCGAGGCGGCCAACCGGCTGCGCGCCGAGGACGGCGTGACGCCGGCGGCGATCGAGCACGTCAGCGTGAAGGTTCCGGCCGGCCACCTCGGCGTCTGCAACATTCAGGCGCCGGCGACCGGGCTGGAGTGCAAGTTCTCGCTCAGGATGACGACCGCGCTCGCGCTCTCGGGCGAGGACACCTTCCAGGAGGCGCTCTTCTGCGACGCGACCGCTCGCAGGGCCGACCTCAACGCGCTGCGCGAGAAGGTCGAGATCGATCCCACCCAGGCCGGCCGCGGGTGCGTCGTCACGGTGCGCCTGAGCGACGGGCGGACGCTGTTCCGAACCGGCGACGTCTCGCAGCCGATGCGCGACCTCGCCGCCCAGCAGGCCAAGCTCGAGCGCAAGTTCCGCGCCGTCGCCGGCCCGGCGCTTGGCGCCAGGACCGACGAAGCCATCGGCCTCGTCCGCGACCTCGATCGCTTGCCGAACCTCTCGGGCTTAATGGCGCTTCTCGCCTGACTGACCTCACCCCTCCGGGTGCGGGGGGCCGCGCATGAGCTGCACATCGACGCCGCTCGATCGGCGCGAGACGAAGAGGCTGTTGCTCCAGCGGTCGAAGGGCGCCAGCACCTGGCCGTCTCCGCTCGTCAGCGCCATTCCGTCCGAGGTCGCGGCCCAGTTCGTGACGCCCGACGGCAACGCTTCGCCGCAGCCAGCGCCGACGCGGGCGTCGTGGCGAGCTGTCAGGCGCAGCATGCAGATCGCGTGGCCGCCGCTCTCGACCGTCCAGGCGCCGGCGGCCTCGGCCGGGGAAAGCGGCACGCCTGCTTCGTGGTCGGCCGCGAAGGCGGCCCGCGCGAGGGCGAACAGGGCGGCGGCGAGGGGGAGGGCGAGGTTGAGGTTCATGGCGGGTCTCCGCGCCATCAACGCGCCGGCCGCGCCGGGGTTGCGACGCGCGGCTCCTCGCGGCGATGCGCGAATTCGGCTATGGCGCGGCGATGATCTGGCTTTGGATGGCCGCGGCCCTGGTGTCGGCGGGGCTGGCGGCCCTCATCGTGCATCGCGCCGCCCGCGCGGCGAGGGCCGACCGCGCCGCAAATCCGGCGCTGGCGGTCTACCGCCGCCAGATGGCCGAGCTCGACGACCTCGCGACGCGCGGGCTGATCGCCGAGGGCGAGCGTCGCAGCGTCCGCGCCGAGACCGGCCGGCGCCTGCTGGCCGCCGCCGAGCGCTCCGAGGCGCCGCTCAAGGTCTCCGGGCCGCTCGTGGTCCTCGCCGCGGCCGCCGCCGTCCCGCTGATCGCGCTCACGGCCTACGTCGTGATCGGCTCGCCGCGGTTCCCCGACCAGCCGTTCGCGACGCGGCTCGCCGATTGGCGCGCGGCCGATCCGCAGACCCTGACGGCGCCGCAGATGGCCGCCGTGCTGCGCCAGATCGCCGCGGAGAAGCCGACCGACGCCGAGCCGCTGATGCAGCTCGCCGTCGCCGAGCTCGCCTCCAACCAGCTGACGGAGGCGACCCAGGCGCTGCAGCGGGCGATCGCTCTGGCGCCGGCGCGGTCCGACCTCTGGCAGATGCAGGGCGAGATCGCCGTGATCCAGTCCGGCGGAGACGTCCCGCCCGACGCGCAGGACGCGTTCCGGCGCGCGCTGGCGATCGATCCGAACCTGCCGATCGCCCGCTACTACCTGGCGCGGGCGCGGATCGCCGGCGGCGACGTAGCGGGCGGCCTCGCCGACTGGCGCGCGCTCGAGGCCTCGCTCGATCCGCGCGAACCGCGGCGCGCCGAGCTCGACGCCGAGATCCAGCAGGTCGCGGCGACCGGCCGGCTCGCGCCCGCCGCCCTGCCGCCCAGCCGCTCGCCGAACGCGACGCCGCAGATCCAGCAGATGGTCGACGGCCTCGCCGCCCGCCTCGAAGCCAGCCCGGATGATCCGCAAGGCTGGGTGCGATTGGTGCGCGCCTATACGGTGCTCGGCGAGACCGACCGGCGCGACAAGGCCCTGGGCGCAGCGCGCAAGCGCTACGCCGATCGCCCCGACGTCCTGGGCGCACTCGATGCGGCGGCGCGACCGCCCTCTTAAGCACTTGCGCGTAGTTTGGCGGACCTGCGGTTCGCTCTAGGATGGCCGCCCGATGTCGCTTCTCCCCCGCTCCCGCACCGCCCGCCGCCGGCTGATGACGCTCTCCATCGCCGCGCCTGTGCTGATCCTCGCCGTGGCCGTGGCGCTCTACGCCATGCGCGGCGCGATCTCGTTCTTCTACACCCCGTCGCAGGCGGTGGCCGCGCACGTGCCGACCGGCCAGACGATCGAGCTCGGCGGCCTCGTGCGCACCGGCAGCGTGGTCAAGAAGCCCGACGGCGAAGTCGACTTCGTCGTCGCCGACAAGATCGGCGCCTCGCCGGTGCAGTACCGCGGCCAGCTGCCCGACCTGTTCCGCGAGGGCCAGGGCGTCGTCGCCAAGGGCGCCTACCAGCCCTCGGGCGTCTTCGTCGCCACCGAGATCCTCGCCAAGCACGACGAGAAGTACATGCCGCCGGAAGTGGCCGCCGCGCTGAAGAAGCAGGGCGAGTGGCGGGGCGGCGGCGCGGCGCCATCGTACGAGGCT
>Ga0335069_10009818_pt1 | contig 13603 bp, 13 predicted proteins | sample Lox_Sample_11_FD_206714 | JGI IMG/M metagenome (GOLD analysis project Ga0335069, IMG submission 206714) | Soil microbial communities from Loxahatchee National Wildlife Refuge, Florida, United States - Lox_Sample_1.1 | ecosystem: Environmental > Terrestrial > Soil > Wetlands | place: USA... | reverse complement strand
GGTGATCGCCGCCGTCAACGTGGTCTTGCCATGATCGATGTGACCAATCGTGCCTACGTTTACGTGCGGCTTATTGCGTTCAAATTTTTCCTTTGCCATTTTCCTTCCTCAACTCTTAAGCTAGCAGCTCTTGGCTTTTAGCTCTCTCAGTAATACTGATAAATCTTCTGAAACTTGGCCCGCAGCTTTGGATCGACTTCCTCGATGCGGAACAAATACAACTCACGCATCTGCGCCTGATCCGACAAGCTCAACGCCTGATAAAGCTCCGAGGCCTTCTTTCGCGACTTCGCCAGCACTGGATCCACTTTTTCCAGAACGCGTTTGCGGACAACCGCATCCCAGTCACGCACCCGTAGACCTTCGCCACTTAGCCTCTTCAGAAACTGCTCGACCGATTCAGGCCTGAAGGAGCGCTCAATCGCACCCTTCAGTTCTTCAAACTCAGCTTCCTTCTCAACCTTGATCGTCGCCTGCTCGAAACCCATCTCAAACCAACCTCAAATTCCTGGAGCGGGAGACGGGAATCGAACCCGCGACCAACAGCTTGGAAGGCTGTGACTCTACCACTGAGTTACTCCCGCCAAAAACCCGTCGTTGGTCGTTCGTCGTTGGTCGTTCGGCCAACCAACGCTCCATAACGCCAACCTAACCACAATTTCTGGAGCCGATGATCAGGATTGAACTGATGACCTCTCCCTTACCAAGGGAGTGCTCTACCAACTGAGCTACATCGGCCCTAACTGTCACTGCCCTTGTCCGGGTGCATAAAATCCTTCCGCCGCACCCAGGTCTTCACTGCGAACATCGCCAGAATTGCCAGCGTCGCAAGGCGAATTTTCCGATCGTCGATCGTCGTCCACGCCAGAACTCCCAGCGCCACGAAACCGATCAATCCAGCAATGAGGCGGTTCACGTCAATCACAAATGGTGCACAGGGGAGGATTCGAACCTCCGTACCTCGCTAGGAGGAACAGATTTACAGTCTGTCGGCTTTAACCACTCACCCACCTGTGCACAACGAGCGGTATCAGCCGCTCAAAACCGGTTTAAAGCTGCCGGACTTTGTAGGCTCTAGAGGACGAGGCCGCAACAGAAAACACCGCATCGCGCGCGAAATCCTTCTCGCACGCATAAGCCATTTTGGAAATGCTTCCTAATGGACTACTGTTGAAGAAATTCTACGCCGCCGCGCCGCAACTCGCCCGATTCCGGAACCTGATCCTGGAGCTGGCGAAGGGATTTGAACCCCTGACCCTCTGATTACAAATCAGATGCTCTACCGACTGAGCTACGCCAGCAATCAGGGACACCTGCCCTCCTCAGGGCATGTTAATCCCTCTGATCCCTTCCTGATGTCCGGGACAATTTTAAAAGATACCATAACGGCTATCGACGTGCAATAAGCCGTTGGCAATTCAGGGACATCCGCTCTGAAGCGGCCTTCCGGGAATGTTATCATTGCCATTCTCAGGCTGGCTTAGGCGCAATTGAGGCTTGATCGCGCCGTCCCCCGCCGCCCCAAATGAGATTCAAACGCAGCCTGCCAATTCTGCTGGCCGTTCTCGTGGTCGCTGGGGCTGTGGCCCTCGTCGTCGTACTCCGCAAGCACGCTCCGCCCGAGGCCGCCCGCTTGCTTCCCGGCGCAGACGGCTTTGTCTACGTGAACCTGCAATGGATGCGGCGAATTGATCTGATTGGCGAATTGCCGCCCGTTCCTCACGATCCCGAATACGAGCAATTTCTTCAGGCGACCGATTTTCAATTTGAGCGGGACCTGGAAGAAGCCGCGGTGGCGATCCATTACCCAACAAGTCTTCCGGGAGCAGGGGCGCAGGTTAACGAAGCGCGATTTTCTGAAGTGTTCGTCGGAAAAATCCAAGGCGAAAAATTGCGCGCCTATTTGCAAAAGCTTTCCAGTTCTGTCGAGACTGACAAATCGATTGATATTTACTCGATTCCGCTGCAAGGCCGCACGCTGCGAGTCGCGATCCTTGGGGTGGACACGGTCGCCGCATCCAATCATCCGGATCCGCAGGTTATCCGAGGGATTGTCGAGCGATCTCGAAAGCTCGCGTCCCCTTTCGGCGGCCCGGCATTGCTTCGCCAGTACTACCAGCGCGTGCCGATCGCGAGCTTGGCGTGGGCAATCTTCAGAGTGTTTCCTTCATCCGGATCTACAGCAACTCCGGGATTCGATTGGAACTCGCTGTTTTCAAAACAGGCCGTCGTGGTCGCTTCTGCGCGATACCTTCGAGCCTTGCACTTGAAGATAGCCGCAGTCACCCAAAGTCCGACGGATGCGAAACAAGTCACCGACCAGCTCAGTACATTTCTGGCTTTGTTTCGTGCCGCAGAGAGCACGAGTGAACCATCCGGAACGGACCAAGACGTCAAGGCCGTGCTCGATAGTCTGAAAGTCGAGCAGGAAAATGAACGTACGATTTTGACCGGCACGATTCCTCCAGGGTTCATACAGAAGGCGCTGGCCCAAGGGCCCAGTATCGCAGCACCGCCTGCTCCTCAACCGCCGGCACCTACTCCCGAACCACCCGCGAACCACAAAAGGAAAGGGCGCGCGACGGCCAAGCCCAAGACGTAAATGCATTATTGCCGCTATTTTCCTGTCACTTATTGAACTACAGGACATCCCAGTTGCTATCTATATGAATTCGGACTCGTCCTTTAATAACTGGCAGAACTCTCCGCTACAGGTAGAATGATCTGATAAATGACGAGCCTTCCTCTTCCCATTGCGGCCTTTCTCGCCGGCCTTGTGTCGTTTCTCTCGCCATGCGTGCTGCCACTCGTTCCGGGTTATGTTTCGTTGATTTCGGGCGCCGGAGTGGAAGAATTAAAAGCGCAAGAATCACAACTGTTCCGCAAACTGATGGTGAATTCCGTCAGTTTCATCCTGGGCTTTAGCATCGTCTTTATTACTCTGGGCGCGATCTCGACGGAGGTGGGGCAGTTGCTCGCGCGGTACAAATCGGTTTTGGCTCAGGTGGCTGGGGTTGTCATTATTCTTTTCGGGCTTCATCTGACCGGAATTTTCCGCATTAACGCCCTCTACGCCGACAAGCGTCTGCACAATATAAAAGGTGGAGCCACGGCAGGCGGTTCATTCTTGATCGGATTCGCCTTCGCCTTCGGCTGGACGCCGTGCGTAGGACCGATTCTGGCGGTGATTCTGGGTTTCGCGGCGGCGCAGGATTCGGTATTGAAGGGAATCTTGTTGCTTGCCATTTACTCTTTGGGATTGGCGGTGCCATTTCTGGCAACTTCGTTTGCTCTGGAGCGCTTCCTAAAGTTTTATGGACGATTCAAGACCTTTATGCACGGGTTGGAAGTTGCCAGCGGAGCGTTGCTGATTGCGCTCGGAATCCTGCTGGTATTGGGACGCTTTACGATTATTTCGAACTACCTGTCATTCTTAAACCGATTTGCTTTATAGAGAGAGTGCTCAGTGAAACGTGATCCAGTCATTCTTATCGTAGTGGCGATGGTGATCTCGCTGATGCTGGTGGTGGGCATCAACTATACGCGCAAGAAGGCTCCCCCTCCGGGGCCGCAAGGCATGGGAGAGGCTGCGCCTGAGTTTGCGTTGCAATCGCTCGACGGAAAAACTGTTCATTTGTCCGATTATCGCGGGAAAGCTGTGTTGCTGAATTTCTGGGCGACATGGTGTTCGCCTTGCAAAATCGAGATGCCGTGGTTCGTCGAGTTGCAGAAGCAGTACGGCCCGCAGGGTTTTCAGATCGTCGGAGTCGCCATGGACGATGCCAGCCCCTCCGACATTAAGGACTTTGCCCAGCAGATGGGTGTGAATTATCCGGTCCTGATTGGTAAGGAGTCCGTGGGCGACGCGTACGGCGGCGTGCAGTTTTTGCCGGAGAATTTCTACATCGATCGCAGCGGTCACGTAGTCAATCGCGCGTTCGGATTGAAGGGGCGTGGCGAGATTGAAGACGAGATCAAGAAGATCATCGCTTCCAGCCTGGCTCAGGTGCAGCAACCGGGGCAGCACGACGCCGCTACTAAATCGAGATGAACAGAATCATTCAATTGCTCCTGATAGCTGCGCTCGCACTCGGATCAGCAGCACAAGACACCCAGGTCAAAAAGGGCCCCTCAGTAGTTCTGTTGCCGACAACAGTTGCCAACGTCACTCGTGGGAAGGCCAACCCCGTCGAGTTGCGGTTTCGGATTGAGAACGGATTTCACATCAACTCCAACAAGCCTTCCGCGGAATATCTGATTCCGACCGCGCTTCGCGTCGATGCTCAGACCGACATTGCGCTCGGCAAAACAACGTATCCGGACGGCCAGCAGATGAGTTTTGAGTTTGCGCCGGAGGAGAAGCTCAGCGTCTACAGCGGAGATTTCCCGATCACCGTCAGTGTTAGGCCCTTGGCGAGCGTTCTGCCCGGTAAATACGCGTTCCGCGGAGAATTGAAATATCAAGCCTGCGATAACCGAGCCTGCTACCCTCCGAAGAAGTTACCCGTGCTGTTCGAAGTCAAAGTCGTGAAGGCCCCGCCGCCGGCGAAGAAGAATCCGGCACAAAGCCCGCATATCCACAACTGAAAACAACGATGAAAAATTTCCTGCTGGCTGCGCTAGCTGTACTCTGCTTCAGCTGCGCAGCCCGGTCGGCGGACTCGTCCGGCGTGATTATCCAGAATGTCGCCGTGATTGACGTTCGCAATGGAACCGTGTTGCCGGGACGCACGGTGGTGGTGCGAGATCGCCAGATAGATGGAATTTTTGCCTCTGCGCAAGCTCTCTCTAATAAGGACATCGCTACTCGCGTTGATGGGACCGGCAAATTCCTGATCCCAGGCCTTTGGGACATGCACGTGCACAGCGTGTTCGGAGACTGGTTTCCGCAGGGCAAAGAAATTTCGCTGCCCTTGTTTGTCGCGAACGGAATCACCGGTGTCCGCGATATGGGTGGCGAGCTCGATGTGCTGCTGCAATGGCGGAAAGAAATTACTGCCGGAACGCTGGTTGGACCGCGCATGATTATCGCCGGCCCGATGCTCGATGGCCCCAAGCCGCGCTTTCCCAGCTCCGTCGCGATCACTACTCCAGAAGACGGACGTCACGCGGTGGATGATCTGAAGGCACGCGGCGCGGACTTCATTAACTGCAATCGCTGATCCCGGCCGACGCGGTGTTCGCAATTGCGGACGAATCCCATAAGCAAAATATCTCTTTTGTGGGACATGTGCCGGACTCGGTCCGCGCTTCTGACCTCTCAAATGCAGGCCTGAAGAGTCTTGAGCATCTGATCGGAATCTTTGAAGGCAGTTCTCCACTGGAAGATCAGTTCCTGCACGGCGGGAAAACCCTGGGACAATTTCTCTCCACATACGATCCGGCCCGTGCTGCGACGTTGTTTGCGTTGTTGGCGAAAAACCATACACGGGTATGCCCAACGCTAGTGTGGGAGCGCGGAGGAAATCTGCTGGATCAGGACATGGCCGGGTTCCCTCACGATACTCGTGCCAAGTACGTTCCTGCGTATTGGGAGAACGTTACCTGGAAGAAGTTCGAGGATGAGATTCTCGACGGCTACAAAATCGACGACCTCACGACACGAACACGCTTCGTCAAGAAAGAACTGGATGTCGTGAACGAAATGCATCAGGTGGGTGTGGAGTTCCTCGCAGGTACGGACACAGCCGCAGGTGTCTATGTATTCCCCGGCTTCAGCCTGCACGAAGAATTGCAACGGTTCGTTGCAGCCGGATTCACACCGCTTGCCGCGCTACAGACTGCCACCATCAATCCTGCGCGCTTCCTTGGAATTGAAAAACAGTTAGGGACGGTGGAGAAGGACAAGATTGCTGACTTGGTTCTACTCGACGCCAACCCACTCAACGACATCCGCAATACACAGAAGATCTCAGGCGTCGTTATGAATGGAAGATATTTTTCTCGAACCGATCTCGACAAGTTACTGGCCGACGCGACCGCGGCAGCCCAGTAAACATCAAAAAAAGTCCCGGGAAGTTAACCCTCCCGGGATCCTACTCTAAGGTTGCGGATGGCTGTTCTAGTTCGTTACCGTAAAGATGCCCGTGCTGGTTCCGGTACCGCTGGAACTGGTAACCGCTACCGGGCCGGTCTGCGCGCCTGTCGGCACCAGTGCCTTGATCGTGGTGTCGTTGATTACTTGCCAACTCGTCGCTGCGACACCTCCGAACGTGACTTGCGTCGCGCCGATGAACGTCGTGCCACGAATCGTGACGGTCGTACCCACCGGGCCCTGGGTCGGCGAGAAGGTAATGTTGCCCGGAATGACCAGGAAATTTCCGAAGGTCACGATTCCGCCCGCGGTTTGAATTCCAACCCATCCGGACTTCGCTCCCTCCGGCACGACCGCCTGCACTTCCTGATCGTTGACGACCGTAAACTGCGCCGGTTTTGTGTCGCCGAAACCTACACCTTTGGTCTGGGTCAAACTCTGACCATTGATCGTCACCTGGGTGCCGACCGGACCTTGCGGAGGATCGAAACTCAGGATCTGCGGCGTCACCAGGAATTTCCGATTGCTCTTCATGGTGCCGGTGAAGGTAGTAACGGTGACCACGCCGGTGGTCGCGCCCGCCGGTACCGTCGCAGTCATGTAAGTGTCTGAACTGTTATTGAATACTGCCGGCGTTCCGTTGAACGTAACACTGGTCGTGCCGGTAAAGCCCTGGCCAAGAATCTCGACCGTGGCTCCTACTTTACCTTGCCAGTTCAGCAGTCCAACGAACGGCTTCAAGCCCATGTCAAGGCTGTAGAAAACTCCCCCGCCAAGAGAGTTGCCGGTGGTCGTGCTGTAGAACTTTCCGTTGGTGTGCTGCACCAGCGGCGCTTCCGGATAGTAACCGGGGGTGCAACTGGGATCGCAGAAGTTGTAAAGATTCGTCGCCGTCCCGCCGCTGGTCGGCATTTTGAAGATCACGCCGGCGTTCTTGGTTCCGCCGTTGGCCGTGGTTCCATAGAGATTTCCGTCCGTACCTTGGGTAACGCCGGCATAAGGCAATCGGCCGTCGTTGGTGACGCCGCCAAAACTGTAAATAACTTTATACGTGCCGGTTGAAGAAATGCTGAAGACGGTGCCCAGGTTATAAGCTCCGCCCTTGTAGGTGGCGCCGTAAAAGTTTCCATCCGCGGCCTGCACCAGGATGCCTTCTGGAATGTAGCCGTCATTCGGGTACCCGGTAAACTTGTGCAGCACCGTGATCGCACCGGACGAAGTCAGCTTGTACACCACTCCGCATTTGCAGGTAGGATCGCCTCCAAGTTGCGCCGTACCGTAGAAGTTCCCATCCGTTCCCTGCGTGGGAAGATTTGGATTCGCGCCGTCGGTATAGGCGAACTGATGGAGAACGGTAAAGGTCCCAGACCGCGATTCACGAAAGAATTCCCCGTATTGACCGACGTATTGTCCCCAAGCAACACCATAAAAGTTGCCGTCCTGCGCCTGCAACACTGTGAACGGGGGGACGCTTCCGTCACCGTTGGTGCCGTTGGTGAACGAATACAAAGTTTTCACCGCACCCGCCGGCGTCATTTGAAATACCGTTCCCGCGTTCTTGCTACCTCCAACCTGCGTGGTGCTGTAGAAATTGCCGTCGAAGCCGAGGGTCAGACCACCATATGGAATGGAGCCATCCGCGCATCCGCTGAGCGCGCAGAAGTCGTAAAGATCTGTGAACTGGCCCGCGGGCGTCATTTTGTAGGCTGACCCACCGCTATGAGCGCCTCCATTGGCAATAGTGCTGTAGAGATTGGCGTCGCGTCCCTGTGCCAGCACCTGCGAGAAAATTCCGGTATTGTTCCGGTTGGTTTCCGGGAAGTTATACAGCGACGTGTACGTCTGAGCCTGAGTAGCCGTGGTGGTCGCGGCGAGCATGAGCACAAGCACGGCCAGGAATTGAAGTGACGCGTACAACTTTTTCATACATCCTCCTATGTCTTGCTCTCCGCTTACTGCTCGGACCCGGCGACGGTGCGGATGGCAAGAAGCTGCCCGTCGCGGTTGAACTCTGCTTCGATTTCCATGCCGGCCTTTGGCAGCCGGCCGGACTTCCACAAATCTTCAAGCGAAAATGGATACTGGCGGCCCTCGATCATGACCAGGCCGGGGCCTTGGCTGGCGTCGCGTAACACTTTGCCGCGGCGAATCTCGGTTCCGGGCCAGCGGAGAAAGCCGAAGATCGCGATGGCAGTTGCAAAAAGTTGCATAACAACCCGGTTGCATCCGTGAATAGTCGCTGGTAGCATTGGCCGAATTCAGTACGGGATTGGCCCGCACTGCCTCTTTCCCCCGGGAGGTTCCCCCACGTTGGCCTCCACTTCGCATAGCGCAAAGCTCCGGGGAAAACCGTCATGCCGCGGCAAAATTCTTTGAGCGAATCGGAATTGAGGACGAGTCCGTCCGCCGAGCGGCAGTCGCTTGATCAGCTATTCAGCGTGACTTACGAGGAGTTGCGTAGGCTGGCGTCGAGCGTAAAACGCGGCGACGGCAGCATGACCCTGAGCCCTACTGCTCTGGTGAATGAAGCATGGCTGAAGCTGGCGAAGTCAGCCGAGGTGGGAGCGGAGTCGCAGCTACACTTCAAACGCATCGCAGCCTGCGCCATGCGGCAGTTGCTGATCGAAGCCGCGCGAAGGAGAAACGCCGATAAGCGTGGCGGAGACGAAGCTCTTTTTGTAACATTCGATGACTCGTTCGCCGGGCCGACAACCAGCCAGGAATTGCTGGCGTTGGACGCAGCCTTGACGGAGTTGGCGCGGGTTGCGCCCCGTCAGGCGGCGATCGTGGAAGGACGGTTCTTTGGCGGATTCGAGGTTGGCGAAATTGCCGAGTCGCTGGGGATTTCGGAAGCGACAGCGCTGCGTGACTGGCGCGCCGCGAAGGCGTGGTTGGGGAAAGAGCTGAGAAAGAAGTAACTTTCCTTGATCGTCATTTCGAGCGAAGCATGAGCGTCCGCGGGCGGATGCGCTTGCGAAGTCGAGAAACCTGCTTTGTAGGGACAAAGATCAGAAGCATCTTCGTTGTGCTGGTGATGCTTGCCGTGCCTTTGATTGCGTCGGCGCAGTGGAATGAAAGTGTTCTTTACAGTTTCCAGGGTGGGACGGACGGCGTATATCCTTCCGGCGATGTTCTCCTGGACAAGGCAGGAAATTTGTACGGTGCCACTATCCATACCGACACGTGCGTTGGCACATTCGACTGCGGCTCGGTTTTCGAGCTTACTCCACCGGCGCAGCAGGGGGCGCTTGGACGGAAGCGACACTTTACATTTTTCAGGGCGCAGGTGCGGGCGATGGTGGGGCGCCTACGAGCGGGCTCATATCGGATGCAGCGGGAAATCTCTATGGTGTAACCGGCTACGGTGGAACAGGCTCTTGCACGCTGGTTGGAACGCTAGTGGGGTGTGGCACAGTCTATGAGATGGTTCGTCCTGCTCAGCCGGGAGGCGCGTGGACGGAAAGAATACTGTACAGCTTCTAGGGTGGAAATGACGGCTATGTTCCCTCCGGAGACCTCGCGATGGATATCCGAGGGAACCTTTATGGAGCCACCCTGTTCGGCGGAGGCAAGGGAGCCAATTGTAACGATCTCTACGGCTACTGTGGGACGATTTTCGAGTTGAGCCCACCAAGGGCAACGGCAAAGAGTAACGTGTGGACTGAGAAGATCCTGTACAACTTCGAGGGAGTCGACACGGGAGACGGTGGAAACCCAAATGGCGGCTTGCTGTTCGGGAAAAATGGTGTGATTTACGGCACGACGAGCATAGGAGGCTACGACTGCCCGCACAATTCAGGCCAGGGTTGCGGGACCTTGTTCAGTTTGTCTCCTCCTGAGAATGACAACTCCTTATGGGTAGAATCGATACTGCATGACTTCGGATACCGCGAAGACGGAGGAGGTCCGAACGGCGATCTTGTTTTCGACAGTAATGGTAATCTTTACGGCTCGACCCTCGGCGGCGGAGCAGGCCGGATCCACTCTGGCATCGTCTTTCGTTTCTCACCGCAACCCGACGGCACGTTTGCTGAGACGATTTTACATAGCTTCGACAGTGGTGCTGACGGGGGGCTCCCTAGAGCCGGGGTGACGTTCGACAAAAAAGGCGACCTCTGTGGTACCGCAACCGCGGGGGGAACTGGTGGCGGAACACTGTTTTGCATTCTGGCGAAAACCCGCTTTTTTCTGGCGGCGTACGCGTGGGGACCCGATCCCGATGGCAACTACCCCAACAGCGTACTCAAATTCGACAGCACGGGAAATATTTACGGTACAACCTTGTATGGGGGCACAGGACAAGCGTGTAACAACTACGGGTGCGGCACAGTCTTCGTAATTTCGCCAACCCAGGCGGGGAGCAATGACGAGTTAATCAAGTAGACTCTATGGACTCCACCCGTTGGCAGCGCATTCAGACTTTGTTCCACGACGCTGCCGACTTGCCTCCGTCGCAGCAAAGTGTCTTCCTGCGTTCCGCTTGCGGCAATGATGAAGAACTTTTCGCTCACGTGCTCGCCATGCTGGAAGAAGATCAGCAGAGTGCTTCGCTCTTAGACCGTCAATTAGCTGAAGTTGCGCACGAAACTCTTGAACAGGAGCGACCCGCTCCAACTCCCGCACGCGAGTTTGGCCCGTACCGCGTGCTGCGCCTGTTGGGCGAGGGAGGCATGGGAGTCGTCTATCTTGCCGAGCGCACCGATCTCGGCAACCAGGTCGCCGTCAAGTTGCTGCGTGATTCGTGGCTTTCTCCCGCGCGTCGAGAAAGATTCTCCGCGGAGCAGAAGACACTCGCACAACTGAACCATCCGTCCATTGCGCGCCTCTATGACGCGGACACTTTGCCCGATGGCACGCCTTGGTTTGCGATGGAACTGGTCGACGGTGTTCCGCTCACCGAATATTGCCGCAAACATTCGTGCGAAATCGCGGAACGATTGCAGCTGTTTCGCCGGGTGTGCGAAGCGGTGCGGTTCGCGCACCAGAATGCAGTCATCCATCGCGACCTGAAGCCCTCGAACATCCTGGTGAAGGCCGACGGCACCGTGAAGCTGCTCGATTTCGGAATCGCCAAGCAGATTGAGAGCCTGGACGTTTCCGTCGACCAGACGATGACCGCCCTGCGGCTGATGACTCCGGCCTACGCCGCGCCTGAACAGATCCGGGGCGATCGCATTGGAATTCAGACCGACGTGTATTCCCTCGGCGTGATTCTTTACGAGTTGCTGACTGAACAGCTTCCATATGACCTGTCGAACCTGACGCCGGCGGAGGCCGCCACGGTGATCGTCGGCCATGAGCCGGGAAAGCCCTCGGTTGCAGCCCGTCGGAGCGGAGGGCTTGCGAACATCAGCAAAGCCGCTTGGGGTGATCTCGACGTGCTCTGCCTTACCGCCATGCACAAAGATCCGCGGCGGCGTTACCAGTCGGTGGAAGCGGTGATCCGCGACATCGATCACTACTTGAAAGAAGAACCGCTGGACGCGCGGCCGGACAGCTTGCGATATCGCGCGGGAAAGTTCGTGGGCCGGCATCGGAGAGGCGTGATTGCCTCGGCTTTAGTCACGACGCTGCTCCTGGGAATGGCAGCGTTCTTCACTGTCCGCTTGGCAAAAGCACACAATGCCGCGCTTGAAGAAGCCGCGCGCACGCAACGTGTGCAGCGCTTCATGATGAACCTGTTCCAGGGAGGAGACGAGGCAGCCGGCCCTTCCGATGATTTGAAAGTGATCACGCTGGTGGATCGCGGCGTGCAGGAAGCGGACGCGCTCAACTCCGACCCCCGAGTACAAGCCGAGTTGTACGCGACCCTCGGCGGTATCTATCAAAAGCTGGGGAAACTCGATCGGGCCGACTCGCTCTTGAGCAAATCGCTGCAGCAGCGAAAATCATTATTCGGAACCGATAGTCCGGAAGCTGCGGAAAGCCTGATCGAACTCGGGCAGTTGCGCGCGGATCAGGCAAAGCTCGAAGACGCTGAGAAATTAATCCGCCAGGGATTGAACATCGATAAGCGTCGCTTGCCCGCGGACCATCCGGCGGTTGCGAAGGCCATGATCGCGTTGGGCAATGTTTTGTCACAACGGGGCTCGTACGACGAAGCGATTCGCACTTTGCAGGACGCGGTGAACCTGCAATCAAGAACCAATGCCGCTCCGGCCGATGTGGCCAATGGGCTTTCAGCACTCGCGGATGCGAACTACCGAGCCGGTCATTACGATGTTTGCAACTCGCTCTACCGTCGGCTGCTGGAGATGCATCGCCAACAATATGGAGACCGCCATCCGCTGGTCGCGCAGGATCTCGGCAACCTGGGAGCGATACAGGACGATTTGGGTTATTACAGCGAAGCCGAGAAGTTCAAACGGCAGGCGCTCGATATCACCGAGGCTTATTACGGCAAGGGCAATCCAAAAACCGCGGCCTGCCTGACCGCGCTCGGCCAGTCGCTGCAATATCAGAAGAAGTTTGACGAGGCCAAAGCTCTGCTCGAGCAGGCGTTAGCGATCCAGGAGCATGTCTACGGGCCGACGCATCCGGCGGTTGCCGACGCGCTCAATGAGTTAGGCAACGTTGCCTACATGCGCGATCAATATGACGAGGCCGAGGCGCGTTTCAGCCGAGAGGTGGATATTTATCGCGCGGTATATGGCGATCATCATTATCTGGTAGCGACAGCGCTCTCGAATCTGGCCAGCGTCTCAATGGATAAGAAAGATTACCCGCACGCCGAGCGATTGTTTCGGCAAGTAGTGAAGCTCTATTCAGAGACGCTATCGCCGGACAACGTAAATACCGGAATCGCGCACATTAAGCTGGGACGAACCCTGCTGCGGGAAAAGAAATTCGGGGAAGCAACGGAGGAAAGTCTGGCGGGTTACAACGTCCTGATCAAGCAAACGAGTACGGCGACCACGTTCGTTCACGCCGCGCGAAAAGATCTGGTGGCAGATTACGAAGGATTGAACCTGCCAGAAAAAGCGGAGAAGTTTCGCGCGGAATTGGTGGCGGAGAAGAAGTAAAAGAACTCCTTCCCGTCTCTCCGTGCCCTTGGTGGTTGAAACCTTCGTTTAACCCTTTTTGCCCTGTCCCTTCTCAATCTTCGCCCAGGTATCTTTCAACGCGACGGTGCGATTGAACACGGGCTTGCCCGGCTTTGATTCTGGGTCGACACAGAAATAACCAAGGCGCTCGAACTGGTAACGGCTTCCAGGTACGGCGCTCGCCAATGAGGGTTCGAGCTTGCAATTCGCTATCGTCTCCAGCGAATTCGGATTTAAGTTGGCGGTAAAATCCTGTCCCTCTTCAACATCCTCGGGATGAGGCTTACTGAACAGCGTGTCATAGATGCGGGCTTCGGCGTTGACGGCGTGCGCCGCGGAAACCCAATGGATGGTCGATTTCACTTTGCGTCCATCGGGAGCGTTACCGCCACGCGTGGCAGGATCGTAGCTGCAGTGAACTTCGGTGACTTCACCCTTGTCATTCTTCACAACACTGGTGCAGGTGACGAAGTATCCATAGCGAAGACGAACCTCGCGCCCCGGCGAAAGACGGTAGTAGCCTTTC
>Ga0335069_10009816_pt1 | contig 13604 bp, 10 predicted proteins | sample Lox_Sample_11_FD_206714 | JGI IMG/M metagenome (GOLD analysis project Ga0335069, IMG submission 206714) | Soil microbial communities from Loxahatchee National Wildlife Refuge, Florida, United States - Lox_Sample_1.1 | ecosystem: Environmental > Terrestrial > Soil > Wetlands | place: USA... | reverse complement strand
GTCGTCAAGCACAGGACCGACCGGCGTGCGACTGCCGAGCACGTCAAGCGCGCCTGCGGCGCGGGCGCGGGCGAGATAGTGATCGACCTGGCGGCGCATGACGCCCACCTGGCGGCTGACGGCATCAGCCAGGGGTCCCGGCGGTGCAGCCTCCGCCTCGCCCGACAGCACGCTCAGCGGCGTCTTGAGGAAATGCGCGAGGTTGGAGACGTAGGAGCGGGCGCGACCGACGACTTCCGCCGAATGATCAATCAGGCTGTTGAGTTCGGCGGCGAGCGGCGCAATCTCGGACGGAAAGTTGCCCTCCAGGCGCCGTGCGGTACCGTCACGGATCGTCTGCAACGACTGTGTCACCTTCCGAAGCGGCTGCAGCCCGATGCGCACCTGGACAAAGACCGCGCCGACGAGACCGAGGCCGAGCACGGCAAAAGACCAGAACAGCATGCCGTTGAACGTCGCAATGCGGGTGTCGAGCGCACTCGTGTCGGTAGCGACGTAGAACATGTAGGCCCGGTTGTCGTCGGGCTTCGCGGTGGCCGTGATCGGAAATTCGATGCGGCGGGCGAAGACGCGAAGATGCTGGTCCTCGGGGCCCACCGCATGACCCCAATAGAGGCCATCACGCACCGTCTCGCGATCGCTGAACGCGATCGTGTGGTCGAGCAGCGAGTGCGAGATCATCGTGCCGCCTTCCCCGGCGCCGATCGGCACGATCTGCCAGTAGTCGCCGGAGTAGGCGCGCTGATAGCCCGGCCCCAGGTAGCGAGCCTCGAGATGGATTTCGCCTGCCGGATCGTGATCGGCGGCCGCGATCAGCGAATCCATCGCGCTCTGGAGCTCGGCATCGAAATCGCTCGACACGGATTCGCGAAACGCCCCGGAGAGGATCAGGCCGCCGGCGAGCAGAGCCAGCACGGTCCAGACCGCAGCCGCCGCGATCAGCCGTCCAGCGAGCGAGTTGAACCTAAGAGCGCCGGGAAGGCGCGTTTTGATCGTCGAGACAATAGCCAAGGCCACGCACCGTTTGGATGAGATCGGTGTCCAGCTTCTTGCGCAGCCGGCCGACAAACACCTCGATCGTATTGGAGTCGCGGTCGAAGTCCTGATCGTACAAATGCTCGACGAGCTCGGTGCGCGACACGACCTTGCCCTTGTGGTGGGCGAGATACGAGAGCAGCCGGTACTCGAGGCTCGTCAGCTTGACCGGGTTGCCGTTCACGGTGACGCGGCTTGCGCGCGTGTCGATGCGCAGCGGCCCGATTTCGATCTCGCTGGTCGCGAATCCCGCAGCGCGGCGCAGGAGGGCGCGCACGCGCGCAAGCAGCTCCTCCGTGATGAAGGGCTTGGCGAGATAATCGTCGGCACCGGCATCGAATCCGGCGACCTTGTCGCTCCAGCGATCGCGCGCCGTCAGGATCAGCACGGGCATGGTTTTCCCGTCCTTGCGCCACTTCTCCAGCACGCGCACGCCGTCCATCTTGGGAAGGCCAAGATCGAGGATTACCGCGTCGTAGGGCTCGGTGTCGCCCAGGAAGTGACCTTCCTCGCCATCGCTTGCGGTATCCACGACATAGCCGGCGTCGTTCAGCGCCTTCTTCAAAAGGCGCTGGAGGTCCTTGTCGTCTTCAACCAACAGAATACGCATCGTCAGTGACCGCCGTGATGATGACCCCATCCGCCATTGTTGCCCCCGCCACGGCCGCCACGCCAGTCGCCGCCGCGCCCACCCCTGCCGCCTCGCGCACCCCAGTCGCCACCGGAGCCTCCACCCCAGCCGCCGCCGCGGTCGCGCCAGTCTCCACCCTGGTGCGGGCCGCCCCACTCGCCGCCGCCACTGCCTGAGGCGTCCGGGCCGCCATCATTCCAGTTGTCGCGCCGGCGACGATCCTCGCCGTCGTTTCCCGGATAGCCGCCACCGCGCCAACGGCGATCGTCGCGCCACTCGCCGTCGTCGCCTCCAGCATTGGAGTAGCGGCCGGTATGGGCGTCGGCGTCGAAGTAGAGGATGCGCCCTTCTGGCGTCATCCACTTGATGCGGTAGTGCGTGCGGCCGTCGCTGCCGATGAACGGCTCGGCATCGGACAGCCGACCCGGATGCGCGGCCCTGATCTGCGGCAGGATGCTGTCCAGCGTCTCGCGCGCGAAAGCCGGCGCGACGAGCGCCAGCAACGCCGGAAAGACGAAAAGAAAAAGCCGGGAACGCATCGCGTTTTGTAGTTCCCTGGACATGAACCCCGCATGAACACGACGTCCAGACCGGGTTCAGGAGCGGGCGCGCATTCTACGCGCCATGGAACGAAGGTCCAACCGACCGCCGTTCCGCGAAGCGGCCCGCGGGCCAGAAGGAGACATGCAATGAACATCAAGAAGATCCTGACGGCCGGTGCCGCCGCTCTCGTCGTGAGCGCTGCCGGCATCACGGCGGCTTCCGCCGATCCTTACGATCACGACCGCGGCTACGGCTACCACGATCGCGATTTCGACCGCGACCATGACGCCTGGCGCGACCGCGGCTATCACCGCTTCGTCGATCGCGAACGGATTCACGAGACGCTACGCTACCGCCACATCCGCTTCTATGGCGACCCGTTCTTCTATCGCGGCCACTATGTCGTGCGCTCGTTCGATCCTTTCGGCCGCGCGGTGTTCGTCGAGGTCAATCCGTACACCGGCGGCTTCATCGGTTTCATCCGCCTCTAGGCGGGTGAGGTCACCTTGAGGCGTGCGGTTCCGCAGCAAGCCCCTCCCTGTAGGAACCTCACTTTTCAAGCGAGAGCCCGTGCCGGAGAAATCCGGCACGGGTTTCTCATTTGCCGCAGCGCCTCAGAATTCGATCGACAGGCCGACGCGGCCGACATTCTCGCCCGCCGCATGCGCAAATCCGCCCTCGACATTGATCGGCGCGTCGGTGTCCAACCGATGGGCGAACGCCAGGCCGATACCGGTATAGTTCTCGAAGAAGCCCGTCGAAATGGCGAGCGTCGTCTTGCCTGGCGCCGATGGCGTCGGAGCATTGGCCATCGCGACCGACGCGGCAATACCGCTGAATACATCGGATTTCAGGCCGGTGCCGAACGCGGTCAGCTGGCTGACGTTCGCCGCGTCGGTCGGCGCGACGCCGGGCGCGACATTTGTCAGGCGGCGCTCGCTTCCAGACGTGCCGAACGACACGGTATTGGCAGCCGAGGCCACCGAGCCACTGCCGATGGCGACGGAATTCGCCGCCGTCGCCGAGGCGCCGGGACCGACCGCTGTCGCGAGCGAGCCCGTGGCGACCGAATTATCGCCAAAGGCGGCGCCGCCATTGGCAGCGCTCGCAGCGTTTCCGACCGCGACCGAACCCGTCGCGGTCGCACCATGGCCGATGGCGATGGCATTGACGCCGGTGGCGGCAGCACCCTGGCCGATCGCCACGGCACCGTTCTGCGTGGCCTGAGCCTGATAGCCGACGGCGACAGAGCCGGTCCCGCCGCCATAGGCAAAGGAACCCTCCGCCAGCGAGTAATCGCCATTGGCATCGGCATTGTTGCCGGTCGCCGAAGATTGCAGGCCGTGGGCGATCGAGGCGACGCCCAGGGCATTCGCGCCGCCGCCGTCCGCCAGCGCGCTGTTGCCGATCGCGGTCGACGCGATCCCGTCGGCCTCGGCACCGGCACCGATCGCAGCGCTGCCGTCGGCGCTCGCGAGCGCGGCGACGCCGCCGGCGAAGCTGCCGCTGCCGGCGGCGGTTGCCGTATTTCCGAGCGCGACCGCCTGGAAACCGCCGGCGCTGGAGCTGTCGCCAACGGCGACACCGTATTGCCCGGCCGAGGCGGCGAAATAGCCGAGCGCGGTGCTGTGATCACCGATGGCCTGCGAGCCATAGCCATAGGCCGCGGTCGACGCACCGGATGCCGCCGAGCCCGTTCCGGTTGCCGTGCTGTAGTCGCCGGTTGCCTGCGCTGCGAAGCCGAAGCCGCTCGCCAGCGTGCCGCTCGCCGTAGCGCCGAAACCCATCGCAACGCCGCCGATACCCGAAGCGCTGCTGTCAGTGCCGATGGCGATGGCCGCGATCTGCGTGGCGCTTGCACCCTGCGTCAGCGTACCATCGCCGCCGCCGATCGCGATACTGTAGATGCTGGACGCGTTGCCGCGCGATCCGGTGACGACGCTGTAGTCGCCCTGGGCGAAGGCGCTGGCGCCCGTCGCCACGGAGTTGAGACCCTGGGAATGCGCGAACTGTCCGAGCGCAACACTCTGGTCGCCATCGCCGATCGCGGCGAAACCCATGGCGACAGACGAGAAGCCGGAGCTGCTGGCGGCCTCGCCGATCGCGACCGCTGCGATATTGCTTGTGGCAGCGGACTCACCCAGTGCAATCGCGCCGGCGCCATGCGCCGAAGCCGAATCGCCCATGGCGATCGTATCGACATCGAAGGCGGTCGCCTGGAGGCCGAAGGCGATGCTGGCGGTGCCGTCGGCCTCCGCGCCGCGCATGATGGCGGCGCTATCGTCCGCCGTCGCGTGCGAGAAGTAGCCAAGCGTCATTGCAAAGTCGCCGCTCGCCTTGTCCTCCCGACCGATCGAAATGCTGGAGTCCCCGGCAGCCCATGACTGTGGTCCGACCGCGACAGCCGCGGCGCCAGTGGCCTCGACATTGTTTCCGACCGCGACGGAGAGGTTGCCGGAAGCTTCGGTGATGCTGCCGACAGCGGTGCTCGCATATCCGGTCGCTATCGTGTCCTCGCCGATCGCGGTAGCGGACGTGTTCGTCGCCTTGGATTCCGGACCGATCGCCGTGGAGGCGCCACCCGTGGCCATCGCGGATGCGCCATAGGCGGTATCCTCGGTGCTCGTCGCCTGTGCGTGATAGCCAGTCGCCGTCGTGTAGATGTCCGTGGCCTGGGCCGCGTCGCCGATCGCGATCGAGTCCTGGAGGCCGCTGGCAACCGCGGGCGCGCCAGCGCTGCTGCTGATCGCGATCGAGATCGCACCGGTCGCCGAACCGCTGTCGGTGCTAGCGCCATCAAAGATGACACCGTCATTGCCGGCCAGCGCCGCCGAAGGCAGGAACGAAATCAGCGCCGTCATCGCCACGCCGGCCAACAATGTTGACCGTGCACGCTCCGTGGAAGCTCTCTTCAGATTCTCACGCAATTTCATAATGTTACCCCGCATAGCCGGCCCGCCCGGCAGTCGAAGCCTTACGATTTTTGCCGAACACGGTCTTGGCTTTCCGCGACAGCCTTGCGGGGTTCCGCGCCACATGTTCCATTCATTTACGGCGTACTCGCCCAGAGCGGGTAGGGGTTGCCGGCCAGGAATTGCCGGTTGTTGGGGGTCAGTAAGCAGATGTTGGACGGACCGCCGGGCGACTACAGCCTGATGCGCTTCTCGACGGCCCGCGTGGGCAAGCGCGACAGCCTCGATGCCTGGCGGCAAATCCTCAGCCGCAAGCTCCTCAACGTGAGCGTCGACACTCTTTCAGCCGAGACGCCGTTTCGGGCGGAGACCCAGCTACGGGTATTCGACAGCCTGCGCTACGGATCCGGGCTCTTCGATGCAAGCGTCAACCGGCGCGACAAGCGCGCAGTCGCCGCCGACAACGACGATCTCATCATTCTGGTCAATCTCGACGACCAGCTGTCGGTGCGACAGATGAACAGCGAGGTGATACTCGCCCCCGGCGATGCGTGCGTCCTGAGCTGCGCCGAACCCGGCATCTATCAGCGCCGCGAAGCGGGACGCATCCGCGCGATCCGCGTGCCGCGCACTGCACTGGCGCACAGTGTCGCTGGTCTGGAAGCGCAGCTGGGGCATGCCATTCCGCACGACACGCCGGTGCTGAACCTGCTCACGGGATACCTCGATGCCATCGACCGCTGCGAGGCCTACACCGACCGCGCCACGCGCGAACTGGTCGTCGGCCATGTCCACGACATGCTGGCCCTCATGCTTGGGGCGACCGGCGATCGCGCGCATCTCGCCACCGGACGTGGGCTCAAGGCGGCACGGCTGAGGGCGCTCAAGGACGACGTCGCCCGCAATCTCGAACGGCGAGACCTGAGCGCCGCGACGCTTGCCGGCAGGCACAACATGAGCCTCCGCAGCTTGCAGCGGGTTTTCGAACGGCAGGGCACGACGTTCACGTCCTATCTTCTCGAGCTGCGCCTGAACGCGATGCACAAGAGGCTCTGCGATCCGCGCAATGCCGGACGCGCGATCTCCGACCTCGCGCTCGACAGCGGCTTCGGCGACATGTCGCACTTCAACCACAACTTTCGCAAACGCTTCGGTGCCTCACCGAGCGAAGTGCGCGCCAAGGCTTTCGCGCAACGCTGAGGTTGCTACTGCGCGGGCGCAACGCGCGGCGCGGCTACGGGGCGCGCGACCACCTGCGGCTGCGGGCCATAACAGCTGATCGACCCGACGCTGTTGGAGCCATACTCGACGAAGCCAGTCTCGTTCGAGGCCGGCGTGTGGTGCACGGCGATCGGCAGGTAGAGATAGCAGATGGTGCCATCCACCGGATCGCGCCAGCGCTGAATGATCGTATCCTGCAAGGGCCCGGCATACTGGGCCTGGAGTTGCATGCGCGGAAACACCGGGTGCTGCGGCGGCGCATGGGGCTCGGCCGCCGGCGCAGACGGTACCACCGAGGCGGGCGCAGGGGCGCGCTCGAAGACGCCGCCACTCGCGATCCAGGCGCCGATGCCACCGGCGACGAGTGCTACGCCGGCGACGAGCGCGACGCTGCGCCAGCGCGAAGAAGCCGGCGGCTGCGCCGCATGCGAGCCCTCAAGCAACGTCATCAGAATCTCCAACCGAGGCTGGCGGAAAAGCCAGCCGAGCCTTGCGAGTCCACACTGGCGCCGGCACGGGCAACCGCATGGTCGCCGAACACACCCGAAGCCCCGAACGACACTGCACTCTGGCCATTAAATTCGCCAACGCCAAGTCCGATCACGCCGTTGTCGCCAGGATAGGCCTGCGGCAGCGCGCCCGCAGCCATCGCCGCCGCCGTACCGGCGCTGGCGCGCCGGTCGTAGCGCGAGAAGTCGCTGTCGATCGCGGCGACCCGGCTGTCGGTGTAGGCATTCGCCCTGTTGAGCGTGTCGGCGTCGCCAGCCTGCATCTGACCCAGGTTGACGGCGTCGGTGGCCGTGGTGCCGTTCGCGACGTTGTGGACCTGTACGGCCGCGCCGCCGGAGTTGAGTGTCACCGACGTGTGCCCGGGCGTGTCGTACTGAACCGAGTTCTGGCCGAGCGCGAGGGCGTTGTTGGCGGTCGCCTGCACCGCGGCGACGGTGGTATTGGTCGTATAGAGCTGGCCTGCCGTCGCGACATCGCTGCTGCCCGCGGCAAGATTGCCGTCGGCGACGTTGGTCAGCACGCGATGGTTGGTGCCCGACCCGAACGACACAGTATTCGCCGTTGTCGCGACAGATCCGGAGCCAATGGCCACAGCGTCGTTCGCTGTGGCACTGGCGCCGGGACCGACTGCCGTGGAATTCGCCGCCGTCGCAGCCGAATTGTCGCCATAGGCCGCGCCGCCGTTCGCAGCGGAGGCGCCGTTGCCGACCGCAACCGAGCCGGTGGCACTGGCATTGGTGCCGATCGCGATGGCATTCGTACCGGTCGCGGAGGCGCCATAGCCCATGGCGATGCTGCCGCTCTGCGTCGCGTTCGCACCGTTGCCGAAGGCGATGGAGCTGTCGCCGCTGGCATGGGCATTCGGACCATAGGCCGAAGCGTCGTTGCCGGTGGCGCTTGCCGCAGGACCGGTCGAATGCACGGACGCATAGGGGCTGCCGCCGGCAGAGAGCGAGTTCACTGTCGTCGTCAGGTTCGCGATGTCCGCCGTGTTGGTCGCGACGGAAGTGGTGAGTGATGTCACGCTCGTGGAGAGATTGGCGATGTCGGTCGTATTGCCGTTCACCGTCGTCGTCAGGTTTGCGATGTCCGTCGTGTTGGTCGCGACGGAGGTCGTGATGGACGTCATGCTGGTGGAAAGGTTGGCGATGTCGGTGGTGTTCGTATTGACCGTGGTGAACAGGTTCGCGATGTTCGTCGTGTTGGTGTTCACCAGCGTGGTGAGATTGGTGATGTTCGACGTGTCGGTGTTGACGCTGGTCTGAAGCGCGAAAAGCTGGCCACCATTGACCGCGTCAGTGCTGCCAGAAGCGATCGAGCCGGCGGCGAGGTTCACGATCCGCCGCTCGCTGCCAACAGCGCCAACCGAGACGGTGTTGGCTATGTCGGCAACGGAGTTGACGCCGAGCGCCACGGCGTTCATCGCCGTGACCGAGCTATGCTGGCCCAGAGCCGTGCCGCCGGACGCGGTTGCCGACGCAGCCTGGCCAAGCACAGTTGCGGCGGCCGCGGTGGCGCTTGCGTTGGCGCCCACAACCAGAGTCACGTTGCCGGAAGCGATGGCAGCCGCACCCAATGCCGTCGAGAACTGGCCCGATGCCGTCGCAATCGCGCCGATGGCGGTCGCATTGGTGGTGAAGCCGACGGTGGGGCCGGACAGGCCGGCTATGCCTGCACTCGCGCCTTCACCGATGGCGGTGGAGTTCTGGTTGAAGGCGAGCACTTTCGCGCCAAACCCATAGGCTGAACTATCCGTCGCTCCGGTCAGCACCTGGGCCTGAAAGCCTGAAGCGATGCTGTTGGACGCCTCGACGTCGGAGCCGTTGCCGATGGCGATGCCGTTCGCCGCCACCGCATTGACAAAGGCCGCATTGCCCACGCCGGGATTGATATCGCCGCCGATGGCGATGGAATTGCTCGAATTGGCAGCCGCATTGGCGCCATAGGCCGAGCCGCTGGCGCCGCTCGCGATGGCGCCGCTTCCCATGGCGGCGCTGTTGACGGCCGACGCCGTGCTGCCATTGCCGATCGCGGCGGCGAAGTTACCGCTCGCCGTCGCGCCTTGGCCGAAGGCCGTGCTCTGCGTGCCGCTGGCGATGCTGTTCGTGCCGCCGGCAATAGCGAGCGAGCCGCTCGCCGTCGAGCCCGCGCCGAGCGCCGTCGCGCCGGAATTGGTGGCATGCGCATTGAAGCCGAAGGCCGAGCTGTTGAGGCTGGTGGCCGTCGCTTGGGAGCCGACGGCGGACGACTCGCTGCCGCTTCCGACGCTGTTCGCACCGATGGCAACGGCGACCGCCCCCGTTGCCTGAGCCACCGAGCCGATCGCCACCGCATTGGTGTTGCCCGCGGTTGCGCCGACGCCGAACGCCACGGCGTTGGCGGAAGACGCGGTGGCGCCCACGCCGAAGGCGGAGGAGAAGTCACCGCTTGCGGTCGCGGAATATCCCGTGGCCGTTGCATTCTTGCCGGCAGCAGCCGCCAGATGGCCGAGCGCCGTCGCGTCCAGGCCGCCGGCCGCCGCGCTCGAACCGATGGCGACACCGTCGGAGTTGGTGACGGCGGCATTGAAACCGAGAGCGACCGCGCCGATGCCGGCGGCACCGACATCGGACTGATTGCCGATGGCGATGCCGTTCGTGGCCGCAGCGTCTACGAAGGCTGCATCGCCGGCACCGGAATTGTCGTTGCCGCCGATGGCGATCGAATGTGAGGCCAGCGCGTTGGCGTGCGCACCAGCCGCGAGGCTGTGGTCGCCAACAGCGGAACTTCCGACACCGAAGGACGAAGCGTTGCTGCCGCTCGCCAATGCCCCATAACCAAAGCTTGAGCCAAAATTACCGCTTGCCGCGCTGCCGGAGCCGAAGGTTGAGGAGGCCAGGCCACTGGCCGTCGCAGAATCGCCAAAAGCCGAACTTATACTCCCGCTTGCAACAGCGCCGACGCCAAAGGCGGAGGACGCGAAGTCCGTCGCCTGGCTGTTGTTGCCGAACGCCGATGCATAGTCGCCGGTGGCCAGGCTCAGATAACCATAGGCCGCGCTGTTGATGCCTGCCGCCCGGCTGGAATCGCCCAGCGCGAGCGACGACGTGCCGCCGGCGTTGGCGTTGAAACCGATGGCGATGGCGTCGATGCCGCTCGGCCCGACCTGGGACCCGTTGCCGACGGCTATGCCGTTCGCCGCGGCCGCGTCGACGAAGGCCGCGTTGCCGGCGCCGGAACCGGGGTTGCCGCCGATGGCGACCGAATTCGCGGCGAGCGCATTGGCCTGGTTGCCCAGGGCCAGGCTGTAGTCGCCTTGCGCGACCGTTCCGGCCCCGAACGCGGAGCTGCTGAATCCGGTCGCCGTGCTCGCGGTACCGAAGGCGGAGGCGTAGCTGTTGCCGGCATTGGCGACGGCACCGAAGGCGTTTGCCCCGACGCTTGTTGCCGTGCTGCCCTGCCCGAACGCGGAGCTCGAGCCGCCGGTCGCATGCGCGCCATAGCCGATCGCCGTGTCGAGCGTCTGCCCTGCATAGCCACCGCTGGTGCTGTCGAATCCTGCGACGCTGTTGGTGCCGATGGCGATGTCGCCCTGGTTGAACGTCTGGGCTCCGAAGGTTGTCACACCGTCGCCGCCGCCAAGCGCCACGGAATTGTCGCCGGTGGCGCTGGAGAACATGCCGCCCGCAAAGGTGAAGGCGCCCGACGCGCCGCTGGCCGTGCCGATGGCCATGGCACCCACGGCATTCGTCTTGGCATCGTTACCGAACGCGATGGAGAACGCGCCGGTTGCAGATGTGAATTCGGTCGACTGCGTGGTACCGTTCGCGTTCGCATCATACCAGCCGCCAATCGCGATGCTGCTTGTGTCATTCGCCCTGACGCGAGTGCCCATTGCCAGGCTCGCGAGACCGTTCGCCAACGCATTGCCACCGACAGCGGTCGAATCGTCGAGCACCGCGCCCGCGGCAGCGCCAAGCGCAGTAGACTGAATGCCACCGGTTGCGGAGAACGCGCCGAACGCCGTGGACGACGTGCCGGCGGCCGTGGCCCCATCGCCCACGGCCGTGGAGTCGAGTGCCGTCGCCGAGCTGCCCGTCCCGCAGGCGACGGAGGCGCTACCCGATGCGATACCGGTGCCGCAGGTGTCACCGGCCTGCGCCGGCGAGATCGCGAACATGCCGGCGAACACGACGGTGCCAAAAGACCAAGCAATCTTGCGCATGTTATCCCCCTGACCCGATATGTTTTCAGCTTTCGAGATAGACGACGATCGCGTTGGCGAGCTCATCGATGGCCGCCATGCCATCGGCACGCGTAGGCGATACCGGACTGCTCAGCGCGTTCATCACGAAACCGGTGATCATCTGCATCGCGACACGGACCCTGAGATCGCGTTTCGCGCCGCCGAGGCGCGAGCGCTTCACCGCCTCCGCCAGCACGGCGTCAAGCTGCAGGCGCACGGCGACGACCGGCATGAAGACCCGCGGCGAGATCGAGCCGCGCTCCATCACCGCGCGGAACATGCCGCGATGCGCGGAGAAAAGGTCCCAGGTGCCGCGCACGAGCAGCCGCACGATCGTCTTCCAGTCGTCCGGCGCGGCGCCCGTGAGAATCTGCGCGGCGCGTCCGCGTGCGTCTTCCGCGAAACGCTCGACGATGCCCGCGAACAACGCCTCCTTGTCCTTGAATCGAAAATAAACCGCGCCAGTGGAGCAACCCGCCGCCTTGGCGATGTCAGCGATACGGGCGCCTTCATAGCCCCGGGTGGCAAAGGCCTCTTCGGCGGAGGCCAGCAACCGGTCGCGAGTCCCGCGCGAGCGCTCCTGGTGGGCAGGCAGCGAGACGCCGGCGGCGCTGGAAGCATCCGCGGTTTTCCTGGTTTTTTTTGGCTTTGCTGCCATGGATTGTTATAAATCTGAACCTGAATTCAGGTTCAGATTTATACCCAATCCGGGTCGGGAGTCAACGACCCTTAGCGGAGGAATTCAGAACGCTTCGCTGTGCTTCACGCCGTTTCGCGGATTACGGCCCATTCGGCGAGCGGCGCCCGCTCGGACACCAGCGTGTTGATCGGCGCGGACTCATCGGCATGGCCGACCGCCATGCCGCAGAAGATCATCTCGTTGTAGGGCACCTTCAAGTACTCGCGGACCGTCTCGTGAAATGGCGCCCAGGCTTCCTGCGCGCAGGTGTGCAGGCCGTGTTCGCGCGCCAGCAGCATGATCGATTGCAGGAACATGCCGAGATCGGCCCATTGGCCCTGCTGCATCTGGCGGTCGATCGAGAAGATGAGGCCGACCGGCGCACCGAAGAACTCCCAGTTCTTCACGAACTGTTGGAGGCGCCGCGCCTTGTCCTCGCGCGGGATGCCGAGCGTCGCATACATCTGCTCGCCGACGGTGAAACGGCGCGTCTTGTACGGCTCGGTCAGGTCCGGCGGATAGATGTGATATTCGGGCCGCCCGCCCATCGGATGCGTCGTCATGTATGCCTTGGTGCGACGGACGAGCTCGTCGCGCGCCGGACCGAGCAGGACATGCACCTTCCAGGGCTGGAGATTGCCACCGGACGGCGCCCGCGCCGCGGCGCGCAAGATCTTCTCGATCGTCGCGCGCGGGACGGGGTCCGGCCTGAAGGCGCGGATCGATTTGCGCGTGGCAAGCGCTTCGCTGACATTCATGACAGGGCCTTCGATTGCGGCTGACGGCATGATGCCCGCGCAAGCCGAGGCTGCGCAAGCTCATGGCGATCGTTACGCCGCACGCGGCCGCAGCACCTTGGTCGTCGTCGAGCCGGACGCCTGGGTGACCGTCATGGCGTCCTCGACGAGCATGACCTTGTCGAGCAGCGTCCAGGCGGCAGCGGTGCGGCCGCTCTCGTACATCGAGACGATGATGCGGCCTTCCGGAGTGAGCGCCTTGGCGTAGCGCGCGACAAGCGCATGCGGCTCCGGAATGTAGTTCAGGATCTGGCTGAAGATGATGAGATCGAAGCGGCGGTCGGAATGGAAGTCTTCCGCGGCGGCAACAGCGAAGGCGGTGCGCGCATCGGCCTCGGCGGTTGCCTGGGCGATCGCTTCGGCCGAGAGATCGACGCCGAGATAGGACGTGTACGGCAGAACCTTCAGTTTGCGCGCGAGCAGACCGGCGCCACAGCCGACATCGAGGATCGAGGCGGGGGCGAGAAACTGCGCATAGCCGAGAATCGAGACGAGGCCGCCGAGATCGGCCATCTTCCCGAGATAGTCCCAGCGCCCGGCGCGATACTCCGAATCCCAGACGTCGGCCGATACCGGCGCCGGCCGGAAGCCGATGAGCCGGAAAACGGCGCGGCTGGCGAGGTTCCTGACGCGATTCATCGTGCCCACTCCTGAAGGGCGAGACCCGCCCCTCCCCTGCAAGCGGCGGGCCGCCGTTAACCGCACCAAGGCGGGAGCGACACGGCGATTTCCGGCAGCGCACGCGTCGCAGCGTGGCGGCCGTGTCGCGTTCTGGCACAGACGGTAACCTCAAGCGCGCGGCGCGAGCTTCTTGGGCGCGCGGTCGCCGAACCACCAGACGATCGCAGTGACCGCGGTGAAGACGAGGCTGTCGGCGACATAGGCGCGGTCGATGTCGCCCGGCGCCATCGCGAAGAAGGCGGTCGCAAGGAAGGTGGTGAGGCCGATGGTGAGCGCGGGGCGCACGAGCGCGCGCACCGCGTTCACCCAGGGATAGCTCGCGCCGATCGTGCCCTCGGCGCCGACCGACGCGGTGAGGCCGCCCCCCGAG
>Ga0335069_10009815_pt1 | contig 13604 bp, 7 predicted proteins | sample Lox_Sample_11_FD_206714 | JGI IMG/M metagenome (GOLD analysis project Ga0335069, IMG submission 206714) | Soil microbial communities from Loxahatchee National Wildlife Refuge, Florida, United States - Lox_Sample_1.1 | ecosystem: Environmental > Terrestrial > Soil > Wetlands | place: USA: Florida... | reverse complement strand
CGCCACCAGGCGGCGGTGCGCGCCGAGGAGGCGACGCTGTCGCTCCGGCGCGCCGAGCGCGAGGCCGCCGTCCAGCGGGCGCGGGCCGCGGTGGTCTCGGCCCTGGCCCGGGCGCAGGCGCAGCACCAGCGCTACCTGCGCTTCCGCGACGAGATCCTGCCGAAGAACCGCCAGGTGGAGCAGATGGCGCAGGAGGCCTACCGCGAGGGCGAGACTCCGCTCAGCGCGCTCCTGCAGGCGCTCCAGGCCTCGCGCGACCTGCGCGCGCAGGCGCTCGACGCCGCCTCGGAGTACCAGTCCGCGCTCGCAGACCTGGAGCAGGCGATGACCCTGGGAGGCAAGCCGTGAGGCGACGCGTGATCGGGATCGCCCTCGCCTGCGTGGCCGCCGCGGCCTGCGGCAGGAAGGAAGCCGAGGAGACGGAGACGCAGGCGGCGGTGCCGGTGCAGGCTGCGGTCGTCCGCCAGGGCACCATCACCGCCTCCATCCATGCCACCGGCCTGGTCGAGGGAGCGCCCGGGGCCGACTGGACGGCGACCGCACCGCAGCAGGCGCGGGTGGCCGAGATCCGCGCGGCGGCCGGAGACGTGGTCAGGAAAGGCCAGCTGCTGGTCGTCTTCGACTCGCCACCGCTGCGCACCGACCTCGCCACGCGGCAGGGCGACCTCGCGCAGGCCCAGGCGCGGCTCACCACCGCCCGCCGCGAGCACCAGCGGCTGTCTCGGCTGTTGGAGCGGGGCATCGCCTCGCGCAAGGAGGTCGACGAGGCGCAGAAGGAGCTGCTGGACGCCGAGGCAGCGCTGCGGACGGCGACCGAGGCGCAGGCCGCGGCCGAGGAGCTGTCCAGCCGTGCCCGGGCGACGGCACCCTTCGACGGCATCGTGGCCCAGCGCTGGCACAGCGCCGGGGACCTGGTGGACGCGAACGAGCACGTGCTGCGCGTCATCGACCCGCAGCGGCTGCAGGTGACGGCGGCCGTGCCCGCCGCGGAGGCGCCGCGGATCGTGGTCGGCCGACCGGCGCAGGTCACGGTGTCGGGCTCGGCCAGCGGCCCCTTGACGGCGCGGGTCCTGGGCCAGCCGGCCCTGGTGGATCCGGCCACCGGGACGGCGAGCGTCCGCCTCCGGCTCGACGCCTCCCTGGCCGTGGGCACGCCGGTGGAGGTGGAGATCGCGGCCGAGGAGCAGCAGGGTGCCCTGATCGTGCCCGCCGAGGCGGTGGTCAGCGAGGGCGGCCAGGCCGCGGTGTTCGTGGTGGACGCGACGAAGCACGCCCGTCGCCGGGCGGTGGTGCTGGGGCTGCGCAGCGGGGCGCAGGTGCAGGTCAAGAGCGGCGTGAAGGCCGGCGAGGCGGTGGTGGTGAAGGGCGTGCAGGAGCTGCCGGACGGCGCGCTGGTGGCGGCGTCGGCCTCATGAACCCGGCCCGTCTCGCAGCCGCCAACCCGCGGGCGGTGCTCCTGCTGACGGGCCTGCTGGTGGCGGCGGGGCTGGTGGTCGCGCCCGGGCTGCCCAGCGACATCTACCCGCCGCTTGAGTTCCAGCGCGTCGTCATCATCTGCCACAGCGGCACCACGCCGGCGCGCTCGATGATGCTGACGGTGGCGCGCCCCCTCGAGCAGGCGGTCATGGAGGTGCCGGGGATCCGTCGCGTGCGCTCGAAGACGTTCCGCGGTGCGAGCGAGATCTCCGCCCAGTTCGCCTCCGGGACCGACATCCTGCAGGCGCTGCAGCAGGTGCAGAACCGGGTGGCCGAGCTGCGCGGCGAGCTGCCGGCGGAGACCGAGCTGCTCGTCGACCGGCTGACGCCGGCCGCCTTCCCCATCCTCAGCTACAACCTGACCGGCGGGCTCTCCCAGGCCGACCTCTACGACTACGGCTTCTTCGTCCTGCGGCCCGGGCTGGCGCGGGTGCCGGGCGTGGGCCACGTCGAGGTGCTCTCCTCGGACACCCGCGAGATCGAGGTGGTGGTCGACCCCGCGGCCCTGCTGGCGAGCGGCCTCAGCGCCCACGACGTGGCGGAAGCGATCAGGTCCGCGAACCGGCTGACGCCGGTCGGCCGCTACACGGCCGGAGGCATCCAGCACCTGGTCCTCGCCTCCGGCCTGTGGTCCTCCGCGGCGGACATCGCCGCCACCCCGGTGGCGGCAAAGGGCGGCGCCACGCTGCGGGTCGCCGACGTGGCGAAGGTCTTCCCCGGCAGCCCCGACCGCACCAGCCTGATCGCCGGCAACGGCGAGCCGGCGGCGGTCGTCAACGTCGCCAAGCAGATCGGCGCCAACATCCTGGACATCCGCCGCGGCGTCGAGGACACGCTGGCCGAGCTGGCCCGCAGCCTGCCGTCGGGGATGCGGCTGACCAAGGTCTACGACCTCGCCGGCTTCGTCTCGGACGCCATGGGCAACGTGCGCGACGCCATCCTGATCGGCGGGCTGCTGGCGGTGGCGGTGCTGTTCCTCTTCCTCCGCTCCTGGCGCATCACGCTGGTCGCCTCGCTGACCCTGCCCATCACCGTCGTCGGCACCTTCGTCTTCATGCGCCTGTTCGGCGAGACCGTGAACCTGATGTCGATGGGCGGGTTGGCCGTCGCCATCGGCCTGGTGATCGACGACGCGGTGGTGGTGGTCGAGAACATCCACCGCCACTTCGCGGCCGGCGGGGAGATGACGGCGATCGAGGAGGCGGTCGGCGAGCTGGTCGCCCCCGTCGTCGGCTCGACGCTGACGACCGTGGTGGTGTTCGCGCCGCTGGGGCTGCTCTCGGGCGTGTGGGGCCAGTTCTTCCGGGCGCTCTCCATCACCCTGAGCGTCTCCGTGCTGCTCTCGCTGGGGCTGGCGCTCTTCCTGATCCCGCTCCTCGCCCGCTGGGCCTACCGCGGTGGCCGGCCGCACCACGGCCGGGGGGCACGGCTCGACGCCGCGTACGCCCGGGCGCTCGAGACCGTCTGGGGCCGCCCCCGGCTGCTCGTCGCCGGCGTGGCCGGCCTCGCGCTGCTGGCGCTGGTGCTGTTCCTGCGCACGCCCACCGGGTTCCTGCCCGGGATGGACGAGGGCGGCTTCGTCGTCGACTACCTGTCCCCGCCGGGCAGCGCGCTCGAGGAGACGGACGTGTGGGTGCGGAAGATCGAGGCGCTGCTGAAGCAGACGCCGGACGTCGCCTCCTTCTCGCGCCGCACCGGCTCCGAGCTGGGCCTCTTCGCCACCCAGCAGAACAAGGGCGACATCGTGGTGCGACTGAAGCCGCGTCGCCGACGGCGCCGCGCCGACGACGTGGTCCAGGACCTGCGCGACAAGATCACGGAGGCAGCGCCGGTCCTGCACGTCGAGTTCGTGCTGCTGCTGCAGGACATGATCGGCGACCTGGAGGGCAACCCCGAGCCCATCGAGGTGAAGCTCTTCGGCGACGACCAGGAGGTGCTCTCGCGGCTGGCGGCGGAGGTCGAACCGCGCATGCACCAGGTCAAGGGGATCGTCGACGTGGTCGGGGTGCAGAAGGGCAACCCCGAGGTCACCTGGACCATCGACCCGGCGGCGGCGGGCCGGCTCGGGCTGACGATCTCCTCCGTCAGCGACCAGCTGCAGGCCGCCGGGCTGGGCGAGGTGGCGACCGAGCTTCGGCTACAGGACCGCACCATCCCGGTCCGGGTGCGCTACCCGGACGCGGTGCGCTTCGACCCCGCGCGGCTGGCCCAGGCGGCGATCCGCGGCGGCGACGGCAAGGTCGTCCCCTTCGCGGCCCTGGCCCGGCCGCAGGCCGCGCAGGCGGGGAACATCCTGCTGCGGGAGAACCTGCGGCAGATGGCGCTGGTGAGCGGCCGCCTGGAGGAGCGCGACCTCGGGGGGGCGGTCAAGGAGCTGCGGCAGAAGCTCGCCGGCCTCGAGCTGCCGCCCGGCTACACGCTGGAGATCGGCGGCCAGCTCGACTCCCAGCGCCAGGCCTTCCGCGAGCTGCTGACCGTGCTGGGCATCGCCGCCTCGCTGGTGCTGGTGATCCTGGTGGCCGAGTTCCGTGCCTTCACGCCGGCGCTGCTGATCCTGTGCGCGGCGCCCCTGTCCTTCGGCGGCGCCCTGCTGATGCTGATCCTCACCGGCACGGAGCTCAACGTCTCCTCGGCCATGGGCTTCATCCTGCTGGTGGGGCTGGTGGTGAAGAACGGCATCGTGATGATCGACTACGCCCACCACCTGCACGCCCGGGGGCTGGGCTTCGAGGACGCTCTGCAGCAGGCGGCCCACATCCGCCTGCGGCCGATCCTGATGACGACGCTGTGTACGCTGTTCGGCCTGCTGCCGCTGGCCCTGGGCCTGGGCGCCGGGGCGGAGCTGCAGAAGCCGCTGGCCCTGGTGGTGGTCGGCGGCCTGGCGCTCTCGACGGTCGTCACGCTGTTCGCGGTGCCGACCTTCTACCGGGCGCTCCACCGGCGGGGGGCGCAGACGGCGTGAGCCGGGGGGATGCGGGCCGGGCGAGGCCCCCGGAGGACGGCCGTCAGCTATATCAATGAATGTTACAGATGCCACGCAGTAGCATCGAACCGGAGGCTTCCATGAACAAGAACCGGGCAGGGCTGGTCCTCATCCCCTTGGCGCTGATGGCGATGCCGGCCGTCGGTCTCGGGCAGGGGGCGCCCCAGCAGGGGCCGTACCGAAAGCTGACCGAGATCGCCATCGGGGGCGAGGGCGGCTGGGACTACCTGTCGGTCGACGCGGTCAACCGCCGGCTCTATGTCTCGCACGCGACGAAGGTGGTGGTGGTCGACGTCGACACCAACAAGGTGGTGGGGGAGGTGGCGCCCACGCCCGGTGTCCACGGCATCGCGGTGGCCCCGGAGCTGGGCCGCGGGTTCGTCAGCAACGGGCGCGAGTCGACGGTCAGCATCTTCGACCTGAAGACGCTGCAGACGGTCGGCAAGGTCACCACCGGCGAGAACCCGGACGCCATCCTCTACGTGCCGCCGCAGAAGGAAGTCTGGGCCTTCAACGGCCGCGGCCGCTCGGCCACGGTCTTCGACGCGCAGACGGGCGCGGTGCGCGCGACCGTCCCGCTCCCCGGCAAGCCCGAGTTCTCGGTTTTCGACGAGAAGACCGGCCGCGTCTACGACAACATCGAGGACACCAGCCAGCTGGTGGCGATCGACGCCGTCACCCACCAACTGGCGGCCACCTGGCCGATCGCCCCAGGCCAGGAGGCCTCGGGCCTGGCGCTCGACCCCTCGACCCACCGGCTGTTCGTGGGCTGCAGCAACGAGCTGATGCTGATGGTGGACGCCACCGCCGGCAAGGTGCTGGCCAGCGTGCCGATCGGCGCCGGCGTCGACGCCAATGCCTTCGACCCCGGCACCGGCCTGGCGTTCGCCTCCAGCAGCGACGGCACGCTCACGGTGGCGCGCGAGGACCCGGCGGGGGCGCTGAAGGTGGTCCAGGCGCTCGTCACGCCGCCGCGCTCGCGCACCATGACGCTCGATCCCAAGACCCACCGGCTCTACGTGGCGGCCGCCGAGTTCGCCCCGGCGCCCCCGGCCGCGGACGGCCGGCCGCAGCGGCCGCAGGTGGTGGCGGGGTCGTTCAAGATCGTGGTGTACGAGATGCAGAAGTGAGGCGGGCGCGGCCGATCAGCGGCGCTGCTGCAGCGCCGGCAGTGTCGCCCTGAGCCGGCGTCCCAGGTACACGCTGACGGTCACCTGCTCGCGCCCGCCGCGCTCGAGGGCCACGCTGCCGAGCGCCCGCAAACCGTCGAAGTACGACGCGTAGGCCACCAGCGGCTCGGGCCCGGAGCGCCGGCGCACGGCCAGCAGCACGTCCCGGCCGAGCGCCGTCGCCGGCGGGCGTGCGAAGGCGAAGCCCCGCGCGTCCTCGCCGACGCAGGTGACGTCGACCGACGGGCCCGTCGCCCAGGCGAGCTTGGCCGCGTCGTCCCAGCGGCCGCTGGCCACCAGCACGTCCGGCGTCGGGTATCCCCACTCGCCGATCTGCCGGGCAACCGGCGTCCAGTCCAGCAGGTCGTCGGTCGGATCGCCGCGGGCGAAGAGCGCGGGCGAGGCGGAGCGCAGCCAGCCGGTGCGGGCGTGAGCCGCCAGCACGACGACCACCGCCAGGAAGCCGGCGGCGCTGCCCCCCAGCCAGGTGCCGGTCCAGCCTCGCCGGCGGCCGTCGCCCGCGACGGCTGCGCCCAGCAGCGGCAGCAGGATGAAGTAGCCGGGCGCCTCCCAGTGCGGCAGCCCCCGCACGCCGAGCGCCGTCAGCAGCGTGAAGCCCACGATGGGGAAGACGCCGAGGCAGGCCAGCAGCCAGCGCCGGCCGTCACGCGGGCCGGAGCGGAGGGCCGAGACGAGCACGGCCAGCAGCGGCAGCCAGATCCAGGGCAGGATCCAGACGGCCTGGCCGCCGAGGCTGTCGAGGAAGGGTGTCCCGCCGCTCTCTGTCAGGGGGACGGCGCGGCCGCCCTGGAAGCGGAACGAGGCCCACCCGTGGCCGGCGTTCCAGGCGACGACCGGCGTGAAGACGAGCGCCGCCACCAGCAAAGCCAGCCAGGGACCCGGCCGGCGAAGCTGGCGAGCCTGCCGCGGCGACGTCACCAGGAAGAGCGCGGCCCCCGCCAGCAGGAAGACGGCGTGGTACTTCGAGAGGAGCGCGAGCCCGGCCAGGGCGCCGAAGCCGATCCACCATCCGGTGCCGGGCGTCGCGCCGAACGCCGCCCGCGCCAGGCAGTACACGGCGGCGACGCTGAAGAGCAGCAGCGGCCCGTCTGGCAGGGCCCAGCCGCCGGCCGCCACCGAGAAGAAGAGGCTCACGTTCAGCAGGAAGGCGGCGTGCAGGCCGGCCTCCGGCCCGAACAACAGGGCGCCCAGCCTGTCCATGAGCCAGGTGGTGGCGGCGAAGGCGAGGATGAACGGCAGCCGCACGACCAGGGCGCTCTCGGTGCCGGCGAGCCGGCTGGCGAGGCCGGCCCACCAGAAGGTCATCGGCGGGTGGTCGAAGTAGCTCAGGCTCAGGTGCCGGCCCATCACCGCGGCGTACGACTCGTCGACGCTGAGACCGACCAGGACGGCCAGCGACAGCCGCAGGGCGGTGAAGCCGAGGATCGTTGCGATCAGGCGCACGGAGGCGCTCATTATGCCCGCCGGGCCCGTCGCCCGTGGCATGGATCACCGGGCGCATGGCGGCGCCCGGCGGCCTCGATAGAATCTCGCCTTCGACCCAGGAAACGCCGCCCGTCGCCGGGCAGCCTCGGAGGCACCGCATGAGCCGATCCGCCGCGTTCACCGCCGCCGCGTGGCTGGCACTGGCCGCCGTTCCGGCCGTCAGGGCGAGCGACGACGGCAGCCAGCTCCGCTCGCCCTTCCGCATCGACTACCTCGGGTACCTCCAGGCCGGACCCAAAGTGGCGCTCTTCCTCGCCCCCCAGGGCGGCTCGCTGGCCTGGACGGTGGAGGACGCCAGCGGCGCGGCCGTCGCCAGGGGCACGACCAGCGACTACGTCGCCAACGACTTCGCCTCGGGCGACAGCTTCTTCCGCATCGACTTCTCGACCTTCCACGGGACGGGCAAGGGCCTGCGGCTCGCCGCCAACGGCCAGCGCTCGGAACCCTTCGACGTCGACGGGCGCAACCCGTACGGCCGGCTGGCGGAGGAGGGCTTCCACTACTTCGAGGTCCACCGCACAGAGGACACGGTCTTCGAGAAGTTCCTCGACAACTGGACGAGCGGGAGGATCGAGGGCCCCTTCTGGAAGGATGCGGGCGACAACGGCTCGTACCCGACGAACACCGCGATCGCGGTGTGGACGCTGCTGAACCTCTACGAACGCTACCCCGAGGCGAACACCGGCCTGGGCCCGGTCAGCATCTACGACGAGGTGAAGGTCGGCACCGTGCTCATGCACCAGCTGATCCTGCCGGGGCAGAAGCTGGCCATCGCCAAGCTGCACACGAACGTGCCGCCGTACGGCCCCTGCCCGCCGCACAGCAGCGGCCCCTGCGTGTCGATGACCGAGACCAAGGCCACCTACGCCATGGCCCGCTCGCTGGCGCAGCTGGCGCGGGCGCACCTGCGCGAGAAGCAGCCGGCCGAGGCGAAGCGGGCCTTCGCGCTGGCGCGGGCGGCCTACACGAACGCCCGCACCGAGCCGCCGGTCTGCCGGGGCTTCGAGTCCTTCGGCGGGGAGGGCGGCATCTACCCGGACAACGACCCCTGGGCGCTGTGGCGCGAGACGGGCAAGCACCGCGAGCCGTGCCACCCCGGCCGCGACAACATCGAGGACGACTCCTTCGCCGCTCTCGTCGAGGTGTTCCTGGCCGCGCAGGCGCTGGGCGACCCCCAGGCTTCGGCGCTGGCCAGGGACGTGGTGGCCCACCCCCGCTTCGCCGAGATCTCCGAGTTCTGGTGGTACGCGACCGCCGCCACCGGCAACCTCTCCCTGCTCACCCTGCGGCCGGCGGGCATCGACCTCGCTCCGATCCGCAGGAACCTCTTCCGCTACGCGGACGAGCTGGTCGGCTACGAGAAGGTCGGCTACCCGGGCGTCACCAAGGACGTCCACTCGCAGCGCTGGAACACCGGCGACCGCGACGAGCTCGACCAGAACTGGCGCTGGGGCTCGAACCGCAACCTGCTGGACGACGCGATCCTCCTGGCCTTCGCCGCCGAGGAGAAGGCAGGCGACCACCAGCCGACGCAGGCCGCCGCCTACGCCGCAGCGGCGGTGCGCGTGCTGGACTACATCCTCGGCACCAACGCCATGGCCCTGTGCATGGTCACCGGCTTCGGCGAGAACGCAGTCGAGCGCCTGCACGACTGCTGCGTGCCGAACAGCGTCCCTGGACAGATGGCTCTGGGGCCGAACAACTGGACGAACGCCGGCGACCCGGACATGCCTCCCTTCGGCTCGCTGCCGGGGATGAAGATGATGCCGGTGAAGGGCCGCGGCTGGGGGGCGCGCGAGCTGGCGATCGACGGCAACGCGCCCCTGGTCTGGGTGGCCTGGTGGGCGCAGCACCGGGCGGCGGACCTGCTCGGCCCGGCGAAGTAGGAGAGAGGAGGCCCGCCATGGCCGACAAGAGCGCGACCAGCCGCCGCAGCTTCCTGGAGACGAGCGCCACCACCGCCGCGGTGACGCTGGTCGCCCGCCACGTGCTGGGCGGGACCAAGTACGTGTCGCCCAGCGACCGGATCAACGTCGGCTACGTGGGCTGCGGCACCCAGGGCCTGCGGCAGATGATGCAGGCGCTGCAGAGCCCCGACATCCGGATCACGGCCGTCTGCGACCCCAACCGGCGCAGCGAGGACTACATCGAGTGGGGACGCTACGAGCTGCGCGACAAGATCCGGGCCTTCGTCAAGGACCCCGGATGGGCCGAGGGCGCGCGCGCCTGCCCCTGCGGGCGCGAGGTGGGCAAGGAGGTGGTCGACCGCCATTACGGGACGAGCGCGGTCGCCGGCTGCCACGCCTACCTCGACTTCCGGGAGATGCTGGCCCAGGAGAAGGGCCTCGACGCCGTCTACGTGATGACGCCCGATCACCTGCACGCCACGGTGGCGCTGGCCGGCATGAACGCCGGCAAGCACGCGATCACCCACAAGCCGCTGGGCAACGTGATGCACGAGGCGCGGCTGGTGATCCAGAGGGCGCGCGAGACGGGGGCCGGGACCCACATGTTCTGCGCCGCCGCTCACCAGGACACCGCCACCATCGCCGAGTGGATCCAGGCGGGCGCGATCGGGCCGGTGCGCGAGGTGCACAACTGGTCGACCCGGCCCTACTGGCCCCAGGGCATGACCACGCGCCCGGAGGGAGTGCCGGTGCCCGACGGGCTCGACTGGAAGCTCTGGCTCGGCCCGGTGCCGGACCGGCCGTACAGCCCCGCCTACACCAACGCCGTCTTCCGCGGCTGGTACGACTTCGGCACCGGCGCGCTCGGCGACATGGGCCACTACAGCTTCTTCCAGATCTTCAAGGTGCTGCAGCTGGGCTCCCCCCTGACCGTGGAGGCCACCCGCAGCCAGCTGTGGCTGATCCAGGACCTGCTGTGGAAGAAGCAGACGAACGCCGTCTCCTACCCGCAGGCCCAGCTCATCCGCTGGGAGTTCCCAGCCCGCGGCCAGATGCCGCCGGTCGCGCTCCACTGGTACGACGGCGGCCTGCGTCCGCCCCGGCCGCGCGAGCTGGACGAGGACAACCTGCCGATGCCGGACGAGGGCGTCCTCTACGTCGGCGACTCCGGCAAGATCCTGGGCGGCTTCAACGGCGAGCAGCCGCGCCTCGTTCCGAAGGCGCGGATGGACCGTTTCCAGCCGCCGCCGAAGACGCTGCCGCGGCCGATCGGCGAGCTCGAGCAGTGGATCCGGGCCTGCCGCGGCGTGCAGCCGTCCGACGCCAGCTTCCCGAACGTCGCCGGCATCAGCGAGACGATCCTGCTGGGGACGATCGCCGCCCGGGTGGACAGGAAGCTGCGCTGGGACGCTGCCAACACCCGCTTCGTGGACGCCCCGGAGGCCGACGCGCTGATGGTGCGCCCCGAGTACCGTGAGGGCTGGAAGCTCTAGACCAGGGAGGACGCCGTGCGCGAACTGTACCCGCCCATCGAGCCCTTCGACGAGGGCCTGCTGAAGGTGTCCGACCTGCACACGGTGCACTACGAGCAGGTCGGCAACCGCCGCGGGAAGAAGGCCCTCTTCCTCCACGGCGGTCCCGGCGGGGGGCTCGACCCCGACTATCGCCGCTACTTCGACCCCGAGCGCTGGCACCTGGTGCTGTTCGACCAGCGGGGCAGCGGCAAGAGCACGCCCCACGCGGAGCTTCGGGAGAACACGACCTGGGACCTCGTCGCCGACGCCGAGCGGCTGCGCCAGCACCTCGGCATCGCCGAGTGGCTGGTGTTCGGCGGCAGCTGGGGCAGCACGCTCGCCATCGCCTACGCCGAGGCCCACCCGGAGCGCTGCACCGGCCTCGTCCTGCGCGGCATCTTCCTGCTGCGCCGGAAGGAGCTGCTCTGGTTCTACCAGGAGGGCGCGAGCTGGCTGTTCCCCGACGCCTGGGACGAGTACCTGAAGCCGATCCCGGAGGTGGAGCGCGGCGACCTGATGAGCGCGTACTACCGCCGGCTCACCTCGCCGGACCCCGCGGTGAGGCGCGAGGCCGCCAGGGCGTGGTCGATCTGGGAAGGCACCACCAGCAAGCTGATCGTGGACCCGGAGTACATCGCCCACTACGGCGGCGACGAGTTCGCGGACGCCTTCGCCCGCATCGAGTGCCACTACTTCGTCCACGGGGCCTGGCTGCGCTCCGACACCCAGCTGCTCGACGAGGCCACGAAGATCGCCCACCTGCCCGGCGTCATCGTCCAGGGCCGCTACGACTGCGTGTGCCCGGCCGCCAGCGCCTGGGAGCTGCATAGGCGCTGGCCCCGGTCGAAGCTGGTGCTGGTTCCCGACGCCGGCCACAGCATCAAGGAGCCGGGGATCCTCAGCGCCCTGGTGCAGGCCACCGACGACTTCGCCGAGCGCTGAAGCCGCGTCCTTCGCGGGTAAGATCCGGCTGCGTGCGCCGAAAGCGGATCCCGAAGCCGGTCCCCGGCCGGCTGGACGTCGCCGGCATCACCGAGGCCTTCGCCCACCGGATGATGTACTCGGTCGCCAAGGACCAGTACACCGCCCGCGACTTCGACGCCTACCAGGCGCTCGCCTACGCGGTGCGGGACCGGCTGATGGAGCGCTGGTTCCGCACCCAGGACGCCTACTACCACGCCGACGCCAAGCGGGTCTACTACCTCTCGCTCGAGTTCCTGATGGGACGGGCCCTGCTCAACAACGTGCTGAACCTGGGGGCGCTCGACGCGTACCACGAGGCGCTGGAGCGCCTCGGCTACGGCCTCGAGGAGCTGCAGGAGCAGGAGTGGGACGCCGGACTGGGCAACGGCGGGCTGGGTCGTCTCGCCGCCTGCCTGCTCGACTCCGCGGCGACCCTGTCGCTGCCCTTCTACGGCTACGGCATCCGTTACGAGTACGGCATCTTCCAGCAGCACATCCACGACGGCTTCCAGCTCGAGTCGCCCGACAACTGGCTGCGCTACGGCAACCCCTGGGAGATCCCCCGTCCCGACGCCCTCTTCCCGGTCCAGTTCTACGGGCGCACCGAGCACGACCGCGGCGCCGACGGGCGGCTCCGGGTGCGCTGGGTCGACGCCCAGAGCGTCTGGGCCATGGCCTACGACACGCCGGTGGCGGGCTTCCGGACCGACACCGTCAACACGCTGCGGTTGTGGGCGGCGAAGTCGAGCCGCGAGTTCGACCTCGCCCGCTTCAACGCCGGCGAGTACGTGCGGGCGGTGGAGGACAAGAACGAGTCGGAGAACATCTCGAAGGTCCTCTACCCGCCCGACGACCAGTACGCGGGCAAGGAGCTGCGGCTGAAGCAGCAGTACTTCTTCGTCTCGGCCACGCTGCAGGACGTGCTCCGCCGCTTCCGCAAGAAGCCGAGGCGGCTCGAGGAGCTGCCGGAGAAGGTGGCCGTCCAGCTCAACGACACCCACCCCGCCCTGGCCATCCCGGAGCTGATGCGGCTGCTGGTCGACCACGAGCGGGTGGAGTGGGACACCGCCTGGTCGCTCACCCAGCAGGTGTTCGCCTACACCAACCACACGGTCCTGCCGGAGGCGCTGGAGCGCTGGCCCGCGGAGCTGCTGCGGCGGGTGCTGCCGCGGCACCTGGAGATCGTCGAGGAGATCGACCGCCGCTTCCGGCGGGTGGTGGCCGCGGGGCTGCCCGGCGGGGGAGACGCCGCCCGGCAGATGGCCATCCTGGACGACGCGGGCCAGGTGCACATGGCCCACCTGGCGATCGTGGGCAGCCACTCGGTGAACGGCGTCGCCCGGCTGCACACGGAGATCCTCGAGCAGCGGACCTTCCCCGGCTTCCACGCGCTGTTTCCCCAGCGGTTCAACAGCAAGACCAACGGCATCACCCCCCGCCGCTGGCTGCTGAAGTGCAACCCGGGGCTGGCTCGGCTGGTCAGCGAGGCGCTGGGCGAGGGGTGGCTGCGCGACCTGGAGGAGCTGCGCGGGCTGCGCCGGTTCGCCACCGACGCCGGCTTCCGGGAACGGTGGTCGGCGGTGAAGCGGGCCAACAAGACCGCCCTCGCCGACTGGCTGCGCCGGAGCCACGGGATGGAGGTCGACCCCGGGTTCCTGTTCGACTGCCACGTCAAGCGGATCCACGAGTACAAGCGGCAGCTGCTGAACGTGCTGCGAGCGATCGCGCTCTTCCTCCGGCTCCGCGACGGCGAGTGGGACGGCGTCCCCCGCGCCCTGCTCTTCGCGGGCAAGGCCGCTCCCGGCTATGCCATGGCCAAGCTGGTGATCAAGCTCGTCCACGCGGTGGCAGAGATGATCGCCGGCGACCCCGCCAGCCGCGGGCGGCTGCAGGTGGCCTTCCTGCCGAACTACTCCGTCTCGCTCGCCGAGCGGATCTTCCCCGCCTGCGAGCTCTCGGAGCAGATCTCGACCGCCGGCACGGAGGCCTCGGGCACGGGCAACATGAAGGCCGGGCTCAACGCTGCGCTGACCATCGGCACCCTCGACGGCGCCAACCTCGAGATCCGGGACGAGGTGGGAGAAGA
>Ga0335069_10009814_pt1 | contig 13604 bp, 16 predicted proteins | sample Lox_Sample_11_FD_206714 | JGI IMG/M metagenome (GOLD analysis project Ga0335069, IMG submission 206714) | Soil microbial communities from Loxahatchee National Wildlife Refuge, Florida, United States - Lox_Sample_1.1 | ecosystem: Environmental > Terrestrial > Soil > Wetlands | place: USA... | reverse complement strand
TTTATCTGGAACCATTTGTAGATTGAACTGTGATCAACGCCGAATATGAGTGCCAGTGAGACGTATGTCCACCCTTCACGTCTAAGCTGAAGCATTCGGTTAAGCTTCTCATCGTCCTTGAAAATCATCTTGAATGTTCTCATTTGTCGGCGAGGAATCTCTTTCCCTCGGGTGAGTGCCTAAACGACCATCTGTCGACCGCAGACAGTACCTTACTTTTTGAATACCTGGGGTGCTTCGAAATAAAGGCGTTGATGCCCCTGTACATCTTGCTGGCTATCGATTTCTTTTTATCCATACTTCTTTTCGTATTTCTCTATTGATAAATCACGATATTTTTCGTTGTCTCGGTAACTGGGCCTCTTTGAAGGAACCACCCTATCTTGGGGTAGTTTCTTTTTGTTCATCTTGGCCAGAAACCAGTCCTTGGCGGTGCTCTTTCGCAGATTTGGGTTGTGGGGACGTGCGGTATGGTGCCAGCGATGAGCCATTTTCTGTGACATCATTTTTCTAAGTTGCTTGTTCATTTTTGTGTGTCGAACTTAAATCGTCCCTTTTTCTCCTGGTTCATCATGTAATTGATGTAGTTCGTTAGGCCTTGGTTCTTTCTCATTCCATGCCCTGGTTCGTTCGATGGGTCGTACTGTCCCCTATGGTAAATGGACGCTCGGCGGGGCATTTTCCCATGGAACTGTTCCTCATCAAATTCGTCCAATGACTTTGGGCGCATTTTTCCTGTCATTATTTTTTTTATGTTTATCTTCATTTTACCCACCCTTCATATCGGGCGAAGGGGTACCCAATAGCTGACGCACCTCCAATAAGTCCTGCGCCCTTTGCCGCCGATTTAAGGGCAGAGCCCGCAACATTTCCAACCGTTGATGCGGCGTTGCCCATTGCCGATCCTACTCTCGAAAACGATGTTGGGGAAAAGGGAACCGTGTTCATATCCTGTATGGCCTTGGCCGCCACCTGCAAGTCTGATAGCTCGGTTCCTTGTGCGCCCTGCATGGCATTGGTGACTTCCATAAGAGCCCCATCTGGATTTCCCTGGGCGAGGTAATTGGCGGCATTTCCGGTCCTGCCAATGGTCTGGGCAACATCATTGGCGACATCGGGGTCATAGTTGGCGTTCTGAACAAGTGTCTGGGTGATTCCCGGAACGGACTGCGAGTTCATAAGGGCGTTTTTGGCACCCACCAGGCCATTCGTCACGCCCAAGTACGCCGCCGTATCGCCGGAAATTTGTCCAACGTTCCGTGTTGTGCGAAGTATTTCTGATAGGTTATTAACCGCCTCGGCGTGATTTGGATCGGAGGCCCATTGCTGAAGTGCCGGTATGTCCGAGACCTTGTCGCTAAGCGCATTGGTCACCCCATTCACAACGTTTCCAACGCCCTGAAGGGCCTCCCTGCCTGATTGGGGAAGAGAATCCACGGCCATCGCTATGGGGGTATGGACTGCGCTTGCAAGTGCGCCAGTAACACGGCTCGGAATTCCCTGTCCAGAATACTGTCCACCGCCAGAAATTGCATCGGAAATGTTTTGTCTGGTGTTCGAAATATCGTTCATCATTCGTCCACCCCAGTTCTGGGGGGCCTGTTGGGTGCCTGGCTGGGCACCTTCCTGTTGAAGTTGTTGTAAGGTCATTCCCATGTTATTGATATGTTCCATCGGCTTGTAAATACACTACCTGTCCATTAGGCCTCGTAAATGAGGGTGGTTGACTTGCAATGGTTGGTTGTGTTGGCGCAGTCACAGAACCGTAGTTCGGTGCCCCCTGTGGGGTATAGCCAAGACCAATGTTCTGGGTTTCCTCAATCTTCTTTTGGGCCAGCGTATCAAGGTTCTGCAAGAAGGAGGCCAGTGATGGTGCCTGTGACCCCTGAACCAATTGTGTCATTGTGTCCTGACCCAGTATGGCCGCATATCCCGACATGACGTTCTGAAGGCTTGTCTCAATGTTTGCATACTTTGGATTTGACACGTTCTTTTGTAGGAAGTTCTTTAGGGAGTTCCAGACGTTGATGGGGTCAGTGTTGTAGTCGGGGGTGTTCTGAAGTTGATTAACCAGTGTTTCACCCTGTGAACGAGCCGTTGCGATTGATGTCTGGTATTGCTTTACGTTGCTGGCGGCCGTTCCTGCGTAATCAATGTTTGCTCCCCACGTGGCTATGGCCGGCAATGATGTGCCGGACGCATCGCTTCCCCCAATGGGCTGGTTGTTGACTGGATTAAGTCCGGCATACCCATTCCAGTGTGGTGCCAGCAGTCCGGCGGCTCCAGCCAAAGTTGACTGCTTTTGCGAGGCACCAGTTTGAGCCTGGGTTACTTGTGACGCCAGAACTGGTGCTATGTTTCCATATTGTGCGCCCTCTATTCCCATTAGATTTGACACATATCCAAATGGATTGGCCACTGTTCCGGCATTGGCCTCAGACTGACCATATTGAGTGGCCGCATCGCGCTGTCGTTGCTGTGCCGCCAATACGTTTGGATCCTGCGATGGATCATAGCTTTGATATCTTTGAATGGCCGAGCCATAATCCAATGATGTGGGCGAACCAACCATGCCAGTGTTTGGGGCGACCTGGTCTTTGGGAAGGGTTGGTTTAGGTGTCGATGGCGTGGGCATAATGGCCTTGTTTCCAACGTTGGTGGTTGGTTGGGGGGTATTTCCAAACGCATCAAGGGCACTGGCCGTCTGGGTGGGGGGCTTGGGGGCCTGCATCTTGTTTAAGATGGGCGACTGTGGGGGAAGGTTAAGCAATGCCATTATGGTGATTGAGATATACTACGCACGAATAAATTGGGGTTGTAAATGGGGGCGTCCATATCGGTTAAAACTGGCGACGTTGACTTCTGTCCGAACTCGGATACCAGCATGTTGTAGCCGTTTTCATATAGGTCTTTGTAAATGGTCGCCCGCGATTGATCGGGAACTATTGACGTGAAGTAAATCCACAATGGTCGGAACAGGGCAAGGTCTTGGTAATCTTCTGGTAGCAGGGGTGTCTCGCCAATAATGTAGGATGATGCGCCTGAGGCGGCCGGTCCAGTGTATTGGTTCAAGAGCACTATTTGGGTGCTCGACGGAGCAGATGCAATCTGATACCACTGATTATCGCCAGTTGGGGCGGCCAATTGGAACCATCTGTTTGACATGTTCGGAACCCATGAGGTAGTTGCGCCAATAACAATGGTTCCGCCGGCGGCACCATTTACGGTTATGGTCGTGGTGGACACCCCGGTAAGGGGGGTTGTCCAGCTCACGGCGGCGCTTCCATTGGTCAGGGTCACAGTTTGCATTTCGTTATCAGAAAACACCACTTGATACAGTCCGGTGGCAAGGGCCCATGGCGATGATAGCGTAGCCGATGTGTCCCCAATGGCCGGCGGTGCCGTAAGCGTGGCGGTGTATGGAAGAGATACTGTTCCTGCGACGTAATCAGCCTGCGATAGGTCAGTTGTTCGGGCCGCATGGTTCATGGTGATGGCGTTTCCCGTGGTGGCGGGCGTGGGCCAGATTCCCACTTGGTTCTGTCCATACGGGAAAAAGAACGTGGGGAAATCCTGAACAAACGGAATGACGTTAAGCATGTCCCAGTACTCCCTGCTTGGACAGAGTTTAAGCGTCCAGACCACGGTTCCGACTGTCACGGTCACGTCAATGAGGCGCTTGACCTGGGGGGGCATGTTGTAGAACTGCTGGTTGGCGACGGTTGTCGTGGTGTAGGTGCGCTCGTTCATGAAGAGCTTGCCGGTTAGGTACCTTAACGTCTGGTTGGTGAGCAAAAGCCCCAACGATTGGTTGTCGGACGAACTGTTGTTCGTGAGGAGACCGAACTGAGTTTGATATCCAGAGGTGGTAATCATAGGTATAATCAAGCCATATTTGCAAGGTATTTTCTATTGGGATTAAGCCGGGGCGACCAGGGTTACTGTTCCAGAACTTCCCCTAAAATACAGAGCACCTGAATTAACGTATAGAATACCCGCCCCACTTGTTGAGCCCGATGGTGCCGAGGTATTAAACAATATAATGGACTGCTTAACATTCGTGCTTACGGGCGTTGTCGACGAACCAACCACTATATTTCCAAGGGGAACTTGAACATTCCCCCGCGCCGCACCAAAACCCGCATGAGCACCCGTGGAAATGATTATATCACCGTACTGTGGCGTGGTGTTCTCGCCTGGGTTCATATCAATGGTTGCCGTCCGACCATTATCACTGCTTCCTTCAAGGTGAATGGTTCCACCGGCAACTCCGCCACTGTTGGTGGTATCATATTCTGCCTTCAAGAAAACCGAACCTGGCAACACTGAATACGAACCGACATTCTGACGGTTGCCAAGTATTTGAACGGATGAATCGTTGACCGTGCCACTTCCGGCGGCAATAATCACAAATCCCCCGTACGAACCATCGGAACCACTTGAACCAGTTCCCATGCCACCCAGGATATATATACCACCGGCCTGGGCATAGGAATTACCGCTATTGTCGCCACCTTGAACGTAAATTGTCCCCACAATGGATGAATCTGCCGACTTGGCCGCAGTCTGTATGTTCAGATTATTATTTCCTCCCGTTATGACATCGCCAGACCCAGCTCCCCCATCGTCGAGGGTAATGGTATTGGTTGATTTATCGAATTGAAATGTATCTTTTCCCCCAAATGATGAACTATCGTTAAACTGAACATCTTTATCATTTCCTCCAGGCGAACCCCCCCCACCGCCACTTGCACTTACGGTGACCTCGCCCAATCCGGTTGCCGGAGATAGAGTGACATTGGTGCCCGCGATTATTTTGGTAACTGGCGCAGTTGGTAATCCAACAATGTTAGTTGCATTTATTGGCAAGTTATCAATTTTATTGTGAGTGTGCGGGGGGACCTTCGGGGCACCCGATAGATAGTTCTTCAAAGACTCGCTTTTAATAAGCGCCACAATCTTATCCTTAATTGCGTCAAATATTTTGTCCATTAGTGTATGCGGATTTCCCTTAGTGGAATAAACGATGATGTCGAGGCGCACTTGAATGTAATCTTGAACTGAACCCACTGAACACGGTTTATGTTCGAATTAAAGTTGTCAGATAACGGAAGAAATGTTGACGTGGCAGTCGATGTTCCAATAAGGTTGTATGACGCCGTGAATGACGTTCTGTAGTACATCTTAATCTCATCGCCGTTTAATAATGGGCGGTCGAGCTTGAATTCAATGCGCTCAAATGTATGGGGTTGAAGGTATGTTCCCGTGGGAATTAGGTCGGTCTCAATTACGGGTTCGTGGTTGGCCCAAAGGGTCTGGTCGTTGTAGTCAATTCCCCCGGCACTGCCCGAATACCAGGCGCTCTGGTAGGTGTCAAAAGTTATGCCATTTCCATATCCATTTCCATAGTAACTGGTAAGGTCAATTAGGATTCCCGTCCCATCGGCACCCGATGTTAGGGTGGTGTTTGAGTTCTGGCTCTCCATCGTAATGGCACCGGCAGTTTCAAGTGAGTTGGTTGCCGACCCCCCAACCAAGGTGAGCGAGAATATTCCCTGTATATAGTTCGAACCGCCATAATCTGACACCACGGCACCAAACCATAGTTTATTTCTGTGAAACATCATTCCACCAATAACCCAGTAGGGGTCGATGACTCCAAGGAACGAATCGGGCATCTTTTTGAACAGCGAAACACTATAACCGTTTGATAGGTAAATGTTTCCCTTCTGACCCGCAAATATATACACGTTATTCAGAATATTTATCATTCGTGATGGCTGTTCGTTTATGGGTGCGGCGGTAAATACCTGGGTGGGAAACCCCGCGACCAAGGTCGTCGTTTTATCCCAGGCATAGATATAATCCTTGACGGCAATTAAAAGATTTTGATTCAACTCGGTAAGCCACACGGCCCTATCGGTTGTCCGGAGTGTTAGCGACGAGAACCCCACATATTGGGTGCTAAAATCGCTCGTCTTAAACACCGCCGCCAGGTTGTAGGGAGGAACCGATATTGACCCTATTGTGTTTCCATTGCAGAAGTACAGGACATCGTTTATGGCCACCAATGCCATGTGGTTAACCGGCGATGTGTTGGTGAACAGGCGTATGTCGATTGTGGTCGACATGGTGCTAATCGATACGCCCGGCACTATGCTAATGCTGGTTTGGCCGTTAATGAATGTTCCCTGAACCGTTTGAAGTCCGGCCCCGAGAACAACCTGGTATATCCCCGATGGATAATCCCAGGCCGACGATAGGGTCAAGGTGGGCGAACTGACGACTATTGCGGTGGTGACTGCGTTCGCCAGGGGCGTCGTCCACGTGACTGCGGTTGAGCTATTGGTAAAGACTCCATACGATTGCTCGCCATCTGAGAACGTTATGAGGTAGGTTCCCGTTGTGCCCGACCAGTTTGATGAAAGTGTTCCCGATACGGCGGCCACGGCCGGTGCGGCGGTAAAGGTGGCATTCGTGGGCGCTATGGGCGCTGACGCAATTGAACGTCCAGAGATGTTGATGAAGTAGTACCCCGAACTGCCATTATTGGCCCAATTACTCGAAGTAATCCCCCCCGGGCCAGTTCCATTTCCGCAAACATCGACATAGTTGGTTCCGAAGACAAACAGATAATCCTTGTAATAGGCAATGCCATACCCCAGTCCACTTGATGCAGTATGGTTCCCGGTCAAAAGTGCCCACGATGAACTTGATGAGCTGACCCATACTTGTCCTTTGTCATCAAGAATGTAATAGGTGGGCGAGGTGCCTGGGGACTGGGTGTAGAACTTTGGTATGCCCATTGTCCCGGATAGGGTGACGGGCTTGCGCTTGTAGTTAACATACGTGGCACCCGGGAGCCACGAACAGTTGACGTTCTTCATCGAAGCGATTCCAAGGTACGGAGAATCGGCGATGCCATTCTCCCACCCATCAATAACGAGTGCCTTAATTCCCCCTGGTTCTGTTTCGTTTCGGTAGGCCATTAGACGATGTAGATGTACGTGACGCCCTCGCCTGCGTTGTCGGCATCAAGGTATATCTTGCTTAGGTTATTAAGGTCGAGCGACACTGTCTCAGAGGCGCTTAATTGAAATCCGTTTGCCGATGAGACTGACGATGTTCCCACATAAATTAAGCCAGTGTTGGTCGATAGGGCACGAATGGTTATCGATGCCGTCGCCGTACTTGAGGCAAGCTGGACGGCGGACCCAGGCGTGGGAACCGTGGTAAGTCCATTGCCGTTAATGGTGTACGGAAGAATATTAACCCCATTAAGGATTGGCGTTAGGTTTCCGCTTGATCCTTGTTCTAGGCTTGACATTTAGGTTATTTTATTGCTTCCAGTAATTTGTCCACACGCTTTTGGTGCTCGGTTTCGGCCTGGGTTTGCTTGACAATTCTGGCGGCGAGGTCATTTTCAAGTTCCTTTATTGTTTGCTCGCGCCTGTTCAGTTCCTCTTGGGCCTTGGCAATCGTGTTCAGGACTTCAGTCTTCTGCCTTGTTGCCTCTTCAAGCTCGTGGTTCTTGTCCTGAAGAGCATACTGAACCTGGGTTAGTTCGACGTTCTTATCGGTTATCTTCGATGATAGCTCGGCGTATTCCAGCTCGGCCTGCTTGACCCTGTCCTTGGTTGTTTCGTGCGAAATATGAAGCTCGTTAATTGTGCCCTTTTGACCATTGATAAACTTGTTTAGCCTGTCGTGCTCTGCCTCCAGTGATGTTAGAAGATTAAGTGCATTCTCAACACGGGCCTGCAAGTCCCCGGGCAATGGATGCTGAATTGTTGAGTTGTCCAATGACATTATAGTTCAACCACTGAATAAGACGGGGTGCCACTGGCGGCCACTGTAACCAGTCCACGCCACGTTGTCGCACCGGATGAGTACGAACCACCGGTTCCGTCGGCCGCACCGGTGCAACCCTTTAGGATAAAGTGGTACTTGCTCGTCGAACCAGATGCCCCGAAGTACACGAAAAGGGGGGATGTTGATTGGTTCTGAATCTGGAAGTATGTGCGGGCAGTATTGGCGGCCAACGCCGTGGTTGATGTTTGGGCACCGTCCTGTGAACCAGTGCCAAGTGCATCACGTGATGTAAGTCCTGTTTGTGCCATTAAAGTGAGTTAAGTTTAATTGATAATTCTTGCGATAGTTTCTTGATGTTTTCCCTCTCCATGGATAACCCTTGTTCCCTAACGTCGAGTTTTTCCTGTCGGTGAAGAAGGTCAACTTCCCGTCCGGTCAAATCATCGAGACGGCTCGTAAGCATTTCGCTTGTTATATCGTTGCCTAGCTTTAATGCTTCTGCCTCCTGCTTTGTCTTTGTCGCCTGGGCATAGACATCTTCCGCCTGTTTGAACAAATCATGCGCCCTTTTTTCCTCGTCCGCCATTGGGATACGCAAGGCTTCCCTCTGTTTTTCGAGGTCGGCTATCTCTCGTTTAAGGGCATCAATGCGGTGCATGGCTTCCTCTTCGGCCTTGGCCCACTTAACTCCCTGATTGGCCAGGGTCATCTGGAACTTAGCCTCTGCATCGTTTAATTGGGTTTCAAGGGTACCCAGTGCCTTTTTCGTTGCATCAATTCGTGACCTATCCCTCGCCACGTCTGCATCACGTGCCGATTTTAGTTCTGCTGGGGTTAGGAGTTTAGTCATTTATCCCTTGGTGGGTAGGTTAATATCCTCAAACTCTTTAATGGACGTTACGCCAATGTCGGACATCTTTTCAATTCGGGGCGCTGGTTGGGAGCTCAAATCTTCAGTCAGTTGTTCAATGGTTTCACTGCGGATAATCCCCAATTGGGCGTCGTTGTCGTCCAGCTTGGGGAGCTCGCGAAGAATCTTATCCTCGTAGGGCTTGCGGGCGGCCGGCACACCCAGTGACCCCGCCCGGTTGGGTGCGATGTACATGGGGTTCTTGGCACGTTCCTCCTCGGTGCGCTTGTTAATGTCGGCCATCATGAGCTGGTCACAGAGCTTCGTGGCGGCAAGGACTGCCAGGTGATGCTTCAAGATGACCTTCTTGCCTGGCTTGACGACAATGGGAGTTCCGTTCCACTTAAACTCAAAGTCAGTGTCACTTATGTTGGTAAACTCGAAACGCTTGGTTGGGTCGTACATTCCGTCCTTTAGGATCAAGTTGCTCGACATTGTGTTTTAGAGTTAGTTCTAATCAGATAAGTATACAATTAAAAATAAAAAAGCAAAAGGACTCACCTTTTGGAATGAGTCCTTATTGCCTGTAGCGTGGCAGGAGTATTCTACCCTCTAAAAAATGTAAATAGACTAGGTAACCTATTTACCCCATGAGTATAGCAAACAAAAAAGCCCTGTAAAGGGCTCTTTTGCAAGTGGACACATATAGTATACCACTAACTGATGAACAAGTTAACTGGACCATAGCGTCCATCTGTGCCTGTGTAGAGGTTTGTGGCGATCTGGGCGTTCGGGGCGCTTGTCGTGCCCGAGACCACCGCCAAGGCACCGGCCGCCGTCGCGGGGGCGGCCAAGCCCACCCCTGTGGCCGGTGTGCCCTGAATGAGCACGTTGGAGATACCCTTAACCTGAAGCCAGCCGTAATAGGAGGCCGTCAGGCCATTGGTTGTGGCTGTTGAGGCATTGCCCGCCGTACCCAGGGCCACGCCCACCGCCGTACCAGTGGCAGTGTTGGCGGGGAACTGAATAACCCCAAGGAACGGAAGCGGAACAATGGTCACGTTGGCCGAGGTTGTGATGGCCACTTGCACGGGATCTGCCAGGGTGAAGGTAATCGATGTGCCCGAGGCGCTTACCGCCGTGTTGGTGCTAATCTGGAGGCATTGCCCACCGCCATTGGCCACGGTGCCATAGGTGTTGAACGTGCCACCGCTAAACTGACCGGCCGTAATGGCCGTACCGGTTGAAATGGTAAGGGTTATGGTGGTTGCGCCAACCGCGGCCGCGACCGCAGTCACGCCAATCAGGTTTGTCGAGAGGGCGGGAGACTGTTGAACCTGTCCCGCAATGAGGTTTGAGGCACCGGCCTGCACGTAACGGAACTCGCGTCCGTCACCCGTTACGGCACGTGCCCCCAGGTCGGGAACCTGTGTCGTGTACGGCACCGTGCCAGTGGTGTTCGAGGTCTGGATAAACAGATCACTCGGGTTAACCATAATATCTGGTTTAAGTGTAGACATTTATGTTTTGTTAATTGGTAATTACTGCGCGAAGTAGTTAATCCTAACCCATACCGATGCCGAGGTTGTGGCGGGGCTCTCAACAACGATACAACTGTTGTTCGCCCACACCCTTGTTACGCCCGTGGCGAAGGATGATACCGAACCAGTGGGCGTCGAGGTGGCGTTCTGGTAGTAGTACCCAGCCGTTGAGGTTCCCAAGACGTTTCCGTTTGAGATGTAGTTGGTGTTGCCGGCCAATCCACTGGCCAGGGCGGTCGTGGTCGCAAGGGTTAGGCCAATATTGGCGGTTGTTGACGTGCTTACTGTTCCCAATCCCACACCACCATACTCAAGGCTGTTAACGAACCTGTCCCTACCCGATGTGTTGCAGAATCCACCCCAGATCCACTTGTTGTCGGCGCTCACGTAGCCATAGGTTGCGCCCGTGCCATCGATCTGTGCCGATATAAAGTTAGGGGCAGAATACGTATCGCCTACCGCACCAGCCAATTGAGGTGCGCTCTTGTGGAACACTGCGTATCCGAAGGCGAATCCCACCAACACCAGAGCGATACCACCAACTACCCAAGAAATTGTTTTATTCATGTTAGAAAATGATATAGCTTAATGTTAATGTCGAGTTTTCGGGAACACTCGACGTAATCACGCATTGCCCCTGCGTAACCGCATATGCCCATTGGCCACCGGCGGGGGTTGAACCTGTCACCCAAACCTCAAGCTGAGAGTTCGGATGAATGTTTGCGTCGGTAATGGTTGTGGTATTTCCGCCCCCTCCCCAAGTAACAGGAGTGGGGGTTTTGTACCTCGCCCATGCGTTGTAGTTCTGAAACGAACTGTTATATGATGCCATGATTTTTATCGTTTAACCCTCCCCGTTCTTGTGGGGTCGAGGGAAAATCTATTAAATACCCGTGATACCCGTTATCACGCCGTGGCGGCGCGGGTTGTCAGTCACCAGGTTGCCTCCGAGGACAATGAACGAGTTGAAGGCAAACTGGTTGTTAACCTTAATGAACCCAGTCCAGTAGAAGCCAAGGCTGGAGACTTCATTGTAGGAGTTACCCGTGAAGAGCTTACCGGCAACGTCAACCTTCTTGGCACCCTCAAAGGCATCGAGTTCAACGTCGAGGCCATAGAAATCAAGGAAGTTTTCGTTAAGGAAGTACAGGTAACCGGCGGTTGCCTTGCGGTCGGGAACCATCTCAAGTCCGGCGTAGACCAATCCAGAGAAGCCCTCGTAGCCCTTGTAGTTCGGGACGATGTTAATCTCCTTCATAATCTTCTCTTGGGGTTGCAGGAGCTGTTCGAACAGGGCCCATGTCGGGTAGTCCGTGTACATGCGTGTCGGAATGACCGTTGCATCGGCAATGTTGTTGAACATTGTACGCATAACGGGCAACGATAGGGTTCCGTTTGTGGCGGCCGTAACCGTTGATTGCAAGGTCGGGTAGGTCGAGCGTGACAGGCCGCCAATCGTGGCTACGTTCGTGCCATTGTCAACGATTGCGCCCAAGCCCAGGAAGTCCTTTGAGTTGTTGCCCGTGCCCGTGCCCCAGAGCATTGAGCCAATGCCATCGGCAAGGTCTTGTGCACGTGAAATCATTTCAACCTTTGTCAGGTCAAGAACCTTTTGGGTGGTGTTGTTGGCCACCAAGTCGGTGCCTGCCAGGGCCGCGTTGACCGTTGCAAAGCGCGGGTTGTACTTCAGGAGTACGCGGGTGTCGGTAAACGATGTCGGAAGCTGATCAAACCCAATAAAGGATTTAATGGCCGTACCGACCTGGAACTTAATGGGGAAGTCCTGCGTCGCGGCATCGAACTTCTTTGTCTTGGACAACATCTTCGTGGCGAAGGTGTTGGCGCGAAGTACGGTGTCTACGACACGTGGCACAATCTCTTCCAGGGTGATTGTGTCGACTACGTTATTAAATGCCATAATTTATAATGTTAAGTGGTAATTACTTGAATCTCTTTTTGTAGGAGTTCCAGTCACGAGGATCAAAGTCCTTGTCGTTCTTGTCCTTGGTGCTGGGTTCTCCTTGGGTTGGGGTCGAGGTGAGGGCCGTGGGGACCTGACGTGCCTGCCTGGAACGGTTCGTCACTTGTGACTGTCGATAGTTGTAGATTTCCCACGCCTTATCCATCGATAGAAGGTCACCGGCGTAGTTTCCGTCGGCGTCCTTGGGCGTGTATTCATCTACAATAGTCAAAATGGCGTCTTGTTCCTTCTCGGTTAAGTCTCGTCCCAGTCCAATTGACAGGTCTTCTAGACGGTTGTCAATGGTTCTCTCGTTCTCGGCCAGAACCCGTGTTTCGGATTCACGTTCATATCGGACTGCTTCGATGGCTTCACGGCGGGCTTCCGCACGTATTTCATCTTGTCCCTGTTTCCAGTATTCGAAACCTGCTCTGCTGTTGGGGTTATCACCGTATGTCTTCAGCCACCATTCAGGTACGTCACCCTCATGGGTAAGACGACGCTCTGGTTCACGTTCCTGCTGGCGCAATAGGCGTTGGTAATTCTCTTCAGCTTCGGCGGCACGGCGTTCGGCGTCACGGCGTGCTTCAATGGTCTCGCGCAATCGTGAATACGGCACCCTTTGTTCCTCTACAACTACAACCGGTTCTGCGCCGGAGGTCGCTGGTGCTTCTTCTAATCCACTTTCAGCTTGCGAAGGCTCGGCTGTGGGGTTCTCCTGTACCACATCGGGTACGAACGCTGGTTGATTAAGATCAACCGATGGGTCAACTGGCATAATTTTTTGCGTGTCATTTTTATGGGTTCCTGACCGAAAACCCCATTACCTGTTGATATGGTAATAGGGTATAACGGTTACGAGTTGGGGTATATTGGGATAAAAATTATTTGTTTTTTCGCCCATGTAGCCTTCCTAGTTGCGTGTTTACACGGCGTCTTTCTTCGGTTGATTGGGTAGTTCTATTGGGACTTACGAAACGTTAGTATTTTTCTGACTCCGACAATGGCCTACCACCCAGTTTTTTTCTTCGAGCTAGTGTGTATGCAATTCTTTCTTCTGCAAGATTTGCTCTTTCTTCCTGCGGTCCTGGATTATCACCATTCCATTCACCAGCTTTGGAATTTTCGTATCGGATACGTTTAACTCCCCGTTCTAAAGATCTCTCCCTTTTATATATCTCCTTTGGGGACATCTTTTTTGCCATCGATTTTTTTTTATCAGATAAATTGCCTCTATGGATTAAAGATCCAATGGCCTTATCCCTATTACCGCCTGCTATTCCATGTTCATCTTCAAATGCCATATTTTTTAATAGGATATGGATAATCGGTTTTTATCGCTTTGTTCAAGTAACTTCGGGTTAAAACCCTTTGGGAAATCTTCTTTGTGAACAGAGTGATGATGACCAAACTTGCCGCACTTTCCACAGCGGACGTTGGT
>Ga0335069_10009813_pt1 | contig 13605 bp, 11 predicted proteins | sample Lox_Sample_11_FD_206714 | JGI IMG/M metagenome (GOLD analysis project Ga0335069, IMG submission 206714) | Soil microbial communities from Loxahatchee National Wildlife Refuge, Florida, United States - Lox_Sample_1.1 | ecosystem: Environmental > Terrestrial > Soil > Wetlands | place: USA... | reverse complement strand
CGGCCGCCGAGTCCGTCGGTCTGCCGCTCTGGCGCTATCTCGGTGGCGTCAACGCGCGCACGCTGCCGACGCCGCTGATGAACATCATCAACGGCGGCGTGCACGCCGACAGCGGGCTCGAGGTGCAGGAGTTCATGATCGTCCCCTCGGGCTTCCCGACGTTCGGCGAGGCGCTGCGCGCGGGGACCGAGGTGTTCCACACGCTCAAGAAGCTCCTCAAGGACAAGGGGCACACGACCTCGGTCGGCGACGAGGGCGGCTTTGCGCCGAAGCTCGCGTCCAACGAGGAGGCGCTGCAGTACGTGGTGCGCGCCATCGAGGAGGCCGGGTACAAGCCGGGCAAGGACGTGAGCGTCGCCCTCGACTGTGCCGCGAGCGAGTTCTTCGACAAGAAGAGCGGCAAGTACACCTTCGACAAGAAGCAGGTGACGCGCGAGGAGCTCGTCTCCATCTACGAGGGCCTCGCGTCCAAGTATCCGCTCGTGAGCATCGAGGACGGGTGCGCCGAGGACGACTGGGACGGGTGGAAGCTGCTGACGCAGAAGCTCGGCGGCAAGCTGCAGCTCGTCGGCGACGACCTCTTCGTCACGAACGTCGAGCGCCTGAAGCGCGGTATCGAGGGAGGCGTCGCCAACGCGATCCTCATCAAGCTAAACCAGATCGGCTCGCTCACCGAGACGCTCGATTGCATCCGCATGGCGGACGTCGCCGGGTACCGGTCGGTCATCAGCCATCGCTCGGGCGAGACCGAGGACGCGTTCATCGCCGACCTCGCCGTCGCGACGAACGCGGGGCAGATCAAGACCGGCAGCCTTTCGCGCTCCGACCGCGTGGCGAAGTACAACCAGCTCCTGCGAATCGCGTTCGAGCTCGGCCGCGGCGGTATGTACGCCGGTCGCGAGCCGTTCAACCGTGTGCCAAGGTCGCGGTCCTCAAGGTCAAGCCCGAGTCGGTGCTCGCCGACACCGAACGTCTCTGCGAGCTCGCGGGGATGAAGCAGGCGCTCGCGCCGAACCGCACGACGATCCTCAAGGACAACATCTCCTGGCACTACCCGTTCCCCGGCGCGAACACGACGCCGTGGCAGATGGAGGCGACGATCCTCGCCCTGAAGAACGCCGGGTACGCCGACGTGACCTGCGTTCAGAACAAGACGGTGGTCACCAACGCCTTCAAGGGCGAGGACCTCAACAACTACGTGCCGCTCTTCCGGAAGTACGACATCCCGGTGCTCTACAACTTCAAGGAGAGCGACATGAAGTGGGTCGAGTACCGACCCAAGGCGACGATGCACGTCCTGCACCGGATCTTCCCGGACGGCATCCAGATCCCCGACTACTTCTTCGGCAAGAACATCCTTCACCTGCCGACGGTGAAGTGCCACATCTACACGACGACGACGGGCGCGATGAAGAACGCGTTCGGCGGCCTGCTCGCGACCAAGCGTCACTACACGCACTCGTGGATCCACCGGACGCTCGTCGACCTGCTCGCGATTCAGAAGGAGATCCACTCGGGCATCTTCGCCGTGATGGACGGCACGACGGCGGGCAACGGCCCCGGACCGCGCACGATGATTCCGGTCGTGAAGGACTACATGCTCGCGAGCGCCGACCAGGTGGCGATCGACGCCGTCGCGGCGAAGATGATGGGCTTCGACCCGATGAGCCTCGAGTTCATCCGGGTTGCGCACGAGGACAAGCTCGGCGTCGGCGACCCGCGCGACATCGAGATCGTCGGCGACGATCCCGAGACCGTGAAGCGCGAGAGCTGGGGGTTCTCCGTCGGCGACAACGGCGCCAGCATGGTGGGGGACCTCATGTGGTTCGGCCCCATGAAGCGCTTCCAGAAGATCTTCTTTCACACCCCGCTGGTGAACGCCTTCATCCTCGGCAGCGAATTTTACCACGACTACTACCGCTGGCCGCTGAAGGACCGGCGCACCTTCGAGACGTGGAAGACCGAGACGACGTGGGGCCGGCTCTTCGCCCAGTACGAGCGAGGGGAAGGGCCCAGCGCGACGCCGCATGCGACCGGGACGAACGGCGCCCGCACTCAGGCGCACGCGGAGTGAGTTTCCGGTATTCTGCTGGGTAGCGTGAAGACGCTGCACCAGATGCTCGGGGAGCTCGCTCGACCCGAGGTGACCGAGTTCGCGGTCATGAGCGAGCGCCTCCCGTGCATCAAGGTGGGCGGCAAGTTCGAGCCCATCGACGACAAGGCGCGCAGCACGGAGGCCATCCTCGAGATGCTCGTGAGCGCCGGTGGCAGTCGCTACATCGACGACATGGTGACGCGGCCCGCGGTGTGGACGACCCGCATCGAAGGCCTCGGGTCGATCGGCGTGCAGGCCATCATGAAGGACGGGCGGATACAGGCCCGCTTCAGCGTCGTGCGGCGCGCGTCGGTCCGCGCGATGCCGGCGCAGCCGCAACCGGCGCAGGGCCACGCGAGGAAGTCTGTCGCGCCCCCCAAGCGTCCCTCGCGCAAGTCGATGCGGGCGATGGCCGCCGCGAAGGTGCCGACTCCGCCCTCCGACACCGCGGCGCTCGAGCGAGCGAGCAACCCGCACATCAAGCCGGCTGCCGTCGCCTCCAGGCCGACGAGCGTGAAGCCGGCGCCCGCGAAGCCTTCCAGCCCGCCCGAGCCTGCGCCGCTGGGGGCTCTCGACTCGCTGCTCTCGACGGCGCGACAAGAGGGAGCGAGTGACCTGCACGTCGTGGCCGACCGGCCGATGCTCGTGCGCGTCGGCGGAGAGTTGTCGCCACGGGGCTCGCCCATCGAGGCGGCCGAGGTGGACGCGATGCTCGCGGCGGCCGTGCCCGAGCGCCTGCGCGCGACGCTGGAAGAGCGCGGCTCGTGCGACTTCGCCATCGACCGCGGCAGTCTCGGGCGCTTCCGCGTCAACGTGGGCAGGCAGCGGACGGGGCTCAAGGCGTGCTTCCGCCTGGTCGCGCACGAGCTACCCACGCTGCAGTCGCTCGGGCTGCCGCCCGAGATCGAGCGCGCGACGCACCATCACCAGGGCCTGGTGCTCGTCACCGGGCCGACCGGGCACGGCAAGACGTGCACGCTGGCGGCCATCGTCGACATCATCAATCGCGAGACCACCCACCACGTCATCACGGTGGAGGACCCGGTCGAGTACGTCCACCCGCGCAAGAAGGCCATGATCAGCCAGCGCGAGGTCGGCACCAACACGCGCGCCTTCGCCTCGGCGCTCAAGGGGTCGCTGCGCGAGGACCCGGACGTCATCGTCGTGGGCGAGCTCCGCGACACCGAGACCGTGCGCATGGCCCTCGCCGCGAGCGAGACCGGGCACCTCGTGCTCGGCACGATGAACACGCCGAGCGCCGCGAAGACCATCGACCGGCTCGTCGACCTCTTCCCCCCCGCCGACCAGCAGCAGGTGCGCATGACGCTCGCTGGCGGCCTGCACCTCATCGTCAGCCAAAAGCTCGTTCCGACGAGCGACGGAAAGGGCATGGCAGCGGCCGTCGAGCTGCTCCCGGGCAGCGTGGCCCTCTGGAGCTTGATCCGCGACGGCAAGACCTACCAGATCCCCAGCCTGCAGCAGCGCGGCAAGGGCTTCGGCATCATCCGCCTCGACGAGTCGCTGCACGACCTGGTGCGCGCGGGCCGCGTGACGAAGGACGCGGCCCTCGCGGTCGCCGAGAACCCCGAGGAGCTCGACGCGATCCTCTCGGGCCGCAAGCCCGCTCCCGGCGCGCAGCCCGTGATGCCGCCGGGCGCCAAGCCCGAGGGCGCTCCGGGCTTGCTCGGCAAGGCGGGGCAGCTCTTCGGAAGGAAAGGGTGAGGGCGCGTGGCGAGGATCGACCTCCTGTTCGACGTCCTCATCTCGAAGGGAGGGAGCGACCTGCACCTCGGCGTCGGCTACCCCCCGATGATGCGGCTGCGAGGCGACCTCGTGGAGATGCGCGAAGACCCCGTGACCACGGACGAGATGGAGACGCTGCTCTTCGAGATCGCGACGCCCGAGCAGCAGAAGACGATCACCGAGGTGCTCGACCTCGACTTCGCCTACGCGTACGCCGACAGGGCGCGCTTTCGCGCCAACTACTTCTACAAGCAGACGGGGCTCGCGGCCGTCTTCCGCACGATTCCCACCAAGGTCCTCACGCTCGACGACCTCAAGTGCCCGCCGGCGATCCGCAAGCTCGCCGACCGGCGTGCGGGCCTGGTGCTCGTCACGGGCCCCACCGGGAGCGGCAAGAGCACGACGCTCGCCGCGATGATCGACCACATCAACAAGACGCGCGCCGCGCACGTTCTCACCATCGAGGACCCGGTCGAGTTCGTGCACGTGCCGCAGAAGGCGCAGATCACCCACCGCGAGATCGGCGTTCACGCGGCGACCTACGCCGACGCGATCCGCAGCGCCGGGCGGGAGGACCCCAACGTCATCCTCATCGGCGAGCTCCGCACCAACGAGACGATGAAGCTCGCGCTGCAGCTGGCGAGCTTCGGCATCCTCGTCTTCGCGACGGTGCACACCAACAGCGCACCAGCGACGATCGACCGCATCATCAACGCGTTCCCGGCCGACGAGCAGCCCCAGGTCCGCGGGATGCTGAGCGAGAGCCTCACGGGAATCGTCGCCCAGCAGCTCCTCCGGACCGCGGACGGCAAGCGACGCGTCGCCGTGCACGAGATCCTCGTCGGCTCGCCCGCGCTCGCGTCGATGATCCGCGAGAACAAGACGTTCCAGATACCGAGCTTGATGCAAGGCGGGCAGGCGCAGGGCATGCAGACGATGGACATGGCCCTGGAGCGCTACGTGCGCGACGGTACGGTGTCCCTGGAGGGCGCTCTCGAGAAGGCGATCGACAAAGAGAGCTTCGCGAAGACCTTCAAGAAGGACGAGATGGCCCCTCTCTAGGGCCCGGCAGGCGTTCCCACGTGAGGGAATCGCCGGTCCCGGGTGCAGGAAGAGCTCATCTCTCGTGCGAAAACCTTGGTCCTCGCGCAGGAGAAGGCCCGTCACTCACACGGGATGGCCTGTCTCGCGCATCGGATGGCCTTCCCCGCGCAGGGGGATGGCCACTCTCCCGTAGGGGATCGTCAATCTCCCGCAGAGGAGAGCCGATGCCGCGCATGGGAAAGCCAATCCCGTGCACTCGCACGCCGTGTCCGCGGGCGGGTACGTCGGACACATGCACCTGACCGATGGGCTCGTACACGAGGGCGCCCTTCTCGTGCGGGGGAACGGCGGACTCGTCGGCGGGAAAGCACATCCTCTGCGGTTCCTGGCTTAGACTCCGCCGGCGATGAAGGCTCTCGTCGTCCTGTTCGTCGTTCCGATGGCCGGGATGGTGGCTGCGTGCTCGACGGCGGCGTCTCCGACCGGCGGGGCCGACGGCGGCTACTGCGCGTCCAACGGGTACATCGCCCCGACCGGCGGCGCGTGCCCCAAGGGCACGTGCATGGCGCAGGGGACGAGCGAGCCGTGTTGCGGATCGATCTGTCCGAGCTGCGAGAGCAAGGGGCTCGTGTCGTTCGACGAGGCCGGGCAGTGCCCCCCGGGCCTCTGCCCCTCGGCCGACCAGACGGCGACCCTCGCGTGCTGCGACACCTGCGGGCCCCTCGGCGCCGAGAGCGCGCCCGAGGCGGGGCCCGATTCGTCGCCGGACGCGCCGTCCACGGCGAGCGACGCGAGCGGTCAGTAGCCGCGTTCGGCCTTCTCAGGCGGCTCGCCGCGCCAGGCGCTCCCAGTCGGCCGCGATGCCGCTCGCGATCTTGTGCGCCACGGCCATGATGGGAAGCTGCGAGTTCACACCGATGCTCGTGGGCAGCACGCTGCCGTCGGCGACGAAGAGGTTGTCCACCTGCCACGTCTCACCGCTCTCGCGCACCACGCCGTCGCGCGGGTCGGTGCTCATCTTCGCGGAGCCGAGCGGGTGGAAGGCGGTGCACTCGATGCGACGCATGGGCGGCGGTCGCGCCGCGAAGTCGTCGACCTCCGTCACGCTCTTCATCGTCTCGATGCCGAAGACGGGCATCGCCACCTCGCGCGCGCCGGCGGCGAAGGCCATCTTGCCGAGGATCTCGATGATGCGCACGAGCTTCGGCCGGTCCTCGCGCGCCATGCGGTAGGTGACGAGCGGCTCTCGCCCGATCACGCGGTGCACGCTCCCGCCTCCCTCGTCGTGGATCATCCCGCCGAAGACGGCCATGTTCGGCGTCTGGTGCACGAGCGCGCGGTGCTTGCGGCCGACACCCGGGAAGCCCGCCGCGAGAACGCTGACCGGCGGGTACACGCCGACGAGGGTGACGCCCTCGGGCGCGAAGTGGTCGCTGAACACCGGTTGCATCGCGCCGTCCCACCCCTCGACCTCCTGGTCGAAGAGGGCGCTCACGCGCACCGCCGGATGCAGCGTCAGGTGCCGGCCCACGTGCCGCGAGTCGACGCCGCTCGCGCGCAGGAGCAGCGGCGTGTGCAGCGACCCGCACGCGACGACCACCACACGCGCGCGCACCTCGAAGGGGACGCGCGTCCCGTCCTCCGTGAGCAGCCGGCCGCGCACCCCGCGCGCGACGCCCGAGGTGACGTCCACGCGTTCGACGAGCGCGTCGCTCACGACGAGCGCCCCGCGCGCGGTCGCCTCGGGCAGGAAGGAGACGTCCACGCTCATCTTCGCCCCGTGCGGGCAGCCGAAGTTGCAGCGGGAGGCCCCCCGGCAGCCGCGCGTGTTGCGGCGCAGGGGCTTCATCGGGATGCCGAGCTTCGCCGCGCCGTCGACGAACAGGTCGATCCCGCGCGAGCGCATCGCGTCCGGGACGGTCTCGACGTGCGCCACGCGCTCGACGACGCGGAAGTGCGGGTCGAGGCCCTCGGGCGTCATCGAGGTCAGCCCCAGGCGGCCGGACCACTCGTGCAGCACCTCGTCGGGGATACGGAAGCAGACGCCTCCCGTGAGCACGCTGGAGCCGCCGACGCACCGGCCCATGAGCAGCGAGATGAACGGCGAGCCCCCGAGGCCCACGACCGCCGAGAGGCCCGCCTCGCGGGCGCACTTCCGGAACATCCCCATCGGCGGCAGCTTGCCGTACTCGCCGGGCGCGACGAACGGGCCCTCCTCGACGACGACCACCGAGCGCCCCGCCCGGGCCATCTCGCGCGCCACCACGGCCCCACCGGCGCCCGAGCCGACGACGACCACGTCGGCACGCAGCGAGAGCGGCGCCCGGATCTCGCGCCCGCGCAGCACCTCCACCGCCGACGCGGCTAGGCCGCTGCTCTCAGCCACCGCTTCCTCTCGAGCCCCGGGTAGTTCATTGCGCGCAGCTCCTCCGGCATCTCGAAGAAGATCATCGTGAGCAGCGTCTTGTACGCGACGAACGCCAGCACGAGGGGGGTGAACCGCGAGCGCTCCATGCGCTCGAGCAGCCGCACCCGCTCGTCGACGTCCAGGTCCTCGAAGGGACGCGCCGCCACGAAGAGGAGCACCGGCAGCCAGCGCACGAAGTCGAGCGCCACGAGGAGCACCGGCCTGAGCTGCATGCTCACCGCGCCGACGTGCGCCTCGTAGGCGGCGACGACGGCATCGAGCTGCGCCGGCGTGGGACCGCCCTCGTGCTCGAAGAGCGCCCCTGCGATGGCCCGGACCGTGGTCCGGTGCCGGGGGGAGAGGGTGAACGAGGGGGCCGCGAGCGCGTCAGCGCGAGCGGGTGAAGGCAACGAAGGCATCGCGCCGCGAAGGATAGGACAAATCGCGTGCGGGCGAAGTAGGATGGCGCCGATGCACGCCGAAGATCCGGACTGGGGAGCATTCCTGCAGGCCGCCTTCCTCGCAGTGCTGGAGGCGGCCGACGAGGGGCTCATCGTCTTCGACGGTGACGGCCGTTGCCGCATGATCGGGCGCCGTGCCGGGGAGCTCTTCGGGGTGGAGCCCGCCGCGCACGTCGGCAAGCCGCGCGCGGAGGTCCTCGCGGCGTTCGCGAAGGCGTGTGAGGAGCCGGAGGCGTTCCTGCTGGCGGTCGGCGCCGAGGCTCCCCTCGGAGTGCCCAAGGTCGTGGCCGACGTCGACGTGCGCCGGCCGCGTCCGCGCACCGTGCTCTGCAAGGGTCTCCCCATCTCGCGCGAGGGGAAGGCTCCGGGGCGCGTGGTCTTCGTGCGCGACGTGACGCGGGAGCGCGCGGCCGAGCGGGCGACGAGGCAGCTGCAGGCGCGCATCGCGGAGCTCACACCGTTCGACACGATCACGGGCCTCCTCAACCAGCGCCGCTTCCGCGAGGAGCTCGACCGCGAGCACGGGCGCAGCACGCGCGCCTGGGACAGCTACGCCGTGATGCGTCTCGACATCGACGGGATGGGCGCCATCAACGACGAATTCGGCGTGCCCATCGGCGACCAGGTCCTCGAGCAGGTCGCCACACGCCTCAAGAAGTGCCTGCGCGAGTACGACATCCTCGCGCGCTTCGAGGATGACGAGTTCGCCGTCCTGCTGCCGGGTGCCGACGCGATCGCTGCTCGCACGGTGGGCGAGCGGATCACGAACGCCATGGCCAAAGAGGCTGTCCTCGCGGCGGAGCGCAAGGTCTCGCTATCCATCGGCGGGGCGCTGTGGGTGCCGCCTTCGGCGGAGTCCTCCGGCGAGATCGTCAAGCGCGCCGGCCTCGCCCTGCGCGAGGCCCGCAAGCTGGGTGGCGGCCGCACGCACGTCGACGGGTGATGCGATAACCTGAGGGGTAACGTGCGCGACGCCACCGTCTACGCGAGCACCCTCCTCGAGCTTCACATGCTCGCGGGCGCGGCGGAACGGCGTGCCGCATGGCGCCAGTCGATGGCGACGCTCGCCCGCGCAGTCGCCGAGGACGGGTCGCGCCCGCTCGAGGGACTGCACCCCGAGGGGCTCGTGCTCGGCGTGCGCGCCGCACTGGGAGCGGGGCTCGTCGACGACCTCGACTGGCTCGCGCCGGAGGCGGCGGGCGCGGCGCTCTACGAGCTGGCCTCGGCGCTGCCGCTGGGCCCCGAACAGAGGGAGCTCGGTCGGCGCGTGCTCGCGCGGCTCATGGCGGCCGACGCCGCGACCTTCGTGGCCATCGCGTGGCGCATGGCACTCGGCGCCGGCAAGGGCCTCGGGAGCGCCCAGGTGCGCGCGCGCGTCGCCCTGGTGACCGAGCTGCCGATCTCCCTCGGCGTCTCCGACGGGCCCCTGGCGTTCGCGATCGCCGCGCGCCGCGAGCTGGCTCGCGAGTGGATAGGCATACCCTCCACGGGCTCGCTCGCCTCGCGGCGACTGGCGGCGCGCCTCATCGAGCGAGCAGCGCGCGAGGCGGCGCGGCGTGCGTCGTACGGCGACGAGCACGGCCTGCGCGTCTTCCGGTCGGACGCCGTGTCGCAGGCGTGGCAGCGCCTCCTCGCGGACCGCGAGTCGCTCGTGTGGCGCCACGTCGCGGCCGCGCGCGGGCTGCTCGCGCCGTGGGATCCGGCGATGGCCAAGGCGATGGCCGATGCGCTCTCTCCGGAGCTCACGCCCACGGAGTGGCGGCGCGCGGCGACGTCGGTGGCGGCGCACGTGGCCGTCGCGCCCGAGGCGGCGCTGTCGCTGGCCAGACGCTCGCTCAAGGACGGCCTGCTCGAGCGCGATCCGGGCGCCTGCTCCGCCTTCGTGTGGGGGCTTGCCCGTGCGGCGGAAGCCGACCGCGACGCGGCCGCCGAGCTGCTCGATCTCGTGATGGACGAGGCGCAGCCGGAGGTCGGCGAGGCCGTCGTGGAGCTGCGCGCCGAGCTGGGCGAGTCACCGGTGGTGGATGCCGCGGCGTCGGCGGCGCTCGGGCTGCTTCGCAAGCGCGCGAGCGGAGGGGACGACGGCGCCGAGGCGTTGCTCCAGGAGGTCGCGCGCGACCTGGAGAGGGGGACTCGCGAGGATCAGCCTCTGCGCGAGCAGATTGGGCGTGCCCTCGTGGCGTTCGCGTCGTCCGGTGCGAAGGAGGCGTTCGGCTTGGCGCGCGACGCGCTCGCCGCGGCGCAAGGTTCGCTCTACGCGCTCGAGGCGGTGAAGGCCGCCGAGGAGGACGCGCAGGGCAAGGCGGGGACCATTGCGCGCCGCACGGCCGTCGCCGTGCTCAGAGATCTGGACACGAGCCTGCTCGAGCGCGAGGTGCTCGCGTCGCTGCTGGCGCTCGGGGGCGGCGACGCGGCCCGCACCGTCACCGACACGCTCGACCCGCTGCGCGAGCGGCTCGGCGAGTGGATCCTCGCGCGCGAGGCGGCACCCCTCCCATCGGCATCGTCGGGCGGAGCGGCCGCCGTGCCCAAGCACGTGACCCTCTCGCTGCGACGCCTGCGCACCCTGCTTCACCTGGTCGACGGCGACATCGGCGACGAGGAGACCGACGCTCAGCGAGCGGCGCGCCTGCGCAAGCGGTGGATCCGCATCGCTCGCGCCCTCCTCGACCGCTTCGAGAACGGTCCTGCGTCGCCGGTGCGGCGCACCGTCATGGCCGCCCTCGCGAGGGCGCTCGATGCTCTCGTCCGCGTGGGCGCGTGCGACGTGGTCGACGCGCTGCTGCTCGTGTCGCGCACCGTGAGCGATCCGGCCGAGCTGTCGACCCTCGCCGAAGCGTCGATGGACCCCGACCTGGTGCACGTCCTCCGTCGGTTCGCGCGCTTCGCCATGTCCGTCGAGGCCGACCCGGCGTCGTCGATGCCGGCGTTCGACGAGCTCACGCGCGAGATCGCCACGGATGCTGCCGGTCGCATCGACGGGCTGCGCACGGCGCTCGTGCGCCTGGGAAAGGTGCTCGAGGCGCTGTCTTCCGCGGCGGCGCTGCGCGACCTCGCTTCTGCGACCGGCGGCGAGCCCGAGGCGGTCGCGTCCCTCGAGGCGACGCTCGCATCCATCGCGAACCTGTCCATCGGTGCGCGCGCGCGGCTCGCCACCGACGGCAAGGCATCCATCGCTCCACCGCCTGCGCGGACGCTCACGGTCGCCGTCTCGCGCGTCCTCTCCGGCGCCGACGCATCGCTCTCGGAGCAAGCCGTGACCGACGCGCTGTCGCAGCCGCTCGCCAGCGTCCCGCGCGCCATCGGCACCCTCGTGTCGGCGGTCGCTCGTCGGCTGGTCGGGCTTCCCGTCGACGGAAAGCGCTCGACGAGCCTCACGAACATCCGCGCAGTCGAGGCGTTGCCCGCGTGGATCCCTGCGCGCCGCACCATCGGCGGCTTCTACGTCATGCGTGGTCTGGGCTCCGGCGCCGTGGGCTCGGTGTTCGTCGTCACGCGCGTCGAGGACAAGGGCGACGACGCCGCCGAGAAGCTGGCGCTCAAGGTGCCCGAGTATTCGGCCAGCGCGGCTCGATCGCTCTCCGAGGCGGAGTTCCTCCGGATGTTCCGCGACGAGGCGAGCGCGCTCATCGCCCTGCCGACGCACCCGAACCTCGCCCGGTTCGTGACCTTCGACGCGGGCACGAAGCCCAAGCCGATCCTGGTGATGGAGTTCGTCGAGGGCGTGACGCTCGAGCGCGTGCTCGAGACGCGCGGTCTGGACACGGCGCGTGCGCTGCGCGTGCTCGAGGACGTCCTGAGCGGCCTGGAGGCAATGCACGCGGTGGGCGTCGGCCACCTGGACCTCAAGCCGTCGAACGTGGTGCTGCGCCGAGGGGAGGAAGCGGTGCTCGTCGACTTCGGGCTCGCGGGCAGGCACCTGCGTCCCGGGTGCGCCACCGGGCCGTACGGCGCTCCCGAGGTGTGGGGAGCCGAGGACGCCTCGGGTGGCTCCGCCGGCAACGCGTCGCCGGCCAAGGCGGACATCTACGCCTTCGGCTGCATCGCCTTCGAGCTCCTCACGGGGCGCGTGCTCTTCGATGCGCCGAACGAGATGGCCCAGGTGTCGATGCACATCCTGCACGACGGAGCGCCAGAGCCGCTCCGGAAGCTCGCAGGCGACGCGGCGCTCGCGCCCTTCGCGCAGCTCCTCTCCTCGACGCTCCGCCGCAACCCTGCGGACCGCCCGACGGCGACGGCGCTCCGCAAGGAGCTCGGGCGCATCGGCCCGACGCTCTCGAGGCGCGCCTGGCCGATCGACGGGGACGCCGCCGCGCGCTAGTCCCTCGGGCGTTGCCCCTCACGCCTCTCTCCGGCCAGCCCGACCCCGGCGGAGCCGACTGCGTCGCCTGCGGTCGCTGCTGCCATCACGGGCCGCGCACGGTTCACTTGCTCGACACGGACGAGGCGCGAGTGCTGGCGTCGCCTGGGGGTGACGGGCTGCTCCGCCGGCTGACCGTCCTCGACGACACCCCTCCCGGCTGGCGCTTCGTGGTCAACGACGGCGACCACTGCGGTGCCCTCGACGTCACCGTCCCCGGCCGGTACCCGTGCCGCATCTACGACGTACGCCCCGACGACTGCCGGATCGTCGAGCCCGGCTCTCCCGCCTGCCTCGAGGCCAGGCGGCTCGGGCGGCTTGGATCCAGTGTGGAGTGGCACGCCTCCGGCGCGCACCCCGCTCTTCAGCGAGGTCCCGTTCGACGCTGAATGTGCGAAGGGGTGGGTAACACAGACGTCGTCACTGGATCATTGTCGCCTCATCGGAACGTGGCCCTCGCCACTTTCGGCCCGTGATTCCAACGCCCTAGCGGTCCGCTCGTGCTTGGCACCGCCGGTGCACTGGTGTGGGACACGGAGAACGAACATCCCAATGAACTCCAGCTGGCCGATCCTTCTCGGCGTGTTTGCACTGGTCGTGGCCGCCTTCTGGTACGACGCCTCCAACGCCTCGGCGATCGCGGCGACCGCGTCCGCGCATGCAGCGGAGGTGCGGTGATGCTCCCGCGCCTGCGCCCGCAACGTCCCCGCCTCGAGTCGAGCATCGAGCTGCGCGATGCCGGCGATGCCGCCCGGCTCGCCGTCGACGTCGAGAGAGACGAACCGCTCTCACCCGAGGACGAGAAGCGCCGCCGCGCGTACGCCGATTGGCTCGCACGCTTCGAGTCGAGAAACGCCGCCGCGTGACCGTGCCGGCGATGGCGGGCCCGTGGGGCCGTAGTAGGCTGCGCCCGCCGTCATGTACGACAACGCGAAGAGCATCTACGCCAAGACGCTGGAAGAGATACGCGCTGCCGGCCTCGAGAAGCGCGAGCGCCAGCTGCTGGGGCCGCAGGGCGCCTCCATCCGCGTGCGCGAGAGCGACAAGCCCGTCCTCAACTTCTGCGCGAACAACTACCTCGGGCTGAGCTCTCACCCGCGCGTGCTCGAGGCGGCGCGCCACGCGCTCGACGAGTACGGCTTCGGCCTCTCCAGCGTCCGCTTCATCTGCGGCACGCAGGACGCGCACCGGAAGCTCGAGCAGAAGGTCGCGACGTTCCTCGGCACCGACGACTCGATCCTCTACTCGTCGTGCTTCGACGCGAACGGCGGGCTCTTCGAGACGCTGCTCGGCGAGGAGGACGCCATCATCAGCGACGCGCTCAACCACGCGTCGATCATCGACGGAATCCGCCTCTGCAAGGCCGACCGCCACCGCTACACGCACGGCGACATGGGCGAGCTCGAGGAGGCGCTGAAGAAGACGCAGGGCAAGCGCCTGCGCATGATCGCCACGGACGGCGTCTTCTCGATGGACGGTGACATCGCGCCGCTCG
>Ga0335069_10009812_pt1 | contig 13606 bp, 12 predicted proteins | sample Lox_Sample_11_FD_206714 | JGI IMG/M metagenome (GOLD analysis project Ga0335069, IMG submission 206714) | Soil microbial communities from Loxahatchee National Wildlife Refuge, Florida, United States - Lox_Sample_1.1 | ecosystem: Environmental > Terrestrial > Soil > Wetlands | place: USA... | reverse complement strand
GCTGTCCCGAGAATGTCAGTGCCCCGTGCGACTATGCATGTGGGCCCCCCAGAGGGAGGCACACGCGGGATGGAGGCGGCAGGGAATGCGGTTCATCGTCGATCGGGACGCGCTGGCTGAAGCGGTCGCCTGGGTCGCGCGCTCGCTGCCTTCCCGGCCCGTGCTGCCCATCCTGTCCGGGCTGCTGCTTGAGGCGTCCGCAGGCGGCCTGACCCTCTCCTGCTTCGATTACGAGGTATCGGCCAGGATCCAGGTGGACGCGGAAGTGACCGATCCGGGCCTGGCCCTGGTGCCGGGGCGGCTGCTGGCCGAGATCACGCGGAGCCTGCCGCCGCGCCCGGTCGAGGTGGATCACGAGAAGGATGACGTCACCGTGACCTGCGGCCCGGCGTCCTTCACTCTCGTGACCCTGCCGGTCAGGGAATATCCGCGGCTGCCTGAGCTGCCCCGGCTGGCGGGCACCGTCGATGGCGGCGTGCTCGCCACGGCGATCGGGCAGGTCGTGCCCGCGGCCAGCCGCGATGACACGCTGCCCGTCATCACCGGGGTGAACCTCGAGGTCGAGGACGACATGATCAGGCTGGTGGCGACCGACAGGTACCGGCTCGCCATCCGGGAACTCGGCTGGCATCCCGCCTACCCGGACTCCCGGGGCACGTTGCTTGTCCCGGCCAAGATGCTGTCCGACGCCGCGCGGATGATGATGCCGGGCACGCCCGTCCGGATCGTGATGCGCGGCGAGCGGGGCGCGGGAGGTGCGTGGACCACCGACGCGAACTCGCCAGACTCGCTGCGTGCGGCCGACGCGATGGTCGGTTTCGAGTCCGGCGGGCGGCGGCTGACCACCCGCCTGATCGCGGGGGAGTACATCAAGTACATGTCCAGGTTCCCCGAGGACTTCGGCAGCCGCGGGGATATGCCGGCCATCCCGCTCGCCGAAGCGGTCAAGCGGGTGGCGCTGGTAGCGGAGCGTGGCAGCTCGGTGCGGCTGTCGTTCGGCCACGGCAAGGTCACCATCGAGGCGGGCACCGAGGGACAGGCGCGGGCGCGGGAGACGGTCACCGCCGACTTCTCCGGCGAAGAGACCGCGATCGCGTTCAGCCCGCACTACCTGATGGACGGCCTCGGCGCGGCCCTGATCGCGGCCACCGGCACCCCGTCCGCCGCGGACAAAGCCAAGGACACCGGGAAAGCCAAGGACACCGGGAAAGCCAAAGACACCACGAAGGCCCAGGATTCCGAGGACACGGAGCGCGACGGGACTTCCAGCCCCGATGAGGCGCGCATCCGCCTGCAGTTCACTAGTCCGACCAAGCCCGCCTTGATCACCGGCAGCGCCCGGCCGGGTGACGAGTCCGCCCCGGACTACCGCTACCTCGTCGTCCCGCTGCGCGCCCTGGCCAGCGCCTGAGCCCGCCAGCCAGCGCCTGCGCCGCTAGGGGTTACCTGGCGGCCCGGGGATGTGCGGGTACGCCGGGTAATAGTAAGCGTGCCGGGACATCCAGGCCATGATCAAGATCCAGGTGGCCAGCGCGAAGAGCAGCATCGCGAAGACCAGGAACCGGCCCGGGTCCGGTGCCGGGACCGGGAGCACGGGCTCGGCCCGGATGTCCTTGCGCGGCCGGGGGAGGTCGGCCATCAGCCTGTCGATCTGGCGCTGGGTCTTGGCGGTGAGAGCGCCGTCGATCCGCTCGCTCAGCTCATCGAAGGTCAGCCGCCCCGCGACGAAGTGCTCGCGAAGCTGCGCCATCGCGGCGTCACGCTCCGCGTCGCCGATCCGGAGGTCGTAGTCATACCGGGTCCGGCCGGGCACGCGCCAGCCCGGTACCAGATCTTCGCGCGGCTGTCCCGCGTCAGGGTCTTCGCCTATCATTCCGGTTCGGACGTCATATCGCCTTGTCATCGGCTCCCAGACTTCGCCAGGCCGGCTGCCTCACACTTCAACGATAAGTCGAGCCGGCCCGGCACGGAACCCAGACGTTGCGAGAATCACCAGCGGCTGCGCCTTCGAGGCCCCCGGGGACCCCGCGGCCCGCCGGGGGCGCGCCGCCGCCCGAGCCCGAACAGCCGCCTGACCAGCGCCAGTGCCGCGAGGATGAGAACGATCACCAGCGGCCTGCCGCCGTCGTGACCGAAGAGGAAGATGCCGCCGAGGATGAGGCACATCCAGACCAGGCCCATTAGCGGCGCGAGGGCACCGCACGTCCCGCGCGGCCGCTGGCTGCTGCCCCAGCCGCTGTTGCCGTATTCCTGACCCGGGCGGGTGACCATCGGCCCCTGCCAGGCCGGCCCCTGCCACGCGGTGCCCCCGTATGGCGCGCCAGCAGTCGGCTGCGCGACCTGCGGAAGGTCGCGCATCACGGTGTTCAGGTCTGCCTTGGTCTTAGCTGCGAACGCCTGGTCCAGGCGCTCGTTCAGTTCCTCGAGCGTCAGCCGCCCGTCCGCGTAGTGCTCACGCAACTGAGCGGCGACCGCCTCGCGATCGGCGTCCCCGACGCGCACGTTAAATCCCGCAGACATCGTGCCCTCCGTAGCAAGAACGGGGAATCCCAAGTAATTAGCACGATATATCGCGAACCATCGGACGGCAAGCTGAGTTGAAGTTCGCGTATCAACGGAGCCGCAGTCGCCCTCTGTTAGGTACTGGTTTACCGGGCTGGCGGCAGGGGAGGGGGCCATGATGCGTCAAGCGCTCAGGCAGGCATGGCCGGAACGCGGCCACGGCGGGCTGGGCTCCGCGGTAGTGGGAGGGGTCGTCCCGCTGAAGTCCGGGGCCTCCACCATCGTCTGGCGTCAGCGGGCGCCGCGGGCTTCGTTCCGGCAGCGCGTCGCGGCCTGGCGTGCCCGGAACTGGCGCCGCGTCGTACTGGCCTGGTTCGCGCTGTCCCTGATCATCCTGGCCATCGCGGCCGAACCCAAGATGTACTTCCCTAAGGCGCAGGCCCGTTCGGTGCCCGCCGTGCGGATGGTCCTGCGGGTGGCAGGCGGGCTGACCGTGGCCGGCGTCCCGGTGCTGCTCATCGCCCTGCCCTGAGGTGCGTCAGCCGCCCAGGTACGCGCCGCCGTTGACGTGGATGACCTGCCCGGTGACGTGCCCGGCGGATGGCGACGCCAGGAACATCACCGCCGCCGCGACGTCCGCCGTGGTGCCGGCCCGCCTGTTGCGCGTTTCCGCGATCAGCCGTTGCTTGCGCGCCTCGGTCAGCGTGTCCCGGAAGAACTCGCTGCCCTGGCCGCGCAGCTCCGCGTCCTGCTGGCCAGCCTGACCCCGGACCGTGCCAGCTGAGTCCGGGGGCAGCTGGGTCCAGACCGTATCAGGACGACAGGCACCTCCTCTTTAAAGGCATGAGCCTGCCAACCTCGCCCGCGCCGGCCTGGTGGGAGCGGCCGACAGGCCCGCCGACGGTGCCCACCCCGCCACCGCTCAGCGCGATACCGCCCGTCAGGGCCGCCCTGCCAGCCCCGCCGGCCCTGACAGCCCCGCCAGTCACCCCCGTGCCGCCGCCACGAGCCGTTTCGACGGCACCGCTCGACATCCGCCCCCTGCTCCACCCGGCCGAACATTCCCGGCTGATGATCGCCCTTTCCTCGTCCGCGATCGTCCTCGGCGTCGCGGCGATGGCCGTGTACGCCCTGCACGGCTGGAAGATGCTAGCCGCGCTGGTCGGCACGCTGGCCGCGCTCGGCACCCTGATCTGGCTGTTCCTGCAGATGGCCCGGTCCCGCCTGCTGGGCGGGGCGGTCCGCGTCACCGGGACGACGCTGCCGGAGCTGCAGTCGGTCTTCGACGAGGTTCGCGCCCGGCTGGACTACCGCAAGCACGTCGACGTCTACGTCATGGCCAAGGTTGACGGCGGGTCCGCCATGACCAGCTACCTGGGTACCCGGCTGATCCAGCTCGACGGCGGCCTGGTGGCCGAACTCCTGGAGGGTGACCGCCGCGCCGAGCTCACCTACCTGATCGCGCGGCACCTCGGCCAGCTGAAGGCCAGGCACCAGCGGTTGTGGCCGGTTGTCATCTTCATCTCGATGGCCGACTCACTGAAGTTCCTGCAGCTCTTCCTGGCCCCTTACTTCCGGGCCACGGCGAAGTCCGGCGACCAGATCGCCGCCATCTGCTGCGGCGACACACTGCCGACCGTGGCGATGTTGAACCGGCTCCTGGTGGGCAGGAAGCTCGGGCCGCGGCTCGACGTCACGGGCGTCCTGGACCATGCGGCCATCGTGCGGCGTCGCTGGCTGCCGCGGCTGGCGCAGCTGTTCATGAGCGAGCCGCACGCCACCAACCGGTACCTCAACCTGCTCACGTTCTTCGCGCGCGTCGCGCCGCGGGAGATCAGCGCGTGGCGGGCGACCCTGGACTATGCCACCGCCAGCCGGCTCGGCGCGGTGCTCGCCGCGTCCGCGAATCGCCGACCGCCGCGCCGCAGGCCGAACCCGGTCTCGGTGCTGCTGGCCACCCTGGTCACCGGCGGCGTGCTCGCCGCCTGCGGCTGGCTGATCTTCGCCGCTCCCGGCAGCATCGCCTTTTCTGGCGGCATCGCCCTGGGCGGCACGACCCTGCGTGCGGGCGGTACCAACGCCGCCAGCCTCATCGACCACGGGGACGCCCCAGCCTCGTCAACTCAGGCACCGGTCGGCACCGCTACCACCGCCACCACCGCCGGCACCGCAAGTACCGGCACCGCCGCTCCCGGCACCGCCACCGCCGGCACCACCGCCGTCTCGCCGCAGCGTCGGCTGCTCGCCCGCATGCCGCCGGGCTTCGCCCAGACCTGCCAGGCCATCCCCGTGCCCGCGGCCGACGCCGCGCAGGGTGCGGACGCCGAGGTGACCTGCCAGCCGGCCGCGCTCGGCAGCGGCGGATACGTCCGCTATGTGCACTACCGGACGGTGGGCGCGATGGAGAGCGTATACGCGGACCTGGCCCGCGGCGTTCCCTCCGGCTATTGCACGTCAGGTGACGGCCAGGGCAGCTACCGGCAGGGATCCTCCGCGCCGGCCGGCGGCTACGCCTGCTACGTCAGCACGACGGGACACCGCGAATTCGCCTGGACCGACAACCGCCTGAGCATCCTCACCATCGCGACGAGCGGCAACATGACGCTCGCGGACCTGTACCAGTGGTGGCTGGGCGACACCGGACCCGAGGAAGGCCCCGGCTAGCGAGCTAGCGGTCTCCACTACCCGGCTCACGCGCAAAGACCCAAAGCCTTTCATGCCGAACGGGCCTACTGCGTGCCCCGGCTCCCCCCGCTTGCCCCCGCTCGCTAGAGTCTGTCCAGGGTAGCGACGACGCTAATGCGGAGGCCAGCATGACGAGTTCTCATGTGAGCATCGGGTCCGGCGACCATCACGTGCTGGCCGTGCACGGCTGGTTCGGCTCATCCCGCGGCTGGGGCTCGCTGCCGGAGTACCTGGACCGGTCCAGCTATACCTATGCCTTCATGGACCTGCGCGGCTACGGCGGCCGCAAGCAGGTCGCCGGCGAGTTCACCATGGCGGAAGCCGCGGCCGATGCCATCGCCCTGGCCGACGAGCTCGGCTGGGACCGGTTCTCGATGATCGGGCACTCCATGGGCGGGAAGATCGCCCACCAGGTGCTGCTGCAGGCCCCGGACCGGGTGCGCAAGCTGGTCGGCCTCAACCCGGTGCCGGCCAGCGCGGTGCCCATGGACGAGCAGGGCTGGGCGCTGTTCTCCGGCGCGGCGAGCAACCCCGGCAACCGGGCCGCGATCATCGACTTCACCACCGGCAGCAAGCTGACCAAGACGTTCATCAACCAGGTGGTGCGGCACTCGCTGGAGAACTCGACCGAGGCGGCCTTCGCCGCGTACCTGCTGGCCTGGGCCAAGACTGATTTCTCCGACCAGGCCAAGATCGACACCAGCACGCCGGTCAAGGTGATCGTGGGCGTGAACGACCCGGCCGTGTCCGCCGACGTCATGGAGCAGACCTGGCTGGCCTTCTTCCCGGACGGCGAGATGACCATCCTCCCCGACGCCGGGCACTACCCGATGTTCGAGTCGCCGGTGTCGCTCGCCACGTCCATCGAGGAGTTCCTGGGGCGCGATTGACGACGCCAGCCCGGCCGGACACCGAGGTCGTCTTCGACCCGGCCACATACGCTGCGGGGGTGCCCTTCGACGCCCTGGCCCGGCTGCGCCGGGACACCCCGGTGGCGTGGGTGCCGGAGATCCCCGTCCTGGGCTGGCCGGAAGGCCCCGGGTTCTGGCTGGTGCTCAGGCACGCCGACGTGGAATCGGTGCTGCGGCGGCCGGAGCTGTTCTCCTCTGCGCTCGGCGCGACCCAGATCAGGGACCCGGCCACGCCGCAGGCGCTGAGCTACGTGCGGCGGATGATGCTCAACATGGACCCGCCCGAGCACTCCCGGCTGCGCCGCCTGCTGAGCCGCTCGTTCACGCCGCGGGCCGTGGCCGGGCTCGAGGACCGCATCCGCGGCCACGCCAGGGCCATCTGCGACCGGGTCTTCACCGGCCCGCGGGGTGAGTGCGACTTCGCCAAGGATGTGGCCGCCGACCTGCCGCTGCTCGCCCTGGCCGACGTCCTCGGCGTGCCCGAGCAGGACCGCTGGCTGCTGTTCGACTGGTCCAACCGGGTCATCGGCTACCAGGACCCCGACTACGCCACCTCGGCCGAGTTCGACCCGGCGCAGGGCACGCCCATGGCCCGCGAGGCGCTGGCCGTGCGGCCGGGCCCCGATGCCTCCGGCCGGATGCCGGACCCGCGCACCCGGGGGGGCATGCCCGACCTGTACGCCTACGCCCACCTGCTGGCCGAGCGGAAGCGGCGCCGTCCGGGCGACGACGTGATGTCCATCCTGCTGGCCCAGCCGGACGAGGGCGGCGTGTCGGTGGCGGAGTTCGAGAACATGTTCTGGCTGTTCGCCGTGGCCGGCAACGAGACGCTGCGCAACGGCCTGCCCGGCGCCTGCATCGCGCTGCTCGAGCATCCCCGGGTCCAGGCCGAACTGCGCGCCGACCCGGCCCTGCTGCCGGTCGCGGCCGACGAGATGCTGCGCTGGTGGACGCCGGTGATGACGTTCCGCCGGACCGCGACCGCCGATTGCGAGCTAGGCGGGCAGCCGATCCGCGCCCGGGACAAGGTAGTCGTCTCCTTCACCTCGGCCAACCGGGACGAGGCCGTCTTCGCCGACCCGGACCGGTTCGACATCCGCCGCCAGCCCAATCCGCACCTGGCATTCGGCCACGGCCCGCACTTCTGCCTGGGCGCCCACCTGGCCCGCACCCAGATGCGCGCGCTGTTCGCCGAGGTGCTGGCCCGCACCTCGGCCCTGGACTACGCCGGCCCGCCGTCCTACCTGCGCTCCAACTTCCAGCGCGGCGTCAAGCGCCTCCCCGTCGCCTGGACCGCCTGACTCCCTTCCGCGCCCGCACCCCACCCGTTTCCCCGGATTGGCGCAGTACTACGACCAGCACCCGGCGCCTGGCCGGGCCAATAGAGCCCGGCAGCCGAGCCACCTGTATCCCAGTCTCGTACCGCAAATCGCACAGGACACCGAAATGTCAGTGGGTACCGCTAGGTTGGACTGGGGCAAACTTGGTGATCGGACTTGGTGGTTAGAGACTTTGGTCACGTACGAACCGAAAGACGGGGCAGCGCGGCGGGCAGGCGAAGGACGACGGGCTGAGCTCGGCGAGTTCCTGAAGGCACGCCGGGCCCGGCTCAGCCCGGGCGACTTCGGCATGCCGCCCGGTTCCCGCCGCCGCACGCCGGGCCTGCGGCGCGAGGAAGTGGCGCTCCTGGCCGGCGTCGGCGTGACCTGGTACACCTGGCTGGAACAGGGCCGCCAGATCAACGCCAGCACCCAGGTGCTCGACGCGGTGGCCCGGACACTCCGGCTGGGCCGGGCGGAACGGGAACACCTGTACCGGCTGGCCGAGGCGACGCCGCTGCGGACCGAGTGCTCGCGCACGGCGGTGCCGGATGCCATCCGCGAGATCGTCCGTTCGCTCGAACCGCTCCCGGCGTCCCTGGTCAACAGCCGGTTCGACATCCTGATGACGAACGGCGCCCACGAGGAGCTGTTCTGGGAGTGGCATTCGCTGCCCTGCGTCCATAAGAACACCCTGTGGTGCTGCGTCACCGAGCCATCCGCCCGGGGCAAGTTCCCCGAGTACGACGCGCATGTCCGCTACCTGGTGGCGCGGTTGCGCTCCGCTCACAGCCGGCATATCGGCGACCGGGACTGGGAAGAGGACATCCGTCGCCTGGCCAGCCTGAGCCGCGAGTTCACTGACCTGTGGGCCCGGCACGAAGTGGCCGACGCCGAGCCGCGTACCCTCACCTACCTGCATCCGCGGGCCGGGGCGGTGAGCTTCGCCGTCAGCGAGCTCGAGGTCCCGGCCATGCCCGAGGTCCGCCTCGTCGTCTACACGCCGCGGGATGAGGACACCCGGGCCAGGATGCCGCTGACCCGCCGGACCGCGGCCGCCGCCCCGGTTGGTTGACCCTCCGCTGGTTAACGCTCCGTGAAAATTCCGCCGGTCCTTCGCCAGCCGTCGGCCAGCTGGTATACGATTTTGTGATGCAAACGGTTGCATCGTCGGCTGCCGTTTGCCTGGCAGGGAGCATGGTGACCAGGAAGTACGAGCCGCGGGTACCCGAGGGTGTCGATGTCACCCGGCCGAGCATTGCCCGGATCTACGACTACCTGCTGTTCGGCAAGGACAATTTCGCCGCTGACCGCGCGGCGGCCGACAAGCTGATGGAATCGCGGCTCGACCCGAGACGGCTCGCGCTGGCGAACCGCGGATTCCTCCGCCGCGCTGTGCGCTTCCTGACCCGGCAGGGCGTGTCCCAGTTCCTCGATCTGGGCAGCGGCCTTCAAGGGCTTCGACCTGATAACCCCCGGCCTGGTCAGCCTGCCGGACTGGCGGCCGGACTTCAACACCGACCGGACGCCGCTGAAGGCTCCCACCGTGTGCGCCGCGGCCCGGCTCGCGGCGTGACCACCTGACCAGCCGCCGGCATCAGTTCAGGAAGTAACTGCTCCCGCCGGTTTCCGGGTTAGTGACCATGGCGAGGATCGTGACCGTGCCGGCGTTGGCGAAGGTCAGCCGCAGCGTGATGTCCTTGCCGTCGCGCATGGTCCCCGCGCCCGTGATCAGCAGGTGGAATGAGTCCGGGTTGAGCAGCGTCATCGAGTTGGCGGGGATGGGGATGTCCGGCACCGTGCGCATGGTCAGGGTGCCCGCGTGCCTCCCCGCCGGGGCACGCAACTGCACCTTGCCGCCGACGCTGGTCTGCACGGAGATCAGCTTGTCGGCCGGTCCGTTGTTCCGGATGTCCAGGTACGCCACCGTGGTGCCCGGCGTGGTCGGCTGCGGCACGTACGCGCTGTCGATCACGATCGACGACGCCGCCGTGGCCGACGCGCACCCGGTTATCACGAGCGCCGCCAGCAAGGCCGCGCCCGCGACCCGGAGGACCGCCCGCAGTCTGCGCATGACCTCAGGCTACCGTGCTGGCCCGGGGGGCCGACCCCCCGGAACCCCCCGCGGCTTCTCCCGGGGAAACCCATCCCTGCGGACCCCCCTTGGGAGGAACCCATCCCCCAGGCCCCCCTTGGATCAGCCTCGGTCGATGGCGGTGCCGAGCAGGCCGACCGGCGGGGATCCGAGATCCAGCATCGCCTTGTGGAAGCGCTGCAGGGTGAAGCCGGTGCCCCAGTCCTTCCTGGCCCGTTCGCGGAGTTTGAGGATCTCCAGCTTGCCCCAGGTGTACCGGCCGTAGGTCGGGTCGAAGGTGGCGCGCCGCGCCTCGGACAGCGCCGCGGGCCCGGACAAGTGGGTGTCGGCCTCGAACCGGCGCGCGGCGTCCTGGATCGTCATCCCGGCGGTATGCACGCCGATGGCGCACGCCAGCCGGGTCACCCGGACCAGTGCCTCCAGCCAGACGCCGATCGGGATCCGCGGGTCGTCGGCGCCGAATCCTTCTTCCACGCACACTTCCTCGGCGTAGTGCGCCCAGCCCTCGATGAACGCGCTGGACTGCAGGGTGCGCCTGACATCAGAAGTCAGGTGCCGCAGGGCCCGGCCGTGAGAGAAGTGCCCGGGCGCCACCTCGTGCACGGTGATGCCGGGCAGCGTGGTGTGGCTGAACACCTCCAGCCACTCCTCCTGCTCACGCTCCGGCCAGGACTCCTCCGGCGGCGTTATGTAATACCACGACGGGCCTTCCGGCTCGCCGGGTGCGGCCCACGACATCATCGCCATCGCCCACCGCCGTGACTCGGGCGCCAGGCCGACCAGGCACTCCCCGTCGTGGTAGGGGACCAGGTCGTGGTCGCGAGTGAACTCGATCGCCCGTTCGGTCCAGAACCGGGCCGCGTCGATCACGCCTGCCCCGTCGGGATGGTCCCGGACCAGGTCGCGGGCAACGTCGAGGGCGGGCCGCCCCGGCTCGAGGCGGGCGCACCCGTCGGCGAGCAGGGCGTGCAGCCGGTCGCGTTCGGCGTCCGCCTGCTCAGCCAGCCTGCCCAGGTCGACCGGAAGGGCCTCGGCGCTGCTCATCAGGACGGCGAGCCCGGGACCGCCGAGCGCGGGATCGGGATCGCCGTCCGCCGCCGCGCGTTCCACGTGGGCGACCAGCCGCGCGTGCGCGGCCAGGGCGGCCGCCAGGGCGGCCTCGCCGGCCCCGCCAGGCCCGGCGGTGAGCCCGGCCGCCAGCCCGCGTATGCCGCCGAGCAGCGCCTCCGCTACCGGGGCACTCACCTGGTCCAGCGACTCGACGGCCGCGTCGGCCACCCGCGGCCAGGCGGCGAGGTGCTCGGCCCGCGCGGCGTCCCGTTCCTCCCGGGGCGCGTAGTCCCGGTCGTAGCAGGCCAGGTCGAGCTCGCCGAGGTGCAGGATCGGGTTCTTGCGGTGCAGTTCGAGCTCGGCGTAGACGATCCGTTTCTGCTCCTCGGCGGCGGACAGGTGAGCCTCGTCGTGCGCGTCGGCGAGCCGCCCGCCGCCGGCTCGCGCCGCCGCCAGCCGGGCGAGCCCGGCGCGGACGCCGGCCGGCGACAGGTCCTGCGGCTTGCCGTCGTATTCGTGCCGGCCCGCGTATTCGCGTACCTCGGAGACGTCGAGATCACAGACGGCGCGCACCCGGGGGGAGAGATCCATGCGGGAGACGTTACCGTGGCGTCCGGGCGTGGTTCCCCGGACCCCCTGGCCGGTCGCGAGGTGATGAGAGGATCGGGGGCATGGGCGAGATTCCCGAATTCACGACCCGGCCGGAACTGGCCGGCACGTTCGGCATGGTGGCCTCGACCCACTGGCTCGCCTCGGCGGCCGGGCTGGCGGTGCTCGAGCACGGCGGCAACGCGTTCGACGCGGCCGCCGCCGCCGGGCTTGTGCTCCAGGTGGTAGAGCCCCACCTGAACGGCCTCGGCGGCGAGGTCCCGGTCATCGCCCATCACGCCGGCCGCGGCGAGACCTTCGTGCTCTGCGGGCAGGGGACCGCGCCGGCTGCCGCCACCCCGGAGGCGTTCGCCGGCCTCGGGCTTGACCTGGTCCCCGGGAGCGGCCTGCTCGCCGCCTGCGTGCCCGGCGCGTTCGGGGCCTGGATGCTGCTGCTGCGGGAGTACGGCACGCTCCGGCTGCGGGACGTGATGGGCTACGCGATCGGGTATGCGGCCCGCGGCTACCCGCTGCTGCCCGCGATCAGCTGGGGCATCGCCAGCGTGGCCGAACTGTTCCGGGACCACTGGCCGGGCTCGGCCGAGGTCTACCTGCCGGACGGCCACCTGCCCGCTCCGGGCTCGCTGTTCGCCAACCCCGCGCTGGCCGCCACCTACCAGCGCATCCTCGACCAGGCGGAAGCGGCGAGCCATGATCGCGACGAGCAGATCGAGGCGGCCAGGCGGGTCTACTACGAGGGCTTCGTGGCCGAGACGATCGCCGCCTACGTCGCTTCCACCGAGGTCATGGACGTGACCGGCGAGCCGCACCGGGGGCTGCTTTCCTACGCCGACCTGGCGGGCTGGCACCCGCGTCTCGAGGAGCCCCTGACCTATGAGGCCGGCGGCCTGACCGTGTGCAAGACCAAGCCGTGGGGGCAGGGGCCGGTGTTCCTGCAGCAGCTCGCGCTGCTGGAGGGCTTCGACCTGACCGCCATGGGCCCGGGCACCGCGGACTACATCCATACCGTGACCGAATGCGGCAAGCTCGCGTTCGCCGACCGGGAAGCCTGGTACGGCGATCCCGATTTCACCGACGTGCCGGTCAAGGCGCTGCTGTCCGCCGGATACGCCGGCGTCCGGCGTCGGCTGGCCGGGCCGGAGGCGTCAGCCGAGTTGCGTCCCGGCGACCCGGACGGACGGACGCCCAGGCTGCCGGACTTCATCACCGGCGCGGCCGCGGGGAGCGGCGACGACGGGAGGGTGGCCCCGAGCCTGGACGTGGCGCCGCCCGCGCCGCGGCTGGACCCGGGCACCGGCGAGCCGACCATGCGCACCGCAGGCCCAGGCCGCAAAGGCCCGGACCGCAAAGGCCCGGACCGCAAAGGCCCGGACCGCAAAGCCGCGTCGAGCTACCGGGCCGGAGACACCTGCCACCTCGACGTAGCCGACCGGTTCGGCAACATGGTGTCCGCCACGCCGAGCGGCGGCTGGCTGCAATCCTCGCCGGTCATCCCCGGCCTCGGCTTCTGCCTCGGCACCCGGGCGCAGATGTTCACCCTCACCCCCGGGCTGCCCGCCACGCTCGCGCCGGGCAAGCGGCCGCGCACCACCCTGACCCCCAGCCTGGCGCTGCGGGACCGCGAGCCGTACCTGGCGTTCGGTACCCCGGGCGGCGACCAGCAGGATCAGTGGTCGCTGCTGTTCTTCCTCAACCACGTGAAGTTCGGCATGAACCTGCAGCAGGCGATCGACTTCCCGTCGTTCCACTCCGCGCACATGCCGTCGTCGTTCTACCCGCGCGTGGCGCAGCCCCGCGTGCTCGACGTCGAGTCGCGGGTCGGCGCCTCCGTGATCGAGGAGCTACGGCGCCGCGGCCACCTGGTCAACGTCCGCCCCGCCTGGTCGCTGGGCCGCGTCAGCGCGGTGGCCCGCCGCAACGGCGTCCTGTACGCCGCGGCCAACCCCCGCGGCATGCAGGGCTACGCCGTCGGCCGCTGACCCCTCCGGAGCTCTGACCCCTCCGGAGCTCTGACCCCTCCGGAGCTCTGACCCCTCCGGAGCTCTGACCCCTCCGAGGCTCTGACCCCTCCGAGGCGCTGACCCTCCGAAGCGCTGACCTGCCCGGACCGCCGTGTCACCGGACAGGGGATGACGCATGTCATGGGAGGTTCCTGAGGGACGGCACTACCTGCCGGGCCGGCCCGGCTGGTGGTATTGGAGCCCGGGGGTCATGGCCGGAGAAACCGGCCAGACGAAAGCCTGAAACAGGGGACTAAATGAGCCAGTACGGAACGGATTACGAGGCTTCCGCCATCACCGGAAGCCCGGCTCTCAGCTCGACGGCCACTAAAGCCACTAAAGCCACTAAAGCCGCGACCGGTTACGGATCCGGCCGCGGCGGCGCACCGGTGGTCTCGTTCAAGAACGTGTCCAAGCATTACGGGAGGCTGCGGG
>Ga0335069_10009810_pt1 | contig 13611 bp, 10 predicted proteins | sample Lox_Sample_11_FD_206714 | JGI IMG/M metagenome (GOLD analysis project Ga0335069, IMG submission 206714) | Soil microbial communities from Loxahatchee National Wildlife Refuge, Florida, United States - Lox_Sample_1.1 | ecosystem: Environmental > Terrestrial > Soil > Wetlands | place: USA... | reverse complement strand
GTCATCTACACCTGGACTACCAACCACTCAGGCCAAGGGTGCAGCGCGAAATGTCGAAAACCGGCCTCAAGTGGCGCTCAGCCGCCCTTGCATGCCCATGTCACCCCGAAAAGATTGTAGCAGGCGCGTTGGCAGACCCGAGTGACGACAGATTCGACAGTTCCCCGGCCGGGGCGTCAGACATCCGGGACCGCCACCGGTACGGGGACGAAGATACTCTCAGGCAAGGAACGCTCCGCCGGCACGGCCAACATGTTCTCACTGAAGCATCCGTCCCCCGCCACGGCCGGGAAGCCAGTGGCGCGGTCGTAGAGGTAGATGCGGAACGACTGACCGGCCAAAAACCGTACAAGCTCGTCAGCGCCGGTACCCTGTTGCTGCAATGCCCGGTTGTTCGCCTCGAACAGAACGATGGGCCGATGCCTTTCGAGGGTCTGCCGGGCACCGCTGAGAACCTTCAACTCGGCGCCTTCTACATCGATCTTGAGGAAGTCCACCCGTCCAATCCCGAACTCGTCCACGATGCTGTCGAGACGCCGCAGTGAAACCGTCTCCTCCTGCTGCAGCACGGTGTCATAGATGAACGCGCCCAGCGTGTTATGGCCCTCGTGTTCATAGCCGGCCACGAGCAATTTGCCCTCGCCGTCGACGTCCGCCAAGGCGACCGGCAGAGTCCGGATGTTGCGCAGGCCGTTCAGCTTCACATTGGCGCCAATCCGCCCCACTTCTCTCGCGCTCGGCTCGAATGCCCAGACCGATCCGGAAGGACCCACACGTGCGCAGGCAAACAGGCTGTATAGACCCTCATTGGCCCCGACATCCACGAACGTCATTCCGGGCTGAAGGAGTTTGTCCAGGGTAACGAATTCGTTTGGGTCGATGCACCCCGAAATGAAAAGCTGGCGGCTGAGGTCGTTGCCAAGGTAGATCTGGACCTTGGTGCCATAGTACCAGGCGACGGTGAGGGGGGCGGCAAGCTTGCGTCGGTTGAAATACGTCCAGATGCTTCGGCGCACACGAAACGCCATCTCGGCGTTTCGCCAATCGGCATCGAAATGCCAGTCTGGGTAGGGCACCAGGGGCCTCAGCACCGCCAGCCGCGACGCAATCTCGCTCACCTGGGAAGGTGGTTCGGCGTCAAGGTTCGGCATGGGGTCCTGAAACTGGGTGTCCTCGGAAGCCGACAGAGCGGCCCGGAGGGTAACGATTTCCTCTTTCTGCGCAGAGGCGGACAATCTGAATTCGTCAGACAATCCCTGCAAGGAGGACTGGATTTCGGCCGCGGCGCCGGCCTGGAGCGCTGCCATTTCGTCTCTTTGCGCGGACGCCAACGACTCGACCCGGCGGAGGTGGCCGGACAACTGCTCGAAACGCGACTCCAGGCCGGCGTTCGCACGCTCCGCCTGTGCAGTCGATTCGGCCCGGAGTGCGGCTATCTCTTCCTTCTGCGCGGCGGCGAGGGATTCGAGGCCGCGGGTCAACCGTTCCAGGTTGGCCTGCAACTGACCGGCGGTCTCGGCCCGCAGTGCGGCCATGTCTTCCTTTTGCGCCGAAGCAACGGATTCGAGGCTGCCCGACAACTGTCCCCGGTACACCAGGAGCTGAGTGGCGCTCTCGGTCCGGAGTTCCGCCAACTCTTTCTTTTGCGCCGATGCCAGGGATTCCAGACCGCCGCGTAACTGTTCCAGACGAACGCGGAGGTCGCCGGTGGAAGAGGCGATCGCGGCTTGGGCCTGCTGAATCTCTCGCGTCCCGGTTTCCAGTCGCAAGGCGAGGCTCCTCTGCGCATTCAGCGATGCTTCCAGGTCACCGTACCTTTCCAGGAGTCCGGATATTCTGGAATTGGTTTCCGCCCGCAGGCGCGAAACCAACCATACCAGCACCGCCAACAGAATCGCGCAGAATACGGCTAAAGCAAACATGGATCCACCATCGGCCACACCACGTCCATCTGGCTGTCCGGCCCGAGCAGCGTCCGTATTTTAGCACTTCGTTTCCGTGCAGATCCGAGGTGCGGCTCCGAAACGAACGGCCTTCGCGAACCAATTCACAGTAGTTCCATTGTGATAGAGTAGACACTTACCCGCGAGAGCGCTCCTGTCAGAGCTCCGCGATTCGGCGTATCTGAGCGACATATGGCGCGGCCATATCTTTCCCTCGTAATACCGACGCGCAACGATACCTATCCGAGTAATATTCTGCCCGTTCAGAACAAATGTCTCTCTATCCTGCAACAACAGTTGGAGGCGGCGCGGATCGACAGCGAGATCGTCGTGGTGGAGTACAATTCCGTCCCGTCCGCCCCCCACCTGTACGAGTCGCTCAGGGTCGATCGCGGGCGTTACGTAACGGTGCGGGTAATCACGGTAGCCCCGGAATATCACGGTCGTTTTCGGCATTCGGAGCGCCGCGCATTTCACCAGACTTGCGCGGTGAATGTCGGGCTCCGGCGTTCCCGCGGCAGGTTTTTTGTCTATCGCGCCGCGGATCATCTGTACTCGGATGCCCTGATACGTTTTCTCGGCCAGCAGACTCTGCTGGATGACTGCATCTACCGGTGCGACCGTTTCGATGTGGATCATTCGGTCCTGGAGGTAGTGGGTCCGGATCGCCCGGACCTGATCTCCGGCGTTTGCGAACAGCACATAGTCGATTGGCACAAGCCCCTGACCGTACCGCCGTCGTACGGCATCCCGACTCTGCACGCGAACGCCTGCGGAGACTTTCTGCTGATGAGCCGAGACGTCTGGATGAGCCTTGCGGGCCTTCGCGAAGGCCGGTACCCGATCTTTCTCGACTACGACAGCCTGCTTCTTTATGCCGCGCACGCCGCCGGAAACACCCAGGTCATTTTGCCGGCCGATTGCCGCGTCTACAAGATCAACCACGGGATGAAGACCACGGCGCGAATACAGCAGGAGTGGTCTGTGGCGGCGAAGCGGCTGGAGAACCTGCTTTGGAAGACGAACAGCACGGCTCTGGTGAACTGGGCCCGGGCCATCCTCAACTTCCCACGGCGAACCGACCGGACCTTTCCCGGCGTTCTGTTGGATTCGTACGAGCGCCACTTTGTGTTGCCGGCATTTCTGTGGAGCCACGGCTTGCCCGCGTGGCGCCAGAACTTCGGCAAATGGGGACTTGGCTCTGAAACTCTTCCGGAGCGGACCTTGGTGAAAGCCGAGTGGGAAGGGGTTGCGGCGCTTCAGGAGGCCGTCGCCCACGCCGGGGCGTGACCCTTATCGTTTTTCATCCGTTCGACTGAAATGGGCTAGGATACAGGGTAGCGCTTCGCCGGTCGTCTGGCCGTTGCGCGTGAAAGGCAGCCTGATGAAGAGAGTGCTTGTCTGCGGCGCCGGTGGTTTCATTGGCGGACATCTGGTGAAACGATTGAAGAGCGAAGGACTCTGGGTCCGCGGCGTCGATATCAAAGAGCACGAATTTTCGACGCCTCCCGCCGACGAATTCATCCTCGGAGACCTGCGCGAACCCGGCGTAGCACGGCAGGCCGTGGAAGGCATTGAAGACATGTACCAGCTCGCCGCCGACATGGGCGGCGCCGGCTACATCTTCACCGGGGATCACGATGCCGGGGTCATGCACAACTCGGCCACCGTGAATCTGAACATGCTTGAATTCGGCGCGCGAGCCGGGGTCAGGAAGTTCTTCTACTCGTCCTCGGCTTGCATTTATCCGGCCTACAACCAAACCGATCCCGATAATCCCAAGTGCTCGGAGGATTCCGCATACCCCGCCGCGCCCGATAGCGAATACGGATGGGAGAAACTCTTCAGCGAGCGCCTTTACATGGCCTACATGCGGAATCGCGGTGTCGAAGTGCGCATTGCCCGCTTCCACAACATTTTCGGACCCTTCGGAACCTGGCAGGGAGGACGGGAGAAGGCGCCAGCGGCACTTTGCCGGAAGGTCGCCGAAGCGCCCGACGGCGGCGAAATCGAGATCTGGGGCGACGGCCAACAAACGCGATCGTTTCTGTATGTGGATGAGTGCGTCGAGGCCGTGCGCCGCCTGATGGAATCCGATTTTACCGGGCCCGTGAATATCGGTTCGGAGGAGATGGTCACCATTAACCGGCTTGCGGAGATGATCATGGAGCTCGCCGGCAAGAAGCTCTCGATTCGTCACGTTCCGGGACCCCTCGGAGTGCGCGGCCGGAACTCGGACAATCATCTGATCCGCGAGCGCCTGGGATGGGAGCCGCAAAGCCCACTGCGTGAAGGCCTGGTGAAAACCTACTCCTGGATTTCACGTCAGGTCGAAAGCGCGGCGCCTGTCTTGCGGTAGACCCTCACAACAGCCTGCGTATCGGAGCCGAGAGCCAGTCCGCGAGAAAGCGGAGAGGCCGCGCGCGGTTCAGACGCAGGCCGGCCGGAAGAGCGGCGAGATAGCTCAAAGCCGATGGGCGCAGGGGCTGAAAGAACTGGTCGCGGCTGTCGCGGCGCCAACTGGTGTAGCCGAAAACCCAGGAGAGCGGAACGTAGTCGTAGTGGCGTTTGAGCAGGCTCATCGACGCCTCGAATACGTCCTGGCGCTCGTGGAGGGTCTTAGCGCCCGCGTGCATACGGGAATGGGCCAGATATTGCGGAATGGCCTCGAATCGAAAACCCTGCTTGGCCATGCGAATCCACAAATCGTAGTCGAATGACTGATTGACTGCCGGATCGAGTCCGCAGCGCCGGTACGACGACGCGCGCATGAAAGCAGCCGGCTGGCAGATAAAGCAAGCGCGCTGCAGGACGCGGGGATCCCAGGGCAGGGTCGGGTAGCGGCGGATGATCCGGCTCTCCTCGTCGATCCACCACCCTTCGCCATAGACGACATCAATTTCAGGATGAGAGCTGAGATGTCCGGCCGCGGCGCGGACGGCGCCCGGCAACAAGATGTCGTCGGCGTTCAGCCACGAGAAGATGTCCCCTCTGGCCTCGAGGAAGCCCCGGTGGGCGGCGTCGGACGGCCCCTTGTCCTTGCCGGTCAGGCAGCGGAGGCGGTCCGCATAACGTCCCAGGATAGCTGGAGTCCCGTCGGTGGAGCCGCCGTCGACCACAATGTATTCGATGCCGGGATAATCCTGCGCCAGGACGCTCTCGATGGTCTCGGGCAGAAACCGCGCCATGTTGAGTGACGGCGTGACGATCGAAACCCGGGGAAGAGGCGCAGAATCCACGACCAACCCCAATCATATCAGGAGGAAAAACGCGATGCCTGTTGCTATAATAAGAGACTCAATTTCCCATTCCGGCTTGGCGAGGTTCGTGTACTAATTTGCGATTAGCGCTGCTTCAGATCAACCCCACAGCAGGCGACCTTGACGGCAACTCGGCCCTGATTATTGAGGCTGCCCGAAAGGCCGGGGAACAAGGGGCCGACCTCATGGTAACGCCGGAGCTGGCCCTTATGGGCTACCTTCCGCGCGATCTGCTGATGAACCAGGGGTTTGTGCGGCGGAGCTGCGAGAAGCTGACGCAGATCGCCGCAAAACTGAAGGATGCGCCGCCTCTTCTGGTGGGAGTTGCCACAAACAATCCAAGCGATGTAGGCCGGCCCCTGTTCAATAGCGCCGTCCTGTTGGAACGTGGAGCGGTGCGTCAGGCTTACCACAAATCACTCCTGCCAACATACGACGTCTTCGACGAAGACCGATACTTCGAGCCGTACCACGGTGCGCAGATCCTGGAGCTGGATGGGTTGCGGCTCGGGATCAGCATTTGCGAGGATGTTTGGAACGACCGCGACTTCTGGGAACGCCGGCGCTATCACAAAGATCCGATCGAAGGCATGGTGCAGTCCGGTGCGCGGGCGATCGTGAACCTCTCGGCTTCGCCTTTCACGATGGGCAAGCAGGAATTGCGAGAGAGGATGCTGGGACACATGGCGCAAAAGTACGGCATCCCGGTCGCGATTGTCAATCAGGTCGGTGCCAACGACGACCTGATCTTCGATGGGCGGAGTAGCGCGTTCAACGCCGAAGGCCGGCTCTTCGCGCGCGCCAAGGGCTTTCAGGAGGACGTACTGCTGTTAGACCTGACGGGCGGAGAGGGGACGGTCGCGCCGGACGATTTTGCACCCGAGGCGGAGGCCTGGAACGCGCTGGTGCTAGGCGTGCGCGACTATGCCCTTAAGACGAGGTTTCGCAGTGTTTTGCTGGGGCTATCGGGGGGAATCGACTCGGCGCTTACGGCGGCGATTGCGGCCGAAGCCATGGGTCCGGAAAACGTCCTCGGGGTAATGATGCCGTCCCGCTACTCAAGCCAGGGCAGCGTGGACGATTCGGTGGAGTTGGCCCGCAATTTGGGCATTCGGACGATGCGCCTGCCGATTTCGGAGATCATGTTGACCTACGAGACGGTTCTGGCCGAGCCTTTCTGCGGCTTGGAGCCGGACGTCACCGAGGAGAACATTCAGTCGCGCATCCGCGGAAATCTGTTGATGGCGCTCTCCAACAAGTTCGGTTCTCTGCTGCTGACCACCGGAAACAAGAGCGAGATGTCCGTGGGCTACTGTACGCTCTACGGGGACATGAACGGCGGACTGGCGGTGATCGCCGACCTGCCGAAAATGCTGGTGTACCGGGTTTCGCGCTGGCGCAACCGCCGTGGCCCGGCAATTCCGGACTCGACCCTCACCAAGGCGCCCTCCGCAGAGTTGCGGCCCAATCAGACCGACCAGGATTCTCTTCCGCCCTACGACCTGCTGGACGAGATCCTCGAGCGGCACGTCGAGCACTGCCGCAGCGCCGAGGAAATCGTGGCGGAAGGCTACGATGAGCAGACCGTGCGCAGGGTGCTGCGGCTGGTTCGGATTGCAGAGTTCAAGAGAAAACAGGCCGCCCCGGTTTTGAAGGTCACATCGCGGGCCTTCGGAACGGGTTGGCGAATGCCGATCGTCAGACAGGAATAAACCCACGCATGAAGTTATCGATTATCGGATTAGGTAAGCTTGGCGCGCCGATGGCGGCCGTGATGGCTCACAAAGGACACACAGTGGTCGGCGTGGACGTCAATCCAGCCTTCGTGGAGGCAATCCAGCAAGCGCGCGCTCCCGTCAAAGAGACCGGTCTTACACAAATGATCCAGGCGAACCGGGAGCGGCTCACCGCGACCGTGAGCTACGAAGAAGCGATACTTGCCACCGACGTCACGTTCATCATCGTGCCCACGCCTTCGGGGAGCGACGGCAAGTTCTCCATGGATTTCGTTTTGAAGGCAGCGGGCAAGATCGGTGAAGCCCTTCGGAAGAAGAGCACTTGGCACCTGGTGGTGCTCTCCAGTACAGTCATGCCCGGATCCATGGAGGCCGTCCTGTTGCCGGCGCTGGAACGGTTCTCGGGTAAGCGTTGCGGGCCCGATTTCGGGCTGTGCTACAACCCGGAGTTCATCGCGTTGGGCAGCGTCGTGAGGGACATGCTGAATCCCGACATGATTCTGATCGGTGAATCGGACACGCGCTCGGGCGACATTCTGGAGACGCTCTATACCGGCGTCTGCGAGAGCGGCCCGCGAATCCAGCGGATGAATTTCGTGAATGCCGAACTTACCAAGCTGTCGGTTAACACATTCGTCACGACCAAGATCTCGTATGCCAACATGCTGGCCCAGGTCTGCGAGACCCTTCCGGGCGCGGATGTGGATGTAGTGACGGCTGCCATCGGATGCGATTCGCGCATCGGGCAGAAGTACTTGAAGGGCGCCCTGGGATACGGCGGCCCGTGCTTCCCGCGTGACAACGTGGCGTTCTCCGCGCTGGCCCGGACCAATGGCGTGCCGGCACTTTTGGCCGAGGCGACCGACGAGATGAACCGAAGACAGGTGCCAAGGCTGGCGGCGCTGATTCTCTCGCGCCTCCCGGAGGGCGGGGTGGCAGGTGTTCTCGGGCTGTCCTATAAGCCCAATACGGATGTAATCGAGGAATCCCAGGGGGTGGCACTGGCGAAGGAACTGGTTGCGCTGGGCGTGCGCGTGACCGTGTATGACCCGCTGGCGATGCCGAATGCAAGAGCGCAGCTTGGCGATCGGGTCGCTTACACCGCGACGGCGCCGGCATGCGCGGCGGAGGCCGATGTTCTGGCGATCACTACTCCGTGGGCGGAGTTTCGAAACCTGCGCCCGGAAGATCTGCGGAGGAGCGGGGGAAGGCCCACGGTTTTGGACTGCTGGCGGATATTACCCCGCGAGTCTTTCGAAACCGCGGCGGAGTACCTTACGCTCGGTTATGGGAGCGACAACCGGACGGTCGTTGAGCGTGCCGAGTCAGCCATGGCAGCCGAGGGTGACTGATGAGCCAGCGCAGCCGTTGGAACGGCGACTACCTGTTTCTGCTGACGAATCTCATTCAGAAGGACTTCAAAGTTCGCTACCGCAATATGTCCCTGGGAGTATTGTGGTCCCTCCTGAATCCCCTGGTCACTATGGGTGTGCTTACGTTTGTGTTCACCAGGCTGTATCACACCACGCAACCGGACTATCCGGTTGCGATCCTGTGCGGGTTGATTCCCTTCAACTTCTTCTCGCTGGCCTGGGGCACAAGCACCAGCTCGATAGTCGACAACGCGCTCATGATCAAGCGGGTGCCGGTGCCGCGGGAAGTGATCCCCGTGGCGACCGTGCTGGGCAACTGCCTCCACCTGCTGATACAGATGGGCCTTCTGTTCGGGTTTGTTTTCGCGTGGGGAAAATCGGCGAACTGGCACTGGTTCTGGCTGCCTTACATCTGGACGATGTTCATAGTCTTCGTGTGCGGACTTAGCCTGATCACCTCGGCGATGAATGTCTATGTTCGCGACGTGAGGTATGTCGTGGAATCGTTCAACGCGGTGCTCTTCTGGCTGGTGCCGATCTTCTATTCTTTCTCGATCGTGCCGCAGCAATACAAGGAGATATACATGCTCAACCCGGTGGCTGCGGTTGTGCTCGCGCTGCGGAACGTGCTGCTGGAAGGTATCGCGCCTCCCACGAGTCTGTTGATCAAATTGACTGCTGCGTCAGTGGCGATCCTGTGCGCCGGGATCGGGATTTTCGCCAGGCTGAAGCGCAAGTTCTATGATTGTCTGTAGGCTATCCGTTTGATCGAATTCACTGGAGTTTCGAAGTCTTTTCGGCATGGCATGGGTGCGAAGCTGCTTCGGACAGCCGTGCGGGAAGCCGTTCGCGGCAAGGACAGCCGGGAGTTCTTCGCGCTGCGGGACGTTTCATTCCGCCTGACGGAAGGCGAGGCCATGGCCATCGTAGGCCGGAACGGTGCCGGCAAGAGCACACTGCTCAGTATCGTGGCAGGCTTGACGGAGCCGAGCGAAGGAGAAGTCAACGTGAGAGGCCGCGTGGCCGCCCTGCTCGAGCTGGGCTCAGGGTTTCACCACGACCTGACCGGCAGGGAGAACGTTCGGCTGAATGCGTCCCTGCTGGGCATCAGCCGCAAGCGGACGGAAGAAGCGTTCGACCGGATCGTGGAGTTCGCGGACATTGGAGATTTCATCAACGAGCCGATTCGCACCTACTCCACCGGCATGGTCATGCGCCTCGCATTTTCGGTGGCGGTCAACGTGGACCCCGACATTCTCATTGTCGACGAGGTTCTGGGTGTGGGAGACCAGGGCTTTCAAGCCAAATGCCATGACCGGCTGTTTGAGTTTAAACGCGCCGGCAAGACGCTGCTGTTTGTTTCGCACTCTACGGGTCTTGTTTCCCAGATGTGCGAACGCGCCCTATGGCTGGACCGCGGGCGCCTCGTCATGGACGGCGAGGTAGGTGAGGTGACGGCCGCCTACGATCTGAAACACGGGGCTGAGCTTACCGAGCAGCAGCGCTAGTCATTGCCGGCCGGCGCCGAGCGTCTTTTCAGGGAGCTCGCAATCGGCCAATCCCCACTGCTCGCGGTTGAAGATCATCGTGCAATCGAAGCGGCGCATCTGGGAGATCCACGTCACCAGGTCCGAGTACTCAATCCAGGGTATGCCCCGCTCTCGAAGGCGTGCGAAGAGTTTCTTCTCGCCTTCGGGAGTCCAGCCGGAGCCGAGCCCGTGCTCGATGTGGTAACAGCGCATCGGATCCTTCAGCACTTCCTCGGTCGCACCGCCATGATGAGCGGCATAGCACAACACCGAATCGATGTGGAAGGAATACATATCCCACTCCGGATAGCCGCGAAGGTCGAACCAATGCTCGCGAGCCATCAGGGTGAAATCGCCGCAGGTATTGGTGTGAAGAAAGGCGGGCTTGACCGGTCCCATCGGGCCGGCTTTCGTCCCCTCCGCGGGCGGCGCCGGCGAATCCGAAGAATCGCTTAAGACGCGGCTGATCAATTTCGGAGGATCGAGCGACGTAGGCGACACGGCAGTCGACCAGCCCCATCGCTTCACATGGAACAGGGGCGTCCCGGGCGGGTGTTCCCCGGCGTGGAGTTCCACAACGTTCGTCCGATTCAGTCTGACCGGTAGCGGTATGTGGAGTTCCTGAGTGGCCACGCCCACCGGGTACGATTCCAGAGTGCGGCCCTGGTTGTCGCGAATCTGCAACGTGAATGGCGGGCTGCCGGGGAGGGGCTCCACCTCCAGAAACAGCCCCCTGGCTCGCGGATCGGCGGCCCGGAAGACGACTTCGCCTCCCGACTGGCAAAGGCGCGATGTCTGGCCGGAATCTGGAACGGTCCATCCGCTTCCGAAAGATATTTCCGGCGCCTCGAAGTTGTGCTCCGCGGCAACCTGAGAGTTCTTCGCCGCCACACCTGAAAAACCGCACCAGAACACCCGGAAATTCAGAACCCTCGGGTCTCCGTTTGGACAGGGCATGCCCCCGTCCCGAACGGAAAGAGAGAACACGTGTGTGCGCTCGGGGCGAAGGGGGAGATCCAGCTCCAAATAGCGCAACTTCTCTACGAATGCCTGGGTAACCAGCTCTCCTGCCCCATCGTGCACCAGCAATTCGAATGATTTATTGCCCACACCAGGCCCGGGCTCGATCTGCAGAGCCAGCCGGCCGGGCGGAGTTCGGGGAGTGCAGACGATCAGTTCCGCGTCGTTTTCAGCCCAGCGGAAGCTTTCCTCGAGGAAATGCTCGATCGGGTACCAACCCGGGCCGAGACTGATTCCAGAGCCGGCCTGAACAACATCTTTGCCGTATTGGGCACGTCTGGTAAACGCTCTACGGCGCTGGGTGTGCAGCCGCCACGCGGCCACAGCTCCTATCGGACCGCCTGCCTCGGCGCAAAAACGCCGGACATGTTCCAACGCAGACTCAGGAGGACGCGTACGCGGCGAAACACCCACGTTCAATCCCACTCGTTCGGCCGCGTCAGCGATGCTCTCAACAAGTACTTCTGGGGCGGCCTCTCGCGGTGGCCTGGAAACTCCCCAGCCGCAGGAGAACACGCGGAAATTCATGATCCGAGGGTCCGACGGAATGGCGAGCCCTCCTGCGAGAACGCGAAAGCGAAACGACTGCCGTCGCGACGTCAAAGGCGGAAGAACGACTTCGAGCTTGCAGCGCCCGGGCACGTGATTTTCGGCCAGCACGCGCCCCGCATCGTCGGTGACCTGCAAGAGAAACGGCTGACGGGAAACGCCGGGACCCGGCTCGAGATCGAATACCAGCGGCGGCGGCGGATTCGAAGGCGGCTCGACGCTGACTTCTGCGTCATTGTCCACCCAGCGAAATTTCTCGTCCGCGGAGTATCTCTCGATCGCATACCATCCTTCGCCCAGGCTGATGCCCGAATCACGCCCGGCGATGTCATCTTCAGCCAGCAGCCGCGAACCGTTTGGACTCAGCTCGAAATACCCTTCCCGCGCGCAAACCCGAATGATGTGCGTCCTGCAGTACTCGAGTTGTTCCTCCAGGGTTCCATCGACTGGCACATCCGACATAGTGTCGTGCCGGTCCATGCGGTACATGATGCCGGCTCGAAGGTTCCGTCCGGCAATGAAACTGATCAACTCGTCGGAGAAAATGATGTCGATATTCGTTGCCAGGATGAATCTGCCCCGCGCCCGCCGGATGGCGGCGTTTTTGGCAATCATCTGATAGAGAGGCAGCGACTCGCCGTGACGGTAGCGGCGATGGATCTCCGGCGGCACCTGAATGAAGCGCACCTCGCACGGACCCGTATCGGCCGGCCAGGCCAGTGCGTCCATGAGCGGCGGCCGGCCGCCCGGCGGATTCCAGTCCACCACGATCAGCTCGGATGACAGATTATGGCGTTTCACCTGGCCGAACCAGGCGTTCAGGAAGGCCTGCATGCGGCGAAGCAGATTGCCACCGTGATCGTCGTTGCGCGCCGTCACAACGACCGACATATAGGGTTGATTTTGCACCGGTTGATAGTAGACAGAGATGGTAGCAAGCGCTACGTGCGGACTGCAAGCGGAGCGATTCCTCCCGGATGGGGTAACGGTCGGTGTCTGAAATCAGCGGCCGGAACGGTGTTAGCTGCGGCGATGGCGTCGCTTTGGAGCAACCGCCAGCGTTACGGCCAAACCCAATCCGACAAGGATCATGCTCCCGGGTTCCGGCACAGTCGAGTCGTTCAGCCGGACGTTGTCGAAATCGCCTTGTTCGCCAACCGCCGACAACTCGATTCCAATCGACTTGCCGACATCGCCCGCCAGCCCTGTGTACGTCGCCGTAAACGTCGAAAACTGACCAGCCGCCGGACTGGTTCCGGTAGCCGCGATCCGGGTCGTGCCGATGACGAGATTTACCGCCCCAAAAGTACAGCAGTCGTTGCGCAGACCGACGTCCACAAGCAATGTGTAGGTGAGGCCCAACTCTACCGTGGCGCCGACGGTCTGCGAAATAGTACCGCCGTTGGTATAGGCGATCGTCAAGCCGTCCGGAACAATATCGAAGAACGCGGTGTTTCCGCTGGAGGGTCCGGGTTGCAATTGACCGGTGAGTCCAGTTGCACTCGCCGTCCACCCAGGGATCTCCTGACCCGGGATCGATGCGTTGGAGTAGGAGCAACCGGTGGGCACCGAGCAGGTCGTTGGCAGACCCGCCGAGGGCAACGTCTCGAATGAGGCATTGTCCACCCAGATGGTGGCAGCCATCGCAGACCCCGCCTGAAGCATTGCAACGACTACTGCGGCACGAAGTTTCATATCAGCTTGCGACAATGACTACTGTCGGGATCAATCATAGCATAGGACTTCAAAATTCTGTCGGTGCCAATACCGAAGCTTGTACCACTCGGAAGTACTGGGGGTAGTCGAACCAAAGTCATAAGGCTGGATCTGTCGATGGATATCAGGAAATTCCCTACACTCTCAAAAGAGACAAGAGGCCCTGGAAGTCGATTTTTTCGACACCGCGGTCGAACAGGCCGGCTACTTCCTCCCCAGCATCCGGCGCCGCAGCACATCCAGCGCCATCTGGACCGTAAACGTCCGGATGCGTTGGCGATCCCCCAAAAACTGCCGGCTGAGCGCGATCGCTCCCGCGGCGTCCGCCAGGCCGACCCACATCGTCCCCAACGGTATGTTTTCGCCGCCGGAATCCGGGCCCGCAGCGCCCGTGATGGACAGAGCGTAGGTCGCATTTGTGCGCCGCCTTGCCCCCACTGCCATGGCCTCCGCCGTCTCGCGGCTCACCGCGCCGTGCTGCTCCA
>Ga0335069_10009809_pt1 | contig 13611 bp, 17 predicted proteins | sample Lox_Sample_11_FD_206714 | JGI IMG/M metagenome (GOLD analysis project Ga0335069, IMG submission 206714) | Soil microbial communities from Loxahatchee National Wildlife Refuge, Florida, United States - Lox_Sample_1.1 | ecosystem: Environmental > Terrestrial > Soil > Wetlands | place: USA... | reverse complement strand
CGTAACTTCTCTTCCATCACACTGCTCTCTCGCCATGGCATGGGCTTCGTTGTACGCCCAGCGCCACCGTTGCAGTGTCAGGAATGTCTCCGGTCTAATCTGTCAGGGATGTTCCCGGTTTGTACCATGGGATACCCCCCACCCCACCCCCTACCCGATCTATTGAAATCAGCGACTTACAAGGGTTGATCCAGCCGATCTATGAAAAGAAAGGACTTATAAATAACGCCATCGTTACACAAATTTTCAAAGATCGAACCCGCCGAAGCGGCCCTCCTGGGAAGGTTTGGCAAGGGACAACAATCCCTGCTCCTCGCCACTAACTTCGACGTTAGCACCGGAGCAATTGGCGACAAAGGAAAAAAGCGATTTGGGAGCGGAATGTAGAGAGAATTTTTTCCCGAATTGGAACGTGATTATTTTGTTGCCAAAGTCGGAACAGTTCGGGTTGCCGTGTCACAGACGAAGGATATGTTCACTAGGTAAAATCACATTTCCGTTCCGTGATACCGGAGGAAACTAATGAAGAAAGCCTTCCAATATGCACTTGCGTACTATGACCGCAAGTTCGGTACTGTCTCATCCTATATAAAACTCCCTGTGGAAGGTGCTCCCGAAAACGAAGCCCTTCCTGTGTTTCTGAAGGGGGCAGGTGAGTACGGATGGGTCCTATGCGGCACATTCGACACATATCTAAGCGATGGCATCCGAACAATTCAAGGCAACCCCGAGCACTTCGCGAAAGCAACAGGCAAAGCCGCACGCAATATCGAAGATCCAAAGGAAGTAATCGAACTGGTTTTCGTTCGGGAGACCTAAAGCTGTTTCACGAAGCTTCGCTCCGACGAAGCTGGTCCCAAGCTTACTCACTAATGTTTGTAGAACCCGGGACAGAATGGGAAACATGTCTACAAGCGGACCGTGTCCAGTCCAGGCGAACTTGAGACCCGTCTAAGTTTTCTGCTTTAAAGCACTATCAACATAGTACGTAGTGCGTGGAGCAACAAGGTCACAGGCTCGGATCAGCGACGGTTTTCATGAATTCCGATGAAGCGACCGGAGCTTTCGCCAGATAAGAACCCCAGTCAAACCGCCGGAGAGATAGCACGATGTCGTTCCCCTGTTTTCGAATAAACACTTCCTTCGCGCGGAATTGAAATTCCTTTGGCAAGCGGACCGCTTGGCTGCCATCAATCACAAGAATCTTTGCTTTGCGTTGCATCGGCTAGTCCTTGCGGAGCTTCGCTCCGCTTGACCGGGCGAGGGCGCCCGGTCCCACACCACTCTCTGCGTTATCAATACTTGTAGAACCCTCGCCCGCTCTTTCTGCCTAACCACCCGGCATCCACCATTTTGATCAGCAACGGGCAGGGGCGATATTTCGGATCGCCTAAGCCGCTTTCCATTACGCGCATGATGTCGAGGCAGACGTCGAGGCCGATGAAGTCGGCCAGGGTCAGCGGGCCCATGGGGTGCGCCATACCGAGTTTGAAGACTTCGTCCACGGCTTCGGGAGTGGCGACGCCTTCCATGACGGCGAAGATCGCTTCGTTGATGAGAGGCATGAGGACGCGGTTGGAGACGAAGCCGGGGTAATCGTTTACCTCGACAGGAGTCTTCTCCAGTTTCAAAGAGAGATCGCGGACTGTATCGAACGTTTCCTGCGACGTGGCCAGGCCGCGAATGACCTCGACCAGTTTCATCACCGGCACGGGATTGAAGAAGTGCATGCCGATGACTTTGTCGGGGCGTTTGGTTAGCGCGGCGAGCTTGGTGATCGAGATAGATGACGTGTTGGAGGCGAGAATGATTTCCGGGCGGGTGATGGAGTCGATGTCGCGGAAGATCTGCGACTTGATGTCGAATTTCTCGGTAGCGGCTTCGACGACGAGGTCGGCTGGAGCGAGATCGTTGCGGCTGGTAGTAGTACGAATTTTTTTCAGTGCGGCGTCGCGCGCTTCGCTGGTGAGCTTGTTCTTTGCGACCTCGCGTTCGAGGTTCTTGGCGATGGTATCGAGGCCGCGTTGCAGGAAGCGGTCCTCGACATCAACCAGCACCACCTCGAATCCGCTCTTGGCGAAAACGTGTGCGATTCCGTTGCCCATGGTTCCGGCGCCGATGACGCCGACGGTCTTGATGGTCATGAATGCGATCTCCTGGCAAGCTGGGGAAACGGATTATTTGAAATGAGGAAGGGAGGATTGTCTATTGCGGTGGATGATGTCGTCCCTGACGGGACTCGGTGAATGGATTCGGTCGGCACCCGGCGCTGACGCGCCGGGCTATGGAATGTCGCGCCTGCGGCGCTAAACGCACTCGGCTAGGGAATGTTGGGCCGGCGGCGCTAAACGCACTCGGCTAGGGAATGTTGGGCCGGCGGCGCTAAATGCGGAGCTTCGCTCCGCTTGACCGGGCGAGGGCGCCCGGTCCCACATCCAGCACCTGGTCCCACATCCAGCACCTGGTCCCACATCCAGCACCTGGTCCCACATCCAGCACCTGGTCCCACATCCAGCACCTGGTCCCACATCCAGCGCCTGATCCCTCATAGCACTATCTTAGAAAAAAGGCGCGTGGGCTTACGTGCGAAGCCCACGCGAGCTGAAAAGTTACTGCAGGCCGCCTGCGATCACGAGAGTTTCTCCCGTGATCCAGGAGGAGTCGTTGGAGGCGAAGAAGACCGCGGCGGGGGCGATGTCTTCGACCTGGCCGATGCGGCCGAGCGGGGTGCGGGATTCGATGTCGCGGCGGAAGTCGCTCTTGTCGAACCCGGCGGCTTGCACGCCTTCGGTTTCGACCATGCCGGGGTTGATGGCATTGACGCGGATTCTGCGCGGGCCGAGTTCCTTGGCGAGCGCCTTGGTTACCGTGTCCACGGCGCCTTTCGTGGCGCTGTAAATGGAGGCTGCTGGGACGGGAGAAGTGCTGACGATGGAGCTGATGTTGATGATGCTGCCGCCGTCGCCATCGATGTACTTGGCGGCTTCTTTCGAGGCTAGAACCAGGCCCAGTACATTCAGGTTGAACTGCTTGTGGAAGTGCTCTTCGGTGACGTTTTCCAGGGGCTGGAATTCGTAAACACCGGCGTTATTCACTAGAACGTCGAGCTTTCCGAATGCCTTTTTCGTTTCCGAGAACAGTTTCTCGATTTCGGTCTTTTCCGCAACGTTCGCCTTGATGGCGACGGCTTTTCCGCCCTTGGCGGTGATTTCGGAGACGACCTTGTCGGCTCCCGTTTTCGAAGAAGAATAGTTAACCACTACCGACGCGCCCTCGGCGGCAAGCTGCTTGGCGATTTCAGCTCCGATACCCTTCGACGCTCCGGTTACGACGGCGACCTTTCCCGCTAATTTCTGTGCCATTTCATTGTCCTCCTGTTTAACTTCTGTACCGCACGGTACAAATACATGTCGAGCGAGGGCGCGGGATTCACGATTCTTTACCGATCGGTACATAATTTCACAAACCGTTTATAATCAATGGAAGTGAAGGCAAAGAAACAAGGCGAACGCGCCGGACGACCGCGCTCCTTCGATGTGGAAAAAGCGCTGGACTGCGCCATGGAGGTCTTTCGCGCGAAAGGATACGAGGGAGCGTCGCTGGCCGACCTGACGGAAGCGATGGGGATCAACCGTCCCAGCATGTACGCGGCGTTCGGAGATAAGGAGAGCCTGTTCCGCAAAGTTCTGCAGCGGTATACGTGCTGGGTCGACTCGTTCTTCAAGAAAGCACTCGCGGCTCCGACGGCGCGCGCAGTAGCTGCGGGACTGCTTTACGCCGCGGCCGAAATGCAGACTTCCGGAGATGTACGCGGCTGCCTGCTTACGCAAGGCGCGCTGGCCTGCGGCGATGAGGGCGAACCGATTCGTCGTAAACTCGCGTCGTTGCGCCGCGGGAATGAAGTGATGATTCGTGAACGCCTGCAACGCGCGAAGAAAGAAGGAGACTTGCCGGCCGAGGTGAATCCCGCCGATCTGGCGCGGTATCTGACGACGGTGATGCAAGGGATGTCGGTGCTGGCGAAAGGCGGGGCGAGCCGGGCGGAGTTGCGGAGAGTGGCGGAGACGGCGTTGCGAGCTTTTCCAGAATAGGGCAATTAACCACAAAGGGCACTAAGGATCACGAAGGAGTTCGTAGAACAAAACCTGGAATCCTTCGTGTTCCTTGGTGTCCTCGGTGGTTAGAAGTTTAGTCAGGCACGGCGTTATCTTGTGCGGCGACGATTTGCCATCTTTTGTGGCGCTTGACCCAGGTATCGGTCCAGACGAACTTGCCGGTCTTGCCATCTTTCTTCTGCCAGAACTCGCTGCCCTGGGCGACCGCCGTGTTCCCGTAAAAGCGGATCTTCACCTCAGAGAGATGATTGGAGACGTAGTCGGTGGGCGTTTTCGTTTCGGCGATGGCGTCGGCCTTGCTGTAGTGTTTGCCGCCTTCGGTGGCGACACCGACGAAGTCGTCGGCGAGGATGCGCTCCAGCACCGATGCATCATTGGTCACGGTCATCTCGGCCCAGTCGGATTCGGCCTGTGCGATGTAGGAACGATCGGCGGAATGCTTGTCTTTCAGTTGGGCGTGGGTGAGCGGGACGAGAAAGAGTACAAGCACAAGAAGACGTTTGAGCATGGCCATCCTCGGGGATCTTCGGGAGATGCTAGCAAACTACCCCACCCTCGACAAAACAAGCCGAGGATGGGGGACCCAGGCTTTAACGCCAGTGGCCTTTCTTTGATGGTTTGGAGTCTGTTGGCTTCTTCTCTACCGCTTTCGCGGGTTCCTTCTGAATCCCAGCCGCAGAAGCCTCTTCGGGCGTAATGAATTGATCGAGGAGGTCTCGGCTGCTCAGATGAGGTGAAGCAGCCAGCCTGCTCACAGAAGTTGCGACGGTGGCGTATGCCGCGGCCGCCATGACGGGCTGGTAGGAGCGCGCCGCGGCGCGATTCATGCCGAAAGCCTCGGCATCATCCCAGGTTTCGGGTTGCGTGCCGAGATAGGTGAAAGTCCAGTCGCCGGCGTTCAGCTTGGCATCCACGGCGGAGTGCAGGCGGTCCTTGGTCCATTCGCGACTGCTGTTCTCGTGACCGTCGGTAACCACCACGACGATGATCTTTTCCGCGCCGTGACGGTTTTGGTCGGTGTTCTGAATGGTTACGCCGACCGCGTCGTAAAGGGCTGTACTGCCGCGGGGGCCGTGCTTGATGAGGATATCGATATCGACATTCTTGATGGGCTCCGCGATCACGGGCGTTTCCACTAGCGTGTCGAAGGTGGTGAGGGAGAGCAGGTATTCGACGCTTTCTTTCTCTCCTTTGTCGCGAAGTTCGTTGATGAAAGCACGGAAACCGCTGAGAGTTTCCTGCCAGACGGATTGCATGGAGCCCGAGCGATCCTGAATAAAGTTCACTAAAACCCTGGTCATCGCCATCTCCTTTTTACGTACGTCACCGTAGTGACAACCTTGCGTTCGAGGCCGAGGTGCTGCAGCAGAGTGGGCCCGGGGTCTCGCCGTCCGCGGTAGACATCGGAAAGGTAGGCAGGCGATACGTTGAGCCGACGCGCGAACTCGCGCAGTGAAATTTGTTCGTCTTCCTGTTGCGCCTGTAACTTCTTGACGACGTCTTCCTTCCTCCACATGCCAGCAATGTTAGCTTACACTGCGTACACTTGTCTAGCGAACCCGCTGCTTGCGGAGGCGAGGGAGCGGGCGTAGTATCTCGCGCACTCAGGAGTGCAATTCCATTTAGCTGTTGAGGAGCGGAAGATGGGCTTTTTCGTTTGGATTATTGTGGGCCTGATCGCCGGGTGGCTGGCCGGCAAAGTGATGAAGGGTGGCGGCTACGGCGTGCTCATGGACATCATCCTGGGAATCGTTGGCGGACTGGTGGGTGGCTGGGTCTTTGGACTGGTGGGGATTCACGCCGGTGGCTTCATTGGATCGATCATCGTGGCATTCGTGGGCGCGGTGATCCTGGTGTGGATTGCGCGGATGATCAAGAAGGCGTGAGGACCGTCAATGACCCAAAAGAAAAACCCCACTCAACTGAAAGAAGGTTGAGTGGGGCACCCTTCATTAACAGAACTACCCGGATCACGCCCTCGTTACAGGATGTAGCGCGAGAGGTCCTGGTCTTTGACGATATCGGCGAGCATCTTGCGCACGTAGTCGGCGTCGACGGTGACGTTCTTTTCCTGCAGGTCAGGGGCCTCGAAGCTGATCTTGTCGAGGACGCGCTCCATGATGGTGTGGAGGCGGCGCGCACCGATGTTCTCGGTGCCTTCGTTGACGCGGAAGGCGAAGCGCGCGACTTCTTCCAGCGCTTCTTGCGTGAATTCCAGTTTTACGCCTTCGGTTTCGAGCAGCGCGATGTACTGCTTGGTGAGCGATGACTTCGGCTCGGTGAGGATCTTGATGAAGTCCTCGATGGTCAGCGACTGCAGTTCCACGCGAATGGGGAACCGGCCTTGTAACTCGGGAATGAGGTCGCTGGGCTTGGAGACGTGAAAGGCCCCGGCCGCGACGAAGAGAATGTGATCGGTGCGCACCATGCCATAACGGGTGTTGACGGTGGTGCCTTCGACGATGGGAAGGATGTCGCGCTGCACGCCTTCACGGGAAACGTCAGGACCATGGCCGCCTTCGCGGCCCGCGATCTTGTCGATCTCGTCGAGAAAGATGATGCCGGACTGCTCAACGCGCTCGACGGCGGTGCGCGTGACCATGTCCATGTCGATGAGGCGCTGCTCCTCTTCCTGCACGAGGTAGTCGAAGGCTTCGCTGACTTTCATCTTCCGCTTCTTGGAGCGCGAGCCGAAGATGTTGGGCAGCATGTCCTTGATGTTGACGTCCATCTCTTCGACGCCCTGGTTAGAGATGATTTCGAAAGCGGGGAAAGATTTTTCGCGGACATCGAGTTCGACGAGACGATCGTCGAGCTTGCCTTCACGCAATTGCTGCCGGAGCTTTTCACGAGTGCGGGTGCCGGAGACTTCTCCAGGAAGCAGCTCGGGCTGCGATCCGGAACCGGCGGCGAAACCGACGTTGCCCCCGGGAAGCAGAAGATCGAGCAGGCGCTCTTCGGCGTTGAGTTCGGCTTTGTCGGCAACGTCCTCGAGTTTTTCCTCGCGCACCATGTCGATGGCGATCTCGACGAGGTCGCGGATCATGGATTCGACATCGCGTCCAACGTAGCCGACCTCGGTGAACTTCGAGGCCTCGACCTTGAGGAATGGCGAATTGGCGAGCTTGGCCAGGCGGCGAGCGATCTCGGTTTTGCCCACGCCAGTGGGGCCCATCATGATGATGTTTTTGGGAATGATTTCTTCGGCGAGATCGGGCGCGAGCTTCTGGCGACGCATGCGGTTGCGCAGCGCAATCGCGACAGCGCGCTTCGCGTCGTGCTGTCCGACGACATACTTGTTGAGTTCGCCGACGATCTCGCGCGGAGTGAGTTCGTCGAGTCCGAGTTGTTCTTCTTCTGCGGTGCCGGGGAGATAAATAGCCATAAAACGGTTGTCAGTTCTCAGTTATCGTTTATCAGCAAAAAACAAAATCACTTGGTTGCGCCTTGGGAACGGGCCTGGCGATGCTCCTTGCGGATTACCAACTTCAGGCCTGACCAGGTGTCGTCGATAGCGCAAACCTTTACGTCGACAAACTCTGTCTTAAGCGCGAAGTTGCGGATTACGTCTTCCGTCAAGTCCGTCACTACTCCAGATGCCTTTTTCGGCCAGGCGATCCAAAGCATGCCGTCCGGAGCGATGCGCGCGGAAGCCTTCGGCCAGTCACGTTTCAGCTCAGCCTGCGAATTCAGGAAGAGAATAGTCACATCAACTTCGCCGTCAGCTTTTGACGGCAGATGCTTTAGTTCATCCGGCAGCGCTTTTGGAGCCTTGGCGAGAAGGATGCGATGGTCGTCCTTGATGCCAATCTTCTTCAGCAGCGGTGTTCCGGAGTAGCCAGCCATAGAGACTCATTGAGTAGTGGTTAGTGGATCGTGATTAGAAACAACTACTCACTGTCCATCCAACCACCGACCACTTCCTGATAGTTCTTAAAAGCATAGCGGGTATTAATTAGTGATTAGAACAATTACTTACTATCCACCAACCACTTCCTTACAGTTCTTCGACGACGAATGTTTCGTTCGTATAAATGCACATCTTGCCGGCGATCTTCATGGCGGCTTCGGCGATCTGGCGAGCGCTCATTTGGGTGTTCTCGACGAGCGCCTGGGCGGCCGATTGCGCGAACGGGCCGCCGCTGCCGATGGCGGCAATTCCGCTTTCGGGTTCAATCACGTCGCCATTGCCGCTGATCAGGAACGTCTGGTTTGGATCGGCGACGAGCAGCAGGGCCTCCAGGTGACGCAATGCTTTGTCGGTGCGCCAGTCCTTGGCGAGTTCGACGGCCGCGCGGCCGAGGTTGCCGTGAAACTGTTCGAGTTTGGCTTCGAAACGGCTGAACAAGGAAAAGGCGTCGGCAGTAGAGCCGGCAAATCCTGCCAGGATTTTTTCGTTATACATGCGCCGAATCTTGCGCGCATTGTGCTTAATGACGTGATCGCCGAGCGTGACCTGTCCGTCGCCGGCCATGACCACCTTGCCATCGCGGCGAACGGAGAGCACAGTAGTCGAGCGAATGCGCTGCTTGCGGCGTCCTTCTAGTGCGTTCTTTTCCATAGGGACAATCTCTGATTATACCAACGAAATGGGTCTTCCTGCCGCGACAGAAGGTTGTGAGAGGCATCACTGACGTGCCTGCCGCGCCGGGAATAGGCTTAGAATAGCTGTTCTCGGCTCCGCAGTTTCCAGTCAAGTGCTCTCGGGTTCTGTTCGTCAACCCCATCGGGGAGGAGGAACGCCATGCCCTTCGAGACATCCGAATTCCGGATATCCCTGCAGAAACTCCTGTTAGCGCTGGTTGTGGTCCTGATTCCGATCATGCTCTTCGGCCTGTATGTCGGGCTGCAGGCAAGTCACCAGGTACAGCAGATGAACGGCGCTTATTTTCGGGCAATCACACACGCCTCAGCGGCGATGACCTCGGAGTACGTATCCGAGCGCGTCGGCGAAGTGGTGATGATGGCCAATCAACCCAGCGTGCAGCAGGCGGTGACGTCGGCCGGCCACGCTTACGAACATGTCACCGACGCGGCCATGCAGGCGAAGGCCGAACAGATGGAGAAGAAGTGGAACACCGCGGAATCCGATCCCCTGATGAAGAACATCTTCGGGTCGGAGGCGGCGCAAACGATTCGGCGTCATCGGGAGCTGAACCCAAAGCTGCTGCGGATCACCGTAGTGGACCAGGCCGGTGCGACCGTAGCGGCGACGGACAAGCCGCAACACTATTTTCAGACCGAGAGCGAGTACTGGCGATCGTTCGCGTCGAAGGCGCATCCGTCGGTGTTCATCTCGGAATTGCATTATGACGAGAACAGCCGGACGCAGTATCTCAGCATCAGTGCGCCCATCTTCCAGGAGGGCTCAGGGCGGTTCATCGGCGCCGTGAACGCACTCGTGGACATGAGTCCGCTGTTCGCCTACCTCCGGCAGCAGCAGATCGCACAGACGGGGCGTGTGTTCCTGGTTAGAGACGATGGAACGGCGATTACCGCGCCGGGCGCCGGCGGTGCGGAGCGCGTGAAGTCGGAAGAATACAACGAGATTCGCGACGCCCTAGGCACGGTGCAGGGAAGAGAGGCGGGCTACATCTACGCGACCCTGCCGCGAGGCGATGACTACCTGATCGGGTTTGCCGACACGGGGTTAAAAGCCGCTTACGCGAACCTGGGCTGGATCGTGGTGGCGACGCAGGAGACGCGCGAGGCCGATGGTCCGGTGCGGAACATGGCACGATATTCGATGATCCTGCTGGTGCTGGGTTTGATCCTGTTGAGCGTGCTCGGCGCCTACGTGTACGCGCACCGAAGACAGGAAATCGAGGACATTGAACCGAAGGAGGAGCGGGCCGAGCAGGAGAAGGCCGAGGTGGCGAAAGCATCGTAGCCTGCGGTTACACCTGCAGAATTAAGCACTTGAGATAGGCGGTCTCGGGAACGCCGAGGAGCACGGGGTGGTCCTTGGCCTGACCGCGCTTTTCCAAAACACGGACGACGCGGCGGGCGTCGCTGGCGGCGTCGCGCAACATGTCGAGGAAGTCGCCTTCCCCGACGTGGTAAGAGCAGCTGCAGGTGATGAGGATACCACCAGGGCGGAGCATTTTCAGCGCGCGCAGATTGATTTCCTTGTAGCCGCGCAGCGCGGATGTGAGCTCTTTTCGTGCTTTGGCGAACGCGGGCGGATCGAGAACGATGGTGTCGTACTGCTTGCCCGAACTCGAGTAATCCTTCAGCAAATCGAAGGCATTTGCTTCCATCCATTCAATCTCGTTGCGATCGGCCTTGCGGTTGAGGGCCTCGTTTTGTTCGGCGGTTTCCAAGGCCGTGCGTGAGCTGTCAACCGCGGTAACGTGATCGCAGCGGCGCGCGAGGTGCAGAGCGAATCCGCCCTGGTAGGTGAAGACATCCATCGCTTCGCCGTGAGCGTAGCGGGCCGCCGCGGCGTAATTCTCGCGCTGGTCGAGGAAAGCCCCGGTTTTCTGTCCTACAAGAGCGTTAAACCGGAAAGAGACGCCGTTCAGGTTGAAGGTGGTGTCCGTTTTGTCTCCGGCAATCACGCCGGCCTCGCGGTTGGGCAGTTGTTCCAGTTCGCGAATACGCTCTTCGACACGCTCGACAATGGCAGACGGCTGGATTTCCTCCTGCAGCGTGTGAAGCAGAGCTTGCCGAAACCAATCCTGGTCGGTGAACTGCGACAACAACTGCACACTCACGATGTCGTTATAGCGATCGGCGATGACGCCGGGAAGTTGGTCGGCTTCACTGAAGACCAGGCGACAGCTGTCGGAATTTTGTACCCACTCCTGCCGCAAGGCGATGGCGGTGCGGAGGCGCTCGCGCACCAGTTGTTCGACGTCTGCTACCGGCCCCGGCGAAAGAAGGCGAAGCGCGATCTGCGATGTGGTGCTGTAAGCCGCCGTGCCGATCAGGTTTCTGCGTTCATCGGAGACGCCGACCACCGCTCCCGGGGTCAGTTCGGGAAGCTGGAGCAGATCGGAGCGATATACCCACACATGGCCGTGGCGCAGGCGTGCCGCGGCACGCTGGCTGATGGTTACCACAGGTCGCTGGACTTGATCCCTCAGTTGCTCACTGGTTTGTGCAGCTTTGCCTGGATTTGCGCCATCGCGCTGCGTACCGACGCTGCGTTCGGACTGCCCGGATCTTCCTTTAGAAATAGCTCAAACTCCTGCATTGCTTCGGCATTCCGATTTTCCTTCAAAAGAGCCTGTCCGGCAATCAAGTGGATGTTGGCCCAGTGATCGTGCGGGAGGTTGTGAACCTTGCGGGCGTTGAGTAGCGCTTTGTCATACTGGCCGCTATCGAGTTGTTCCTTAGCCAGCAAGACCAGCGCCTCCGCATTATTGGGGTCGAACGAGAGAGCCCTGTTGATGAAGGAGTCCGCTTCGGGCAAGTTCTTTTCCATCATGCTCAGGCGCGCGAGATTGAGATACCCGGAAGAGAATTTACTATCGGCCTCGATTGATTTCTGGAAGGCTGTGCGCGCGCCATCCTTGTTGTTCTCACGTATGCGGACCACGCCAAGATTGTTCCACGCGCGCGCGTACTTGGGATAGATTTCAGTGGCTTTCTCGAGCTTTTCTTCGGCTTTTTTGAAATTGCCCTTGGCAAAGGCATCCATACCCTTGTCCATTTCGCTTTTCGCCTTGGGCGGGAGGCTCAGGTCGGAGGCAGAGACCATGGGTCCGGCCCCCGGAACGTTCGCAGTCTGCGGATTGTCTTTCGGGGTAACGTGAATCCACTCCATGTGCATGCGATCGTTGGGATAAATGACGAAGGTATCGGTGGTCGCATCCTTGATGTCACTGCCGTCCATCTTGATGCAATAAGAACCCGGGCTCACGTTGTGGAACGTGACCATTCCATCGCGATTGGAAAACGTGTCCTGCACAGGAACGCTCTGGGAGTTCAGCAACTGCAGGTGGATGGACTCCTCAACCTGGCGTTCATTGGGCCAGGTGACTCGAACCTGCAGTTCAGCGGCTTGCGGGATGGCGCTGAGAGCGGTACTGAATCCGGGCTGATTGCCGCCGGAACCCGTAGGTCCCGTAGAGCCTCCACCCCCACCGCTGGAACCACCGCCCCCGGGTTTTTGCGCAAGGGCGCAAGTGGAGACAGCGAAAAGGAGAGCCAGCGCGAAGCAGAAACGCAGATGCATAAAGCCCCCCTCCTTTGGAGGTGGCTAAGGGGCCGCGATGTTGCCGGCCTGCTCGGTTTCGTTTTCAGATACCTCCACTGCCTTAGGGGTGACAGGGTTGGAATCATGGGCGGGATCGTAATAAAGAATGCGCTGGCAGGAATCGCAGGTGATGAATTTCTCGGTGCTGCGAAGATCGTTGTAAACCTGGGGGCGCAGCAGGACCTGGCACGCGGCGCAGCGGTGATCGAGGGCTTCGGCCAGCGCGCTGCCGCGGAACTTCAAAACCCGGTCGTAATGACGGAGCGTGTCGGCGTCAACGGCGGAGCGGATGCCATCGCGTTTCTGCTTCCATTCCGCCAGCAGCTTTTCGTCTTCGGCGGTGCGCTCGCGGGCGAGGGCCTTTTCCTTTTCGACTTCGGCCGTATGGGCCTTCAAGTCGCCTTCGGCCCGCTTGAGATCGCTGTTCTTGCTGTCGGCGTCGACCATGGTCTCGAGGATCTTGTCCTCGAGTTTGCTGATGTTCTGCTCCGCGAAGGTAATTTCGTGGCCCAGCGCCTGGTACTCCTGGTTGGTTTTCACGCTGAGCATCTGGTCGCGGTACTTGGAGATCTTCTGGCGTTGCGCCTCGATGTCGCCTTCGTGCTTGCGGCGGGCGGCCTCGTCGGCTTTGAGGGCTGCTTTGGCCTTCTCAGCGCGATCTTTGGAGCTGGCGAGCTTCAGTTCGATAGCGGCGACGCGCTTGGGCAAGGCACTGATTTCAGCGTTGAGGCGGCCTATTTCGGCGTCAGCCTTCTGCAACTCAATCAGGTTCGCAAGATCGGAATTCATTGGGTGGGGCTGACATAAATTGTAGCACGCAACGCGACCCGGGGCGGTTGGTCGCGAGTCAGGCAAATGTAAACATTTGCGCAGCCCACACCAGAACAGGCGGAGCCATCCAACGCCCTAGGGGGTTCGTCGGATTGAGGCCGCCAGCGCCAGTCAGTAGGATGGCCGCAATGATGACGTTCGAACTGTTGCGGCTCCTTTTTGGCTTTCTCATCGCGGCTTTTCACAAGCCAATTGCCGACTTCATCATGGAGCGCGAACGGGTGCTGGTGATCGCCTTCCGGCAGCGGGGGATTCCCGCCCCGGTACTGACCACCGAGTCGGCCCGCAACATCTACTTCGGCCTGGGAATGTTCATCATGCTGCTGGAGATGGGCCGGATCTGGGGGCTGATGCATCCGCAGAGCGTGTTCTCTTCGCTGATGGGCCGATAACTCTAGTTCCTAGTGCTGTCAAGCCATGTCCGTGTAAACTTTTACGTTTTCATGGAGAGGCTGATGACCA
>Ga0335069_10009808_pt1 | contig 13611 bp, 11 predicted proteins | sample Lox_Sample_11_FD_206714 | JGI IMG/M metagenome (GOLD analysis project Ga0335069, IMG submission 206714) | Soil microbial communities from Loxahatchee National Wildlife Refuge, Florida, United States - Lox_Sample_1.1 | ecosystem: Environmental > Terrestrial > Soil > Wetlands | place: USA... | reverse complement strand
CGAGCAAGTGCTGGAAGACGGGGTTGGCGGCTTGGGGAACATCAGAAGCAGGAATCGGAGACTGCAGGTAAGACATGGAAGCCATCCTCGACAAGCGTCTCGATTGTACTGCGGACAAAGAAAAAAGGCGCGAAGTTCGCGCCCTTCGTTAGACTTCGTCGCAACTTAGTTGAGTTCGCACTCCGACTGATGCTTCACATACTTGACGAGTTTGCCCTGCTTTTCGAGTGACAGGAGCTCGTCGAGCACCGGATAGTGTGCCGTGGGATCGAAATGCTGGATGGCCTGGTAGGCGCGCAACGTGCCAGCCAGTCCGGCGGCCTGCAGCTCAGCCTGGTTTTTCACATCCGGATGCTGCAGGATGAACGCGGCCTGGGAATAAACCGCCTGCATGCGCAGTTGATTGGAGTAGGTGTCGTTGACCTGATCGAGCGACTCGAGCGCCTTGCAGCACATGGTGACGGTGAAGTCGGGCACTTGCACGAGCCATTCCGTGAGCCAGATCCGCTTCTCCAAACTTCCTTTGGCCAGCGGGTATTGCTCGAGGCTTTGGATATAGTCGAGCGCACGCTGGCGCTCCTGCGGGGTGGACGGTCCACGTGTTTTGCATTCGGCCGGCATGGATGCCGCCAAAATGGTCAAGGCGAGCAGTACGAATAGTCTCCGACCCATAAGGTGTCTCCAATTGCAGCATGGGCGGACCAGCTGGATTGAAGAATGATACTCCGGCGCAGGTGCCATTGGGTAGCCTGGGATCGATAACGTCAACGCCGAATTCTGCCGATAGTCCCGCTTTATTGGGAGTTCGTCCCAGCCGATTTAGGAGAGGTCCTACCGACGATCTCCTGACCATGGAAATAGGGGTGGGGTTGCGACAGCCCGCTGGTTTATTCGGGCGGAACCGACGCGGCGAATGAGGGGCTTCTACCATCACCGGTGCAGCCAGCAATGCATGGGATAATTAAGCAAGGTCTTAAGCGATGAAACGAGTCGTACACGCCGCCTGTCCGCATGACTGTCCGGATGCCTGCGGAACGCTGATCACGGTCGAAGACGGACGCGCGACAAAGATCCAGGGCGACCCGGCGCATCCGGTGACGCAGGGGTTCTTGTGCGCCAAAGTTGCGAAATACCTTGACCGTGTGTATTCGCCAGACCGGGTTCTGTATCCGATGCGGCGGATAAGTGCCAAGGGTACGGGCGGCGAGGCGGTCTTCCGGCGGATTTCCTGGGACGAAGCGCTGAACGAGATTGTCAAACGGCTAGGTAGCGTCGCGCAAGAATTTGGCCCGGAGGCGATCCTCCCCTATTCGTACGGCGGCAATCTAGGAGTTGTGAACAGCGGGTCGATGGACATGCGCTTTTTTCACCGCATGGGCGCGTCGCAGTTACTGAGAACCATCTGCGCAACTACGGGCGGCGACGCCATCGTGTCGATCTACGGGAAGAAGCTAGGCACGGAACCGGAGCAGTTCCGCCACTCGAAGTACATCATCGCGTGGGGCGCGAACATCCATGGCAACAACATTCATTTGTGGCCGTTCGTGGAGGAGGCCCGGCGCAACGGCGCGAAGCTGGTGGTGATCGATCCGTATCGCACGCGCACGGCGCGCGTTGCCGACTGGCATATCCCGATCAATCCCGGCACGGACGTGGCGCTGGCCCTGGGCATGCTGCACATTATTGTGCGCGACGGGCTGCAGGATCGCGAATATGTCGAGCGCTATGCCGGCGGTTACGACGAGCTGGTTAAGCGTCTGCCGAAGTACATTCCGGCCCGAGTTTCGGAGTGGACCGGCATTGCGGAGACAGACATTGAGACGCTAGCGCACGACTATGCAACCTGCCGTCCGGCCGTGATTCGCGTGAATTATGGAATCCAGCGGACGCAGAACGGCGGAGCGGCGGTGCGAGCGGTGTGCATGCTGCCAGTGGTCACCGGGTCGTTCAAGGAAATTGGCGGTGGGTTGCAGCTCTCGATGAGCGGCAGCTACGGACTAGACACGGCTGCACTGGAACGTACCGATCTGATGTTGAAGAGCCCGCTGGGACGCGTAGCCAGAAGCATCAACATGGTGGAGCTGGGCAAGGCGCTGACGGAGGTAAATGACCCACCGGTAAAGGTGCTGTTTGTATATAACTCAAATCCAGCCGCAGTGTGTCCGGAGCACAACACCGTGGTGAGGGGACTCAAGCGCGAGGACCTATTCACGGTTGTACACGACCAGTTCCTTACCGACACCGCGGATTACGCGGATATCGTGCTTCCAGCGACGACGTTCTTCGAGCAGAAGGACCTGGTCAAGTCATACGGACACATCTATCTGCAGGTATCGCAGCAGGCAATTGAGCCGCTGGGTGAATGCCGTTCGAATGTCGACTTGTTTCGCGAACTGGCGCAGCAGATGGGATTTGAGGAGGAGTGCTTTCGCGAGTCGGTGGACGAGATCATCGACGGCGCACTAGGTTCGGGAGTATCTCAGCTTGCGGGGATTACGCGCGAGATGCTGGAGCGCGAGCCACAGATCCGCCTGAATGTTCACGGCGAAGGCGCCGAAAGACCTTGGCTTCCGTTTGCAGAAGGTTTCCCGACTCCCGATGGCAAGGCGCGGATATACGATAGCGAACTCATTGAGCACGGGATGGATCCGGTGGCGGAGTTTGTGCCCCCGGACGAGTCAAGGCATACTCCGCGAGCGAAGGAATTTCCCTTGGAGCTGCTCGCCAGGAAGGCAGACAACTTCCTCAACTCGACTTTCGTGAACCTGCCGACGATTCAGAAAATGGAGCAGCAGCACCAGCTGGAGATGAGCCTGGAGGATGCCGAAGCGAGGGGCATCCGAGACGGCGAGCGGGTGCGGGTTTTCAATCGCCGAGGCGAGATTTTCCTCACGGCGCGGGTGGACGGGGCCGTGGTGCCCGGGGTGGTTGGGGCAAAACTAAGCTGGGCGAAGCTGGCGGAGAAGGGCGTGAACATTAACGTGTTGACCTCAGCACGGCTGGCGGATCTGGGCGGCGGCGCGACGTTTTATGCGACGCTGGTAGAGGTGGAGCGCGCGCACGAAACTTCCATACCATGAAGGGGTTAGGTTCTTCGTAACGCCAAAACTGCGGGCCGGCTGCGCTTTCTGGCAACGCTACCCGTACCGTATAATTGCGCTTTCATCCAAAACCGTTTGAGGTCGTTCCTATTTCTTTCCATTGCCAGGTAAGCCCTGCGGAGAGCCTCCGCCGCGGGCGGCGCTTATGTGCCACAGCGCTAAGTCTCCTGATTGCTGTCCTTCTTCTACTGGTGTCAGCGGCATGGGCACAGCAGGGGGTGGTGGAGGAAATCATTATCCATGGGAATCGGCGAATTCCGGCGGATACGATTCGCGCCCGCATGTTCACCCGCCCGGGCGACGTGTACGACCAGCAGGCACTGGAACGTGACTTCAATTCGCTCTGGAACACGGGTTACTTCGATGATGTGCGTATCGAGCGGGAAGCGTCTCCTAAGGGCTGGCGCATTCACGTTTATGTGAAAGAAAAACCGACGATTCGCGAGATCAAGTACGTGGGACTCAGTTCGGTGTCGCAGAGCGACGTGCTGGATAAGCTCAAAGAACGAAAAGTCGGCCTGACGCAGGAAAGCCAGTATGACCCGACCAAGGTCAAGCGGGCAGAAGTGGTGATCAAGGAGCTGCTGGCGGCGCACGGCCGGCAGTTTGCGACGGTGACGCCGGAGGTCCGGCCGATTCCGCCGGCAGCCGTCGGCCTCACGTTCGTTGTGAAGGAAGGTCCAAAGGTCAAGGTTGGCAAGATCAAGTTCGAAGGAAACAAGGCGGTGAAATCGCGCGAGCTACAGAGCGCGATGAAGAACCTGAAGCCAATCGGCATTCCGCACTCGATCTTTCTGGAGAGCCTGTTCCCGAGGACCTACGACTCGACCAAGCTGAACGAAGACGCCGAGCGCGTTCGCTACTACTACCAGACCAAGGGCTACTACAAGGCGCTGGTCGCCGACCCCAAGACCCAGCTCCGCGACACGCCTCCGCCGTGGTATTGGCCCTTCAGCAAGAAGCCGGGCAAGGCCGTCGATATCACCATGCCGGTCGAAGAGGGCCAGCGCTATCGCCTGAAAGAAATCACGTTTTCGGGCAACAAGGCAATCGCCAATACCGCTCCTCTCCGGGCGCAGTTCAAGATCAAGGACGGCGACGTTTTCGACGCCGAGCAGATCCGCAAGGGCCTCGACAACCTGCGTAAGGCATACGCGGCGTTAGGCTATATCAACTTCACCCCCGTGCCCAATACCGACGCCGACGATGACAACCGGACGATTTCCCTCAAGATCGACCTCGACGAAGGCAAACAGTTCTACGTGCGTCGGATTGAGTTCCAGGGCAACACCACGACGCGCGACAAGGTCATCCGCCGCGAGCTGGCCCTGGAGGAAGGCCAGGTGTACAACGGCAACCTATGGGAACTTAGCCTCCTGCGACTGAACCAGTTGCAGTACTTCGAAACGCTGAAGCCGGAGCAGGACTCGCAGATCACCCAGAACGCGACGGACGCGACGGTGGACATCCTGCTCAAGGTAAAGGAGAAGGGCAAAAACAGCATCGGTCTGACCGGCGGCGTCAGTGGATTGTACGGCGGCTTCATCGGCGTGAACTACACCACGAACAACCTGTTCGGCAAAGGGGAATCGTTGACTGTGGCGATCTCGGTGGGGCAGTTCCAGAAGACCTACACGCTGTCGTTCACGCAACCGTACTTGCGAGACCGGCCCTTGCAGTTCAGCTGGACGGTGTACCACAACAGTTACAACTACAACCAGCAGCAACAACTGCAGGCGCAGACTGGCCAGTCGATCAATCTTCCCTCGAGCTATCAGGCGCTGTTCCAGAACTACACCCAGACCAGCACAGGATTTTCTACGTCGCTGAGCTATCCGATTAAGCGATCGTTTAAACGCGTCGGTATCACGTACTCGTTCGACGATACGACGCTGCAGACCTACAGCGCCGCGTCCACACTGTACTTCCAAAGCCTCGCGTTCCGCGGGCTATACGGCCCGAACGCTCTCAATGGAATTCAGACCAGCAAGATTGTTCCGAACTTCTCGTATAACAAGATCGACAACCCGCAGCGACCGCACACCGGGCAGAGCCTTTTTGTTGCAACCGATATCGCGGGTCTCGGAGGTAACACCCACTACTTCCGACCGGTGGTGGAGTGGAAGAGATTCCGGCCGATGAACAAGGGTCGCAATACGCTGGGGTTCCGCGTACAGGGTTCATGGATCAGCGGCTACGCCGGAGACGTGGCGCCCCCGTTTGACCGCTTTTACATGGGCGGAGACCAGGACTTGCGCGGCTTCGATATCCGTGCGGTTTCGCCCGTGGCGCTATTTCCGACGGCGGTCACGATTCCGCTGCAAAACCCCGACGGCACCACCGTACCGCTGGATCCGGCGAACCCACGGCGCGGTACCTGGAACGTCACGATTCCAGTCAACCAGCTGATCTTCCCCGGCGGGGATACGAGTTGGGTGACAAACGTAGAATACCGGGTGCCTATCGTCGGACCAGTAACACTGGCGCCTTTCGTCGATACGGGCATGGATTTCATAACCAATAACAGCCAGTTGCGCATTGCGAACCAGCAGGTGGTGACGCTGAACGCGACCGACTACGGTTGTCCGTATCTGAACCTGAACTATTCATGCGCGGGCACGGTCCGCGTGCCGGTGCCAGCAACGCTGAGCGCAGTCCCGGGAACCAACTACCAGCCGCGCATGTCGACCGGCATAGAGCTGCAGGTAATCGTGCCGATCGTGAATGCGCCGTTCCGCATTTACTATGCGTACAATCCTCTGCGCCTGGACCAGACGATTGCGCCGGTGTCGCCAATTACGCGCTCGATGTTCCCAGCGGGCGCAGCGGGTGACTATTCGTATGAGAATGCCGTGGCACTGTACAATCCGGGTTACCTAATCCGCGAGCCCCGCAAAACGTTCCGCTTCACGGTTGCGACGACCTTCTAGACGTGCGGGAGCGGCGAGCTCGGATTGGCAAGGCACCATTAGCACTTCGAAAGCACGCGGATGCGGTGTGGATGCATTTGACGCTAACGGCTTCGCGTCTCTATAATTTTAATATCCGCACCGCCGAATCTTCCGGCCAGGCGTTGCCGCACGAAAGACGTCAGTTCGATAGAGGCACGCCGGTCGTCCGGGCTAGCACCGATCTTGTCATCGGGTGCAACTGGAACACCTGAGGAATTCCCGGAGCAAGCCAAGGAGTTACAGCGAAACACATGAAGCGCAAGTTTGCCAGTATTTCCCTGCTCGTCCTCGTCCTGATTTCGATGGCCATGATGGCCCAGTCGGCACCCGCTGCTGCGCCTGCAACCACGCCTTCAACGAATCCACTTGCCACCGCCACGGGCACGAAAGTCGCCGCGATCGACATGCAGGGAGCGATCTTCGGCAACAACGAAGGTCAGCGTGACATTGAGGCCCTGGCCAAGAAATTTGAGCCAAAGCGCACGGAGCTGCAGAGGCTGAATACCGAAATCGAGGACCTGAAGAAGCAGCTCAACACGCAGGGCGACAAGATGAGCCCGGAAGCTCATGACAACCTGGTGAAGTCGATCGAGACCAAGCAGAAGTCGCTGCAGCGGTCGGCGGAAGACGCGCAGACCGAGTTCCAGCAGCAGCAAAATGAAATTGCCCAACGGATCATGCAGAAGCTGGTGCCGGTGATGACCAAGTATCTGGCAGACAATGGGTACGGTTTGGTGTTCGACGCGTCGTCGCCTTGGCCGCAAGGCCCGGTAGTGGTGGCCACCCCAGCGATGGACATCACTAAGGCCGTGGTGGACGCATATAATGCCCAGTCCGGCGTGCCCACTCCGGCAAAGAGCCCAGCGGCGATGACGCCACATCCGGCCGGTGCAAGCGCGGCGGCAGGAAAGCCTGCGACGACGGCTCCGGCAGCGAGTAAGCCAGCGACTACGACCACGAGCAAGCCCAACTAAGCTGGACCAGTCTTTTGGCGCAGCGGCCACCTGATCGGGTGGCCGTTTTGCTGGGTAGTTACTAGACACATAGCGGCACTAGCAGGCCTGTGCAAATCCCTGTGGAGAGCAGACAGGCCCGGGTATACCGCCAAGCCGGGGCGGCGACACGGAATTCCACGGTACCGGAAGCCGCTACCGAATTAATAATCTTCCAAATCAATACCTTGAAGTGCCTGATGCGCTGTAGCACGAGATACCGCAGAAATTTCGTATCTGACTGCAAACCTGTGGGATTTGCACAGAAAGTAACCACTCAGCGGTACGTCGCGGATGGTTACCAGCTTTAGTTTTCGTCAACTCGGAGCACCGCGAGGAATGCCTCCTGGGGGATGTCAACGCGGCCAATGCGCTTCATGCGGCGCTTGCCTTCCTTTTGCTTCTCCAGCAACTTGCGCTTGCGGCTGATGTCGCCGCCGTAGCACTTGGCGAGAACGTTTTTACGCAGGGCAGCGACGGTCTCGCGGGCAATGACCTTGGCACCGATGGCAGCTTGAATCGGAACCTCAAACATCTGGCGGGGGATGAGTTGGCGCATCTTCGACACCAGAGCACGTCCACGCTCGTAGGCGAAATCCTTGTGGACGATGATGGAGAGCGCATCCACGGGATCGCCGGCGACGAGGATGTCCAGCTTCAGCATCGGCGACTCCCACATTCCGGCGAGATGGTAGTCGAGTGAGGCGTAGCCCTTGGACACCGACTTGAGCTTGTCGTAGAAGTCGAGCACGATTTCGTTGAGCGGTAGTTCATACGTCAGCATCACCCGCGCGGGGCTCACGTACTCAAATGCCTTCTGCTTGCCGCGCTTTTCTTCGACGAGCTTCAGAATGCCGCCTACGAACTCTTCATTTGTCAAAATCGTGGCCGTGATAATCGGCTCTTCGATCTTCTCGATGAGAGTGGGGTCAGGCCAGCGCGAGGGATTGTCCACTTCCACGATGCTGTCATCAGTCAGCGTGATCTTGTAGCGCACGCCCGGCGCGGTCGTGATCAGGTCGAGGTTATACTCGCGCTCCAGCCGCTCCTGGATGATCTCCATGTGCAGCAACCCGAGGAAGCCGCAACGAAACCCAAAGCCAAGCGCGGCGGAGCTTTCCGGCTCAAAGAAAAATGAGGCGTCGTTTAGACGCAGCTTTTCGAGGGCCTCGCGAAGGAGTGTGTGCTCGTGCGCATCGACCGTATAGAGTCCAGCAAACACCATCGGCTTCAGCTCTTCGAAACCGGGCAGCGGTTCCAGCGCGGGAATGGACTCGTCGGTGATCGTGTCGCCGATCTTGGTGTCGGCGACATTCTTGATGTTGGCGACCAGGAAGCCGACTTCGCCTGCGGTCAGTTCCTCAACTTCGACTGGCTTTGGAGTAAGTACGCCAAGATTTTCCAGATCGAAAGTGCGGCCGTTGGACATCAGCCGGATTCTCTGACCCTTGCGAATCGTACCTTCGACGATCCTCGCGAGCACAACGACACCACGATACGGATCGAACCACGAATCGAAGATGAGCGCTTGCAAACGGTGACTGGCCATGCCCTTCGGCGGAGGAATCTTCTGCACAATCGCTTCCAGAACGTCCGGCACGCCGGCGCCGGTCTTGGCGCTGATGGGCAGCGCGTGCGAAGCATCCAGCCCGACAGCGCCCTCGATCATCTCCTTGGTGCGCTGAATGTCGGCGCTGGGCAAATCGATCTTGTTGATGACGGGAATAATCTCGAGCCGGTTGTTGATGGCGATATACGAGTTGGCCAGCGTTTGCGCTTCAACTCCCTGCGACGCGTCAACCACCAGCAGTGCGCCTTCGCACGAGGCCAGCGAACGCGAAACCTCGTAGCTGAAGTCCACGTGGCCGGGCGTGTCGATGAGGTTGAGCTGGTATGTCTTGCCGTCGTGCGCGGGATACATCATGCGCACCGAATGCGCCTTGATCGTGATGCCGCGCTCGCGCTCCAGCTCCATTGCGTCCAGCACCTGGGCCTGCATTTCACGCGCCGTCAATGCGCCTGTCAGCTCCAGCAGGCGATCGGCCAGCGTGCTTTTCCCGTGGTCGATATGCGCGATAATGGCGAAATTTCGGATGAGTGACGGGTGCATGCGGCTTCGGGGGTAGGCTCAATTTTATCAGGACAAGTGCAGTTTCAGTGGAGCGGGCGTAGGATGGTGGCGGGCATGAGCACCGCAGTCAACGTCATCAAGACGGCGCTGTTTACGCTCTTCGTGCCCTTGCTTGTCGCCATCGGCATCCCGCAGGCCATGGTGCAGCAGGATCACGTCGCCGCGTCGAGCTCGATGATCTTGCGCGTGGCGGGCGAAGCCTTTGTTGCTCTCGGCGTAACTGGCTATTTTTGGTGCGCCGCGCTGTTTGTAAAGGCCCAGGGTACACCCGCTCCGATCTTTCCGGCTCAGCACGCGGTAGTGACCGGGCCGTATCGCGTCAACCGCAACCCCATGTACACCTCAGTGCTCGCGGCAGTCTTCGGACAAGCGATCTATTATGAGTACTGGGTTGTAGCCGTGTACGGAGCGGCGATCGCGATCGGCTTTCACCTCTTTGTGGTTTTCTACGAAGAGCAGGCGTTGCGCGCGCAATTCAACGGTGAGTACGAGAAATTTTGCTGCCGCGTGCCGCGGTGGATACCGCGATGGAAATCATAAGCCTCAGGGCCGGCGTTGCTAGAATCGTATCTGCATGCCGCTCATTCTCGCCTCCGCGTCACCGCGCCGTTCCGAGCTCCTTCGCCATGCCGGCATCGTCTTCACCGTCGAACCGGCGCACGTGCACGAGCAAACGCGTCCCCAGGAGCCGCCGCTGCAATACGCCCAGCGCCTCGCACGCGACAAGGCGCAAGACGTCTTTGCGCGCCACTCTGACAATGTGGTACTCGGGGCAGACACCATTGTCGTGGCCGACGAACACCTGCTGGAGAAGCCCCTTGACGAGGCCGACGCTGCCCGCATGTTGCGGATTCTCTCCGGCCGCGCCCACCAGGTCATCACCGGCGTCTGCCTGTTCGCACCCGGCTTCGAGCGCACCGAAGCGGAAATCACCGAGGTCCGTTTCGCGCCAATGAGTGACCAGGAGATCGCCGAGTACGTCGCTACTCGCGAGCCCATGGACAAAGCCGGGGCCTATGCCATCCAGGGCATCGCCTCGCGCTGGGCCGAGCGCATCGACGGATGCTATTTCAATGTTGTGGGATTGCCCGTGCATCGGGTCTATCGTATGCTCTGCCGGCTGAAAGCCGCCACTGGCGCGCGCCTCTTCTGACCCAGACGCACAAACGCGGAACCCCCGTTCTGGCAGACTCCGCGTGAATTCAATGCGCCTACTTCTTCTCTTCGGTGGTCGTCGATCCGGTGGCGCCGGAAGCGCCTTCATTCATCGACGACTTGAAATTGCGAATCCCTTCGCCCAGGCCTTTTCCTAGTTCGCCCAGCTTCTTGGGGCCGAAAATCAGCAGGGCGATGAACACGATGACCGCCAGCTCGGGCAGACCGATCTTTCCACCAAACATAACTCCTCCGGTCGAACAGCCCGGTCAATCTGCGGCTAACCACACTCGTTTTGCGGGCTTCTGGTTGAAATTCTAGGCTTTTCGCAGGGGCGCGTCAAAAGACTTTGGTGCCAGTAAAGCGCCACCAACCAGCCCGCACACCGCCCCGATCAGCCCCGCCAGCAGTGCCGCCCGTTTCGGCAACTCGGCTGCGACAATGTACTCGTGGGTCGCGTGCGCTCCATCGCCGACCGCCCCCAGCCCGTCCAGTGTCGGAACGCCGATACCGGCAGTGAAGTTGCCGTCGGAGCCACCGCCTACCGCGATTTCGTTCAACTCGAAACCCAACTCGACCGCAATCCTCCGTGCCTTCGCAAACAGCGCCGCCACATCCTTTGTCCGCTCCAGAGGAGGCCGGTTCACTCCCCCCGTAATCTCCAGCCTGCACTCGCGATTCACCGGCTTCAACCCCCTCACTTTGCGCTCCATGACCGGGCCGTCGGCCTTCCTGGCTATCCGCAAATCGACGTTGGCCACGGCTTCTTCGGCGACGACATTGGTGCGTGTGCCGCCGCGGATGACTCCCACGTTCATCGTGATGCCGCGCTTCAAATCGGTGAACCTGGCGATGGCGTGAATCTGGTGCGCCAGTTCCTGAATCGCGCTCTGCCCCTTCTCAAAGTCCAGTCCCGAGTGCGCCGCGCGCCCAGTCACCCGGATAGTGAAATCGCCTACGCCCTTGCGCGCCGTCTTCAGCGCTCCACCCGGCCCCGAGGGCTCGCAGACCAGCACTGCGCCGCATGCTGCCGCCAGCTTCTCCGTCTGCGCCCGCGAACTCTCGCTTCCCACTTCTTCATCCGACACCAGCCACACTCTCACCGGACGCGGCAGTCCTCCCTCCACCTCCCGTAGCGCGCGGATGGCATACATCATCTGCACGATGCCGCCCTTCATATCGAACACTCCCGGTCCGCAGAGCTTGCCGCTCGTTTCCCGCCACGGCATCGTTTTCAACGTGCCCGGGTCATAGACGGTGTCGAAATGGCCAAGCAGCAGGACCGGCTTGCGCCCCTTCGCGCCTTCGAAATCCACTTGCAGATGGTTTCCCGCCGACTTCTGCCGATGCACCCTCACCTTGCCGCCGAGGGTGCGAAATTGCTCCGCAAGATATTCACATAGGGCATCGCATGCCGCCTTGTCTTGTGTGGGTGACTCGCGAGTCACAAGCTCGCGCGTTAGGTTCACCATTTCAGGTTGGCGTGCGACGAGCCAGTCGAGTACAGCGTTCTTGGTCGCTTGCAAAGCAGCGGCATTTCGTTGGTTCATGGCGGTTGCAATCCTTGGGTGGCCACGCTTGTGCGGCTTCTCGGGTACCTTCGAAATGTATAATCGACAGTCTTGCGAGACAAGCTATGAGCGAAACCGCGAACACCGCGCCCGCCGAATCTGTGGTTTCTTCGGGATTCGACATATACGAGATCACGAAGATCCTGCCGCACCGCTATCCTTTCCTGCTGATCGACCGGGTGACGGAAATAGTTCGCACCAAGCGCATCGTGGCCCTCAAAAACGTCAGCGTCAACGAGCCCTATTTTGTCGGCCACTTTCCCCAGGGACCCATCATGCCGGGCGTGCTGGTAGTCGAGGCGATGGCGCAAGCCGGCGGCGTCCTGCTCCTCATCGAGTTCCCCGACCGCGAGCACAAGCTCCTGCTGTTCACCGGCATTGAGCGCGCCAAGTTCCGTCGCCCGGTCATTCCCGGCGACCAGCTCCGTATCGAAGTGGATGTGCTGGCCTGGCGCGGAACGGCGGGCCGCATGCTGGGCAAGGCCTATCTTGGCGACAAGGTGGCCTGCGAAGCCGTCATCAGTTGCCGCCTCCTCGACCGCCGCTCGGCCAGGCCGGAAGCCGGAGCGGAAGCTTCGTAACCCGGCCATGAGCATCCATCCAACGGCCATCGTCGATCTCACGGCGAAGATTCCTGCGTCTTGCAACATCGGTCCCCATTGCGTGGTGAGTGCGGGCGTCGAGTTGGGGGAAAACTGCAGGCTGCACTCGCATGTAGTGTTGGGGGGACCCTCACGATTTGGCTCCGACAATGAAATCTTCGATTTTTCCTCGGTTGGTGCCGATCCCCAGGACATTACCTACAACGGAGAGCCGACGCGGTTGGAGGTCGGCGACCGCAACTGCATCCGCGAATACGTGACCATAAGCCGCGGCACGCTAAAAGGCGGAGGTACGACGCGAGTTGGCAGCGACACGCTCATCATGGCCTATGCGCACGTCGGCCACGACAGCGTAATTGGCGATCATGTCATGCTCATCAACGGTGCGACGCTTGCCGGACACGTCATTGTCGAGGAGTGGGCGGTTGTCGGCGCGCTTTGCCCGGTGCACCAATACGTGCGCATCGGCGCGCATTCGTACGTGGGCGGGGGAACGACGATCACGCAGGACGTGCTTCCCTACTCTATGACCAGCGCCGAGCGCGATACACACGCCTTTATGCTCAACAAAGTCGGCCTGCAGCGCCGCGGATTCTCGCCGGAGCGAATTAAGAAGCTGCACCATGCCTTCCGAGTGTTGCTGGCCTCGAAGCTGAACACCTCGCAGGCGCTGGACAAGCTCCGTGCCGAACCCGACCCCGGCGATGACCTCGAATTGCTCGTGCGCTTCATTGAAAAGTCACAACGGGGTGTGATTAAGTAGCTGGCATCCGTTCAGCCTCACTGGCAACATCTGCACTATGGAATCCGCATCGCCGCTCAAACTCGGCCTCATCGCAGGAAACGGCAAGTTCCCCTTCCTTGTCCTCGATGCTGCGCGGTCGCAAGGCATTCAAGTCGTCGTAGCTGCCATCAAGGAAGAAACCGCACCCGAGATCGAGCAGCACGGCGCCGCCTCAGTCCATTGGCTTTCGCTGGGCGAGTTATCGAGGCTCATCGAAACCTTTCAGCACGAGGGCGTCACCAGGGCCGTCATGGCCGGACAGGTGAAGCACAAGCAGATCTTCAGCAGCATCAAACCCGACTGGCGGTTGGCGAAAGTATTGCT
>Ga0335069_10009807_pt1 | contig 13613 bp, 9 predicted proteins | sample Lox_Sample_11_FD_206714 | JGI IMG/M metagenome (GOLD analysis project Ga0335069, IMG submission 206714) | Soil microbial communities from Loxahatchee National Wildlife Refuge, Florida, United States - Lox_Sample_1.1 | ecosystem: Environmental > Terrestrial > Soil > Wetlands | place: USA: Florida... | reverse complement strand
CTTCACCGTCCCATCCGAATTCATTCTGTGGTTCTTCAGTCGGTTTCACCCTGACTATTGCCGTGTGATCGAGCAAGAAGCCGTTGGCTTGAAAGCATACCTCCTCGCGATGCCAACCAGCGACCCTCCCAATGGACTTGCCGTCTGGCAGGTTGCTGCTGCCGAACCTGATCATGCCTTCTCCCTGGAATACTTTGCCGCCTATCTTCGTGACCTTGCAGAACGCACCGGGACTACGTCCATTTCATTTACAACTCAACAAGAACCATCATCTTCGCTACGGCTTATTCGATCATTGGCGAAGCAATTCTTCGACTCTGATGCCGTGGTATTGAATTCTGTTCCCGCCGGACAAGGCGAATACGAGTTTCGGATTTTCATCGGCTCCCGCTGACTTGGGAGACGAGCTTTAGCGCACTCTTTTTGAACGCTCCTCTCAGTCGAAAACCCGCAGAGAGATCGTATATTCACTCCACTTGCTTCGGCGAGAGACTTGTGCCGAGAACCTAGGAATCGCGCTAGCAACTCAGCATCTCATACATCGCAATCCCAGCCACCGGTCCGACCAGACCAACAAAGAACAATTCTTCGTATGGTATCGGACCACTGCCGAACAAGTTGAATGTCGGTAACAGATATTGCCCTTTAAATTCCCAGTCATGCAAGTGGACCGCGGCCAGCTCAAAAAGAAGAGTGCAGAAGAAGAAGTAGGCTACGACAGGCAGAATCTTGACTGATTCCATTTGGTTCTGGGAAATCCAAACGGTCGCCGGAATGCCGAAGAACAGAACGCCAATAATTGAGTAGGCCCATGCAGCCCGCAAGATGAATGCATTCGGAAACACATGGATGCTTATAAAGAACCCCAAAAGGAACAAACTAGCCACGATTAAGTAGTTTCGTAATGTCTGTCGGTTTGGCCGCTCTTCGGTTCCGACGGTTTGCGATGTCCGAAGAGAAATTATGGTGAACACCGCTGCAATCATCCAAAACAAATCCTCTATTGGGATGCAACCCAAGAGCCGCCATTGGAAGATGCTGCTCGGGACATACCACAACCCGCTCTTTATGCCAAGATAATCGACGACGAGCGCAAAAGGTATCCCTATGATTGATGCACACGAGACGTGCCAAACGTAGTTTGATCGCCGCCCTTTCAGAGCATCAACATAAATACCTGGCAAAAGGTAAATGAGGAAAACAGAGGTAATATAAGGTAATCCAAAGCAAAGCGAAGCGACAGCACCGACCAGGGGGATAAGAATCAGAGTGAGACGCATGTTTCAGGTTTGATTTATTGTTTGAGGGATCTCAGGGCGAGCTCTGCCACATAACTTTACCATAGGCATTAACTGCGCGCTAAGAGCGTTTGCCGGCAGACTCCATGAACGCAAAGCTTCCTTGGTATGGACGCGTATCGATGCTGAGATGGTGGCTAGGATGGCGCTCTTTCAAGATTGTACGAAGGTGTTCCTTCGACACATGAACATAGCGCTGAGTTGTGCTGATCGATGCGTGCCCCAGAACTTCTTGGACAATGCGTATGTCAGCTCCATATCGCAACAAGAGAGTCGCGACCGTGTGTCGGATCATGTGCGGGGTTACCCTGTGCGATATGGTTGCGTCACGGGCGAACCTTCTAAGAACCCTAGCAACACCTTGGGTTTTGAAATGCCTTCCCGAGGCACTGACTAGCAAGAACGCGGAATCCCCTGGACGGTGTTTGCGGGCCGAAATGTACAAACGCACAGCATGGACGGACCGCTCATCCGGGAGAAATGCAAGCCGCTGGACAGATCCTTTGCCTGTGACGACAAAGCAACTCTCGTCCTCTTGCCAGTCGTCCAGGGATAGATTGACCAGTTCACTGACTCTCATTCCAGTCGCAAACAGTATCTCTACAACTGCAAGATCACGCAGCTGTCGAAACTGCACATCAGACAAGTTGCTGACGAACGGACCGATTACCTGCCGAGCTTCGGCCCAGACATGTTCAATCAACCGCTTCATATCTCTTGGAGAGAGGTTACGGGGCAGTTGGCGCTCACACTTGAGGTCGAGGCGCACTTTCCAGAAGGGTGATGCGTCCAGAGTTCCTCGACGAACCCAGTAGTTGAAGAATAAGCGAACAACCGCCACTTTTCTGCGAATGGTTGTTGTTTTCAATTGTTTGTCGCGCATTCTCATGATCCATTCTTCGAGGGCCGTTGGAGACACTGATTCGAGGCTCTTTTTAGGACCAAAATGCTGTTCCATTTGCAGAAGATCGACCGCATAGGATTTTCTTGTTTTGCTACTTCTTTGGTGGGTTGAGAAGTAGCCACGTTGAAATTCGGCAGCCGCGTCAGCGATTTTCATCTGTTGCCCTCCACTGGTTTCTTGCTTCTGGATTGCCCTCTGGATAATTTGCTTCCTTCGCACCGTCTAAGGGTTTATTATTCAATCATATGTGGTACCGAGGACGTTCGAGCCAGGCGAAATGGGGCTCGGAGATCTTGAGATCGTGAATGCTCGATGGTCCTGGTACCACTTTGACCAAATCGATCTTTGCTGACGCCACCTATCCCATTAGGGCGACAAAGGTTGCGGATCATGCATAGATAACTAGGAATTATCTCTGGTGCTGATAGCAGCCTTTAAAGCGCTCTGGATTCAGCTGATCCTGATCACTGGGATCCTTGCGGCGTGCGCTCTCGTTGTGTGGGGATTCAGCGGGCGCATCGAGGCGATCGTATTCTTGGATACTGCGGTGATTGCGATGAAAGGGCCTTGGGTTTGGGCCTTTGGCTGGGGGTTGGCAGAATTCATCACCGACCGTGGGAGGGCTTTGCCGGCGACCTTGAATGCGATATTCGTACCATCCGAAATCACAGCTCTTGCAACTGCGCGCATCGAGCGCTCAACCTTCCACCGGTCGGCGTACTGGTACACCATTCCGATAACCCTAATGGGTCTGTTTCTCACGATTCAATACGGGATTCCGGATAAAGGCCTATCACGGTGGTTCCTATTGGGTGGAGTCTGTTCAATCTATTATGTTGCAGCATTCATACTGTTTCACTTTACCCAAATCATTTTGGCATTCCATTCACTCTTCGAGTACATGGATCTAGTCGAATTCCGCAGGGTGTATAGCCCCTTGCACCTTGAGAATCTGACTTCATATCTGTCGATTACAATCACGCTCGGGCTAGTGGCGATATATGCTGGTTTTCGAGGAACACTCACCGCAGGTTTTCATTTTCACGACGATCTCTGGAAGAGCTTCATGCTCACCCCTATTATTCTGTTCCTTCCAGGGACGCTTCTGTACAACTACTATCCTCGATATGTTCTTCGCAAAATTGTCCAATATCGAGTATTTCAGGCTATGGAACGTCTCAGCTCAGCCGAGGACGATCTGGAGGCCCAAAAGCTGCTAATCGAGATGAAAGAAGCGTCGCTTCTCAATGCACAGATCTTACCGTTCATTGACTACAAAAGCCTCCCGTCGTACGCTATCGCTGTGCTTTTCGTGATGTCTATTGCATACAACAATGATCCTGCGGTCAACGCGTTCATAAAATATGTTGTGAATCTCGGATCGCACTGATTAGCCCAATCCGAGAGCGCGAGCTACTGACTTAACGACATTCCTTCCGAGAACACTCCGTCTACGCATCAGGGCTCTTAGCGCCAGTGGCAAAGTCCGCCACATGCCAAACTCAAAGCGCGCAAAAATCAAATCATTTAAGACGTCGTGTGGCGTCGCGCGGAGATCTAAGACGAGGCGTCGAAAATCGTCGCTGTTAAATGACACAAGGTCTTCAAATACACATTCCTGAAAGGCACGATTCATTCGCGTCATCGATTGCGGAATCGCACGAATCAGCTCGCATCCGGTCAACTTGCTTCTCTCGATCGATTCAAATATCGCTTCCGCCAATGCGCGATAGATATGAAGCATCCTCGAAAGGCCGGTGGCACTGGCTGCAGGATTCGTTTGGCCTGCCTCCCCAAAGAAAATGATCCGATCTAAAGCAGGCCGGTAAAGGCGCCCAACTGGAATGATTCCAAAGTAGCTCCTTGTTTGGACCGTACCGTCGAGAATGTCAGAGTAGTGAGACTTCTGAAGAATAAAGTTGAGGTCGGCCTTCAGCGATCGATCGGGTTTGTGATGACGTGCCGGAACGATTACAGCTGCGTGAGCTGTTCCGTGTGATGTAGGAAATAGCTCGAAGTACGTCGGTTTGCCGTGAACGATCGCGTTATCGAGTGCCACAGGGGCAATGCCGGGGTCACGCGTTCGGACCTCACAGCCACACAGGATGTAGTACCCCATGATCGAGGCGATCCCCTTGGCAGCGACCAAAGGGGAACCAAACCCCATGCAATCCACGAGAAGCTTGGCCTTTATCATTTCGGCGTTGGCTCGGATCGTGATCGAGTCGGCAGACTGTGAATAGCTGTACAACCGATACCCCGTGAGCAAGTCCCCGCCCGATCTAACGAAATCGGCGGTGAGCTTCTCGATGAGGCGATCGGTATCCCAAAGACAATACGTTCCGGACACTGAAGCCTTGAGTCCGTCATATGCTACGAAGTCGATCTGGTTGTAAATGCGATCGATGCAAGGAAAAAATGCGGGGCTGACTCTACCGGATTCTCCGTCGCTGAGCCAGTACTTCCCGCGCGGCAAGTTCTCGTCTTGCTCAAGGAGGACCACCTTCAGTTGTGTCGCAAGTTCACTCGCGATCAAAAGGCCGGCAATTCCCCCTCCAGCCACAACGACATCGGCCGTCCGCATTAATAATTCCTAGTTATCTATGCAACGCAGAAGTAGAATCGTTCACGATGTCCCTACGTGCCGCACCTTACCTGTCATCGGCCGGTAAAAACAACAATTATGGGCGGTCGAGCACGAAGCAAATAGGCATTGACTCAAAACCTAAATACTAAGCCGATTTGAATTTGAGTAATTGCGTCCCCCGTGGTTCCGTCAGAGGAAGAGACGATCCAGGAGGTGGCGAGAAAGGTCGCAGGGAAGAGGAGATTAGGCGGCTACTGCGGGTGGTCGATATCTTGAAGCCCCAGGCCGAACTGCCAGGTCTCCGTCACACTTGTCCGCCCGCGGCAGACGGATTTGTAGTGCGCCCGTTCCAAAACGCATGATCGAGTTCCAATTCTACAATACGTCCTATGGTTTTGGATGATCGGTGACATGTTCCACGAGGCAAGCAACGGACCGAATGCGATCTGCCACGTTTCGTTCCTCCCCATCCCTGTATAATTTCGATCTGGACCTCCGACGTACCCGCGGCATTCCAGTCCCTTTGTGGTGACGCCCATGGATATCAATGAACTTATCGCCCTCGTGAGCCAGGGCGAGTCGGACACCCTTGATTTCAAGAGGGAACCCCAACCACAAGCAACCGATATTGCGAAGGTTGCGGCGTCGTTTTCCAATTCTCGTGGAGGAATTCTACTGTACGGGGTAGACGACGACGGGAAGTTCGTTGGTGTTGAGCACCCAGATAAGATTCAGCAGCGGCTCGCGTCTATCACCCAAACAGGCTGCGTTCCCCCGCTCGAGGGCGTCTCCTTTGGTGCCGTTCCTATAGGTGGGAGCCGATCTGTTGTATGGATGAACGTACCCCGCCGCGAAAAGGGAGTGTGTTTTGTCGAACAAAGGTGCTATATCCGGATTGGACCGACAAGCCAGCCGATCCACAACCCCACTAAGCTAGAAGCGATGCTTCTCGGAGGGTCTCAATCTATCTCCGAAACGACTCGACCGAAACGGACTCTTCCAGGGGCAAGACTGGTGCTTGGACGGGACTCGATTCTGAGCGACCTAAAGTCGGCACTTCGCAATCCCGCGGTCGCAATCATCGCTATTGAAGGAATCAGCGGAATCGGAAAAACCACGCTAGCATCCTACTTCGCCGAAGATGCTATGGGAAGCGGTTTCATCGTCGCCTGGGTTGAATGTCGATCTGAAACCACTGTGGACTCAGTAAAGGCAGAGCTTGTTGCAGCTCTCGATCACTCAGGCCACCGTCAACTTGCAGCCGAAATAAAGGCGCTGGACGGTTCTCCTCGTCTGTTTGCAGAACAAATGATTGATCTCCTGAGTGCACAGGCTGTTCTGATAGTTCTCAACGACTACCGAATAAACACTATAGCAGGAATTACAGATTTGTTGCGCGTCGTAGAGATGACCTGTGCAGGACCAAAGATTGTTCTGACTTCTCGGCAGCGACCGGAACTGCTCGGGACATATAATACCTCCGCAGTCCACGAGATTCACCTTAAGAATGGGCTCGACTTGACCAGTTGCGCTGATTACGTCAGGCTCTGTGGAATTGAGCTTGAACGCTCTCTTGAAGAGGCCATTTGGAGGGTCACTGGAAATGGCCACCCAAAAGCATTACAGCTGTTTTGCTCGCGCGCTAGGCGCGTACCCGTCATTGGGTTGCTAAATTCACTTCCGATTTTTCGCGATTCGGTCAGGACACAATGGCTCTTACCGCTTTTGGAAGAATTGCCAGAAGACGCGAACACCTTGATAACCGCCCTTGCGGTTTTCGAAAGGGCCGTTCCGCTTGATCGACTTATTGCCGATATGCAAGGCAAGGACACACTCGGAACGGTCCTTGACTTGCTCGATCGATTTATCTGCGATCTCACGGATGACAATAGAGTCTCAATTCATCCGCTGATTCGTGAGTACCTCTGTATGCTCACTCAGTCAAGCGTTGCCCGCGATTTAAACGCAAGCAAATTCTGGATTGGGCCAGTTGACCTTTCGACAACGGAGGGTGATCTCTCCCCCGATGCGGTCGAAGACCTAATTTCCGCGTGGTCACATGCCGTGAGACATATTGAATTATCCACACTCGCAACCACCTTGATATTCCGGCTTCGCCGGCCGCTCATGCTAGCGAATCGCCACTCGCAATTGAAGATGATGTTGGATGTCACAAAAGCAGATTCGCCTGAAAACAATCAACTGTTTCTCATCCAGAAATGCAAGATCCTCAGTATCTGGGGTCAACTTTCCGAAGTTGACCTACTCTTGAGGAGCGCCATCCCCGAAATGCAATCCCCTGTCAAACGCGAAGCGATATTGGTTTACGCGAAGGCCCTTCTTGGGATGGACCGGGCTTCCGAGGCTGTTGAACTCCTGACGGAATATAGGTCCATTTTCGCCCGACTCATAGGATCGACCCAGAGTGCGCGGTATCTGAACAGATGGATCGAAGCGTTGCTCAGGGCGGGGAAACAGCCTGAAGCGCTCGCATATGCCACTAAAGCATTTAAGGCAGCGATTGAACTGGATGATAGACTCCAAGTTGCGTTTTGTGCACGGCTTTTGGCGAGTTGCCATATTGTTCGGGGGAATCCGGAGCAGGCGATCATATTCGCCAAAATTAGCAGCGATGGATTTGAGACCTTAGACAATTGTCGAGAAGAAGCTGTCAGCAGAGAGCTTTACGCGGAGGCATACGGTCAGGGCGGCGCCTACGATCTCGCGTCGAAGGAGCTTGAGACAGCGTCACTTCTATTCGCGAAGGTGGAGGACCTCAAGCGTAGCTATGCCTGCGAGCAGAAAAGCCGAGAATTGGCGAAAAGAATTCTTTAAGTCTGCGCTGTTCGATCCCTGAATGGGTCAATTGCTTCTCTAATGAGCCAAAGAGCATGCATGGTTTCCTTAGCGTCTTCAGTCTTTAAGACTGAAGAACGCTGAATTGCGGTTTCCAGGTCCTTATCTAGGGTCTCGATGGCACCGTCGCATTCTTCAAGAGATTGTCCGAAGCTTACAACGTTTGAAAGGGAACCCAAGTCAGCACGGAGTAAGAGCAGATTTGCAGCTTCGGCTGCTTCATCGAAGTTCTTCCGGCTTGAGCTAACGTCGTACCGCCACCTGAGAGTGTCGGCTTTAGGGAGTTTGTTTAATGCGACTCTAGACCTCACGACGAACTCTAACAGGGCTACTTGGTGCGGCTCCGATTCAGTCTTCGTGCCTTTCTCAGGCGCAGAGCCGGCGATGGATTCGAACTTGTTATTGGGCATAGTTGTTGCAGGACGTATTTTTCAAAGCATAGCGATTAGGCGTTTCCATTCAGTCCGATCTTCTTTGAAATTCACCTATGGGTAGCAAACTTGGGTGAAAGAATCACTGGGGCCGATCAAGCGCCCCCTTTAGGCTCGCGAGCACGCCATCCAGACTCCACCTGATAACGGAGAATGAATTCTCATGAAGATCCTCACCAATATTCATTCTCATCTTTGTAAGTATTTGGTCCAATTTCTCTGGTTCTATCGATGAGGTGCAGATGAGATCGTGCACGTAGATGATTTCGAGCCGAAGAACAAGCAATTCCGCACGGTCAACTTCTCGCTCAAGATCGCCATCTCGTCGTGCCGCTCGAATCTGATCAATGACCTCCTCGTCCGAGGGCAATATGTCAAGCGAGGCTTCGAGGCTATCGACGGCGTTGTCCCTGAATCCTTCAGAGAGTCCATCTCTTATTCGCCCCTGACTCTGGTTGCTCTTATTGAATGGTCCTCCAACTGCTCACGGTTTCTTCCCATTTTATGCAGGATTTGGATTGACTTTTCCTCGACTTTCTCTGAACATTAGCACGACTCGTCGAACTGTCAAGCCATTCGTGGTTCCCGTGGACAATCGAGCGACTTGCCCAGCGCAACGTTGACCAGCCAAAGCGATTGGAGCTTGTGCTGAGCAGCGGGTCCGCAACTGAGCAGCCTCTGTGCGAAGCCGCCAATATCTTGGATCGGGGTTTCGGTCCTCAAGCCTGCTGTTTTGCCCAACTGCCATTTCCGGTGTCTGTGGATGAGGCGGAATCCTTCGACTTTTTCCACCGGGCGGTGGGGTGGAAACATCTCCATGAGATTTGGAAGAATTCAGGCCTCGTTTTCCGAGGATCACATCCTGCAACTCAATGAAGTTAAGTCAAATGTCGATCGGCAGGGGAGGAGCTCACTACCCAACTGTATGGTTTCTGTGGTTTTTGGGGAGAATTTAAGAGGCACCATAACAGCTACCTTCTATTGCAGACCGATGAAGGACTGATTGACAAACCGCTGAACGCTTCCCTCTTCAATCGGAAGAGAGCGCCAGCGGGCTACGGCGATGTATCTGAGCGAATCGGCGAGCTTCGAACCGCCGTGGCGTACGAGTTGGAAGCGTCGCGTGACATTGCCGTTGAAGTTCGTCAGAATGTTAAACATCTGGATCGACAATTATCGGATGGCAGGCCTACGCGTTGGGAACTCCTAACAGCCTTAACCTCTTCATGACCTTTTCTCTGATCATGGAAGCTAATTCCACTGAAATTCTCCTCACTGCATGGCTCCTATTCGTGGCATAGTCCGCCCCGACCTTCGGATACGACGCCGGTTGATTGCCGTTTGCCAGCTCTCGATGCAGGTCGTCACTAGACAACAGTTTCAATAGTGCTCCACTTTCCCTTAGCAAGTCTCCTACATGCCGTCTAATCCTTAGCTCCTGATGCGAATCTAGCAACAACACTAGCCGCGTAATCCATGCACTCGATAGTCTTTCAAGCACATTGTTGATATCTGGAACATCCTTGCCAATCTCGTCAAGGATCGCGATTTCTGCAGAATATGCCGAGATAAATCTAAAGGCCGACTTGATGCCGTCATATTCCGCCTTCGCGCCGTATTCTCCCTTCAAACTGCGCTGTCGTACTCTATCAAGCCATGTCCGGTTTTCGTTCAAGAATGCCTCCGGAATTTGTCGGTCCTTCATCTGCATGGACAAACCAAATCCCATCATTACGCTCTTTCGGCATTCGTCCAACACTCTCTTGTTGTACAACCACTCCGACTCTGTTAAGACAGCAAGACGCCTAGTCGAAGATTCCTGCGGCTCATCTGCTTCGCCCATTCCAGTGATGATACTTTCAATTGTAAATAAGGTCGGGAACTTCCCAAGTCTAGAGTCGGTCAGCAACGGGTCGATCTTTGCCATTTCCCTCTTGATTCTTGAAACATCGATCCCCGACATTCTGGAAGAAAACCAGGCAGCGACGGCTTCAACAAGCGCCCTGCCCTCATCTATCAAAGCCGAACGTTCCCGCCTCTCGAGCCCCCGGTCGTCGAGAAGGACTACAAAATCCGCATCGGAGTGACCAACAACTGCTGTGCGCCGTGCAACCGATCCGACTATCGAAACGCCCAGTCGATCGTTCTTGCAAATGTCGCTAATTGCACTTCGCGCCTCCGCAATTACGCCATCACTGTAGGTAATGCATCTAATTAACTGCTGCTGAATCGCAACGTCCGCCACCAGCTCTTTAATGAGTTTGCGCTCCGCCGATCGTGAAGGAATGGTCCGCGCGCGAGTCATGGCGACGCGCACATCGACTACGAATGTGTCAGGATCCTTGACTGTCCCCGGTCCGTTCTCCATCTCGTCAAGAAGCTGACCTGCTGTAGCTACTAACCAGCTCTCGGACTCTCCGTGGATGTGAGCGGCCAGCAAACGGCGAATTTTACTGAAATCAGCGTGATGTGACACAGTACCTCAACATTGAGAGGACCGCATATCGGATTTGCGGGTCGTCCTCCCTTAAGAGATTTTGAAGATGCGGCATAAGCTTAGACAGCGTCAGCCATTTCCGCCCACGAAGGAACCTCAAGAAACCAACGACCATATTTACATTCGAGCCCCTCAGGATACTGTCCACAATCTCCTCCCGATCAGATCGACTCAGATTCTTATCGATCTCCTCTAATGCAGCTATAAATGCCCGCTCATTCGAGCTATATCCTGACTGCGCCATCGCGAGAATCTTCTGGCGATGTTCGTCGAATGCCTTGGAGTTCTTGAGTGTCCGAATACCATAGCACTGCAGAAGGAAATCGTTAGGCTCTAAACCCTTGCCACTCGCAGGTCCGCTACCAAACAGATCTTCGCATTCGTAACCACAATCATTTAGCAGATCCCAGCATTGCTTCACCAGCACATCCACGTTCATGTTGAGCCGAAGAAGATGAATGCTCCTATCGGTGGATCCCATCACTAAGTACTCGTTATCATCTGAACTTCGAATCCACAACAGTGAGCGCACCCAATCTGGCGTACTTTCCATCCAGAGCAAATCGCCGCCTCCATCCAGACAATAAATCTTACTGTCGAGAGTGCCAATGAATATGAGGCGACCCGCACCATCATTTCCGGAAGGTGCATCAGATAGCGCGATAGCGGTTATTGCCCCTGATGCTCCGAACCACCACTTAATCCCGCCATTCTCTCGGTCCACACAATAGAGCTGCCTCCCCTCGGTCCCAACTAAGATTTCCTTGACATTTAATTGGGCAAGGGCGGTGATCTCGGTTTTATAGGAGCTCACCCACACATCGTCGAAGGTATCGTCGAAAAGGCGATGGCAGTAGAGTTTGCCGTCACGTAGTCCAGAAATAAGAAGATATCCGCTAGGGCTCTCAGTCAGAAGGAGCTGTGTCGGCTGAGAAGGGAGTTTCTTGAGGCACGCAACTTCCCCCCATTCATTAATGATCCGCACGTGCTGCCTTTGATCAGATGCAGCAACAAACTTCATACCATACCGAACCAAATCGCAGAAAGGCATGAGTCTACCTCCGCGCGTCACCGCGTCCTCTGCAACCGTCCTTCCTGTGATGCGGAATCTATGAAGTCTGCCATCTGCCGTCGCCACTACAACCGTTGGATCTCCCATGTGGCTTGACCTAATAATGCGAACAACCTCGGAGCTCGGGTTGACGGTATGACGGTCCACGTGAACACTGTCCGCGCGGATAATGTAGAGTTCGCCGCGTCCCGTACCAGCAATTATTTCGTCCTTTCGATCTCCGTTGATCTCCACTTTCGCAAGCGCCGTCACCCAATTGTTCGTTTTCACCCGAGCTACTTGCACTGTCCGCGACCCGGACAACCGGAGTAAGAAGTGAAATGTCCTCCAAAGCATGTCTTTATAGTTCTGCATATTAATCGGAAGCGTCGTTGCATGATGCATCCTAGTCAGGCTATTGACAACGTGAATCGCCTCGTCGACGTTGTGTATTTCAAGAAGCCGAAGTCCCCAGCGGTCAATCTTTTCTTTTAATCGGGACTCGAGTTGTCTCATTACGGTGGTGACATAGTTCAGGTCGTTCTTATCTACTCGAAAGCTATACAAATCGCCATTGTTCAGCCCGACGAGCACGCTGTCCTGCGACGCACCCTTGTGTCGCCAGGTTCTCACAGAAAAGACTCTGTCGGGCATCTTTCTGAACCAGAGCAGAAGTCCTTCGTTCGAGAGAATATAGAGCCTCGCGTCCCAGGTCGCAGCGAGAATCTCTTGACTTCCGTCGCCATTGACGTCACCTGTGTCGATGCTGAAAATCCATGCTCCGGTTCGATACTTCCAAAGTGGGCGCATGATCAGGTCTCGCTGCCCGATTGAAAAAGCACTTACACAGCAATCTTCGGACCCGGCGATAATTATGTCTCTGCCACGCCGGCGCATCAGCGCCAAAGCCCGAACCCAATTATTAGAACTCTTGGCATCTTCACCTGAAAGAGGGAGGGCCACCGAGGTACGGAGAGTTCCGGCCAAGGTGAATGCTTCCACTTTACCCCCGTAGGTTCCGACAAAAACTAGGGTCGTCCCCGAAACCCTACCGACCGCGAGGCTACGTACGCCCGTCTCACATGTAAAGAGCTTTTGCGGACGGAGTGTCTTGCTCCCCAGTCTTGCTGAGGCTCGCAGCGAGTAGATTGCCCCTGACTCTGTCCCAATGAAAACCATCGATCCACTGGTTGTGAGTGCGCGAATGCCGCTAGAACAGTCTGCGCTTTCACTTAACGGCCTAATCATATTGGACGGCGTGAGAGCAAAGATTCGGACTCTCCCGTCGGAGCACCCAACTGCGAATCGAGGCTCAGGACCATTGTGGAGTAAGACAACGCTGTCCGCGATTGCCGGTAGGTCAATCTTCTGCAAGAGGCAGATTGGACTTTTGCTCAGATCGACTACACTAAGTGTACGGTTCTCGCAGGCTGCAAGCGCAAATCGCTTCTCGCCCAAAGCATATGTACAAAGTGAATTCACGGGAGATCGGAGGATTTCGCGCGTTTCGTCTCTCACAACGGTATCGCACAGTTGGACACAATTATCCAACACCTGAAGAAACTTATCCGCATCGAGCTGATCTAGGAGAAGTCTTGCACTTGGTTGGCGTCGCATTAACTTTCACAGTCTCCTGAACGAGCAACGCCTCCGCTCAAATGAATCGGTCGAATCATTCTTGAGAAGACATCGCTGGAGTATCCTTCGGCTGTCCCCGCAGAAACCGCGCAACCACCTTTGCACCGCGATCTTACGGCGCACCCCGAGCATGCAGGAGGGAGCCAGTCCCCAGACCTGAAATGCGCGAGTTTACTCCTCCAAATGCGTTCTAGAGGAACGTGTAGAAGATTGCCGAGCACTTGGGGATGGCAGGCGCAACGTCGCACATTCCCGGATGGATCCACGGTTGCAAGTGTATGGCCACATTCACAGGCAGAAATGTAGCCCCACGCTTCTTCGGGTATAAGGCATAGGGGCAGTCCGTCTTCA
>Ga0335069_10009806_pt1 | contig 13613 bp, 13 predicted proteins | sample Lox_Sample_11_FD_206714 | JGI IMG/M metagenome (GOLD analysis project Ga0335069, IMG submission 206714) | Soil microbial communities from Loxahatchee National Wildlife Refuge, Florida, United States - Lox_Sample_1.1 | ecosystem: Environmental > Terrestrial > Soil > Wetlands | place: USA... | reverse complement strand
TCGCGCTGCTGACCCGGGTGGTGGCCGACGCGGTCGCCGAAGGCCTGATCGCCCGCGCGGGCGCGGCTTCCGGCGACGAGAAGCCGGCCGGCAACCAGCTGGGCACCGAGGAGCCGCTCGCCGAGTGGGAGCGCGAGCTGCTGGAGGGCGCGGGCAAGACTCCCGAGGCGTCCCCGACCGAGGCACCCCCGACCGAGGCGACCGCTCCCGCGGCGACTGTGACCGAGACGACTGCGACCGAGGCGACCGCTCCCGCGGCGACCGCTCCCGAGGCGACCGCTCCCGAGGCGACTGCGACCGAGGCGACCGCGACCGAGGCGACCGCGACCGAGACGACCGCGACCGAGACGACCGCTCCCGGGACGACTGCTGCCGCCGAGCCCGCCGTCGCGGCTCCGTCTGCCACGGTCGCGCCGTCCGACACGCCGATCGTTGCGGCCGCCGAAGCCGAAGGCGCTGCCGACCGGGAGATCACCGCTGAATCGGCGCTGACCAGCGAAGCCGACGCGGCCTCCGACGAGGCTGACGACCTGGCCGGCCTCGCCGAGGCCGCCGAAGAGGCCGAAGAGACTGAGTGAGAGACGAGGACATGGCGAATTTCACCGCCGCTGACGTTAAGCGGCTTCGCGAGCAGACCGGCGCCGGCATGATGGACTGCAAGAACGCGCTCGACGAGGCCGGCGGCGACCTGGAGGCCGCGGTCGAGCTGCTCCGGCTCAAGGGCGCCAAGGACGTGAACAAGCGGTCCACCCGCACCGCGGCCAACGGCCTGGTCACGGCCGAACTCGACGGGACCCAGGCCGGGGTGCTCATCGAGCTCAACTGCGAGACCGACTTCGTCGCCAAGACCGAACTGTTCCAGCAGACCGCCGAGCAGATCGCCCACGCCGCCATCAAGGCCAGGGTCACCGACCGGCTGACGCTGCTGGCCACGGAAGCACGGCCCGGCGTCACCGTCGAGCAGCTCATCGACGAGGCGAGCGCGAGCCTGAAGGAGAAGCTCGAGCTCGGCCGGTTCGCCCGACTCGAAGGTGGCTACGTAAAGTCCTACCTGCACCGCAGCGACGCGGCGCTGCCGCCTACCCTCGGCGTGCTCGTCCAGCTGGACAAGGAGAACGCAGAGGTCGGCACGGACCTGGCCCAGCAGATCGCGGCCATGCGGCCGCTCTACACCACCCGCGAGGACGTCCCCGCCGACATCGTCGAGAAGGAGCGCCGGATCGCGGAGCAGATCACGCGCGATGAGGGCAAGCCGGAGCAGGCCATCCCGAAGATCGTGGACGGCCGGCTGAACGCCTACTTCAAGGATGTCGTGCTCACCGAGCAGGCGTTCGTGAAGGACCAGAAGACCACCATCAAGCAGGTCCTGGCCCAGGACGGCGTCACCGTCACCGGTTTCGCCAGGTTCCAGGTCGGCCAGGCCTGAGGCCGGTGAAGCGGGCAGAGCGGGTAGAAGAGCGGGTAGAGCAGGCAGAGGCAGGAGACCAGGCCTGATGCCGGAGTCCAGACCTTCGGGGGTGCTTCATCCGAGCTGGCGCCGGGTGGTCCTGAAGTTGTCCGGCGGGCTGTTCGCCGGCGCCGAGCCCCTGGGCATCTCGCCGGACGTGGTGGCCCACCTGGCGGCGGAGATCCTCGCCGCGGTGAAGGACGGAGTGCAGGTCGCCGCCGTGGTCGGCGGCGGCAACATGTTCCGCGGCGCGGCCCTGGCCGAGCGGGGGATCGACCGGGCCCGCGCCGACTACATGGGCATGCTCAGCACGGTCATCAACTGCCTGGCCCTGCAGGACGTGCTGGAGAAGCTCGGCGTGGAAACCCGGGTGCAGACCGCCATCACGATGGGCCAGGTGGCCGAGCCCTACATCCCGCGCCGGGCGGTCAGGCACCTGGAGAAGGGCCGGGTCGTGATATTCGGGGCCGGCCTGGGCGCGCCGTTCTTCTCGACGGACACCGCCGCCGCGCAGCGGGCGCTCGAGATCGGCGCCGACGCGGTGCTCAAGGGCACCAAGGTCGACGGGGTCTACGACTCGGACCCGCACAAGAACCCCGACGCGGTGCGCTTCAACCGGCTCGACTACGGCCAGTATCTCAGCCGTGAGCTGAAGGTGATGGACACCACGGCGGTCAGCCTGTGCATGGACAACGGGCTGCCGATCGTGGTGTTCGCCCTGATGGGCGAGGGGAACGTGGTCCGGGCCATCCGCGGCGAGGAGGTCGGCACGCTGATCTGCCGCCTCGACGACGAGGGCGGGGCCCAGTACGAGGACGACGAGGAACTGGAACGCGAATACCGCGAGGATTATGCGGACTAAGGCCGGCGGACAGCTAAGCTCACTAAGGCATGGTGAGCACAACGGAGCCGAACAATGATCGATGACACCCTCCTCGAAGCCGAGGAGAAGATGGACAAGGCGGTCTCGGTCGCCAAGGAAGAGTTCAGCATCATCCGCACCGGCCGGGCGCACCCGGGCATGTTCAGCAAGATCACGGTCGATTACTACGGCACGCAGACCCCGGTGAACCAGCTGGCCTCGTTCCACGTGCCCGAGCCGAGGATGGTGATCATCCAGCCGTTCGACAAGAACTCGCTGAACGCCATCGAGCGGGCCATCAGGAACAGCGACCTGAGCGTGAACCCGGCCAACGACGGCGTCATCATCAGGATCGTCCTGCCCGAGCTGACCGAGGAACGCAGGCGCGAGTACATCAAGACCGCGCGGAACAAGGCCGAGGACGGCCGCGTCGCGATCAGGAACATCAGGCGTCACGCCAAGGACGCCCTGGGCAAGATGTCCAAGAGCGGCGAGGCCCCCGAGGACGACGTGCGCCGGGCCGAGCGCGAGCTCGACGACCTCACCCACACCTATGAGGCCCAGGTCGACGAGCTGCTCAAGCACAAGGAAGCCGAACTCCTCGAGGTCTAGTTGGGCATCGATCCAGCCGGACCGCCCGACGGCGCCGCCCCGCCCGCCGAGACAGCACCCGGCGAGACAGCACCCGCCGAGACAGCATCGCCGGAAGGCGCCGCGGCATCCGAGGGGACAGCAGCACCCGAGGCTCCCGAACGGACGTCGCGGACCGGGCGCAACCTGCCCGTGGCCGTCGGCGTGGGGGCGGGCCTCGGCGGCCTGGTCCTGCTCACCTTGCTCACCGTCAAGGCCACCTTCCTGCTGTACGTCGCGGCCGCCCTGTTCGTCGCCCTGAGGGAGCTGGCCGCCGCCGCCGCCAGGCACAGCATCAAGATCCCGGTGATACCGGTCGCAGTCGGCGGCGCCGCGATGCTGACCTGCATGTACTGGCTCGGGGCGCAGGCCGCGCTGGCCGCGGTGGCGCTGACCGTGGTGGCCATCCTCGCCTGGCGGCTGCCCGGCGGGCCCGACGGCTACCTCAGGGACGTGACGGGCGGCGTGTTCGCCACGGCCTACCTGCCGTTCATGGGCATCTTCGTGGCCGCCATGCTCGTTCCCGCCGACGGCCCGCGGCGCGTGCTGACCTTCATCATCCTGACCATCAGCAGCGACATCGGCGGCTACTTCGCCGGGATCACCCTGGGCCGGGGCGGCCGCCACAAGATGGCCCCGGTCATCAGCCCGAAGAAGACCTGGGAAGGCTTCGCGGGCTCGGCCGCCGCCTGCCTGGTCGCGGGGTGGCTCTGCGTCACGCTGCTGCTGCACGGCCACGCCTGGCAGGGGCTGCTCACCGGGGCGGCCGCGGTGCTCGCGGCCACCCTGGGCGACCTGGCCGAATCCATGATCAAGCGCGACCTCAAGATCAAGGACATGGGCACGCTGCTGCCCGGCCACGGCGGAATCCTGGACCGGCTCGACTCGCTGCTGGTCGTGGTCCCCGTCGTATGGCTTCTCCTTTACGTGTTCGTTCCCGTTCGCTAAGTTTTATCCGCCTCTTCTAGGGGAGTTGCACGGCCGGGGTCGTGGATCGGTTTGGAGAGGAGCCGGGAAGGACATGACGGTCCGATTCAGAAGCCTCGCTGTCCTTGTTTACGTCGTCATCGGCATCGTGGTCGCGTGGAACAGCGGCTATATCTTCTTCGCCTGGCTGAAGACGACGGCGAGCATTCTGCTCGCCATTTTCCTGTGGTGGCTGGTCCTGCTCGGCGTCAACGTCCACGTGCACTGAGCTGACCCCGGGCTGCCCGCCGCTAGCCGACGATCCAGCTCCGCTGCTGCTCGGCGAGCCGGCTGATCAGGGCGGCGGAACCGTGTTCCTTGGCCAGCTGACGGTCCGGTTCGGAGATCGGGACGATCCACAGCCACCGCACCGGGTCCCCGCCGAAGGTGAAGCCGGACAGGTCCGGCGGCTCGGGTCCGGACAGCGAGCCGGGTGAGTCGAGCAGCAGGACCGATCCGTAGCCCTCGTCCGCGCCCAGCGGGAACGTCGCGGGCTCGCGGTACCAGCGGACGCTGTGGCCGGGCCCGAACCAGGTCACCGCGCGCCAGGGGTAGGTCGCGAGCCAGAGGAACACCCGGGCCGCCTGCGCGCCCGGCAGCGTGGTGGCGATGGCCAGCTCGATCCTGGCGTATCCGCTCGGGTCGTCGAGCACCTGCTCGACCACGGGCATCCGCTGGCAGCTCATGCCCACGGTGGACAGGATCGTGTACGGGCGATGCGGACCCGGCGGCCGTTCGGTGACACCGGTGAGCGGCTGCTGACCCGCCGACGCGTCCCAGTAGTGCCCGCCCGGTCCGAGGAGCGGCTGCAGGTGACCGAGCAGCGCCTGCTGGAACTGCCCCCACCCGTCGGCCGACTGCCGCCAGCGCCAGTAGGCCCGGGACCGCTCCAGCCGGGGGGCGAGCCCTTCCATGGCGTCGTCGAGCGACCAGCCGAACGGTGTCTGGCCGATCACGTCACTGCTGTATCCGGGCATCCCGCGGTTGGCGTCGGACCAGCCCGCGATGACCGCGAGGGGCCGCCCGTTCTCCAGGATCGCGACCCCGTCCCCCTCCTCGAACCACAGCGCTTCCAGCGTGCCGGCCTGCAGCGGCGGCCGCCCGCCGGGGTGCTTGGTCCGCGCGGCGGGCATCAGCGGCGCCCGCCCGGCGTCCAGCCGGGCCTGGTCGGTGGCCCGCGGCGCGGGGCCGTGGTTGGCGATCCAGGTGGCCGACAAGGGGCCGGTGGCGTCGTGCAGGTAGGCGGCCGTGGTGAGGCCGTCGTACTCGACGGTCACCCTGCGGCTCCCGTAGGGGCTGAAGCTCTCGAGCAATATGACCGGCGTGCCCATGTAACGAAATGTACTGACTCATTAACACCGACCGTGCCCCCTATCCTGGTGTGACAGCGGGAAAAGTCTTTTTATGCCGAACGGAGTGGCGTGTCAGCTCCCCCTTCCCCTTCATCGCTTACCTTGGCCGGCGATTCCCGGGCGGCCAGGCGGCCGCCGCGTCACCTGGCTGACCTGCCGCTGGCCGAGCGCCGCGCCGTGGTGGCCGAACTCGGTCAGCCGCCGTTCCGGGCCAGCCAGCTGTCCAGGCACTTCTTCGGCCGGTACACCGACGACCCGGAGGAGATGAGCGACCTGCCGCTGGCGTCCCGCGAGCCGCTGGCGCAGGCCCTGCTGCCCCGGCTGCTGACCGCCGAGCGCGAGCTGTCCTGTGACGGCGGGACCACCCGCAAGACGCTGTGGCGCACGTTCGACGGGGCGCTGGTTGAGTCGGTGCTGATGCGCTACCCGGACCGGGTCACGATGTGCGTGTCGTCGCAGGCGGGCTGCGGGATGGCCTGCCCGTTCTGCGCGACCGGGCAGGGCGGCCTGACCCGCAACCTGTCCACCGCCGAGATCGTCGCCCAGGTGGTGGCGGGCGCACGGCTGCTCGCCGGCGGCGAGGTTCCCGGGGGACCTGGGCGGGTCTCCAACGTGGTGTTCATGGGCATGGGGGAGCCGCTGGCCAACTACTCCAGCGTCGTGGCGGCGGTCCGCCGCCTGGTAGAGCCGGTGCCGGAGGGGATGGGCATCTCCCAGCGCTCGGTCACGGTCTCCACGGTGGGCCTGGTGCCGGCCATCGCCCGCCTGGCCGCCGAACGTCTCTCGGTCACCCTGGCCGTGTCCCTGCACGCCCCGGACGACGAGCTGCGCGACACCCTGGTGCCGGTCAACCGGCGGTGGAAGGTGGCCGAGGTGCTGGATGCCGCCTGGGACTACGCCGCGGCCACCGGCCGCCGGGTCTCCATCGAGTACGCCCTGATCCGGGACATCAACGACCAGGCCTGGCGGGCGGACGCGCTGGGCTCGCTGCTGGCCGGCCGGCTCGCGCACGTCAACCTGATCCCGCTCAACCCGACACCCGGGTCGAAGTGGACCGCGTCGCGGCCCGCCGCGCAGCGCGAGTTCGTCCGCCGCCTGGAGGCGCACGGCGTCCCGGTCACGGTGCGGGACACCCGGGGCCGCGAGATCGACGGCGCCTGCGGCCAGCTGGCCGCCTCGTCCCGCATCCCCGTCCCCACCCCTTCCTCGGCTGGCAGATGAGCCGCGGGTCCTGGCTCCGCGGGCTGCGCTGGCGGGCGGTGCACTGGGGCTTGGAGGCGGCGCAGCGCGCCGGGGCGGTGACCGCCGGGACCCCGGCCGGGCGGCGGTTCGCCGCGTTCGGCCGCGGCTCGATCGCGACCTTCCCGCCCGGGTCGGTCTTCGGGGAACGCTGGATCACGGTCGGCGAGGACACCCTGATCGGCGCCTTCGTGAGCCTGTCCGCCGGGATGGTGCCGGGTCAGGATCTCGGTCCGGTGCCGGTGCTGCGGATCGGGGACCGCTGCGTGATCGGCCGGGGCAGTCACATCGTGGCGCACCACTCGCTGGTGATCGGGGACGACGTGTTCACCGGCCCGTACGTCTACATCACCGACCAGAACCACAGCTACGCCGACCCGGACGTCCCCATCGGCAGGCAGATGCCGCTGAACGCCGCCGTCCGGATCGGCTCCGGCAGCTGGCTCGGGGCCGGCGCGGTCGTGCTGCCCGGCGCGTGCGTCGGCCGCAACGTCGTGATCGCGGCCGGCTCGGTGGTGCGCGGCACGGTGCCGGACCACTGCGTCGTGGCGGGCGTCCCGGCCAAGGTAATCAGGACCTACGTGCCGGGCGACGGCTGGTCGTCCGGACCCTGGCCGCCCCCCTCCTCTGCCGCTCCCTCCTCTATCGCCTCAGCGGCGGCCGCCGCTGAGCGCGTCGAGGGCGTCGCGCAGCCAGCCGACCCGCCCGGCTAGCCGGGCGGCCACCTTCGCCGCCTCGGCGTCCTGGCTCACCGCGGGCAGCCGGCGCAGCGCCGTCACCGTCTCCTCGACGGCCTCGAGCCGCCCGGACAGCTGGTCGGCCAGCGGCCGCCCGCCCAGCAGCTCGGCCAGGTCGCGGAGCTGGCTGGCCTTCAGGTACAGGTCGACGAAGACCGAGACCTTCGCCCGGAGCACCCCCGGGTCGAACGGCTTGGCCAGGTAGTCGACCGCGCCGACGGCGTAGCCGCGGAAGGCCTGCTCCGGCTGCGCGGCCGCGGCGGTCAGGAAGATGATGGGCACGTCGCGGGTCTTGGCGTCGCGCTTGATCCGGGTGGCGGTCTCGAAGCCGTCCATTCCCGGCATCACGATGTCCAGCAGGACGACGGCGAACTCGTCCGCGAGCAGCGCCTGCAGCGCCTGCTCGCCAGACCGCACGGGCACCAGGATCTGGTTCAGCGAGGACAGGATGGCGTCCAGCGCGACCAGGTTCTCGGCCCGATCGTCAACCAGGAGGATCCGGGCCTGCCGTGACACTGGCTCACCATCCTCTTGCTGCCCGCGGATCTAGCAGCCCACCCCCGGCTGGCTTGGTGTCATCGTCTCATGTCCTGGCCGTCTCGGTCGCCTTCGGTTCCCTCGCTTTAGGTTCCCTTGCCCTGGGTTGCCTTGCCTTCGGCTTCGCCGCCTGCGGTTCCGCGGCCAGCGGCTCCGCCGCCTGCGGATGGCCCGCCTGCGGTTGGCCTGCCTGCGGATGAGCTGCCTGCGGCCCCGCTTCCTGCGGATCGGCCATCGTCGCGGGGCTCATCTTCGGCGTGAAGACCTCGCCGCGCAGCGCGCGCTCGACTAGGCCGACCGCGCGGGCGGTGGCGGCGAGCCGGGCGCCCTCCTTACGGTAGGCGGCCAGCACGGTGTCGACGGCGTGCGGCGGCAGCACGCCCGCGAGCTCGGTCCTGGCCGTGCGGTACCCCTGGCGCGCGCCCTCCACGCACGCCTTCGAGTGGTGCCTGGCCATGGTGGCCAGCGCGATCGGATAGCGGCGCAGGACCCCGTGCAGCCGGTAGTCCGGCGGTACCACGTCGAGCAGCCAGCCGACGGCGGTGGACTCGAAGTCGTCGCTGCCAGGCGGGTGCACCCCGGCTGGCCACCCCGGCGGTATGTATGTGCTCATCCCGATAGCATATCAATTATCGAATGTATATTCTACATCTCGAGGAGGCGCAGGGTGTGCGCCTTGGCCGCCGCCTCGCCCCGGCTGGCGACGTCCAGCTTGCCCAGGATGTTGGACACGTGGACGCTGGCCGTCTTGGGCGAGATGAACAGCTCGGCGGCGATCTCCCGGTTGCTGCGCCCGGCGGCGACGAGCCGGAGCACCTCGAGTTCGCGCTCGGTGAGGCCGTGGTCGCCGGGGCCCGGGTCACCGAGCCCCTGTCCGGCCGTCGTGTCGTCGGCGGCCAGCCGGATCCGGGCGCGCCGCGCCAGGATCGCGATCTGCTCGCTGAGCGGGCGCGCGCCCAGCCCGGCCGCCAGCGGGGCCGCGCGCTGCAGTCGGCCCGCCGCGCCGTCGCGGTCACCGCAGGCCAGCGCGGCCTCCGCCGCCTGCAGCAGCGCCTCGCCGAGCGGATAGGGCTCGCTGAGGCCGGCCCACGCGGCGGCGGCGTCGTCCCAGGCGGCGACCAGCTCGGCGGCCTCGCCGCCGCCCTCGTCCAGCAGCCGGGTGGCGTCCGCGTCGGCCGCGGTGAAGGTCAGCTGGAAAGCCTGCTGTTCCGGGCCGAACGTCCCCAGCTTCTCCGCCACCGTACGCAACCGGTCCAGCATGGCGGCGGCCTCGTCGCGGAGCCGCTCATCGTGAACACCCGCGGCCCGCCGGGCGGCGGCCAGCACCGCGCCCGCCCCGGCCGCGACCACGGGCCAGGTGTACCTCGGGCTGCTGCCGGACAGCTCGAAGCGGTCCACGGCCTGCGCCGCGGCCGCCAGCGCGGCGGCCGGGCCGTCCTGGCCGAGCGCGAACAGGATCTCCAGCCGGGCCAGCGGAAGCTGGTGCTGGTCCTGGTAGCGAGCCGAGCGCATCGCGTCGCGGGCCGCCGGCACGTTCTGGGCCGCCGCGGCCAGGTCGCCCCGGGCCAGGGCGATCGAGCCGATGATGACCTGGAGCATGGCCCGGTGCATCGGGCCGGGCGCGAGGTACATGTCCATGGCCCCGCCGGCTACCTTCAGCGCCTCGTCCCAGCGGCCGAGCGCGGACAGCGATTCGGCCTGGTTGATCGCGAGCAGGCTACCCGAGGTGCGGGACAGCACCTGAGGATCCACGTCCACGGTGGCGCGGCGCGCCGACTCGGCGGCGAGTTCATGCTCGCCCGCGCCCTCGAGCAGATGAGACTCGTTGACCGCCGCCTGCAGCAGCACCTCGCCGGCGCCCCGGTGCTCGGCCATGGCGCGGGCCTGCGCGATCAGCTCGAGGGGACCGCTGCCCGAGGGCGCCTGCTGGCCGTCGCCGGTGTTGTACATGGCCAGCGTCAGCAGCGCGTTGGCCTCGGCCGCCTCATCGCCGGTCTGGCGGGCGATGGCCAGCGCCTCCTCGGCGTAGGCCCGCTCGTTGGTCACCTTGGGCGGGCAGTGGGCGAGCGCGATCAGGATCTCCACCCGGGTGGACGGCGACACGTCGACGGGCACGCGCTCCAGGGCGTCTTCCAGATCCCGGGTGAATTCCTTGCGGCCCAGCTTCATCCGGAAGTCGCCGCGGCTGCTGAGCAGCTTGGCGACCCGGACCGGTTCGGCGGCCGGGGTTAGCTCCTTGAGCGCCGAGGTGGCCAGCGCGATCCCGCGCTCGAACTCCCCGGCGTCGCGGGCGGCCGAGATGGCCTCTTCCAGGACCTCGGTATGCCCCGCGCCGATCCGCTCGGCGGCGTCCGGCACCTGATCCCACAGCTCGAGCACGCGGGCCAGCAGCGAGAGCCGCTCGGCGGCCGCGACCGCCCGGCCCGCCTGCGCCGCCGCCCGCCAGGCGCCGATCAGCGCCCAGGCGGCGTCGTGCGCCGCGTGCCAGTGGTGTGCCATCTCGATGGCGGCCCGGCCCGGCGGAACCAGCGCGGGGTCGGCGTCGATGGCCTCGGCGAACCGGCTGTGCAGCCGGCCGTGCTCGCCGGGCAGCAGGTCCTCGTGCACCGCCTCGCGGATCAGCTCGTGCCGGAACGCGTAGCCGTCGCCCCGGGGCTGCAGCACGTTGGCGACCACCGCGGGCCGCAGCGCGCGGGTCAGCGCCGCGTCGTCCAGGCCGCTCACCGTCCCGAGCAGCGCGTGCCCGGTCCTGTCGCCGCCGGCGCTGGCGACCCGCAGCACCTCCTGGGTGTCTTCGGGCAGCTTGCGCACGCTGTCCAGCAGCAGGTCGCGGAGGGATTCCGGCAGCTCCTGGCTCAGCTCGCCGTCGCAGCAGAGCAGGGCCTCGACGAAGAGCGGGTTGCCCTCGGAACGGTGGTACAGCGCGTCAGCCAGGTCGCTGGCCGGCTGGCGGCCGAGGATGCGGAGCACCAGCTCGTCGGCATCGAGCCTGGTCAGCCGGGGAAGCTCGATCCGCTCCACCCAGCCGATCCGGTCCAGTGCGGCCAGCAGCGGGCGCAGCGGATGAGTGCGGTGCAGCTCGTCGGAGCGGAACGTGACCACGATGAGCAGCCCGCTGAGCGCCCGCTGGTTGCCGACCAGGAACATGAGCAGATCCCGGCTCGACCGGTCGGCCCAGTGCGCGTCCTCGATGACCAGCACCACGGGCGAGTGCCTGGTCAGGTGGTCGAGCGCGCTGAGCACCTCCTCGAACAGCCGCGCCCGGGCCTCGGCCGGGTCGCCGCTGGTGTCCGGTTCGCCGAGCTCGGGCAGCAGCCGGGCCAGCCCCCGCGTGGTCCGGCCGGGCAGCATCGCGGCCACCGCGTCCGCGCCCATCTCGTGTACCAGCTCGCGCAGCACGGCGGTGAACGGGGCAAAGGGCAGCCCGTCAGTGCCGAGCTCCAGGCAGCCGCCGGTCAGCACCCGGGCGCCCGCCGACGCCGCGGTCCGGCTGAACTCGCTGACCAGCCTGGACTTGCCTACGCCCGCCTCCCCGCCGAGCAGCACAGCAGACGGGCCGCCCTGGCGCACGCTGGCGAAGGCGGCTTCCAGGGCGGCCATCTGCTCGTCCCGGCCGACGAGGACGGGACAGGATGCTCGCTCGCTCATCTCTGGAGTCAGCGTCCCACATGGGTCTGACATTCCGGAAAGCTCGCTGGCGATGGACTCGGCGGTCATGGCCGCCTCAGGCGGCGCGATGGGCGGCAGGTGCCTCGCTAACCGTCTGCTCGACGGCCGGCCCGGTGCTGGCTGACTCGGTGCGGAACGACCCGTCGACGTAGTCGGGGATGGCCGGGATGACCAACCCGACGGTCTCGTCCGGCAGGTTGCGCCCCCGTCGGGCGACCCGCTTCGCCAGCCGGGCGAGCCTGGCGTGGTGCGCCTGCGTCCGCATCTCGCGCCCTCGCTGCGCGGTCATCTCGCGTAGAAACTCGGGATGCATGGTTCCTCCTCGGACCGGGGAACCTCTCGTCTGGTTCCCCACATCCTCAAGAGTCGCCGTAAGGCCCCAGCCCCGGCATCGGGCTAATGCCTTATCTTCCGCCCCCGCACAGGCTTAGGCCCGGCTAAGCCTGCCCGGCGCCGCCCTAAGCCGTCTTAGCCCAGGTCAGAGGCCCAGCATCATCGAGGTCCGCCCCGGGCCTGACGGCCGGCTATGGGTCGGCGGGCCGGTGGCGCCACCGGTCGCCAGCGGACGATTCCACGCCCATCTGACCTGACCGCCCACGCAATTGCGCCAGGGCGTCTCCGCGGAGACGCTCTCTCCCGATCGCATACCATCGCGGAAACGGGAGTGAGGAGTCCGGTGACCCCGTCGCAGTGGCGAGCAGGCAAGCGTTCCGCGCCGGTCCTGGGCCGTCAGATGGCTTATGTCGAGGCCGGGACCGGGCAGCCCATCGTGCTGCTGCACGGCAACCCCACGTCCTCCTACCTGTGGCGCTCGGTGCTGCCCGCCCTGGAGGGCCTGGGCCGGTGCATTGTCCCGGACCTGATCGGCATGGGTGACTCGGACAAGCTCGGCCCGGATGACCCGGACCGGTACACCTTCGCCCGGCACCGCGAGTTCCTCGACGCCTTGCTCGAGGTGCTCGGCGTCGGTGGTGATGTGGTCCTGGTCGTGCACGACTGGGGCAGTGCCCTGGGCTTTGACTGGGCCCGCCGTCACCCCGGTCAGGTCCGGGCCATCGCCTACATGGAAGCCCTGGTCCGTCCCCTGGCCGGGTGGGACGAATGGCCCCGGGACGCCCGGTCGATCTTCCAGCGGCTGCGCTCTGACGCCGGCGAAGAGCTGATCCTGGACCGCAACGTGTTCGTCGAGCGGATCCTGCCTGCCTCGGTGCTGCGTTCGCTGACGGGGGAGGAGATGGGCGAGTACCGCCGCCCGTTCGCCGCTCCCGGCGAGGGGCGGCTGCCCACCTTGGCATGGCCCCGCCAGATTCCGATCGCCGGGCAGCCAGCCGATGTGGACCAGGTCTGCACCACTTATGCTGCCTGGCTGGCGTCGGCCCCAGGGTTGCCCAAGCTGTTCGTCAACGCCGAGCCGGGCAGCATCTTGACCGGGGCCGTCCGGGACTTCTGCCGCGGCTGGCCCGATCAGGCCGAGGTGACCGTGCCCGGCATCCACTTCATCCAGGAAGACTCCGGTGCCCAGATCGGCCAGGTCATCGCCGCCTGGCTGCAGCGTCTCCCCGCCGGACCGGCACACCTGTAACACGCCAGGACCGCGGCGTACCGGAGACGCCCGGCGCCCGCGGTCACGCCGGGACCCGCCCGCCGGCCCGGGCTTACCAGGCGGTCAGGGTGAGGTCGAAACTGTACCGCGACGCCCGGTACAGGTGTTGCCCGTGTTCCACCGCGCGTCCCTGGTCGTCGTAGGCCGAACGTTCCATGGTCAGCAGCGGCGCTCCCTTGCTCTCGCCGAGCGCGCGGGCCTCCGCGGCGGTGGCGGCCCGCGCCCCGATCGCCTGCTTCGCGATCCGCAGGGTGATGCCGCATCCCCGGAGCACGTTGTAAAGACCCTGCGTCTCCAGATCCTCCGGGGTGAGGCGCACCAGGTGCACCGGGACGTGGTTGCGCATCAGCGCCAGCGGCTCGGCGTCGGCGTACCGCAGCCGTTCGAAGACGTACACCGGCGTCCCCGCCGCGATGCCCAGCTGGACCGCGAGGGCGTCGGGCGCCGCTTCGGTCCGGAAGCTGACCACCTTGGTGGACGGGTCCCGGCCGGTCTTGGCCAGGTCGTCGTACAGGCTGGTCAGCCCGACCTCGCGGGTGACCATGGCGTGCACGACCTGCGTCCCGATCCC
>Ga0335069_10009805_pt1 | contig 13613 bp, 10 predicted proteins | sample Lox_Sample_11_FD_206714 | JGI IMG/M metagenome (GOLD analysis project Ga0335069, IMG submission 206714) | Soil microbial communities from Loxahatchee National Wildlife Refuge, Florida, United States - Lox_Sample_1.1 | ecosystem: Environmental > Terrestrial > Soil > Wetlands | place: USA... | reverse complement strand
GAACTGCAGCTCATGTCCCATATGGGTTATGACGCCACTACGTTTGGCAACCATGAGTTTGATCTCGGGCCAGATGGTTTAGGAGCAGAAATCAGGGTGGCCGTCACCGCAGGCCGGATTCCGGCAATTGTTCCATCGAACACCAGTTTTGCAGCGAGCGACCCATCCCTGGCCGAACTTCAACGCCTCGCAAAAGAAAATGTAATTCGTCGTTATCACGTGATCGAGCGCGGCGGAACTCGCTTTGGCATCTTTGGTCTGATCGGGAAAGAAGCAACGATCTATACATCTGGTGCGGGCGCTGTCAAATTTGCCGATGCCATCGAGACCGGCAAGGAAATGGTGAAGATCCTTCGCGAAACCGAAAAGGTGGATGTCGTGATCTGCCTCAGCCATGGAGGTGTTGTAAAGGGAAAGGATGGGACCTACACGGAAGGGGATGATATCCGCGTGGCCAGGGAGGTTCCCGGAATAGACATCCTTGTGGGCGGCCACAGCCACACTGAACTGCCGGACCCCATCATCATCAACGGACGGGTGCCGGTGGTTCAGACCGGCAAAGAAGGCAGCAATGTCGGCGAAATGGTCATCACCATGGACGGCGACCAGGTGCACGTGGACTCCTATAAGCTCCACCCCATCAACGACACGATTGCCGGCGATCCCGCGATTGATAGCGAGATCAACAATCTTAAGAAATCAGTGACAGCAGCCGTGTTTGCATCACGCGGTTTCAGCGTCGATCAGAAGTTGGCCGTAGTTCCACGGGATATCCCCAACACGTTCAGCGACATCTCTGCAAGCACCATACTCGCAAACCTCGTTACCGATGCGTTCCGAGAAGCGACCAAGGCGGACATCGGACTCACGGCAAACGGAATGATGCGCGCGAGTCTCAAGCGAGGGAAAACCGGCGTACAGACAGTCTATGACGTATTCGCCGTAGCACCTCTTGGTGGCGGTATTGTGGATAAAACCGCAGGCAGCGCGTTAGTAACGGCTTACTTTACCGGCAAAGAGATTAAGAACATCCTCGAAGTCTTCCTCGTTGATAACCCGGCCCATCCAGGAGAGATGTTTCCTCGAGCCTCCGGTATGCGGTTCCGTTATGACACATCGCGTCCAAAGTTCGACGTTGTGACGGCCATCGAAGTCGGGGACCTTGACCGCGGTTACAAAGAGATCGATATCACCGGAAAAGACGAGCGCCTGTACAGCATCACCGGCCCACTCATGTTCGGTTCGCTGGTGATGGGTATTCCCAAAATGACCAAGGGTGCACTCGCACTTGTTCCTAAGAACAAAGATGGGCAACCTCACGCATCCCGGGTAGAGGCACTGGAACTTCCTCGTGACAGCACTCCCTACTTGCTAGCGCCGACTGGCACGCAAGATCCGAACAGTATTGCGGTTGGAAAAGACCCGCACCAGGAGATCAAGGAATGGCAGGCGATCATGGAACATCTGCGGAATCTTCCAGCAAAACAGGCTGGTGAATTGCCGATCGTCCCGGTTGATGAGCGCGCAGCCGAAGTTCGATTCTTCAAAGTGGGGTAATTGTAAGAACCTGAGAGGCTGGCGTCGGGCGCATGAACCTGACGCCATGCACTCACTCAATGGCACACTGATAGAACTGACAGTTCTCATCCTGCTCCAACCCCTACATGCTATAGCTCAGCCTGACGACAACTGCGGAGATCGTAGTGGATCGTGGAACATCCCCGATCGCGGGGGAAGTTGGACGACCGACGGAAATTCTGATGAGCTTAGAACAGAAGACGTACAGTAGTCCTACCCTGGATCGACAGACCTTATCGTCGATTTGCTTGGGGGTAATGTGGGTGGTGGGGACCGTCACTGTGCGGATTGTTCTTGCACTCCTCACTCTGTGGGCGATCGCAGCCCTCTACATCGATTGTCGGACTCCCACCCTCCGCACGCCGATCACTCTAATCTACGTTCTTGGCGTCATCACGGTGTTCGTCACACTCAGACGAACTTATTGGGCTGCAATCGCGTACGTTCTCACCTTTTGCGTCGTGCTCGCATGGTGGTTGAGTCTGAAGCCGTCGAACGATGGCAATTGGCAACCCAACGTTGAGCGGACTGCGTGGGCTGAAATTTCCGGAGACCGGGTCACCATTCACAATTTTCGCAACTGCAACTATCGCAGCGAAACCGAGTATTCCGATTGCTGGGCGGAACGGACATTTTACCTTTCACAGATCCGGGCCGCCGACCTGTTTCTGACGAACTGGGGAATTCGCTTCGTGAGCCACCCGATCATCAGTTTTCAATTCGGGCCTAACGAGCATGTCGCATTCTCGATCGAGGCACGTTACAAAGTCGGCCAGGATTACTCGACGGTTCTCGGATGTTTTCGTCAATACGCGCTGATTGTTGTCGCGGCTGACGAGCGCGACTTGATTCGATTACGCACCAACTTCCGTAAAGGCGAAGAAGTGTTCATGTACCGATTTCAGGCGACGCCAGAAGTCGCACGAGCTATGTTCCTAAGCTATGTGACATATCTGAATACATTGAAAGATCACCCCGATTGGTACAACGAAGTGACAAGGAACTGTACAACCGCAATCGATAGCCAGCTTGGTGCTGACTTTCAGAATCAGCAGCCATGGAACTACCAGATCTTGCTGAACGGGACGTTGGATAAATTGCTATACGACCGGGGAAGATTGGTCACGGGCGGTCTTCCATTTTCAGAATTAAAGCAACACGAGCACATTAACGCTGCGGCTCAAGCGGCGAATCAGTCTCCTGATTTCTCCGCATTGATTCGAGCGGGGCGGGTCGGATACTGAGCTGTACTACCGAATGAAAAAGAATGAGGTCGCCATGAATCGCATTTGGGCATCTGAAGGCAGTCGCAGCTTCTCATATCTCCGGTCTTTGACGATCGGTCTTGCAATGCTTGCCATAATTGCATTTCCGTTTATCGCCGTAGCCCAGCAGGGAACACAAGCGCCCAAGCGGCCGAGCGTCGGAGTCGCACTCGAGGGTGGTGGCGCACTCGGGCTCGCCCATATCGGAGTGCTGAGGTGGTTTGAGCAGCACCACATTCCTATCGATTATCTATCCGGAAACAGCATGGGCGCTCTTGTGGGGGGCATGTACGCGACCGGCAGGAGCCCGGATGACATCGAACGGCTTGTCAAACAAATGGACTGGCCGCTTGTACTGGGAGACAAAGTCTCCTATGAGGATCTTCCATACCGGCGCAAAGAAGATGCTCTCGCAGCTCAAAACGAACTGGCCATTGGTTTTAAGCACGGCGCGATGCTTGGCTCGGGCTTGAGTGCAGGACACCAAATCAACATGCTTATTGATAGGGAGACGCTGGCTTACTCGTCGGTGAAGTCGTTCGACGACCTGCCGATCCCGTTCCGGTGCGTTGCCACTGACCTGATCTCTGGAAAGGCGCACGTGTTCTCCAGTGGGCCGGTCGGTCTTGCAATGCGATCCTCCATGTCTCTGCCGGCAATCTTCGCCCCCATCTACGATGGAGACAAAGTGTACGTCGATGGCGGTCTAGTCGATAACCTGCCTACTGACCTCGCGCGGGAGATGGGGCCGGATGTAGTGATCGCGATTCATCTCCAGCTTGCTCCTGCCACTGCGAAGGAAATCCAATCTCTTTTTGGTGTGCTTGGCAGCTCAGTGAGCGCCGTCACCGGCGCTACTGAACTTCGTGGGATGGAAGGGGCAGACATCGTTGTCAAAGTGGACGTCCAGAAATACACCACCATGGACTTCGACCAAGCGGACGGACTGATTCAGCAGGGCATGAAGGCAGCAGAGGAAAAGGCCAAAATCCTGCTGCCTTACGCTCTGGACCAGGCTGCGTGGGACGAATACCTGGCACGGCGTAATGCGCGCAAGCAACCGGGTGTCGGCGCTCCTGAATTTATCAAAGTCGTGGGGACGAGCGACGATGCGGACCGAAAGATCAGGAAGTATCTCGAGCCGCTCGTGGGCAAGCCCATGGACACGCGGAAACTGGAAGGTTATCTGGCGCGCCTGACCGCAACGGGAAGATTTGAAAGCGCTAGTTATTACATGACTGAAGCTGACGGGAAAGTCGGTCTTTTGGTTGGCGTCCGCGAAAAAACTAATGCGCCTCCTGTCCTGCAGCTGGCGTTCGACGTCAATGGTACGCAGCCCGACAACGTGACCTTTGCGATGGGAGGGCGATTAACGTTCCTCGACGTCGGAGGCTTTGGCTCCGAGCTGCGGATGGAAATGACGTTTGGAAACGTCTACGGGATTGGCGCCGAGTTTTATAAGAAAATCAGCCCCACCTCGCGGTGGTTCTTAGCCCCCCGCGCAGTTGCAAGCAGCAGGGCAGTGTGGTTCTTTAAGAACGCAGACCCGCAGGCCGACTACCGCATTGGGAGAGCGGGAGGCGGAATGGACCTTGGCTATGCAATCAGCCGGTTCAGTGAAATCCGTGCAGGCTACGAAGTCGGCTACCTGACCACTCATCTAAGGCTGGGCGCTCCAGATCTTCCATCCGTGAACGGGCGAGAGGGTGCTTCGCGATTTCGCTTCACCTCGGATCACCGGGACAATCCAGTCATTCCGCGTGAGGGTTATTCGGGCGAGTTGACCTTCCACTGGGTGGATACCAGCCCGGGGGCGACGGAGGCGTTTCCCAGGCTAGAACTCACGACCCAGTTATTCAAAGCCGTCTCGCGGCCGAGCTCGATCTTTCTTATCGCTCGGGCCGGATCGACCCTGGGCTACGAACATACTGGTATTCCGCAATACTTCCTCGGGAGTACGTCAGGGCTGCTCGCGTATGGCCAAAACGAGGTGCGCGGAAACCAGTACTTTCTAGGCCGAGCAGGATATCTGCACAGTTTGGCCACCCTTCCACCATTCCTCGGCGGAGGAGTCTACGCTGTCACCCTGTTTGAGGTAGGGAAGATGTACAACGCTCCGAGTGTGAGCAAGCTTCCCACGGACGGCGCGGCTGGAGTAATGGCTCAGACGATTCTTGGACCTGTGTTCGTGGGCGGCAGCGTCGGAGACACTGGACACGCGACATGGTTCTTCTCTCTGGGCCGCGTGTTCTAGATACGTAGTCACGGACGGTCTGTTCAGGGAGATCAGACAAGGCGAAGCCTGAAGAGTCTCATCCTCTATTGAGTCGGAGAGGCGTTAGCCTCGGTGCGCGGTTACAGGTCCGCTTCGGCTAGTTACAAAGAGAGATTAGAGGATCACTGTGTCCTAGTGGCTTCAGGTTGATGCTGCGTTCCCTAGCCCCACATCGTACAGCGTCCCACAACTGCAGGATGCAGCCGTGCTCACACGATCAGTTCCTTTCAAGACTGTCAACTCTGACAGTTCTCACTCTCCGCTATGTACATTACTGTCACTCGCACAGAACTACTATCGGCCCCAAGCCGAATCTCTATTTGATCGGAGTGACTTTAATGAAGGTCGACAGAGTAAAGAAAGTTGTTTCTATTGCGATCATTGGAATCTGGATCGCGTTCAGCGCTGCATCGAGTTCGGCGCAAGGTCCGGTAGACATGTCGGCAGCTACGCCGCCACCACCAACTGCTGAGACGCAGCCCCCCGCTGCTCACACATCCGAGGCAGAGCTGGAGAAGGCGCGAAAAGCCTCTCAGAACCCGATTGCCAGTATGATCAGCGTTCCCTTTCAGGAGAACTGGAATTTCGGCATCGGCGCGGCTGATCGTATCCAGAACGTATTCGTCATTCAGCCGGTTATTCCCATTGGCCTCGGCTCAAGCTGGAACGTGATCACGCGCTGGGTTACCCCCATCGTCTACCAGCCTTACGCCGTACCACAGGAATCTGGGCCCCCGATTCAGACGGGCGCATACGGCATAGGAGACATACAACCGCAGTTTTACTTCTCCCCCAAAAAGTCCGGCGCGATTACTTGGGGAGCTGGACCGATTTTTCAGGTCCCCACGGGTAGTCCCTACCGCTATTTGAGCCAGGGAAAATTCGCCATGGGCCCGACTTTCGTCGCTCTGGCACAGCCGCATTTTGGGACGATCGGCGTGCTCGTCAATAATATCTGGTCTGTAGGCGGTCATAAGGACAGACCCGACGTAAACCAGTTCTACCTTCAACCATTCTTTAACTACAACTTGAAGAAGGCCTGGTATCTCTCCCTTCAATCTACCGGCATCACCGCCAACTGGGAAAAGGACACAAACAGATGGGTCGTGCCTATCGGTGGCGGTCCCGGGCGCGTCTGGAGAGTCGGACACCAGGCGGTGAACGTCCAGACTTTCTTCTTCGGCAACGTCGTCCATCCGAAGGGTGCATCGCCGTGGACGTTCAGAATGCAATTCACACTTTTGTTCCCGAAGCCCCGCTAACGAGAGAAAGCCCGTAGGGTGATATCAGGCGGGCTGAGAAGTGAATGAGTTAAGGGTGACCCAAGCGGCTCATCACGTGATGAGCCGCTCGGTCATGCTCGGGTTGGAGCCGTAGGAGCCGTAACGAAGCTGTTGACAGCATTGATCCCAAGGAATGAAAACCACCGCACAGGTCCAAAGCTGGCTTGGGCTTCCGAACTGGTACTTTTGCCAGTTCTCTGAGCGGTGCGTTAATCATAAATTCATCTCCTCGCATGACTTTGTCTGCCTGAAAACCGACTGTGTCCTGCGTCGCGTTGTAGAGACTGACGGAACGAGATGATGCTCACACTGTCTCTGAGGGGATACGAAGAATGCCAAAACCGAGAGCCCACTCTATCCTAATTGACGGGGCTGGTGTGGCCGGACGCCCAATGGTGATGTCGATGCGCTTCCTCCTTGGTGCCGCGTGCCTCGTAATCATATCGGCGGGAATCAAGGCTGCATCCGATGTCCTCACGCTCATTTTGCTGGGTTTCCTTCTCGCTTACAGCGCTCTTCCATTTGTGAAATGGATCATGCACAAATTCCGCCTGCGCAAGAGCCTTGCATTTGCGATTGCAGTCGGCCTGTTGGGCACGTTGGCAGTGGCCCTGTTGGTTGCGCTGTTTGAAAATGTCGCCAGCGTCAAGCAAAGAATACCGATCTATGAGGATCACGCGCGTGACCTATACCTGCAAATGGCGGCTTTCTTGAATGCTCATAACATAGAGATCACGAGCCTGTCGGCCACGAAGGAATCGACCACCAACCAGATTCTCAAGCTCGCGGACCTGGTTCTGCCAGAGCTAAGCAGCGTTCTCTCGAACGGTTTCGTGGTTGTCCTGCTGGGCGCATTTATTCTCCAGATAATAGCGGGAGAAACGGAGAGAACGAGCGTCCGGTCGATCTTGACCCAAGTCCAGATTGATGTTGCCCGTTATGTCGGTGCCTTGGCCACGACCGGAGTTGTAGCGGCACTGGCCAACTTCATTCTGTTGTTCGTCCTGGGCGTGGATTGCCCGCTGGTTTGGGCCGTTCTGTATTTCTTTTTGAACTTTATTCCCAGCCTCGGCTTCCTTCTCGCCATCGTGCCGCCGAGCTTTTTGGCGCTCCTCATGCTGGGATGGAAAAGGGCTTTACTGGTCGTGGCAGGATTGGTGCTTACCCAACTGGTCGCAAATTCCGCCATCAAGCCGATGTTAATCAGAAAGCAAGGGGTCGAGGTCTCAGACGTGGAGAAAATACTCTCCCTTCTGTGGTGGGGATTTTTGCTTGGCCCAGTTGGCGGCATTTTAGCGATTCCGTTGACTTTGGCACTGAAAAGGTTCATCCCCGATTTCTCGATTGAAGGCCGCTCTGCGGCGACGCCTTTAGCGTGATCCGGGAGACGGGAGAGCTTGTGAGCAAACTCAGAATTATTGTAGTCCTGATGATGGCCGTAGCTGTCGCGCCCGTTTGGGCGCAAGATGGTGGTCACCCACGTGACCAGACCGCGAGTGTCATGGGTACTGTTACGGATGCGAATGGGGGCGTTCTTCCTGGAGTCACGGTCGTTGTCGAAAGCACTAGTGTGAATGATCGTCGCGTTGTGGTCAGCAACAGCACTGGGTTCTTTGAAGTCCGCGGCCTTCAACCAGGCGTGCCTTACAAGGTAACGATCTCTGCCGCAGATTTCGCGGACTGGTCAACGCAGGTCACTCTCGAACCTGGCAGATTCATGATCCTGACTGGATGTCAGCTCCGGGTTGGAAAAGCGCTGACAACTGTCAATGTCTCGTATACGGCAGTCGAAATTGCGACGGAACAAGTCAAGCTTGAAGAACACCAGCGTGTCTTTGGTATCATTCCGAACTTCTACGTTGTCTATGATCAGGCTGCAGCAGTTCCACTCACGTCGAAGCTAAAGTTCAGGCTCGCGATGAAAGTGGCGACCGATCCTGTCACGGCTGTCGGAGTCGGTTTTCTCGCCGGCGTTTACCAAGCAGCGGATATCCCCGATTATCAACAGGGAGCCAAAGGATACGGTCAAAGATATGGCGCGATTGCCGCCGATGGGATAACCGACATAATGATCGGAGGAGCGATCCTCCCCTCCTTGTTGCATCAAGATCCGCGCTATTTCTACCAGGGCACCGGCACGACAAGATCTCGTCTGGTGCACGCGATGTCCAATCCGTTCTTGTGCAAGGGAGACAACGGACGTCTGCAGCCGAACTACTCAAGCCTCGGCGGCGATCTGATCTCCTCCGCTATCTCGAATGTCTACTATCCGTCATCGAATCGCAATGCGAGCACATACTTTGCAAACTTCGCGATCACAACCGGCCAGCGCATTGCCAGCAGCCTGATTCAAGAGTTCGTTCTCGGGAAGCTAACAAAAAGGGGGGAGACGCACTGAGGTGCGATTCCGTGAAGCAGTCCTAACGAGAGTTACTCATCATTCTCAGGCATTTACATCATTATCGATTCTCGATGGTCATTGCCCTTTGCTGTTGATATTGGGCAGGCGCTCATTAAAAGACGCTCGAGAAATACATTGAATGAATACTCTCAAAGACACATAACTTATCGGATTCGGTCCGTGCATATATAGTTGGGCCGAGGCCGCGATTATGCCGCTTGGCTCTCAGCTTTGGCCTTAGTTGTCTTGGCGTTCATGAGCTTCGGAGCCAGAGCCGTCACAACCCCACTGACAATCAAGTAAAGAAGAAGGAGTGGCCCGACCAGTTTCTCGTCTGGGAAATTGGCATGCGCAATCGCGAGCGCAAGACCGGGATGTCGAGAAGCAGTAGCCAGAGACAGCACAGAACGGTGCTCGGGGTCCGGTTGCCCAAGTAAGTAGCCGACCAAGTAACCAATCAATGCGAAAACAAGGAGACTAAGCAGCGTGCCATCGCCAAGGAAGGGCAGAACGGCCTTCATCGCAGCAAAAAGCACGGGTAATACGCCCAGGATGAGCAGGCCGGCGGAGAGCATGCCAAGCGGTTTCGATACACGGTCAGCAAACGACGATGAGATGTTGCGTACCACAATCCCGGCCAACAGCGGCGTTAACACGGTTTTGAAGACATTGTTGGCAACGGACAGAACCGACATGTACAGCGGGACTCCGGTGGCCCACTGGAAGATTTCCAGCGCGATCGGTATCGCAACAATTGCGAGCACTACCGTCGACACCAAGAGACCGATCGTATAGTTTTCTTTGCCGCCAGCTTTAAGAGCGTTCTTTGGGAAAATGGGTGGAACCGGGGACACCGAAAGTGCAACCAAAGCGATCTTCACGGCTGGGTGCAGGTGGAACGTCATGACCAGGATCAAGGCAACCAATGGCATGATCACGTTCATGGAGATGAACCCGCGAATAAGTAGCCGGGGGCGCCGGAACAGGAACGTTGCGTCGGCAAATGTCGCTTGCAATCCCAGCCCGAACACTGTGAGGAAGATACTTGCCTTCAAGACGATCAGAATAAGAGATTGTAGGTTCATGGCCAGACTCCTTGAGCTTTCCGCCGGGCGCGGTGTGCGCTTACACGCCGCTGTTTCCTTTTAAGTTAGGGACCGGTTACTGCTGGTGCAGCCAACAGAGAAAACCGCTGACGCGCTTCATTCTCGAATCGAAGTGATGTCAACACGATCTGCAATCTTGACCAATCAGTTCCTTACTGCCTTCCATTCTTGTGACTGTGTCCAGGCGCCTCTCATAATTGGCGCGTGTGGCTTCGGTTTATACAGCGTCCCTGATACAAACAGCCTGAGGCTATCGCGTGCCCATCAGAGCTTTCAGCTTGGCATACGCCTGACGATGTTCGAGCTCGGCCCGAAACATATCTGCTTCCATGGTTGCGCGTGCCGACTCGACTGCCGGATCGTTTTGGCTGTAGCTCGCATCAACCACGTGACTCGCGGACACCATCCGACGCGCCAATTGACAGAGTTGGCGTGAGCGGTCCAATTCGAAATAGGCGCCCTTCACCTTCGACGCCACTTTGGCCTTGGTCAGGGTTACGCCCAAACTCGCCGCTTCGGCGTTCGCTTTCGCTTCGCTGACTCCGTGCTCGCGCTTGCCGAAATCAAAGATGGTCCACGAGGCCATCGTGCCGATGTAGCTGGCGGCCCGGGGGAAGACCAAGTTGATGGAAGTTTGGTTGGTGTAACCACCCACCACCGCGACCGTTGGACCATACGCCATCTTTGATAACGTAACGGCTGCGCGCGCCTTCACCGCTGTTTGCTCGGCCTCAATTACTTCGGGATTACCCACCGCTTTAGAAACGGCTTCATCTTCTGACACATTTTCCACTAGAGGTTCGGGCGCAACGAGTGCGAGCGCTGTGCCTTCCGGCAAGCCAATCAACTGGTTGAGTGCCAAGGTCAACTCTTTCACCTTACCCGTTGAGACCAGAAGAGCCTTTTCGGCACCGAGGACTTCGGTTTCTTGTGCGGTTGAAACAAACGGCTTCCCCGAATTGCTCGCGGTCAGCCATTTGGCCTGGATCCTCTTCGAGTCACCTTGAGCGCTGGTGAGTTCGCGCTGTGCGACGAGAAGATCGAAGTAAGTCTTCTCGACTTTCATCGCCACTTCCGCCACTGGCATTCCTGCCTTTGCCTTGGCGATGTTCTCATCCGCGCGCGCGATTTTCACGAGTTGATAAATCGCTATGAGCGGGGTGATCGGCTGCACGGCCATGAGGTTAACCGTGTTCTGATCCTTGTTGATTATGTTCACGGGAACCTGCTTCCCGGTCCTCAGTGCAAGCACATCGCCCGGATACTTATTGAAGTGAAGGCCCACGTATGAGCTACTCAGTGCCGGAAAATACTGCGCCTGCACACCCAACCGGTGCTGCTTCGCGGCTTCGACTTGGAGTGCTCCAAGCCGTGCGAGTAGACTGTTCGCCGCTGCGGCCTGCTCCTGCGCCTGATCTAGCGTCAGCGCAACCACCCCATCTGGGCCCGGTCTCAACGTAGAGGTTGCGAGCACTGATCCTGCTTGCGTCAGACCAATGTTCTTGATGGGATCCGCTTTAAAGCTCGAATCGAATTTGTAAGGTGTGCTCTGCGCTGCAACCGGTATAGCCGGCACGATTCCGGGGGGCGTCTTATCGGCGGGAGTTTGAGCGGTTGCCCCAAGGCAAGCGAAGAATATTGCCAGGGTCAGAGCTGAACACCGGCGCCGCAACTGATTGTGATGAATCATCGCTTTTCTCCAAAGTTGAATAGATTCGACGTTCCCAAATCCCTTGCCGCACCGGGAAGGATGCTTCAATCGTTCGGGCTGCCCTCAATCGTTAGTCACCGAGTCGTGGCGATATTGGAAATCCTGTGTGGTTATAGAAGGGAAGGGAAGGCATCACAACTGTCAGAACTGACAGCTAATTCTAAAGTTTTCGGCAAGGAACGCCATGAATGGGGGTGGGTTGTTCGGACTGTCAGCTTTGACAGTTGCCGCACCACTGTGCCGCATCTATCTTTGGCCATTGAATGCATCGCGTGCGCTTCGGACTGGAACGGCAATTGTCGTTCCATCACTTTAGATACGCACTTACAGAGGGCATTTGTGTGGGCGCGTGCGAACAAGCGCTGATCGAAATGGGGAAAGCTACGAAATGACCACTGAATCGCCATCATCGATGGTGACAGCGCCAACCGCGCTGCTGCGCGACTTCTCATTGGTTTTGGGCGGTCCTCTGTTTCGACTCTACCGGCGTTTTCATTTGTCTGGGCCTGCTCTGGAATTGTTGGGACGGCGAGTATTGGCGGTCACATTATTTCTCTGGTTGCCGCTGCTGATTCTGTCCGCGCTCGCTGGTCACGCCTCCGGTCGAGGCCTTGAGATTCCTTTCCTGCATGACGTCGAAGCGCATGCTCGATTCCTCGTTGCTCTACCCGCACTCATCATCGCCGAAGCTACGGTTCACAAACGAATCAGCCCCTTAGTACCACGGTTTATCGAGAGACGAATCGTGGCGACCGAAGATCTGCCTGCGTTCGACGCTGCTGTCAGCTCGGCGCTGCGCACACGGGACTCAAACATTGTGGAAGGTCTCCTCCTGGTTCTTGTCTATACCCTGGGGCTCTGGATTTGGCGAAGTCAAATCGCCTTGGGAGTGGCAACGTGGTATGCGCAACCAGACGCCAAGCATCTTAATCTCACACCAGCCGGTTACTGGTACGTCTTCGTGAGCGTCCCGTTTTTTCAGTTCATCTTGCTGCGCTGGTATATGCGGCTGATGGTGTGGTTCCGGCTCCTGTGGCAGATTTCAAGGCTAAATCTGCATCTCACTGCGGCGCACCCGGACCAGGCCGGCGGGATTGGTTATCTCGGCACAGGTTCTTACGGTTTTGGACCCATGCTTTTTGCGCAAGGGACATTGTTGGCGGGCTTGATCGCCAGTCGGGTCCTGCATGATGGACGGAGCCTGATATCGTTCGAGATGGAAGCTGCCGGATTTGTGGTCTTCTTTGTTCTGGTCATCATCGGCCCGCTAGTGATGTTTACTCCCAAACTTGATGACGCGATGCGAAAGGGTTCCGCAGAATACGGATTGCTGGCCAATCGCTACGTGTTCGGTTTCGAGGAGAAGTGGATCAGAGGTCGTGCTCCAGAAGCGGACAACCTGCTCGGAACACCCGACCTTCAGTCATTGGCTGACTTGGGAAATAGCTATTCCATAGTGCGGAAGATGCGAATCGTTCCGTTTGGGCTGCAGGTCGTGATGCGCCTCACTGCCATGACGGCTGCCCCTCTTCTGGCCTTGGCGCTGACGATTCTTTCGCCACAACAAGCGCAAGAATTGCTGGGCCGCCTCATCAAGGTTCTCTTTTAATTATCGAGGAAGAATTTTTCATCGGCATCAGGTCGCACGTGCCGTCTCAAGCCTAGGTAGAATGTCGGTGAAGCCACACGACTGAAGGCATGGAATCGGATCACGAATTAAGAGGTACGAGAGCGCGGACCGTCGTGCCGCATTTGGGGTGCGATTCGACAGACAGCGTTCCCTTCAACAGTTTTAGCCTCTCCTCCATGCTGATGAGGCCAAGCCCAGGGCCGTGCTTGGCTTCTTCGGCGTCGAACCCGGTCCCATGGTCAATGACTGCAAGGCTAACTTGATCTTCCGTTTCCCACAGTTGCACGTCGAAGCGCCGTACACCGCTGTGCTTGGCCGCATTGTGGAGGGCTTCCTGCAAGACTCGAAATAAACACAGAGAAAT
>Ga0335069_10009804_pt1 | contig 13614 bp, 11 predicted proteins | sample Lox_Sample_11_FD_206714 | JGI IMG/M metagenome (GOLD analysis project Ga0335069, IMG submission 206714) | Soil microbial communities from Loxahatchee National Wildlife Refuge, Florida, United States - Lox_Sample_1.1 | ecosystem: Environmental > Terrestrial > Soil > Wetlands | place: USA... | reverse complement strand
CGTCGACCTCGACGAGCGGAACGACCCGGGTCCCGAAGCGCGGGTCCGCTTGCAGCATCGCGGGATCCCCGGTCGCGCGGTGGCCGAAGCGGAAGTTCTCCCCGACCGAGACGTGCGTGGCGCCGAGCGCCTCGACGAGGATGTCGTCGATGAACTCGCCCGGACTCTGATGCGCGAAGCCGTCGTCGAACGGGATCACGACGAGCTCCTGCACGCCGAGCGCCTCGATCAGCTCGGCCTTCGCCTCGAGGCTCGTGAGCAGCTTGGGCGCGGCCTCCGGGCGCACCACCTGGAGCGGGTGGGGCTCGAACGTCAGCACCGTGTCGTTGCCACGGATGACCTCGCGGTGGCCGAGATGGACGCCGTCGAATTCGCCGACGGCGATCGTCCGAGCCCGAGGCTCGGCGTCCGGAAGCATCGTGACCCGCATCGGCGCGGAAGCCTAGCGAGGGTCGTGCGATGGACCCGTGCCGGTTCATCGTCTGCCAGATCGCGCCGCCCGAGGGGTACTCGAGTGTTGAGGTTCGGCCTCCCCCTGCGTTGGTGACCACTACGACCCGCGGAAGCCTACGATCGGCTTCACGGTGTAGTCGGGGCGGAGCTCCGCCAGAGCGATCAGCCCGTCCCGGTCGGTGAGCCGGACGACGCCGCGGCGGGCCGCCGGCGGTGCCACGACGCTGATCGGGGCGCCGTGGCTGGCGCGGCGGGCGTCGTCGCCGTCGAGCCGGACCTCGGGGATGAACGCGAGCGCGTCGTCGAGCGCTACGACCCGTTCGGGGTCGGCGTCGGCGACGGCGAACGGCCCGATCCGCGTCCGCCGCAGCTGCTCGCAGTACGCGTCGCCGAGGTCGGCGATCAGGCTGCGGACGTACGTGCCACTGGAGCACTCGATCTCGAAGCGGCGGCGCTCGCCGTGGCGTTCGAGCTCGTCGAAGCGGTACACGGTGACCTCGCGCTCGGCGGTCTCGACCTCGACCCCCGCGCGGGCGAGCGCGTACGCGCGGCGCCCGCCGACCTTGACCGCCGAGTACGCCGGCGGCCGCTGGCGGATCGTGCCGGTCGGCAGCGTGAGATCGCCGGTGGGGATCACGCCCGTGTGCGTGATCGCGCCCTCCGGATCGCCGGTGCTCGAGACCGCGCCGAACCGCGCGAGCACGTCGTAGGTCTTCGGCAGCTCCATCAGGAATCGCTGCGCCCGGGTCGCGCGACCGATCAGGACGAGCAGCAGACCGGTGGCGAACGGGTCGAGCGTGCCGGCATGGCCGACCTTCGTGCCGCGAGGCTGGGAGCGACGGACACGGGCGACGACGTCGTGCGAGGTGATCCCTGCCGGCTTGTCGTACACGATGACGCCGGTCATGTCAGATCCGCCGATTCTGGCGAGGTCGCGCCGGAGCGGGGCCGCCTTCACGCGTCGTTGCCGTGAAGCGTCACACGGTTCACGGCAGCTGGTGCGCGACCTCGCTGCGCAGGAACGCGACGAGGTCATCCCAGTCCATCGTCGTCGTGAAGCCGGCGGCCTGCCGGTGGCCGCCTCCGCCCTGCGCTCGGGCGATCGCCGAGACATCGACGCGATCGTCGCTGGCCCGCAGCGACACCTTCCGGCGCGGCGAGCCGTCGCCGTCGCAATCCCCGATCCGGTCGCGGACGAGCGCCGCGACGGCGGTGCCCTGCACCGCGCGCAGATGGTCGACGACGCCCTCGGAGTAGCTCTCCTCGGCGCCCGCCTCGTCGAAGTCCTCGGCCCGCAGCGCCGTGACCGTGAGGCGTCCGTTGTCGTAGCGCTGGACGTTCGCGAGACCGCGTGCGAGCAGCGCGAGCTTCCCGTAGGGGACGCCCTCGTACACGCGGCGATAGATCTCGTGGACATCGACGCCGACCTCGATCAGCTCCGCGGCCATCAAGTGGGCGCGCGGGCCGGTGTTCTCGTACATGAACCGCCCGGTGTCCGTGATCAGGCCGACGTACAGCGCCTCGGCGATCGTGATCGTGGCGGTCACATCGAGCGCGTGCATCAGGTCCCACACGATCTCGGCGGTGCACGACGCGTGCTCGTCGACGAGGTTGACCGTGCCGAAACGCGTGTTGTCGTGGTGATGGTCGATGTTGAGGATGTGCAGCTCCGGGCCGCCGGCGCGCTGCAACGCTTCGGCGGGGTTGCGCTCGAGATTGCCGCAGTCGAGAAACACGATCGTGCGTTGCTCGAGGTCTGCCGGCGGCGTCGTGACAAGGCCGGCGAGCGGGAAGAAGCGGTACTCGTGCGGGAGCGGAAACTCATCGGCGTCGATGAACATCACGCTGTCCTTGCCGAGCGCAGAGAGGATCTGCTGCATCGCGATCAGCGAGCCCAGCGCATCGCCGTCAGGGTTCTCGTGGGTGACGACGACGAGCTTCCGGGAATGCCTGATCTCGCTCAGCACCTGCGCGCGGCTCGAGCGGTCGCCGTTCTCAGCCACTGCTCGAGGGCTCCGTGTCGCCGAGCAGCTCGGTGATCCGCATCCCGCGGTCAACCGAGGTGTCGTATTCGAACGTGAGGGTCGGCGTGTGCTTGAGCGTCAGTTCGGACGCGACGCGGCGCTGGAGGAATCCGTGCGCTGAGCGAAGTCCTTCGAGCGAGGACGCGCGCGCGTCCTCGTCCCCGAGAACGCTCACAAACACGCGCGCGTGGCGCAGATCTGGGCTGGTCTTGACTCCTGTCACGGTTACGAATCCGACGCGGGGATCCTTCAGATCCGACGCGATGACGTCGCTGAGGACAGCGCGCATCGCCTCGTCGACACGCCGCATGCGTCCTGAGCTCATCCTATCCCCCTCCACCTAAAGAAGAGCAAAACGGCCTCGGTCATCCGCGGAGCTCCTCGACCGAGGCGACGAAGCGTTCCACGCGCACGCCGTCGGGGCAGCGCGACTCGAGCCACCGTTCGACATGGTCGACGGCCGCCTCGAGCGCGGTCAGCGAGCCACCGGTGAGAGCGGCCGTCAGCCGTGCCCGCTGCCACAGGTCGTGGTAGCCGGTCTCCGCCACCGTCAGTCCGTGGCGGCCGTGCAGCTGCGACTTGATCGACGAGAGGTCCTTGCGCTTGCTCTTGAGGCTCCCGGCCTCGGGGAAGTGCAGATCGATCGTGAGCACGGCGACGAACCCGCTCGCCGACATCGGCGTGCACCGTCCCCCGGGTCAGACGAGCTCGCGCTCGACCTGCCGGGTGGCGTACGCCTCGAGGACGTCGCCTTCCTTGATATCGGCGAAGTCGCGGAGCACGATCCCGCAGTCGAACCCGGCGGCGACCTCGCGGACGTCGTCGTTGACCCGCCGCAGGCTCGCGATCTCGCCGTCGTAGACGACGGTGCCGTCACGGATCAGGCGGACCTTCGCGCCCCGGGTGACCTTGCCGTCGGTCACATGCGAGCCGGCGATCGTGCCCACGCGCGAAGCGCGGAAGATCTGACGGACCTCGGCCGAACCGAGGGTTTCCTCGACCTCCTCGGGCGCGAGCATGCCCTGCATCGCGCTGCGGAGCTCATCGATCGCGCGGTAGATGACCGAGTAGTGCCGGATCTCGACGCCCTCGCGCTCCGCGACCGCGCGCGCGTCTCCGACCGGCCGCACGTTGAACGCGAGGATGATCGCGTCCGACGCGGCCGCCAGCATCACGTCGGACTCGGTGACCGCGCCCACCGCGCGGCGGATCACGTTCACCGACACCTCGTCCTGCGGAAGCTTCGCGATCTCATCCTCGATCGCCTCGAGTGAGCCCGCGACATCGGACTTCAGGACGAGGTTGAGCTCCTGCACGCCGGACTTGAAGATGTCCTCGAGCGAGACGCGCTTGCCGCTGCGACGGGCGAGCGACTCGGTCTTCAGGCGGGTGGCGCGCTCGCCCGCGAGCTGGCGCGCTCGGCGCTCGTGCTCGACGACGCGGACACGCTCGCCGGCCTCGGGAACGCCGTCGAAGCCGAGCACCTCGACCGGCTCACCCGGTAGCGCCTGCGCGACGCGGTTGCCCATGAAGTCCGACATCGCCCGCACGCGGCCCCAATGGGCCCCCGCGACGAGCGCATCGCCGACCTCGAGCGTGCCGCGCATGATCAGGATCGTCACCACCGGGCCGCGGCCGGGGTCGAGCTTGGACTCGATCACGGTCCCCGACGCGGGCGCGTCCGGGTTGGCGCGGAGCTCCTGAAGCTCGGCCAGCGTCGTGATCGTGTCGAGCAGGTCCTCGAGACCCTGCCTGGTCTTGGCGGAGACGTCGACGAACTCGGTGTCGCCACCCCATTCGACCGGCTGCAGGCCGAGGTTTGTCATCTCGGTGCGCACGCGCGTGGGGTCGGCCCCCTCCTTGTCGATCTTGTTGACCGCGACGAGCATCGGCACGCCGGCGTCCTTTGCGTGATCGACCGCCTCCTGGGTCTGGGGCTTGACGCCGTCGTCGGCCGCGACCACGATCACGGCGATGTCGGCGCCCTTGGCGCCGCGGGCGCGCATCGCGGTAAACGCCTCGTGGCCGGGGGTGTCGAGGAACGTCACGGTCTTGTCGCCGTGGTGGACCTGATAGGCGCCGATGTGCTGCGTGATCCCGCCGGCCTCCCCCTTGGCGACCTCGGTCTCGCGAATCGCGTCGAGCAATGAGGTCTTGCCATGGTCGACGTGACCCATGATCGTCACGACCGGCGCACGCTCGGCCAGATCCTCCTCGGCATCGTGGAACACCGGCTCGGCGACGGTCTCGTCCTCGGAGTGGACGATGTCGACCTCCTTGCCGAGCTCGGAGGCGAGCACGAGGATCGACTCGTCGGACAGCGTCTGGGTGAGCGTCTTCATCTCGCCGAGCGCCATCAGCTTCTTCATCACCTCGGGCACGGGCACGTCGAGATATTCGGCGACGTCCTTCACGGTCGAACCGGAGTTGATCCGGACCGCGTCCGGCTCGGCGACCGCCGTGCGCGACGCTGCAGGACGCGACTCGGCTTCCTCGTCATAGATCCCGCGACGGCGGCGCCCGCGGCGCTGGCGGCGCGGCGGCTGGTTTGACTGCGCGGGCGCGCCCGCGCCCGTTGCGCGGCGCGACGCCTGCGAATCGATCACGACGCGGCGCCTGCCGCCCGCGGCACCGGGTGCGCGCTCGCCCTGGAGCGAGTCGCGGGTCGGTCGCTTGTGGGCGTGCTCGCCGTTGGCGCCTCGGGACGCATCTGCGCCGGCGCCGTCGGTCGCCGCCGACGGTGCTTCCGCCGCTGGTGCGGTCTCGGCGGCCTCCGCGTCCTTGCGCTCGTTCTGCGACGTCGGCTGGGCCGACGCGCCGGTGGCGGTCGCCTTCTCCGAGGTCGATCCCTGCTGCCCGCCGGATGGCCGCGCCGACTGCGTGGCCGGCGACGGCCGCGCGTCCCCATTGCCGAGCACGCGCAGGGCAGCCGCCTCGTCGACACTCGAGGAGGCCGACTTCGCGGAAACGCCCGCGGCGTTCAGCTTGGCGAGTACCTCTTTGGCGGGGAGCCCGCGCTCCTTGGCGATCTCGTGGACGCGTTTATTCATCGGCCTCCAGTTTAGTTCGCCTCAGAAGTGGCTTCAGTCGTCTGCGCTCCCGCGTCGCCGCCATTCTCCGATGCCTCAGCATCGTCGGTCCGCCGCTCGACGTCTCCCACGGCTTCTGGCTCGGCGTCCTCCTGCGAGGCGTCGACCTGGTCGGTGTCCTTGTTCGCAAGCGCCTGGTGGGCCTCGATCCCGCAGTAGCGCGAGCCGGGCAGCGCCGCGTTCGGGCAGCGGCGGCCGTTGGAGAGGATCGCGGCGCAGCGCCCCTGCGCCTCCTCCTGCTCGTAGCCGTGCTCGGCCTCCTCGGCGGCAAACTCGGTCTCCGAGCGAATGTCGATCCGCCATCCGGTGAGCCGCGCCGCAAGCCGTGCGTTCTGGCCCTCGCGGCCGATCGCAAGCGACAGCTGATCGTCGGGCACGATCACCGTCGCCTGCTTGTTCGCGTCGTCGACGAGCACCTCGCGGACGCGCGCGGGGCTCAGGGCCTTGGCGACGAACCGGGCGGGCTCGTCGTTGTAGGGGATGATGTCGATCTTCTCGCCGCGCAGCTCGGACACGACCATCCGCACGCGCGAGCCGCGCGGGCCGACGCACGCGCCGACCGGATCGACCCCGTCGACGTGCGAGACGACCGCGATCTTCGACCGGTAGCCGGGCTCGCGCGCGACGCCGGTGATCTCGACGAGGCCGTCGGCGATCTCCGGGACCTCGAGCTCGAACAGCGACTTGATCAGCTCCGGATCGCGGCGCGAGACGATGATGCTCGGGCCCTTGGTCGAATTCGACACGTCCTTGATGACGGCCTTGATCCGCTGCGAATGGTCATAGCGCTCGCCGTCGACCTGCTCTGACTTCGGCAGCAGTGCCTCGACCCGCTCGCGCAGCTGCACGAGCGTGTAGCGCGAGTCGGACTGCTGGACGATGCCGGTGATGAGCTCGCCGACGCGGTCGCGGTACTCCTCGAACATCATGTCGCGCTCGGCCTCGCGGATGCGCTGCAGGATCACCTGCTTGGCGGTCTGCGCCGCGATCCGGCCGAAATCGTGCGGGGTGACGTCCTCGGTCTCGATCTGGTCCTCGTACTGCTTGAGCTTCTCGAGGTCGATCTCGGGCTCCGGCGGCTCGCGCATCTCCCCCGTCTCAGGGTCGACAGTCGGCTGCTGGTCGGTCGTCGCCTCGATCAGGAGCTGCTCCTCGAGCTCGGGCGGGATCTTCAGCTCCCAGACCTTGAAGTCGCCGCTGTCCCGGTCCATCTCGACCTTCGCGTACGGTGCCGAGCCCGGCGTCTTCTTGTACGCGGACAGCAGCGCGTCCTCGAGCGCCTCCATCAGCTTCTCATGGGAGATGTTCTTCTCCGCGGCGAGCCCTCGCACCGCTTCGACGATTTCACGTGACATGGCTCAGTCTCCGGGGACGAGATTGGTGCGGGCGATTTCCTCATAGGGGATCGTCACGATCCCGCCGCCGGCAGCGATCGTGACATCCGTGTCCGAGGCGCCGACCAGCTCCCCGGTCACGCTCTTGTGGCCCATCACCAATTGGCCATCCGGGCCAACTGTCGGTGCCGGCGCCTCGCGCAGCCGCACGCGGGCGTGGCGGCCGAGGAAGCGGTTGTAATGCTGGGGCTTGGTCAGCGGGCGGTCCTGGCCGGGCGAGGACACCTCGAGCGCGTAATGCTCGCGGTAGTCGTTCAGGTGCCCGGAGACCCGTTCACACAGGGCGAGCGTCACCCCGTCGGGGTGATCGATGAAGAGGCGCAGCGTCGCGCCGGACATCACCTCAGCGAGCAGCACCTCGACCTCAGGTTCGGCCGTCGCCAGCCTCGCTTCGATCTCTTCGTGAAGTGCGGTCACTGTCTCCTCCATCAACAAAACTCATAAAAAAAAGCGGGCGAGCGCCCACTTCCGGTACTACCACCGGGAAGCGCCCGGCGCCAAAAGCTCTCCCCGGAGGGTAGCACGGGATTGTGAAGGCTTGCGGGGCGTTTCGTGCGAGGCGCGTGGGCGGGTTGCGCGCCGATCGGCCGTGGCCGTCACTGCTCGTGCGACGGGTGAGTGATCGGATGAGCCTCGGTGCGCGGGGGTCCCCCGGTCCCCGAGGGTGCGAACGGCAACGACGTGCACAACGTGAAAAAGTCAGCGGAGGATGCGGACTTTTTCCCCGTAAGCACCGTGGTGGTGCTTATGCGGCAAAACGTTGAGCGCGCCGGCGAGTTTTGCACGTTGTGCCGATGTCGAGCGGGGATCTGCCCACCAGGCCGGAGGCGAGCGGGGATCTGCCCACCAGGCCGGAGGCGACCGCTCCCACCCTGCAACTCAGGTGTTGTCGATCGAGTCGCCGGCGCGGGCTCGGGCGCGGTCGCGGTAGATGCGGTAGTCGCGGCGGCCCGGCTGGAGGCAGGCCGCGAGCGCGAGCGGCTTGCGGGCCTCGGCGTGGCGGCCGAGCAGTTGCAGGCAGCGACCGAGGCAGAACAGCGCGTAGTCGTTGGTGGGGGCGTGGTCGATGATCGCCTCGAACTCGACGGCCGCGTCCTCGTAGTGCTGGGCGTGGAACAGCGCGCGGCCGAGCGCCTCGCGGATCGACATCTTGTCGGGCGCGAGATCGCGCGCGCGAGACAGCGGGATCGTCGCCTGGTGGTTGTGGCCGGCCTCGAGCAGCTCGGTCCCGCGGCGAAAGAGCTCGTAGACATCCTCCATCAGTCGGAGTGTAGGCCCCCCGCCGACGTGCTCCACGGAGCGCTCCAGCGCGGCGGCAGCGCCCACAGCACCCGCAGGCGGCCAAACGCGCCAAGGCCGAAGCGAAGCTCCGTGCGCAGCGCACGGCGCTGCGCCGCGGTCGGCAGCTCGCGCGACCCGGCGAAGCGCAGCATGCGGATCGAACGGACGTACTGTGCGGCCAGCGGCGAGTCGCGGAAGCGGTGCTCGAGCGCCGCGAGCGTCACGCCGTCACGCAGCGGCCGGCCGGAGCGCGACAGCGCGCGTTCGAGCTCCGCGAGCAGTTGCTCGGAGTCCGGCTCGCGGAATCGAACGCACAGGCGGATCACGAGCGCGAGGATGACGAGCAGCAGAGCCAGCACGACCACGATCGGCGCGACCGAGGTCCCGCCGGCGTGCTTGGCAACCGCGGTCGCGCCCGTCGCGGGAATCTGCTCCGGCTTGCGGACCGGGCGCGCGGTCGGCGGCGCGGCGGACTGGCCGGCCTTGAGGATCGGGGGCGGCAACTGTCCGCCGCGCGCCGGCGCTGACGCCGGCGTCGGATCGAACCGCACCCAGCCGTACGTCGGGAACCACGCCTCGACCCAGGCGTGCGCATCGAGGTCGGACACGACGTACACGCCGCGGGCCTTGTCGTACGTGCCGGTCGTAAACCCGGTCGACACGCGCGCGGGGATCCCGCCCATCCGCAGCAGCAGCGCCATCGCACCGGCGAACTGCTGGCAGTACCCGATCTTGTCCTTGAACAGGAACGTCTCGATCGGGTCCGCGCTCGGTGCGGGGTTCTCGTTGTACGAGTACCCGTGCGCAAGGTAATTCGTGACGCGCCTGACGAACGCATACGGCGTCGCGGCGTATTTCTCGAGGCGCCGTGCGAGCCGGTAGGCGCGGGCGTACGGCGACGCGTCGAGCGCCGCGACCCCGCCGATTCCGGGGATGCCCGCTGTGTTCTGCGGCGGCACGTGCGAGCCAAACGCGGCGAACAGCACGCGGTCATCGGGCAGCCCGACCGGCGAGAGCTCGATCGTCAGATAGGCCTGCAGGGCGGCCGCCGAGTAATGGGCCCCGGCGGCCGCGAGCTCGGCGTCGGTCGGATGCGGCGAGTACGTCGTGATCCGGTAGCTGTCTCCGGGCTGCAGGTCCGAGGTCACGGCCCACGTCCCTGCGGCGACGCCCGTCACGAACGGCTGCGACAGGTCCTGCGGCGCAAACGAGAAGCCGGCGCCGATCAGCTGGCTCGTGCGCATCGCGCGCAGGGTCACCTGGATCGTCTGCTCGTACTTCGCCACCTGCTGCGGGTCCGGCGGCGGTGGTTGGTCTCCGTAGTCGGTCGATCCCTGGGTCCAGCCCCGGCCGTTGAACAGATCGAGGTTCTCGGTCTTCCAGTAGTCGGCGCGCTGCGCCTTGACCTCGAGGACCTGACGGCCGGCGCGCGGCCAGTTGAGCGGCCCGTAGCGCTGCGACCAGTCGAACGTGTCGACGTGGGCCGGCGCGAATCCGCCGGCGATCGAGTGGACGTCGAACCACGCTGAGTGCCGGTCGAGCGCCGGCGCCGCGATCATCGCGGCGGCGCCGGCGAGCGCGGCGATCCCGATCGCGAGCGGCGTGTCGCGCCGGGGGATCCGATCGCCCCACACAAACGCCGCGAGCAACGCGAACAGGATCAGCCCGTGGACGTAGGCGTATGACGGTCGCGCCAGCGTCGAGGGCACGATCGCGAGCACGACGAGCGGCAACGCGGCCGCGGCGCGCCGGAACTCGCTGAGCGGGCGGGGCGCAAAGCACACCATTAGCGCCGCGTCGAGCAGCAGGACCGCAGCGCCGAGGACCATCACCATCCGCAGCCATTCGTTGATCCCGGTGTAGGGCACGAACGACTGCGGAATCGCCGAGATGCCCTGATCGATCGCGTCCGCGGTCACCGCGATCCGCACGTGGCGCACCCAGGAGAACGGAATTCCCGACAGCGGGAAGATCGCGATCATCGCGATCACCGCGGCGATCAGCGCAAGCGGCCGGCCGCGCTCGCGCAGCTCGCGGCACGGACCCGCGATCAGCAGCGCGACCGCGACGAGCCCGAGCAGCCGCACGACCGGCGCCGGGCTGAGCATCGTTCCCCACCGCAGTGCGCCGTACAGCGCGAGCCCGCCGAACGCGACGAGCCGCACGACCGGCCGCTCCGTCGGCCGCAGCTCCGAGCGAGGACGCGACTCGCGGATGCCATGCGCATCGAGGACGGCGACCTGCGCGCCGGTGCTCATGCCGCCCGCTCCCCGGTGAGAGCGCCGCGCGCACGAATCGCGTACCCGCGGCAGCCGGCCACCTCGAAGCTCAGCGCGGTGCTCGTGCGGTGCGCGAGCGCGGCCGGGACGACCAGCACAAGCGCCGCGCCGCCGGCGCCCGTGAGCGCCGGCGGCAGCCGCTCGAGCGACTGCGCGGCGACGTAGAACATCGGGCCGAACCGCGCGCCGGGAGTGAGGATCGGCGGCCGCGCCGTGGAACCCCCTTCGACGAGGGCAAGCCGAGCATGCAGCGCGGGCCAGCTCACGAGATCGGGCTCGACCGCGACCGTGCGGCGCTCGCCGGGCAGCAGCAGCCGGCAGCCGCCCCGCCGCGCAAGCTCGAGGGTCAGCGACGCGGCGGCGCGCACGGCCGCATCGAGGTGCTCCTCCGGACCGGCGTTGCGCGCGTCGAGCACGACCAGCGGACGCGTGTCACCGTCGGCGCGCAGGCGTCGTTCGAGCAGGCCGGCTCCGCGGGCGAATGCGGCCCAGTGGATCCGCGACGCCGGCGTGCCGGGCCGGTAGGGCCGCAGCCCGTCGATGTCGACGGCCGCGAATGGTTCGTCGACCGGACGCGCGCTTGCGCCCTCCGCGCGCTGGCCGCGGTCGCGCGCCGTCCAGCGCACCGGCTCGACCCGGGGCAGCACGAGCAGCTCCTGCACCGCGCCGATCCCGGGGCGCGACGTGCTCGCGAGCTCCAGCATGTCGCGAACGACAAGCCGCGGCGGCGCGAGCCTCCGCAACCCGCGCCGGGGGAAGCGCGCGACGACGCGCACGTCCGCCTTGGCGCCGCCGGTGATGATCGACAGCGGCCGGCTGAGGGACACCGGCGTCCCGGCGAGCGGGTCGAGCACCTCGCCGCCGGGCAGCCCGAGCGGGCCGCGGCGGACCTCGATCATCGCCTCGACGGGCTCTCCCTCGATCACGCGCTCGGCGAGCAGGCGGCGCTGGACGGTCGCGCTCTGCGCGCTTGCCCACACCCACAGCGGCGTGACCGTGCCGAGCAGGATGAACGCGACGCCGGGCACGAATAGGGACGCCGCGTCGAATGTGAACGCCGCGAGCGTGAGCAGGACCCCCGCGAGGGCAACCGCCGCTGCTCGCCGCATCCAGCTCACAGCGCGCTCACCGAGGCGACGGCGTCGGCGATCACATCCTGCGCGGCCGTGCGCGGATACTCGGGAGCCATCACAAGGCGGTGGCTGAGGACCGGCTGGACGAGCGCCTGCACGTCGTCGGGGAGCGCGTGGTCGCGCCCATCCATCATCGCGTGCGCCTTGGCGGCGCGCAGGAGCATCAGCCCCGCGCGCGGGCTGGCACCGAGATCGACCCTGGGATCCTCCCGCGTGCGCCACAACAGGCGCACGACGTAGTCGCGCAACGGCTCGGATGCGTTCACGCGCGTGGCGGCGTCCTGCGCCGCGAGCACCTCGGCCGCGGTCGCGACGGGCGCGAGCTCCTGCACCTTGTCGCCGGCCTCGTGGTCGGCCAGCATCCCGGCCTCGGCGCGGCGGTCGGGATAGCCGAGCGAGATCCTCACCATGAAACGGTCGACCTGCGCCTCCGGCAGCGGGTAGGTGCCCTCGTATTCGATCGGGTTCTGCGTTGCGAGCACCAGGAACGGGCGCGCGAGCTCGTGCGTCTGGACGTCGACGGTGACGCGGCGCTCCTGCATGCACTCGAGCAAGCCCGACTGCGTCTTCGGCGACGCGCGGTTGATCTCGTCGACGAGAACGATGTTCGCGAACACCGGGCCTGGGCGGAACTCGAAGCGCTGCTCGCGCTGGTCGTAGACGTTGGTCCCGACGACGTCGGCGGGGAGCAGGTCCGACGTGCACTGCACGCGCGCGAACTGGCAGTCGATCGAGCGGGCGAGCGCCCGGGCGAGGGCGGTCTTGCCGACGCCGGGGTAGTCCTCGATGAGCACGTGCCCCTCCGCGAGCAGCGCCACGAGCACGTGTTCGAGCGTCTCGGGCCTGACCTGGACGGCGCGCGCGACGTTGAGCGCGAGCCGGCGGGCGATCGCCGCGTAGGCCTCAGCGTCCTGCGGTGCTACCCGCGCCTGCTCGGGCGGCTCCATCCACTACCTCCCTGGTCGTCGCACGCAGCCGCTGCACCTCGTCGAGCACGGCGCCGGCAACCCGCTGCTTGCTCGCGCGCGGGATATGGCGCGGCTCGTGATCGGCTGTGAGGATCGTCACCTCGTTTTCGTTGACGTCGAATCCGATTCCGGGCTTCCCGACGTCGTTGACGACGACCGCGTCGAGTCGCTTGCGCTCGAGCTTGCCCTGGCCGTACGCGACGGCGCCGGGACCGTGCTCGGCGGCGAACCCGACGAGCACCTGGCCGTCGGTCCGCCGCTGGGCAAGGCCGCTCAGCACGTCCTCGGTCGGCTCGAGCTCGATCGTCGGGCGGGCGGGCATCTCAGTCTTCTTCAGCTTGGCGGCGGCCGGGTTGGCGGGACGGAAGTCGGCGACCGCCGCCGCCATCAGCAGGACGTCGCAGGCGTCGAACTCCTGGGCGCAGGCGTCCGCGAGCTCGGCGGCGGTGGTGACGCGCAGCGTGCGAATCCCGGGCGGCGGGTCGATCGCGACGTTCGCCGCGATCAGCGTCACCTCGGCGCCACGGCGTGCCGCCTCTCCCGCCAGCGCGAGGCCCATCCGCCCCGAGGAGCGATTGCCAATGAAGCGGACGCTGTCGATCGGCTCGCGGGTCCCGCCGGCGGTCACGAGCACGTGCAGTCCCGACCACGAGCCTCGCTCGCGGTGCCCCGTCGGCGGCGTCAGCATCGCCTCGCACGCGGCGAGCAGCTGCTCGGGCTCGGCGAGGCGTCCGATCCCCTCCTCGCCGTAGGAGGCCAGCTCTCCCTCGCCCGGTGCGATCACGGTGACGCCCCGGCTCGCGAGCAGCTCGAGGTTCGCCTGCGTCGCCGGGTGCAGGTACATCCGGTTGTTCATCGCCGGGGCGACCGCCACCGGGCAGGCCGCCGCGAGCGCCGCTGTGCACAGGAGGTTGTCGGCGTGGCCGTGCGCGAGCTTCGCGATCGTGTTCGCCGTCGCCGGCGCGATCAGGTAGACGTCCGCGCGCTCGACGA
>Ga0335069_10009803_pt1 | contig 13614 bp, 12 predicted proteins | sample Lox_Sample_11_FD_206714 | JGI IMG/M metagenome (GOLD analysis project Ga0335069, IMG submission 206714) | Soil microbial communities from Loxahatchee National Wildlife Refuge, Florida, United States - Lox_Sample_1.1 | ecosystem: Environmental > Terrestrial > Soil > Wetlands | place: USA... | reverse complement strand
TCAACGTCAACCTGACCGACGTCTGGTCCGTTTACGCCTCCGCCGCCTACACGTCGCGCGAGCCGCAGCTCACGAACCTTTACGAGGCGGAATCCTCCGCGTACGGGGAGACGCCGCAGTTCCGCGCCGATACCGCCGGGGGGACCGTCGTGTACGATTTCTCGAAACCGCTCGTCGTTCCCGAGAAGCTGCTCGACCTGGAGTGGGGGCTCCGCGCGACGGGTCAGGCCGCAGAGGGAACGGTCACCGTGTACCTGATGGATTTCAGGGACGAGCTTGTGAAAAGCGGACAGGTGGACATCTTCGGCGAGCCGGTGACGGGAAACGCGGGCCGGACCCGGCACGCCGGGATCGAGCTTGAAGGGGCCGTGCGCCTTGGGGGACCGTTCACGCTCGGCGGCACGCTGACCGCTTCACACAACCGGATCGTCCACGCCGCTTTCTTCCCCGGGGGAGGTCCCGCCGTGACGCTCGACGGCAACCCGATCGCGGGATTCCCCGACGTGCTCGGCAACGCGCGCCTGACGTTCCGCAGCGGCACCGTGACGGCATCCGTGCTCTGCAGGTACATCGGCGCATTTCACACGGACAACTTCAACGACGAGGCCAACACGACGGACGCGGCGGTGGTGTGCGACGGCCAGGTTCTCCTCACGCTTCCTCCCTTCGCCGGTGCGTCGCTCACGCTGCGGGGGGAAATCAGGAACATCTTCGACACGCTCTACCTGGCCGGCGGCGAAGGAAACACGTTCTTCCCCGCGGCCGAACGGAATGTCATCATCGGCCTGAGCATCCACCTGTGAACACTTCCCGGACACTGCTCATCTGCAACGGCGACCCTCCGCCGGGCACCCTCCTGCGCCGCCTGGCCGCGCGTGCGTCGCTCATCGTCGCCGCCGACGGGGGCGCCAACGCCGCGCTCCGCGCCGGCGTGCGGCCCCACGTGGTGATAGGCGACCTCGATTCCCTGCTCCGGGCAACGGCGCGGCGCCTCCCGCGGGCGCGGATCATCCGCGTCGCACGCCAGGACAACACAGACCTGGAAAAAGCGCTCGACTTCATCGCCGCCGGGGCGCCTTCCCGCGTCCTGATTGCCGGCGCGACGGGGGGAAGGGTCGATTTCACGCTCGGGAATCTCTCCGTCTTCTGGAACTACACGGAGCGCCTGGCGTGCACGTTTGTCGGGGACGGCTGGCGGGCGGTGCCCGTGGGGCGGAGGCGCACCGAGCGTGCGCGCCCCGGCGTGACGGTGAGTCTTATTCCCTTCGGGAGCTGCGGGGGCATCACGCTGCGGGGGCTGAAATACGCCCTGAGGGACGCGGCCATGCGCACCGGGGAAATCGGCGTGAGCAACGTCGTCGCCTCCTCGCCGTTCACCGTGACGGTGAAGCGCGGGCGCATGCTGATGGTGATCTTCGACGGCGTCCGCGCCGGAAAGGCGTGGCCCCCGTGGTGACGCTCTCCCCGGCCGACGGTGCCGTCATTCTCCTCTTCTTCGCATCCGTGGTGGCCGTCGGCTTCCTCACCCGCCGTGCGTCGGAGCGCGACGTGGATTTCCTCCTCGCCGGCAGGTCGCTCACCATCCCCGTCTTCGTCATGAGCCTCGTCTCGTCATGGTACGGCGGGATCCTGGGAGTGGGGGAGTTCACCTACCGCTACGGCCTGTCCAACTGGTTCCTCCAGGGGGTCCCGTACTATGTGTTCGCGGTGGTCTTCGCGTTTCTCCTCGCGCGGCGGATACGCGCCACGGACCTCATCTCGATCCCCGACAAGCTCCATCGCTCGTACGGCAGGCCGACCGCGCTGCTGGGGAGCCTTCTCACGTTCATACTGATGACGCCCGCCCCGTATGTCCTGATGGTGGGTGTGCTCATCGAGCTGGTCACCGGGTGGCCCACGGCAGTCGCGGTCGCGCTCGGCACGCTCGCCTCCACGGCGTACCTCGTCACCGGCGGGTTCCGCTCCGACGTGAACACGAACGTGCTCGAGTTTTTCGTGATGTTCCTGGGGTTCGGCGTCATTCTCCCGTTCGCCGTGTCGGCCTACGGCGGGCTCCCGTTCATCGCTTCGCACGTTCCCCCGGCGCACATGACGTGGAACGGGGGGGCTCCCCTGCAGTTTGTGATCGTCTGGTTCTTTATCGCGCTCTGGACGCTGGTTGACCCATCCTTCCACCAGCGGTGCTATGCGGCGCGCACGGGTGATGTGGCCCGGCGGGGGATACTGATCGCGGTCGTCTTCTGGATCATATTCGACGCAATGACGACCGCCGCGGGACTCTACGCGCGGGCGGTGCTTCCTCCCCTGGGAGATCCCGTGATGGCCTACCCGCTCCTTGCAGAGAAGCTCCTCCCGCCGCTGGCCAAGGGGATGTTCTACGCCGGCATGCTTGCAGCGATCATGTCCACGCTGAACAGCCAGTCGTTCGTTGCGTCCATGACGCTGGGGAGGGACATTGCCGCCCGCCTCCGGGGGCGCCTGGGGGAGGAACCCGCGGCGCGGCCGGTGCGCTGGGGACTCCTCCTCACTGCCGCGATCTCCGTTGTCCTCGCGCTCGCCATTCCTTCGGTGGTGAAGCTCTGGTACACGATCGGCACGGTGGTCATTCCGGGTCTCCTCCTGCCGCTGCTTGCCTCGTACAGTGCGAGGCTGCGCCCCGGCCCGCGCACCGCATTTGCCGCCATGGCGCTCGGCTGGTGTGTGTCGCTCGGGTGGCTGGCGGCCGGCTGGTCGAAGGAGATGGGAAGCACAGAGCACTACCCGCTCGGCATCGAGCCGATGTACGCCGGCATCGCGGCCTCCGCGGCCGCCTGGTGCGTGGGAAGAATTGCGGGTGAGAAGCCCGGATCAGCGTGACGCCAGCGGCCTGAGCGTGTAGGGACGTTTCCCCCAGGTGAACAGCAGCGTGTGCGCCATCAGGAGCGCGAAGAGGGGGTAGATCTCGTACATGTCGCGCGCTTCGCTCATCCAGGCACACGCGAACATGAGGAGGCCGAACGGGACGATCAGCCAGGCGCAGCTCCTGAGCACCGGGTGCTTGCGCGGGAAATCGTGGAAGACGAGCACGCCGAGGAACACGGCCAGGCACGCGCCCTCGAGCGAGTAGGGGAGGAGGAGATTGTGGATGTTCCCGTAGAGATGGAACTCCAGGCTTGCGCCGGGGTTGTCTCTGAAGGCGAACATGAGCGCGGCTCCCGCGGCCCCGGAAATCAGGACCTGCGCAACGACATGGGGGACGAGCCTGCGTGCGGGCATGAGCCCGCGCCAGATCAGGACGGTCGCGAGCGCGATGAGCACCGTCGTTTCCTTGTTGAAACAGCTGATCGCGTACAGCGGGTAGAAGACGCGCCACTCCTGCCGCACGACCAGCAGCACGAGCGCGGTGAAGAGCAGGAGGGCCGGGAAGTCGTACACGTAGTGTGTGCCCACCGCGAAGAACGGGGGGAGACCCAGGAGCACGGCACACGGGAGGAGGTCCGCGATCGCGGCGTCCGTCTCGTAGAGCGTGCGGAAGAGCGAGCGGAGGACGAACGGGAACGCGGCCAGCGAGGCCAGCGCGATCAGGAGCGCGACGCAGTAGTCCGGGAGACGGGTCGTGTCCCACCCGAGCCGGCCCGCCTCCTTGCGGAACTTCGCCGAGCCCATGAGCGCGCCGGTGAGCCCCGCGCGCGCCGGCTCCGGAACGGCTCCCGTGATGGTGCGCGTCAGGAAGGGGACGAGCGCGCGCTGGACGAACGGCCGCGATGCCGTGCCGTCGATCAGGGCGGCGAGCGTCGAGCGGGGGTCGCCGTTGAACGACGTGGAGACGGTGTCCGCCCCCCAGACCCAGAGGGCGAACACGAACGCCGCGGTTGCGATGTAGAGGATGCCGGCGGGAGGACGTCCGGCGATGTGCCGGCTCACGCGGATCAGGGCTGGATTTTGATCTGGTACTGCTGGAGCTTGGTGTACAGCGTTTTGAGGCTGATGCCGAGGATCTTGGCCGACTCCGCCTTGTTCCCCCTCAGGTTCTTCAGGACTCCCTCGATGTGGAGCCGCTCGACCTCCTTCAGGGGAATCGTGGTGCCGATCTTTCCCTCCCCCCGCGAGCCCGCGGGGAGCCCCACCGACGTCGTCGGGAGCGACAGGTCCTCCGGTCTGATCGTGTCGTCGCGGCAGAGGATCGCGGCCCGCTCGATCACGTTTTCCAGCTCCCGGATGTTCCCCGGCCAGTCGTAGTCCCTCAGGATCGCGAGCGCCTCCGGGGCGATCTTCTTCTTGATCCGCGATTTCATCCTGTGCTCGAGGAACGAGGAGACCAGCACCGGGATGTCGTCCTTCCGCGCGTGCAGCGGCGGGACTTCGATCGTGATGACGTTCAGCCGGTAGAGGAGGTCTCCCCGGAATTTTCCTTCCTTGACCAGGTCGGCGAGGTTCTTGTTCGTGGCCGAGAGTATCCGGCAGTCGGCCTTGAGCGTGGTGTTCCCCCCCACGCGGCGGAATTCGCCGCTCTGGATGAACCGGAGGATCTTGGGCTGGACGATGGGACTGATGTCCCCGATCTCGTCGAGGAAGAGCGTTCCCTTGTTGGCGATCTCCACGATCCCCTGTTTCATCGCGCGGGCGTCGGTGAACGCCCCTTTCTCGTGGCCGAAGAGCTCGCTTTCGATCAGCGTGTCGGGGATGGACGCGCAGTTGATCGTCACGAACGGCTCGGTGGAACGGCCGCTCTGCTGGAAGATGTACGTGGCGATCAGCTCTTTCCCCGTTCCGCTCGCTCCCTGAATCAGCACCGTCGACTCGGTGGGGGCGACTTTGGCGGCGATCTCCAGCACACGCTTGAACGCCTCGCTCTCCCCCACCATCTCGAACGGCCCCTTGAGCCGGTCGATCGTGCCCCGCAGGACGAGGTTGTCGATCAGGAGCTGGCGGCGCTCCAGCGCCCGCTGGATCGTGCCGAGCAGCTCGTCGGCCGACGTGGGTTTCGTGATGTAATCGTAGGCGCCCAGCCGCATGCACTCGACGGCGATCTTCACGTCGTTCATGCCGGTGAGCATCACGACCTCGATCGCGGGGAAGTTGGCCTTGATGAAGCGGAGGACTTCAACGCCGTCGACCTTCGGCATCTTCACGTCGCACAGGACGACGTCGTACAGCTTGTTCTGGACCGCGTTGATCGCGGTCACGCCGTCGACCGCCGTCTCGACCGCGAAGCCGGAGTTGGTCAGGAGCGCCGAGAGCATGTAGCGGAAGGCCTCTTCGTCGTCGACGATGAGGACAGATATGTCTTTTTTGGCCATGGGGCGGCGGGTAGATCCGATGCGCGAACTATGGTATTGACTATTCGGCGCAAAGTCAATAACTCGTTGATTTTGAAGGGCCTTGTTGTTACTTTCATTTTTACGCGCGATCCATTCCGGCAACTCCTCTCATGAAGATCCCTGACAAAATCCTGCAGGCAGTCCCGAAAGTCCTCCTGCACGACCACCTGGACGGCGGTGTGCGTCCCGCGACAATCGTGGAGCTGGCCCGCGACGGGGGGTACGACCGTCTCCCCACGCGCGACCCGGAGGATCTGGCCACCTGGTTTCACCGCGGGGCCAGGCGCGGGTCGCTCCCCCTCTACCTGGAGGGGTTCGAGCACACCTGCGGCGTCATGCAGACGGAGGAGGCCCTGGAACGGGTCGCCTACGAGATGATGGAGGACATGCGCGCCGACGGCGTGGTCTACGTCGAGACCCGGTTTGCCCCCGTGTTTCACACGGCGAAGGGCCTCCACTGGGACAACGTGGTCAATGCGGTCCTGAAGGGCCTGGAGCGCGGCCGGACCGATTTCGGCGTGGAGTTCGGCCTCATCATCTGCGCGATGCGGAACATGAAGCTCTCACCGGAGATGGCGGAGCTGGCGGTCGATTTCCGCGAGCGGGGCGTGGTCGGGTTCGACCTCGCGGGCGAGGAAGGCGGGTTTCCTCCCAAGAAGCACGTCGACGCCTTTCACTACATCCAGCGGGAAAACTTCAACATCACGATCCACGCCGGCGAGGCCTTCGGCAAGGAGAGCATCTGGCAGGCGATCCAGTGGTGCGGGGCGCACCGCATCGGCCACGCCACGCGTCTCATCGAGGACATCGGGCTCGACAAGCGGAACAGGCGCAAGATCGTGCGGATGGGATACCTCGCGCAGTACATACTGGACAAGCGCATCCCGCTGGAGATCTGCCTCACGAGCAACATCCACACCGGGGCCGTGAAAGACATCCTCTCCCATCCCTTCGGTCTCCTCTACAAGTACAAGTTCCGGGTGACGCTCAACACCGACGACAGGCTCATGAGCGACACGACGATGACGAACGAATTCCGGCTCGCCGCGGCGGCGTTCCGCCTGGGGCTCGACGACCTCGAGAAGCTGACGATCAACGCCATGAAGAGCGCGTTTCAGCCGTACAACCGGAGGATCCGGCTGATCTATGACGTCATCAAGCCGGGCTACGCGAAGGCGCGGCTCCGGCTCGCGCACACGAAGCGCCGGGCGGCCTGAGCCGCCGGGCGCGCATCCCCACGCGGAGCACGCGATGAACCTCACGGCAGTCACGATCGACAAGCCCGCCGAGATGAACTTCCTGCTCGGCCACGCCCATTTCATCAAGACCGTCGATGACCTCTACGAGGCGGTCGTCCAGACCAACCCCGGCATGAAGTTCGGCATCGCCTTCTGCGAGGCGTCGGGACCGGCGCTGGTCCGCTCCGCGGGGAACGACCCGTCGCTCGTCGCGATCGCCGAGAAGAACGCGATGGCGATCGGGGCCGGACACTCTTTCCTGATCTTCATGCAGGGCGGGTTCCCGGTCAACATCCTCAACGCCGTGAAGAGCGTGACCGAGGTGTGCACCGTCTTCTGCGCCACGTCCAACCCGACGGATGTGATCCTGGCGGAAACGGAGCAGGGGCGCGGCATCCTCGGGGTGGTGGACGGGGTGCGCACGAAGGGCATCGAGACCGCCGCGGACGTCGCCGTGCGAAGAGAGTTTCTCCGCAAGATCGGCTACAAACTCTGATGCTGCGCGCCGCCGCGCACGCGGGAGACATGCCATGGCAGGAGTCCACGTGAGCCGCAGGACATTTATCCGGACCGTAACCGGCGGGATGGTGGGGGGAGCGATGCTCTACGCGTTCCCGCCGGACGCGCGGGCAAAGTACATCCTTGCGCTCGACGAGACCGTCGATCCCGCCGATGAGTCGTTCTGGGGATTCGTCCGGGGGCAGTTTCCGCTCAGCCGCGACGTGACCTACCTGAACAACGGCACGATGGGACCTTCCCCCTACGTGGTGATCGACGCCGTGAAGTCGGAGATGGAGGAGGTCGACCGCCTCGGGCGGTACGGCGGCTGGGATGCAGCGCGTCCGAAGCTCGCCGCGTTCGTCAACGCCGCCGAGGAGGAGATCGCCCTCACGCACAATGTGACGGAGGGCATCTGCATCGTCGCCGCCGGTCTCCCGCTCAGGGCGGGAGATGAGGTCATCCTGACCGACCAGGAGCATGCGGGGAACGCCATCCCCTGGCTCGCCCGCGCCCGCCGCGACGCGATCGTGATCAGGTATTTCAGTCCCGCGCCCACGGCCGCCGGCACCCTGGAGCGGATCAGCGCACTCATCAATTCGCGCACGCGCGTCATCGCGGTTCCCCACGTCACATGCACCACGGGGCACGTGCTCCCCGGTGCGGCGATCAGCGCTCTCGGGCGGGAGAAGGGAATCTGGGTGATGCTGGATGCGGCCCACACGGCGGGGATGATGCCGCTCGACGTGAAAGCGCTCGGGTGCGATTTCCTCGCGAGCTGCGGGCACAAATGGCTCCTGGGTCCGAAAGGGACCGGCTTCCTCTACGTCCGGAAGGAAATGGTCGAGGTGCTGGAGCCCCACTGGGTGGGGGGCGGGGTGGACACGGCCTGGGACGTCCGGAAGGGGACGCTCACGCTCCGCACCGACGCCCGCAGGTTCGATTTCGCGACGCAGAGCTCCGCGCTTTACGTGGGACTCGGGGCGGCGATCGATTTCCTGCACCACCTCGGCATCGACAATGTCGCCCGGCGGGGACGCTCGCTCGCGGGACGGCTCCGCTCCCGGCTGCAGGAGCTCGGGGACCGGGTGGAAATTCTGACCCCCTCGGAAGAAGGGGGATACGGCTCCGTCCTCGGCTTCCGGCTGAAACACTATCCGTTTGACCGGCTCCAGCAGCTGCTGCTCGAGAAGCATGGCATCGTGACGCGCGCCGTGCCGGAAAACGGCCTCAACAGCAACCGCCTGTCCACACACTGCTACAACACCCCTGCGGAGGTCGACCGCGTGGCCGACATCATTCGCTCGGTGGCCTGAACCAATACGAGGGAGATGACAACATGAACACACTGACGCATGCACGCTGGATGGCCGCGCTCGTTGCCGTGGTCCTGCTCGTCCTTGCCCCGGTCTACGCGCAGAAAAAGAAGGCGGCCCCGGCGGCGCCGTCCGCACCGGTGGTCGAGCAGCACACGCAGACCAGGGCTCCCGCGACGATCAGGGATATCGTCGCGTCGCTCCAGGGCCAGCAGACAAACCTCGGCACGCTGACGAAGGTGACGGGCGACTTTGTCGTGTTTGAGTCCGAGGGAGACACGCTCATGTATCCCCTCGCCTCGCTCCAGGTGGTGAAGTTCCTGAAGACCGAGGAGGGAGAAGGGCGCAAGATCGAGATCCGGTTCCTGTCGAAGGACTGACATGAGACGACGCGAACGGGGTACGCGGCGCGTTGTTGCGGCGCGGGCCGCCGTGCTGCTGGCGTGCGCGGCTGCCGTGATGGCTGCCGGCGGCTGCAGGCCGTCCGACGACGAGATCCGGAGGATCGTGCGCGACGAGCTGGCGTCCGGCCTCGGGCGGCAGGCGCTCACGGGTCCCGGTGTGATCGGGCCCTACAGCCCCGCGGTACGTGTCGGGAGGTTCCTTTTTGTCTCCGGCCAGATCGCGCTCGACCCCGCGACGGGCGCGCTGCGCCAGGACAATATCGCCGTCGAGACGACGCAGGTGCTGGACAACGTCATGCGCATCCTGCGGACCGAAGGCTACGATTCCACGGAGGTGGTGAACGCCACCGTCTACCTGCATGACATGAAGAACTACGCCGCGGTCAACGCGGTGTACGCGGCCCGCTTCCAGGAGAAGAACTACCCGGCCCGTGTCGCCGTGGAGGTGAGTGCGCTCCCGAAGGGTGCCAACGTCGAGATCGCGGTGATTGCCTACAAGGACCACTGAACAGCCATGCCTGCCACGAGCGCGGCACCGCGCACCGTCCGTGCGCCCAGGGGCACACGCCTCACCTGCAAGGGATGGACGCAGGAGGCGGCGATGCGGATGCTCATGAACAACCTGGACCCGGATGTTGCCGAGAAGCCCGATGAGCTGATCGTCTACGGGGGAGCGGGGAAGGCGGCCCGCAACTGGGACTGTTTCGACGCCATCATCGCAAGCCTGAAGGAGCTGGAGAGCGACGAGACCCTCCTGGTGCAGTCCGGGAAGCCGGTCGGCGTGTTCCGCACGCATCCCGGCGCGCCCCGCGTCCTGATCGCCAACGCAATGCTCGTCCCCCGCTGGGCGACGTGGGATGAGTTCCGCCGGCTCGAGGGCCTGGGGCTGACGATGTACGGCCAGATGACCGCCGGCAGCTGGATCTACATCGGGTCCCAGGGGATACTGCAGGGAACGTTCGAGACGTTTGCCGCCTGCGCGGAGAGGTACTTCGGGGGGACGCTCGCCGGGAGGCTCCTGGTGTCGGCGGGTCTGGGCGGCATGGGCGGGGCGCAGCCGCTTGCGGCCACGATGAACGGGGCTGCATGCCTCGTGGTGGAGGTGGACCGCTCCCGGATCGAGAAACGCCTCACGACCGGGTACGTGGACGAGATGGCCACGACGCTCGACGAGGCTCTCCGCACGCTCCAGACCGCGCGCGAGCTGAAGGAGGCGCGCTCCGTGGCGCTGCTGGGCAATGCCGCGGAGGTCCTCCCCGAGCTTCTGGCACGCAACATCCGCGTGGACATCCTCACGGACCAGACATCCGCCCACGACACGCTCAACGGATACGTGCCGGCGCACATTCCCTACGACGAGGCGGTCGCCCTGCGGCGCTCCGACCCGCAGAAGTACATCGCCCTGGCCCGCGCATCCATTGCCGAGCATGTCCGCGCGATGCTCGGTCTGAAGAAGAGGGGCGCCGTGACGTTCGACTACGGCAACAACATCCGCGGCGAGGCGCTCGGCGCGGGGGTGACCGACGCATTTGACATACCGGGGTTTGTCCCGGAGTACATCCGTCCCCTCTTCTGCGACGGGAAGGGACCGTTCCGCTGGGCGGCGCTCTCGGGCGAGCCGGAGGATATTTACAGGACGGACCGGGCGGTGCTGGAGACGTTCCCGGAGAACGCGTTGCTCCGGCGCTGGATCGAGAAGGCGCAGAAGCAGGTGCACTTCCAGGGGCTTCCCGCGCGTATCTGCTGGCTCGGGTACGGTGAGCGGGCGGCAATGGGGAAGATCTTCAACGACCTTGTCGCCCGCGGCGAGGTGCGCGCCCCGATCGTCATCGGCCGTGATCATCTCGATTGCGGCTCCGTCGCCTCACCCAACAGGGAGACGGAGAAGATGCGCGACGGCAGCGACGCGATCGCCGACTGGCCGATCCTGAATGCACTCCTCAATGCGAGCGGCGGGGCAGGCTGGGTCAGCGTGCACCACGGGGGCGGCGTCGGGATCGGTCTCGCCATTCACGCCGGCATGGTGGTGGTGGCCGACGGAACGGCGGAAGCCGAAAAGAAACTGGAGAGGGTTCTCACGTACGACCCCGGTCTCGGGATCATGCGGCACGCCGATGCGGGGTATGAGCGCGCGATCGACAACGCCCGCCGGTGGAACGTGCGCGTTCCCATGCTTCCCGGCACCCATTCATAACTGCGAGGAGGGTCATATGCACGGCTTCGGCCATATCGAGATCCCAACGAAGAGTTTTAAGAAGGCGAAGAAGTTCTTTGGGCCGGTGTTCGGCTGGACGTTCCAGGACGTGCCGGACATGGAGTACGTCCTGTTCCGCGCCGGCACGCAGCCCAACGGGGGATTCTTCGAGGTGAAGAAGATGCCGAAGAAGGGGCAGGTGAACGTCTACATCGAGGTGGACGACATCGCCGCGAAGCTGAAGGAAATCAAGAAGGCGAAGGGGAAGGTGCTCGTCAAGAAGACCGAGATGGGGACGATGGGATCCTGGGCGCAGTTTGCCACCCCTGACGGCTGCGCGCTCTGCCTCTGGGAGGCGGCGCCGAAGGCCAGATCAAAGGCTCCGAAGGCGAAGGCGCCGAAAAAATCCGCTCCGCAGAAGTCCGCACCAGGCGAGTCTGCGCCCGCGATGTGAAACCCCCGGGGGACACTCCCCTGGAGCACCCGGGCGCCGGGCTCTGCTCCCGCTGCCTCCACGCCCGCGCAGTGAGGAGCGGGCGGGGGAGTACGTTCATCAGGTGCGCCCTCGCGGATACGGATCCCCGCTTCCCGAAATATCCGCCCCTCCCGGTGCAGGCATGCGAGGGGTACGCGCTCCGGCCGGGTGATGTGAGCATGGCACGTCCATGACAAACGACGCGTACGATCGTCTGATCGCCCGCGAGGCGGACCACTGGGGAGCGGCGGGTGCGGCCCGGAAGGATCCGCAGATCTGGGACGACGGGCGGATGTTCGCCCTCTTCTTCGGCGACCGCTACGAGCAGTTCCTGCGCGCGGCATGCGAGGCCGGCCCGCGCATCCTGGAGCTCGGGTGCGGGAGCGGGGGAACCGCCCTTGCGCTCGCGGCGCGCGGTGCCGCAGTCACGGCGATCGATCTTTCCCCGGCGCGGATCGGCGAGGCGCGCGCCGCAGCGAAGCAGAGGGGGCTCCGCGCGGAGTTCGTCGTCGGCGATCTGAACAGAATGGCGTTGCCCGGAGGTCCCTACGACGCCGTGGTTGCCCACGATGCGCTCCACCACGTGCTCGAGCTGGGGGCGCTGCTGGACCGCGTGCGGGGAGCGCTGGTGCCCGGCGGCCGGCTGATCGTGATGGACTTCGCCGGCATGGGTGTCCTCAGGAAGCTTGCGGCGGCGGGACTCTTCGCACTCCTCCCGACGCACCGTCCCTACAGGGACAAGTGGGCGCTCAGGGGCCGGCTCCCGTCGTTCATGGCGGGCGAGGCGAAAAAAAGGGCCGCACTCGGGCGGGGCACGGCGGGTGCTCTCCACGAGTCCTCCCCGTTCGAGGAGATCTCAGGACCCTCGATTCACCGCGAGATCGCCTCCCGTTTTGTGATTGATGAGTATGTCACGTTCTGTCCGTTCTGGTACTATCTCGCGCCCAAGCTCGCGCTCCCCGCGGCCTGGCGCATGCCCGCCGCGCGCCTCCTGCATGCGATGGATGCAGCGATGACGTTCGTCAGTCCGCGCTCGGGGGCGTACATGTTGATCAGGGCACGCGCATGATCGATCCGGTCAAATTCAAGAAGATCCTCGTCAACCTCCTGAAGCTCCTCGTCGTCATCGAGCTGATCAGCGCGATGTCGCAGGGGGTGGGGGGACAGGGCTGGGGAAGGTTCGGGATCGACCTCGTGATCGCGGGGATCCTCTACCTCACCTGGGAGCGCCTCAGCGCGATGGTGGCCCAGAAGAAGGAAGAGGCGTGGAAGCTCATGGCCACTTCTCCCGCGAAGGCGGGACTCTTCAATGCGCTCGTCTTCTCGCTCCTCTGGACTGACCGGATTTATGAGAACGTCCCGGCGGACCGGCTCCGGCTGATCGTGATCTCCTACACGCTGATCGCCCTGGGACTCGTTGCCGCGTTCCTCAAGATCGGATCGGGACTCATGCCGCTGGTCGTCTCCGGCGCGCTGGTGCTCGGGGCGGTCAACCTGGTCACCTGGCTCATTTCTCTCGAGCGGGGCGAGAAGGAAACGCTCCAGACCGAGCTGAAGCTGGCGCACGACGTGCAGGTCTCCCTGATGCCCAAGTCCCACCCGTCGCTGCCGGGGTTCGACATCGCGGGGATCTCGATCCCGGCCGCGAATGTCGGCGGAGACCTGTTCGACTACGCTCCCCTGGGGTCGAACGGGAGTGCCTTCGGCATTTCGGTGTTTGACGTTTCGGGTAAAGGGATGCAGGCCGCCATGTCCGCCGTCTTCACGATCGGCGCGATCGCGGGGGAGACGGGGCTCTCCACCTCTCCCGGCGAGATCCTGACGCGCGTCAACAGGTCGATCTTCGCCCATTCCCGGCGGGGGCACTTCGTCGCCTTCCTCCTGGCGGCGATCGACCCTGTGAAAATGACCGTGACCTTTGCCAATGCGGGGCAGACGCGCCCCCTTCTCAGGAACGGCGACGGCCTCAACTGGCTCGAGCCCCCCGGCGTGCGTTTCCCGCTGGGGATGAAGGAGGACAGCGCCTACGAGGAGCGGACCGTTCAGCTCGCGCCGGGAGACGTGCTGCTCATGCTGACAGACGGGTTCACGGAGGCGATGAACGTGCGGGAGGAGATGTTCGGTGCCGAACGGGTCGAGGACTTTGCGCGCGACCCGGCCGTCTGCACGCTTCCCGCTCCTGTGATCAT
>Ga0335069_10009802_pt1 | contig 13614 bp, 11 predicted proteins | sample Lox_Sample_11_FD_206714 | JGI IMG/M metagenome (GOLD analysis project Ga0335069, IMG submission 206714) | Soil microbial communities from Loxahatchee National Wildlife Refuge, Florida, United States - Lox_Sample_1.1 | ecosystem: Environmental > Terrestrial > Soil > Wetlands | place: USA... | reverse complement strand
TACTACTGTACTCGACGGCGCGCCCTAACGCCGAAACTTCAGGTGTTCCTTGAACGCCTCAAGTGAGTGGTACACGATGGGGCACACGCCCGCACGGTCGATGATCGACCACATCCGGCTGGCAATCGAACCGTTGCCGCGAACCAGGTGGGGATACCGTTGGCAGACATCCGGGCGGGCCTCGTATACCGTGCAATCGTTGCCGCTCAGGAAGACGCAGGAGCCGTCTTCACGCCGCCGCAGGATGAAGCCTTCCTCTTCGTCCGGTACGACGTAATCGGCCGTAATTCTCTCCGCCTTCAAGCGAAAATGGCGTGCGAGCCGGTCCACGTCGCGTTCTGCGACCTTGGCGGTCGCTACGCGGCAGCAGTTGGCGCACTGCCTGCAATCGATGTGGTCCTGGATCTCTTCGGCGATTCGGCGCAGGATGCGATCCGAGTGATCGTGCGATTTCATGAATCGGCGAAAGCGGAAATTTTCGTCGCGTTTCTTTTCGCCCAAAAGCCGGATCTGTACCAGGTCCGTGATCACAGCCGTTTCGCAACCACGAGCGTGATGTCGTCGGCCTGCGGCGCGCCGGCGGCGAACTCGGTCAGCGCGTTGTTCACCGCGTCCACGATCGCCATGGCGGGCACAGTGCGATTTGCCCTGAGAATTTCGATCAGGCGTTCCTCGCCGAACTCGTCGAAGTTGGGATTGTTGGCCTCGGTGACTCCGTCGCTATAGAGCACGAGCATGTCGCCGCGGTTCAGGTGGGCATGCATTTCGCTGTACGGCGCGACGGGCAGGATTCCGAGCACCGGCCCCCCGCCTTGCAGCAGGTCGGCCGCGCCGTTGGCCCGCAGCACGATCGGCGGATTGTGCCCGGCATTGGCGAACGCGATCTCCCCGTTGGATGCGTCGAAAACGCAGAAGAAAAACGTGATGAACCGGTTTGTGGGGCAATTTGCGCAGGTGGCCTTGTTCAGCCGCGTCATGAAGGATGCCAGGTTGCCCGGGTCCTGCGCCAGCAATTGCACCCGCGCATCCAACTGCATCATCAGCAGCGACGCCGGCATGCCCTTACCGGAGACGTCGCCCAGCGCCAGACCGACCTTGCCATCCGGATATTGGAAAAACGAGTAGTAGTCGCCGCCGACGGTTCGGCACGCGGCGTTGTAGCCGGCGATGTCGGCACCGGGGATTTCCGGTGCCTGGCCGGGGAGCGCCGCTTTCTGAATATCCGCCGCCTGCGAGAGGTCGCGCTTCATGATGCGCTCGGCCTGCTCGATCTCCGTGAGCCGGGCATTCTCAATCCGAAACGCCGCGACATTCGCCATGAGCGTCAGCAGGCTGAGATCGTCTTTGGTGAACTCGCGCAGGATGAAGGGCGAATCCACGTAGAGCAGGCCGATGATGCGTTCCTTGGTTTGCAGCGGCGCGGCCATCATCGTGTGTACCTTCTGCTCCACGATGCTCATTCGGCCCTTGAACGCATCGTCAAGCTGGGCGTCCCGCACCAGGACGCTGGTCTTTTCCTTGAGGACGCGGTCGCGGACCGCGGAACTGATCCGGAAACCATCGCCCTTGTGAGCCTTCACGACCAGCTCATCATTTTCCAGAATCATGAGCACGCCGCGCTGGGCATTCACCGCCTGAATTGCCAGGCTCAGCGTGACCGGAACCAGGTCGCTCATCGTGGGGTAGCCGGAAAGCTCTTCGCCGAACTTCAGCAGTGCCTGCAGCGGCGCGGACGCCTTCGGACCGCCACTCTGAATGGCCATGGTCTGGTTACTGAGCGCGCCTTCGAGGCTGGTGACTACGGTAGAGGTGGTCGGGGAGCTACTGTCGCCTTCGAACACGACCACGCCCGCGGCGGCGCCTGCGTCGGTAGGCGAGTAGACGATCACCAGGTGTCCGGCGGTGATCCGGTCGCCGGGCCGCAGTATCAAACGAGCCTTGAGCGGAATGTTGTTGACGAAGGTGCCGTTCTTGCTGCCCAGGTCCTGAACCGTCCAGTCTTCGCCATCCGGCTCGAACGCGAAGTGCTGCCGGGAGAGGCCGGCATCCTCGGGAAAACAGAGCTCCGCCGCGCTGGAGCGTCCGATGGCGAGCCGCCCGCCGGCGAGTGTGACCGTCTTCATCTGCCCGTCCGGACATTGAATCAGGAGTTCGCGTGGCATGTATTGTGCTTAACCATTATATGTGCGCACACCTTGGGCGGACGATGGTTTTTGTGGGACCGGCTTCAGCCGGTCCATGCGAGCGTAGCGCGCCCGTACTTGTGCAGCCCTTTCTCCATCATGCCCACCGCCCAGCGAGCGCAGCGCGCTAATGCGTGAACCGCACCAGCAGCCCGCCGCCTGCCGGAAAATCCGCCTGCACGGAGTCCCTTCCCGTGACTTCGTGCTTCCTGAGCTCGACGGTATCCCCCGCGTCCCGCACCTCGACTGCCTGATATGTGCCGGACCCCAGAAAACTCAGCCGCAGATCCGCCTTCCGCGGAGCCGGCCCGTTCATCACCGCCAGGAACCACGTGCCGCCTTTGCGGCGTGCATACGCCGCGAATTCCCCGATCTCGGACGGCGGCAGCACGATGGTCTCATCCCAGACGCTCGGGATGGACTTGATCACCTCCACCGCTGGGCTCGCCAGGATGTTCGTCGGGTTGGCGGCATAGACCAGCAGCGGGCTGGTGATCATGGCCGCGCTGGCAATCTGGTTCGCGACCGTAGTGTCGTTGCGGCGCGGCCCGAAGTGCATCGGCGTGTAGTCGGCGCCTCCGGCGAGCAGCCGGCTGAACAGGATGGTGGTCTGGTGCTCGGCCCGAAGCGAGCGCGTCGACTCCAGCCCACGAATCGCTTCGCGGGTCAGTTCGTTTGGCCAGGTTCGCGAGAGCCCGGTCGGCTTGTTGGCACCATGAAAATCGATCACCATGTGGTGCGCCGCGGCCTCGCGCAGCAGATCCTCGTAGACGTCCACTACTTCCATAGCCTCGTGGTCGAAGAAGTCGATCTTCGCCCCGGCGGCTCCCGCCTGTTGCAGCCGGTCGAAGAATGCGCGGCGCTGCTCGGCGGTGGCCAGATCGCGGCGAAATGCCCACAGGATCGCGCCCACGCCCTGCTGGCGCGAGTAATCGCAGAACTCCTTGAGCTGCTCCGGCGACCAGCTCCGCCAAAGACCCTCCACCACGTTGTATTCGAAGCCGAGCTCGCCGGCCAGGCGGCTGAATTCCTTCATACCTTCGAAGTTGTTCGGCCCGCCGTCGAGATAACGCCATACCGCGCGCCCCGGTTTGACCCACGGCGTGCGCAGGCCCTCCGGAAAATACTTCGGGTCGGGCGGATCGGAGACGCTGTTGATCACGTCCGCGTTCACCAGGGTGTTCAAATCCGGGCCGGCGAGAATGATTCGCCACGGGGTCGTAATATCGCCCTTGATGGAGGGCGCGATGGCCAGCCGCTCCCAATCGGCCTTTTCGAATCGCAGGGCAAACGGGTAGGAGACCGGCTGACTGTGACCAAGCAGCGCGCGGAAGCTGTGGCCGGCATCCGCCACCAGGGCCATGCCGTCGAAGTGCCGCAGAGCGCCCTCGGTGATCGACCCATAGCCCGCGCCGTCGGGCAGCCGGAATGTCAGGGGCGTTGCGGCCAGGTCGCCATGCTCGATCTCGTCGAAGGCGTGCTTCTTGTAGTTGCCCTCGTAGTGCCCCTCCAGATCGTGATACCACGCGGTGCTGCCCGCGGCGATCCGGAATACGGTGACGTCATCCGCTACCCGGGCGCGGTCGCCCGCCCCGGGGACCACATAACGGAATGCAACGCCGGTGTCGTAGGCGCGCGCTTCTATTGTGAAGGGGGTGCCTGACGGGACATGCGTGATCGCGAGGCGGACCGCGTTGGATCGGTCCCTGGCAGCCGCGTGGACTCCATACACCGGGTAGGTCGCGTCAGTCTTGTAGGTCTGAGCCTTTCCGGCGCGTGCCGCGTCGCAGAGGTTGACGCCGTCGATCTGAATGCCGAAGCGCGAGGGATCGATGACAGGCTTTCCGCGCAGGCTCACGTCGTAGAAAAGATGCTGTTGATCGGCGCTGATGCGAAAGCGGACGGCGCCATTTGGGCTGGTGAGGACCAGGACGTCGGAGGCATATGCCGCGACGGCGCAGAGTGCTGCCGCGGCGACGAGCTTTGTGGCCACGTTACCGTTATAACTCAAAGCAGGCTAAAGCCGCGCTCACCCGTGAAATCGAATGGCTAATCTTTTGATTGCCCTTGAACAGGCCTCAATCGTTTGATTGAGACCCTCGTCAGCCTGAAGCAGGGCATAATGGTTTGGTCACGACGCCAAAATGTTGAGCCTGGAACGGCTATGGGACGAGCGCAACCGCACACGTGTCCTGGGATTCAGTTGTGCGATCACTCTCCTCATAGCCTTGGTCGATTGGTGGACGAAACCGTACGTCTCGCTTGGCTTCCTTTATCTGTTCCCGATCATGCTTGGCGCCGCGTTCCTGCCGCGGTGGATTGTGGCGGCCCTGGCGGTCTTGTGCGCAGTCCTGGCGGAGGTGTTCAGCTCCCTTGAACCGTCTTTCGTCCGCCTCGGCTTTGTCACTCTCGCCTTGGGGGGCTGCGGGCTATTTGTCTCCGAGCTGGTTCGCAACCGACGACTGAGCCTCGAAGCACAGGCACGATTCAAGGCGCTGGTGGAAACCAGTCCCGCGGCCATCGTGACCGTCGACGAACGCGGCTTCATCGAGCTGGCCAATTTCGCGGCGACCGAACTGCTTGCGCCGCGCGACGGGAACCTGATCGGCAGTCCGATCGCGGCTTTCCTGCCCGAACTGCACCACGCGCTGCGCTGGGAAGAAGCGCCTCAATTCCGCGCGTCGATGCAATGCCGGGGTCACCGCGGCAACGGAGAGACGTTCACCGCCGATGTCTGGTTCTCTACGTACAAAGAAGGTGCGGCTCCGAAGCTGGCCGCCATCGTTGCCGATGTCAGCGAAGAAGCCGTCGAAACTGCAGCCGCGGCCGCCGCCGGGGCAGGGAACCACCACGCCTCCGATCGGGACCGGGCTGCATTGAACAATCGCGAGGCGGAAGTGCTGCGGCTGCTGGTGCAGGGACTGGCCAACAAAGAGATCGCCGCCCGGATGGAGATCTCAGAGAGCGCCGTGAAAAACACGATTCAACAACTCTTCGCGAAGACGGGAGTTCGCACGCGCGGCCAGTTGGTGCGCGTGGCCCTCGAACAGTACCGAAGCCTGTTGTGAGTGGGCGCCAACCGACTCAATCGAACGATTATCCAAAGAACAAACCAACTGAACACCAAACCGGTTACAGTCGAGGCAGCATCCAAGCACTCAGTAGCGACCATCTGCACACACCAGAGGAGTTGCGGAACGTACAATGCGCCGCCTTTCGATTGAACGATGCCTGATTCTCGTATTCGCTTTCGCACTGCTTCTTTCCGGCTACGGATGGTGGCAAGGCAGCCGGGAACTGAAGGCCACAACCACGGCCAACAACCATCTGCGGCAGGCTCTGGGTGATCTGGTGGTCAACATCGCTGCGAAAGACAGGGAAATCGACCGGCTTCAGCAGGCGCTGTGCCAGGCGTCCGAGCAACTGCCTTTGCCGCACGAGTCGGACAGTTCTGATTCAGCCGAACGTTGAGTACTTAAGCGGGTGAGCTGCCGTGTGCGCTCGTACTTTCCAGGTGCGCGTCGAGCGTAATGTTGGTTTTGTACAGCTTCGATACGGGGCAGCCCGACTTCGCTTCCTGGACCGCCCGGTCGAATGCGTCCTGTGTGACCCCGGGCACTTTGGCATGCAACTCTAAATGGCTCTCAGTGATCGCGAAGCCGCCATCCTGCTGGCTCAAAGTGATGGTGCAGGTGGTCTCCAGCGACTCCGGCTTCAGGCCGGCCTTGGTCAGTTGCGCCGACACCGCCATCGTGAAGCATCCCGCGTGCGCCGCGGCGAGTAACTCTTCCGGGTTGGTGCCTTGCCCGTGCTCGAACCGGCTCACGAAAGAGTAGGGGGTATTCGATAGTGTGCGGCTGGCAACAGATATCTGGCCGGAGCCGGATCGCAGATCGCCGCGCCATTGGGCTTGTGCCGTGCGTTGCATGTCAGGGTTCTCCTCAAGCAATGAGATGACTGTTTCCAAGACTGGTTTCAATTAGTTGAGAGGGGCGGCTGTTAGAATCGGTAGAAATGCGATTTGCCACTTTCGTTTGTCTCGCCCTGTGGGCCCCTTTACACGCGCAGACCCAGGTGAAGCTCCGTGTGGACGCTACAGACGCCACGCGCCGCCTGTTTCATGTGCGGATGTCCATGCCGGCCAAATCCGGTCCGATGACGCTGCTCTATCCGCAGTGGATTCCGGGCGAGCATAGCCCAACCGGTCCGATCGCAAACCTGGTCGGGCTGAAAGTACAGGGTGGGGGCAAGACGATCGCCTGGAAGCGCGACAGCGTAAATATGTTCGCGTTCCACCTCGATGTTCCCGCGGGAGTCACGTCTCTCGACGTCGCCTTCGATTTCATCTCACCGCCCGATGCGGAAGGCTTCTCTTCCGGCGCGTCGACGACCACCGAACTCGCGGTCTTGAACTGGAACCAGCTCCTGCTGTACCCGCAGGGTGCGCAAGCCGACGATCTGCAATACCAGGCGACCCTCAGGGTTCCCGCGGGCTGGCGCTACGGCACCGCGCTTCCGATCCAGCGCGAGTCGGGAAACGAGATCGAGTTCCAGCCCGCTTCGCTCACCACCATGGTGGATTCCCCCGTCTCCGCCGGGGCCCACTACAAGACCTTCGACTTGGGCACCGACGGCGGCATCCCGCACTACCTACACGTGGCCGCGGACAGCGACCGCGCGCTGGAAGCTCCCAACGAAGTCGTCGAACACTTCCGCAGTCTCGTCAAAGAAACCGGCGCACTCTTCGGTGCCCGCCACTACCGCAGCTATCATTTCCTCTACACGCTGAGCGATCACGTGGCGCACTTCGGGCTCGAGCACCACGAATCCAGCGACGACCGCACTGCCGAGCGCTCGCTCATTGACCCCGACATCCTCCGCTCCACCGGCTACCTGCTGCCCCACGAGATGGCGCATTCCTGGAACGGAAAGTACCGTCGTCCCGCCGGGCTTACCGCCAACGGGCATGACGGCGGATACGACGTGCCGATGAAGGGCGACCTCCTCTGGGTCTACGAGGGCCTCACCAACTACCTGGGTGAGATCCTCGCCTCTCGCAGCGGGCTGTGGAGCCCCGAAGAGTACCGCGAGTCGCTGGCCTCGACCGCGGCCGAACTCGACAACAAGGCCGGACGCACGTGGCGGCCGCTCGAGGACACCGCCGTCGCGGCGCAGATCCTCTACGAATCCGGCGACGATTACGCAAGCCTGCGGCGAAGCGTCGACTACTACCCCGAAGGCTCGCTGGTCTGGCTCGAGGCCGACGTGCTCATCCGCCAACTCAGCAAAGGGGCGAGATCGCTGGACGACTTCTGCCACACTTTTCATGGCGGCGCCAGCGGAAAAATCGAAATGAAAACCTACGAGCTGGCCGATGTTGTGGCGGGCCTGAACGCCGTCCAGCCCTACGACTGGTCAGGCTTTCTTGACCAGCGCCTCCATTCGACCGACGCGCACGCGCCTCTTGGAGGGGTCACGGGATCCGGGTGGAAGCTGGTCTACGATGGCGTTCGCAGCGATTTCTGGAGAGCGAGCGAGGACAAAAGGAAGTTAACGGACATGAGCTATTCCATCGGCATCCAGGTCAGGGAGGATGGCGGCATTTCGGACGTGCTTTATGGCGGTCCGGCGCAGAAGGCGGGAGTGACTCCCTCCGTGAAGCTGATTGCGGTCAATGGCCGGCAGTTCAACCCGACCGTTCTTCGCGAGGCGGTGGCGGCCGCCAAACCCGTGGAGTTGCTGGTCAAGGATGGCGAGTTTTACAAGGCTTACCGCATCGAATACACCGGCGGCGAGAAATACCCGCATCTCGTGCGCGACGAGTCGAGACCGGACCTGCTGACCGCGATTATCGCCTCCAAAACGCGGCGCTGAACTGAGTCGCCGAATCACGCCTGTGAAGTTTTGGCCCATTCCATGAATGGTTTACGTCGTGTTCTAATAGATATTTCATATGGGTCGTTTGTCTCTCTTTGCGGGCGTGGGGTGGGCTGCGTGTGTAGTGGCCTCGGCCGCGCCGAACACGGTCATGTCCCGGTTGCCGCTGCGGTTTGAGGAGAATCGTGGGCAGTTTCACCCGGCGGTCCGCTACACGGCTCGCGCCGGCGGGTACAACCTTCAGCTTACCGATCGCGGCCCTGCGTTCCTCCTGGGAAATCAGCGAGTCGAAATCTCCATGGTGCACGCCAATCCGGCGCCTCGGGTGGAGGGTGTCGATCGGATGGCTGCGCCCACCAATTACTTTGTCGGGCCGCGCCAGCAGTGGCACACCGGCGTGGCGAACTACGCTCGCGTCCGCTATCGCGCCGTGTACCCCGGCGTGGACATCGTGTACTACGGTAACCGCGGCCAGCTTGAGTACGATTTCGAATTGCAGGCCGGCGTGAGTCCCGATGCCATAAGGATGCAGTTCATGGGCGCCGACGCGCTCTCGATCACACCAGAGGGCGATCTCGTCATCGAAGCGGATGGCGTTCAAGCCGTGCAGAAGAAGCCCGTGATTTTCCAGGATGGGCGCCGGATCGAGGGCCGTTACACGCTTCTGGCGCACAACCAGGCCGGTTTGCTGCTCGGGAAATTTGACGAGGCGCGTCCGCTGGTGATCGATCCCATTCTGCTCTTCGGACAATACTTCGGCAGCTCCGGAACAGACCAGATCAACGTCATGAAAATGGGGCCGAACGGGATGCTCTACATCACCGGCCAGACCAGCACCGGCGAGATGCCCTACATCGATGGCGCCTACGACAACTTCAACGACGGCCTGATCGACATCTTCCTGGCGATCATGGACACCAACCCCAACAACAGTTACCCGCTGACGTATTTCAGTTATCTCGGGGGCAGCAGCAACGACATTCCCCTCGGTCTGGATGTGGATTCTAACGGCGTCGCCTACCTGACCGGCTACACCACCTCCACCGACTTCCCCATGGCCGGCAGTTCCTTCCAAACCGTGTCCAATGGCGTGCAGGTCGCCTTCGCGGTCAAGCTCGATCCCAGCCAGTATGGCGGCAACGGGTTGGTGTACTCGTCGTTCCTCGGCGGTACCACGGGCCTGAACACCGGCAACGGCCTCGCGGTCGATTCGAACGGGGTCATGTACATCGTCGGCACCACGCGGTGCAGCGACTTCCCGGTCACGGACAACGCATACGCCGGCGTCTCGTACGGGCCGCAAGACGCCTTCATCACCGTGATGGATCCAAACAGCGGCACGCTCCTCTATTCCACCTACATGGGCGGCGAACTTTCCGATGACGGCCGCGCCATCGCCGTCGGTTCCAACGGACTGGTATATTTCGCCGCCAACACGTACTCGACCATGTTCCCCATCGAAGGCCCGTTCTACCGCAACACGCTGCAGGGCGGCATCGATGTCGTGGTCGGCGTCCTTGATATCACCAAGTCGGGCAACGGCGACGGCGGTTCGATGATCTACTCGAGCTACATTGGTGGCAGCGACCTGGATGAAGTGCGCGCCATGTCGCTGGACGCCAATAACCGGATGATCCTGACCGGTTACACTTTTTCGACCGATTACCCCACTACCGCCGACGCGGTGCAGCCCAATCCCGGCGGTAACGGCGACGCGTTCGTGACCATCGTCAACCCGGGAGACCCGCCAAATTTCATGGCATATTCGACCTATTTCGGCGGCTCACAAACCGATGTGGCTTACGCGGCCAAGCCCGATAACTCGGGCGGTGTATATATCGCCGGCTACACTCTCTCGCCCGACCTGTTCACCGTTGCGGCGCCTCAGCCGGGCTCCGGCGGCGGCACCAACATGTTCATGGCGCAAATCAAACCCGGCGTGCCGGGGCGCCGAGGAATTCAGTTTAGCTCTTACCTGGGGACGATCGGAACCTACGTGGGCAACTCGATCGTGGTGGGCTCCGACGGCACTCTATACTTCGCCGGCTACGGCCAGAACGGATTGCCGACCTGGAACGGCTATCAGGGCGGGGTCAGCGACGGCTTTCTGGTATTGCTGAAGTAGCCCATTCCCCGGCCAGCATACTCCACACCACCAGGTCTACCCAGCGGTCGTTGACCCACTCGGCTTGGCGTGCGATGCCCTCGCGTGTGAAGCCCAGCCGCTGGGGAATCGCGCAACTCTTGTGGTTACCGGTGCCGCATTGGATCACGACCCGATGCAGGCCCAGCTCTCCGAACAGGTATTCCAGCATGGTCTGGCAGCTCCGGGTGACGATGCCCTGGCCGCATCGCGTTTCCTCCACCCAGTAGCCGATGCTGCAGTGGCGGTTGCTCCAGTCGATCGGGTGGCAGCCGATGCAGCCGGCCAGCTCATCGTTCAACCAGATGCCGCACTGCGGCCCCTGGCTGTTCTCGAACTGTAAGCGCGCCCTGGTGATGAACTCGCGGATGTCGGTAACGGACTGCGTACGGTCCACCCAGGGAAGCCACTCGCGGAGATATCCGCGGTTGCATTCCACCGTGGCATACAGCGTGTCCGATTCGGTCAAATCGAACAGCCGCAGTTCCATGCCGGGCCCGACAGAGCGTCGAAACATCGTGCGATGTTACCATGTGGCGCGGATCATCGCTTTTCGTGATCCGCGCCCCCGCGCCCCCCGCGCAGCCGGGTGCCGTTCAGGCCACGTCTAGGCCCCTCCCGGCCTTTGCGGATTGATGGACTTCGAAATTGCCGGCATCTCCGGTGTCTCCGGGCTTTCGATATACGCCAGCAACCCCGGCTTCAGCAGCTCGAAGGCAGTCTGCGGATCGTCCGCAAACTCGAAGAGTTTCAGATCTTCCGGGGAAATCATCCCGTACTTGACCAGCGCGTCGAAGTTGATGATCTCGTTCCAATAGGCCGTGCCGTAGAGAATGATCGACATTTTCTTCGCCAGCTTCCTGGTTTGCGTCAGGGTGAGCACCTCCATCAGCTCGTCCATGGTTCCGAAGCCGCCCGGAAACACCACCAGCGCCTTGGCCAGGTACGCGAACCAGAACTTGCGCATGAAGAAATAGTGGAACTCGAAGCTCAGCTCCGGCGTGATGTACGGGTTGGGAAACTGCTCGAATGGCAGTCCGATGTTCAGCCCGACGGTCTTGCCGCCCGCGTCGCTGGCGCCCCGGTTAGCCGCCTCCATGATTCCGGGACCACCCCCGGAGCAGACCACGAACCGTCGCGTGCCGTTGACGAACTGGTCGCTCCATTGAGTCAAGATCCGCGCCAGCTCGCGCGCTTCGTCATAATACCGCGCGAGCGGGCCTTCTCCCTCCTGAATCCGCGCCGACCCGAAAAATACCACCGTGTCGCGGATCTGTTGGCGCCGGAAATGCGACAAGGGTTCGAGGAATTCGGCCAGGATGCGGATCGCGCGCGCATCCACGCTGTTGAGAAAGTTCTCGTTCAAGTACGCGACCGGGCGGCGCTGGCCATGGTTGGTGATTGCGCTAGGCATTCTGTTTTAACTCATCGACCTTTCTCTTTAATTCCCGCACCGTCTTCAGCAATTCGGCCAGCTTCGGAAACGCTCTCACGGCCCGCAGCCACTCATGGGCCGCGAACGCCGGGGACCCGGAGATGCGTGCTCCTTTTTCGACATCGCCCCCGATCCCGCTCTGTGCGTACACCACCGCTCCCTCGTGCACGGTGAGGTGCCCGCTCGAGCCCACCTGCCCTGCCAGCACCACGTTGCGCTCCAGCACCGTGCTCCCGGCAAGTCCGGTCTGCGCGCAGATGATGTTGTCCTCGCCCACCGTGCACGCGTGCCCCACCTGCACCAGGCTGTCGATCTTGGCGCCGCGCTTCACACGTGTTTCGCCGACGGTGGCGCGATCCACCGAGGTCAGCGACTGTACCTCGACGTCGTCCTCCAGCACCGTCACACCGCTCTGCACAATCTTGACCTGGACGCCATCGGCGCGCCGGGCAAATCCGAAACCGTCACCTCCTACAACCACGCCGTTCTGCAGGATCACGCGGTTGCCGATCTTGCAGAATTCTCGCACCACGGCATGCGAATGCGCCAGGAAATCGTCGCCGATCTCCACGCCTTCGTAGATCACCACGTGCGGATGCAGAACCGCGTTGGCGCCGATGCGGACCCGCTCTCCCACTACGGCGAACGGACCGATCGAGCAGTTGTCGCCTAGGACCGCCGTAGGCGCGATGCAGGCCAGCGGATGAACTCCAGGAGCCGGCCGCGGCGGCTGGTAAAACAGGGCCAGCGCGCGGGCGAAATCCAGGTAGGGATTCCCGGAAACCAGGCAGGCGATATCCAGCCCGGTGACCGCCTCGGAAACCAGGATAGCGCTGGCTTTCGTGTGCTTCACCTTGGGCGCGTATTTCGGGTTCGCCAGGAATGTCAGGTGGCCGGCAGCGGCGTGCTCCATCCCCGCGACGCCGCGAATCTCGATGTCGGCGTCGCCCTCGAGGCGGCAGCCAAGCCGCTCGGCAATTTCACGCAGTTTCATACCAAAGACGCACTTATAGGGTAACCTGTTGTGGCGTGACTCGCCCCGGCCTGTATCGCGCGGACGACGAAAACCGATCGTCCGCGCCACGCCTCACCGCTCCGCGCTACATTCATTCCCGGATAGGGTTCAATAGAAACATGCGTTACCTGTGTGGGATTCTGCTTCTGTCTGTTTTGCCGGCGGCGGCACAAATGTCCGGACGGGTCTCCGGATCGGTTGCCGACGTCTCCGGTGCTCCCGTACCCAACGCCGACGTCTCGCTCTTTCTGGCCGGCGGCACGCGGCCCCTGCTGAAATCCAAAACTGCGAGCGACGGCACGTTCAACGTGATTGGAATTCGTCCCGCCGACTACGATCTCATGGTCGAAGCCGCCGGATTCGTCAAGGCCACTGTACATGGCATCACGGTCGATGCCTCGCGCGAAACGCCTGTTCCGCGCATCACGCTCCAACTCGCCACCGTCACCTTCAAGGTCGATGTGAACGCCGCCGAAACCCCGGTCGAAACGGCCAACGCCGAGATCAGCGGCACTGTCACCATGGACGAGATCCGCAACCTGCCGATTCTCGACCGCGACGTCCTCAACATCCTGCAAACCCAACCCGGCGTGGCGTCGAACGGCAACTCCTATACCGTGATCAACGGCCTGCGTACCTCCTATTCGAATATGACGCTGGACGGCGTGAACATCCAGGACAACTACGTCCGCGACAACGCCCTCGACTACACCCCCAACAAGCTGCGCATCGGGCAGGTCCGCCAAGTGACCCTGATCACGTCCAACGCGAACTCCGCCGCGGCGGGCGGAGCGACCGAGGCCGCCTTCTCCACCCCTTCCGGCAGCAACCAGAACCATGGCGAGGTCTTCTGGTACAACCGCAACAACCATTTCGCGGCCAATGACTGGTTCAATAACCAGGCAGGCATCGGACGGCCGTTCCTGAACCAGAACCAGTTCGGCGGCGACATGGGCGGCCC
>Ga0335069_10009801_pt1 | contig 13615 bp, 12 predicted proteins | sample Lox_Sample_11_FD_206714 | JGI IMG/M metagenome (GOLD analysis project Ga0335069, IMG submission 206714) | Soil microbial communities from Loxahatchee National Wildlife Refuge, Florida, United States - Lox_Sample_1.1 | ecosystem: Environmental > Terrestrial > Soil > Wetlands | place: USA... | reverse complement strand
CATCCGCCGCTTCCAGTTCGCGGAGCCGGCGAACGACCCGGCCGCGCTGCGCCGCGTCGCGCGGATGGCGCGTGAGGAGGGCGTCGAGGAGATCGTCGTCGGGCTGACGTATTCGATCAGCCCGGTGCACACGCACGCGTACTACGCGGAGCGGGTCGCGGCGCTCGCCGACTGCTCCGACATCGACCGCTTCTACCTCAAGGATCCCGGCGGGCTGCTCACCGTCGACGCCGTGCGCGAGCTCGCGCCGCACTTCGTCGCGACGGGCCGCACCGTCGAGCTCCACAGCCACTGCACGATCGGGCTCGCGCCGCAGGTCTACCTGGAAGGGCTGCGCGCCGGCTTCCACGTGCTCCACACCGCGGTCGGCCCGGCCGGGAGCGGGACGTCGCAGCCGGCGATTCATTCCACGCTGAGAAACCTCGAAGCGGAGGGCTACGAACACACGCTCGACATGGCCGCGCTCGCCGAGGTCGACGCGTACTTCCGCGAGCTCGTCCGCGCCAAGCGGCTGCCGCCGGGGACGCCGCGCGAGTACGACGCCGCGTACTACCACCACCAGCTCCCGGGCGGGATGGTGACGACGACGACGCGGATGCTCGACGAGATCGGCCGGCCCGAGCTCTACCCGGCGGTGCTCGAGGAGATCGTCCGCGTGCGCGCCGAGATGGGCTACCCGATCCTCGTGACGCCGGTCTCGCAGCTGATGGCGACGCAGGCCTTCCGGAACGTCGTCGACGCGGAGCGCTGGTCGACCGTCTCCGACGAGACCGTGCGCTACTTCTTCGGCCATTACGGCGAGTTCGCGGCGCCGCCGGATCCGGACATCTCGGACCGCGTGCTCTCGCTGCCGAAGGCCGAGTCGCTCCGCGACGCGCAGCCCGTGAGCCTCGAAGGCGCGCGGCGGCGGCTCGGCGAGCGGATCTCGGACGAGGAGCTGCTGCTGCGCCTGACGATGCCGCAGGAGCAGGTGGACGCGATCCGGCCGATCGCGGGCCGCGCGCCGGCGGCGAACGGCAGTCCGCTCGTGCGGTTGCTGCGCGAGCTCGACCGTCGTCCGGTCTCGTACGTGCGCGTGCAGAAGGGCGACGACCTCGTGGTGTGGCGCCGTGCGTCTTAGCGAGGCCCGCGCCTTCGTCTTCGACATCGACGGGACGCTCGTGCACCGGACCGGGCCGGAGGAGGTGCACGCGATTCCCGGCGCGCTCGAGGTGCTCGAGCGGATTGCCGCGTCGGGGCGCCCGTTCGCCGTCTTCACGAACGGGAGCCACCTGCCGCCGGACGCGTTCGCACACCAGCTTCGCGCGGCCGGGCTGCCCGTCGAGGACGGGCAGGTACTGACGCCGCTCCGCTCCGTGCAGGCGTACCGCGGCGCGCGGCGCGTGCTGCCGTTCGCGAGCGAGCCGGCGCGCGCGTACCTCCGCGCGCACGGGATCGAGCTCGTCGACGACGGCGGCCCGGTCGACGCGGTCTTCGTCGCGCACTCCGACCACGTCGACTTCGAGGAGCTCGAGCGCGCCGCGCGCTCCGTCATCGCCGGCGCGAAGCTCCTCACCGCGAGCTACGTCCCCGCGTACGCCGGCGCGAACGGCCCGATCCTGAGCCGCGGCGCGATGATCACCGCCGCGATCGCGAAGGCGTCGGACGCGCGGCCGATCGTCGTCGGCAAGCCGTCGAAGGCGGCGGTCGAGGTGATGCGCGAGCAGCTCGGCGTCCGCTCCGAGGAGATCGCGGTCGTCGGCGACGACGTGCGCCTCGACGTCGCCCTCGGCCATCTCGGGCGGTCGCAGACGGTCCTCGTCCGGACCGGGATCAGCGGCGGGGTGGACCTCGACGCGATCCCGGAGAAGAGCCGCCCGCACCTCGCGGTCGACTCCGTCGCCGACCTCCTCAACCGGATCTGAGTCCCGTGTCGCCGCGCTGACAGTTCGTCTGTCGGCCGCGCGAGCGACGCGTGCGCGGTGCCTTCGTAGCGTCGGGGAAGCAATCCAGCGCATTCCCCAAACAGGAGGACACCATGTCCCGCTTCTCTCGCAAGGCACTTCGCGCCGCGTTCGTGGTCGCGGTCGTCCTGGCGGCGGTCGCCGTCGTCTCGCCGGTCGCATCCGCGAAGCGGCGGACGCTGATGCCGGTGTGCCAGCCGGCCGCAGCGCACTGGATCTCCGTGAACGACGATCTCGGCGTGCCGTGGCTCCAGTTCGTTCCGGAGACCCGGTGCACGGACGCGACCGGCGCTTCGGCCTGCCCGGCCGGTTCGCTGGACGTGAGCTGGGTCGGGATCGTCGACGAACTGGGGATCCCGTACCTCGTCCCGACCGGCTCGGCCGGAGACGGATCGTGCAGGAGCGCGGCCGTCACCGCTCCGCAGCCCGGCGTTCCGCTGAAGTCCCCGTACCGCGGATGGGTCGTCGTCACCGACGCACAGGGGACGCCCAAGCTCGTGCCGCTCTCCGACATCCGCTAGAGCGACCGAGGCTGGGGAACGCGAGAGCCCGCCCGACGGCGGGCTCTCGTCGTGCTCGGAGCCCGGCCCGCTGTCGTCGCGCTGACACTCGGCGCGTCGGGCGCGCGAACGACGCGTGCGCCGCGCCCTCCTAGCGTCGGGCAATGCAGTCAGACGCACTCTCGAACCAGGAGGACACCATGTTCCACGTCTCTCGCAACGCACTCCGCTCCGCGCTCGTCGCGGCGGCCGTCGTGGTCGCCGTCGTGGTGGCCGCCTCGCCCGCGTCCGCGAAGAGCACGCCGGCGAAGTGCAAGCCGAAGGCGGCGCACTGGGTCGTCGCGAACGTCGACGTCGCCGTCCCGCAGTTCACGCTCATCCCTGCGGTGCGGTGCACGGCCGCCGTCGACAACACGGCCGGCAGCTGCGCGCCCGGCTCGCCCTACCCGGGCTGGGTCCAGGTCACGGACGACATCGGCCGCCCGTTCCTCGTCCCGATCGGCTCCGAGGCGGCTGCGGCCTCCTCGTGCAACAGGAGCCAGGCGCAGACGACCCCGAAGCTCCCCGCGCCGACGTACTGGGTGACCCAGACCGACGACCTGGGCGTGCCCTGGCTCGTCCCGGTCCCGAGCGTCGCCGCGTAGTGGCAACGGCCTGGGGGACGCGAGAGCCCGTCGCCTCGCGGCGGGCTCTCGACGTTGCGGAGCCGGGCACGGTGACGGAGGATCGTGGGATGCAGTGGAGCCTGCTCGAGGGCGTGCCGGCCGAGGACGTGCAGCGGCTGCTCCAGCTCGCGCGTCGGCGGACGTTCAAGCGCGGCGAGGTCGTCTTCCACCGCGGCGACCCGGCCGACTCGATGCACCTCGTGTCGAAGGGGCGGTTCGCGGTGCGGGTGATGACGCCGCTCGGCGAGCAGGCGACGATCGCCGTGCGCGGGCCGGGCGACAGCTTCGGCGAGCTCGCGCTCGTCGCGGAGCGCTCGCCGCGGTCGGCGACCATCGAGGCGCTCGAGCCGGCGGAGACGTTCTGCGTCTACGAGGTCGAGTTCGCGCGGCTGCGGAAGGAGCATCCGTCGGTGGACGAGCTTCTGATCTCGCTCCTCGCGGCGGAGGTTCGGACGATGAACGAGCGGCTGCTCGAGGCGCTCTACCTTCCGGCCGAGCGGCGCGTGCTGCGTCGCCTCGTCGAGCTCGCCGACGTCTACGGCGGCGCGGAGATCCCGCTCACGCAGGAGGAGCTCGCGGGGCTCGCGGGCACGTCGCGCGCGACCGTGAACGCGGTGCTCGGCGACGCGCAGACGCGCGGCATCGTCGAGCTGCGCCGCGGCCGCGTCACGATCGTCGACGCCGACGCCCTCGCCGGCCGGGCGCGCGCCTGAGGCTCAGCGCGCGCGGCGCGCGAGCTCGTCGACGTCGAGCACGCGCGTCTTGCCGCGCTCGAGCGCGATCGTGCCGCGCTTCTCCTCGTCGCGGAGGATCTGGTTGACCGTCGTACGGTTCCCGCCGGCGAGCTCCGCGATCGCCTCCTGCGTGAGCGCGATCGTCGTCTCGCCGGAGCCGGTGCCGTACAGCGACGCGAGCTCGACGAGCCGCCTGCGCACGCGCGTCTCGACCGGGAGGTAGAGCGCCTCGAGCAGCCGCTCGTTCAGCATCCGCACCTCGCCGACGAGAAACCGGAACAGGAAGCGGTCGATGTCGGGCCGGCGCGCGCGCAGCTGCTCGAACTCCGGGCGGTACACGGCGAAGGTCTCCGCGTCCTCGAGCGCGGCGACCGTGGCCGATCGTCGCGGCTCGTCGGCGAGCAGCGCCATCTCGCCGAAGCTCTCACCCGGGCCGCGCACGGCGATCGTCGCGGCGTCTCCGAGCGGCGTCATCACCTGCACCGAGAACCGCCCCTTCTGGATCAGATGGAGCGAGTCGCCGGGGTCGTCGCGATGAAAGACGACCTCGTTGCGCGCAAAGGTGCGGCGCCGGGCGATCTGCAGCAGCTCGCGGACCTCGCCCTCGGGCACGCCTGCGAGCAGCCGCCACTCCATCCGCGAAACCCTACGACGCCGACGGGACGAGCTCGAGTCGCCGCCGCGCCTGCTCGACGGCGAGCTCCGAGCCCTTGCGGCGAAGCTCCGCCAGCGCGCGCTCGCCCTCCGCGTCGGCCTCCGCGTCCCGGCCCGCCGCGCGGAGGGCGTGCGCGAGCACGACGAGCGCCCCGCTCCGGTAGAACGGGCCGTCGGTCCCGAACGCGAAGTCGACCGCCTCGCGGGCAAGCTGCTCCGCCTCGTCCAGCTCCGACCGCGTCACGAGGGCCTCCGCGCGGGCGAGGCGCCACCCGATCTCCGTCGCGAGATCGCCCGGCGTCATGATCCGCCGGCCCAGGTCGGCGAGCTCGAGGGCCTCGTCCACCCGACCCGTCTCGGCGAGCGTCAGGGCGAGCTCGCTCGCGTACGTCGAGAGGAAGAGCGTGTCCCCGATCGCCTTCAGCCCGGTGACGGCGTCCCGCAGGAGCTTCTCCTCGCGGTCGCGCGCGCCGGCGAGCCGCTCCACCCACGAGCGGGACAGGGCGACCGCGTAGACCCAGTACTCGAGCCCGAGGTCGGCGAAGGTCCGGGCGGCGCGCTCGCCGGCGTCACGCGCGTCGTCGATGCGACCGGCGAGCGCGTACAGCCAGAGCGTCGGAAGCAGCGCGTGCGCCACGGCGAGGGGCCCCGTCGCCTCCGCGACGAGTCGCTCGCAGACCGCGAGCCCCTCGTCGACCGGCATCGGCCCGAGCGCGATGCCCGTCCCCAGCCACGTCAGGGCCTCGGCCTCGGTGCGGGTGTTCCCCGCACGGCGGGCGAGGACGCGCGCGGTGTCGGTGACGCGGATGAGCTCCTCGTAGCTCCGGTCCATCGCGCGGTACAGCAGGAGAAGCCACGCCTCCGCCGCGCCCCAGAGGTCACCGAGCGCCTCGAGCTCTCCCGCGGCGGCCTCCGCCTCGCGCAGGATGCGCTCGTGATCGGCGTCCGGCGTCCCGTAGAGCTTCGCCTGCGAGAGCCTCAGCGTTGCCCGCAGCTCGACGGCGCGATCGACGCCCTCGGCCTCGACGGCGGCCTCGGTCGCGGCCGCGATGCAGCCCTCGAGATCGCCGGAGTGCAGGCGCGCCTCGGCGAGGAAGGCGAGCAGCTCCGCGCGTGTCGGCCGTCCGGGCTCGAGCGCGGCGGCTCGCGCCAGTAGATCGCCCGCGGCATGCATGTCGCCGCGCGCGATGGCCCGCCGTCCGGCGTTCCCGAGCGCGTGCCCGGCGTCGGCCGCGAGCTGCTCGGCCGCGGGGTCGCCCGGCGCGATGTCGACGCGCAGCCGGTGCGCCTGCTCGAGGTGGTAGCCGACGATCTCCTCGTACTCGGGGAGGCGGTTGCCCGTCGTGCGCGCGAGCCAGCGCGCGAAGCGCTCGTGCAGGTCGGCGCGCACCTCCTTGAGCGACGCGGCGTACGCGGCGTCGCGGACGAGGACGTGCCAGAACCGGTACGCGTCGCCGGAGTACGTCGCCGAGGTGCGCACGAGCAGGTCCTTGCGCTCCAGTGCAGCGAGCGTCGAGTCGAGCGTCGGCGCGTCGTCCGAGAGCTCGACGAGCGCCGCCCGCGAGATCTCCTGGCCGACGACGGATGCCCGCACGAGCACGTCGAGCTCGTCCGGGGGCAGCGTGTCGAGTCTCGCTGCGAGCAGCGCCTGGATCGTCGGCGGGATCGTCATGTCCGTGGGCTGCTCGCGGAGCATCGCGATCGTCTCCTCGACGAACAGCGGGTTCCCCTCGGCCGTCGCGCGCACGCGGTCGCGGAGGTCGGCGGGAAGCGGCTCGTCGCCGCCGGCGAAGTCGATGAGCCGCTCGGTGTCGGCGGGCTCCAGCGGGTCGAGGTGCACGGTCGTCCCGCCGGGCCGCGGCCGCGACTCGAGGAGCTCGGGACGCGCGCCCGTGAGCAGGAGGATCGGCGCGCGGCTCGTCGCGGCGACCGAGTCGAGCAGCGCGAGGAACGTCGGCTCGGCCCAGTGCAGGTCGTCGAAGGCGACCACGAGCGGGCGCTCGCGCGCGAGCGACTCGAACAGGCGCCGCGCCGCCCATGCAGTCTCCTCCGGCGGGCCGGCCCCCTCGGCGAGTCCGATCGCCGCGGAGACGCGCGACGCGACGAGCTCACCGTCGGGCTCGCCGGCGACGAGCGCCGCGAGCCGGCGCAGGGCGTCGTCGCGCGGCGTGTCGTCGTCGATCGCCGCCGCCGCGCGGACGACCTGCGCCAGCGGCCAGAACGTGATGCCCTCGCCGTAGTGCAGGCAGCGTGCCGACAGGACCGTCGCGCGGTGCGCGGCCCGTCGCTCGAGCTCGACCATCAGCCGCGACTTCCCGATTCCCGGCGGCCCGATCACGAGTGCGCGCCGGCATTCGCGCTCGGCCTCGGCCTCGTCGAGCGCGGCGAGGAGGACGCCGAGCTCGGCGTCGCGGCCGACGAGCGGCGTGTCGAGCCGGCGCGGCCGCCGCGACGTGTCCGGTCCGAGCGCGACGAGCCTCCACGCGGTCACCGGCTCGCTCTTGCCCTTCAGCTCGAGCGGCGGCAGGAGCTCCGCCTCGACCGAGCCGCGCACGAGCGACTCCGTCGCCGCCCCGAGGAGGATCTCGCCCGGCTCTGCGGCCTGCTCGAGCCGCGCGGCGACGTTCACCGCGTCGCCCGTGGCGAGCCGCTGCGCGCCGAACCCGGTCACGACCTCGCCGGTGTTGATGCCCGTGTGGTTTGCGAGCCGGACGCCGTAGCGCGGCTCGAGCTCGTCGTTCAGCGCGTCGAGCGCAGTGCGCATTTCGACCGCCGCGCGGACGGCGCGCAGCGCGTCGTCCTCGTGTGTGGTCGGGATCCCGAACACGGCGAGCACGGCGTCGCCGACGAACTTCTCGACCGCTCCGCCGTGCCGGACGAGCACGCTGCTGAACTCGTCGAAGTAGCGGCTCAGCACCCGCCGGACGGTCTCCGCGTCGTGACGCTCGCCGAGCTGCGTCGAGCCGGTGAGGTCGCTGAAGAGCACCGTCACGATCTTCCGCCGCTCGGAGCGAGGCTTGTCGACCGGTGCGCCGCAGGACGCGCAGAAGCGCCCGCCTTCCGCCAAACCCGCCCCGCACTCGGGGCACGTGGCCATGGCCTGACGATATGCCTGCGCGGCGCGGACCACAACGCGGGGAGGCCTGTAGGCCTCCCCGCGCGCGCCCGGGAGGGGCACCCGTCACATCGGTGCGAGGCGGTGCGCCTTCGGAAGACGGTGGTGCCGCCGGACGGCGACGAGCCCGGCGCCTGCGAGCGCGAGGGCGGCGATGCCGATCCCGAGCCCGATCGGCGTCCAGTCGACAGCGCCGGTGGGCTGGGACGGCGTCGACGCGACGACGGCCGGGAACCGAACGTACTTCGGGCCGAGCACGTCGATCCGGTTCGCCTCGGCCGTCCAGCCCTGCGCCTGCGGGGCCGTCGCGACGAGGTCGCCCTGCGGGCCGTGGTTCGCGCTCGCGATCCCGGGCGCGGCGGCGAGAAGCGTTGCCGACGCGAGAAGGGCGGCGGCGGTGCGGATGTACGACATGACTTCCTCCTTCTCCGACATGGGCTGCGACGAGTGCATGCCTCGACGGTAGGAGGGAAGGGGCCGCGCGTCGTTTCTGCGCGGGACGCTCGGACCGTCGGCTCCGGGACACACGCATCGTGTTGTCGCGCGCGCGAACGGGGCGTACGCTCGGTCTGTGCCTCGTGCCGTCAGCGTGGTCGCTGTGCTCGCGGCTGCCTGTCTCGCAGTCGGTGCCGGCGATGCGGCGAACCCGCGCACGTTCTCCGTGCTCCGGATGGCGCAGCCCGCGTCGGCGTTCACGTCGCTCGACCCGGCCCTCGGCTACGCGAACGGAAGCTGGCAGCTCGAGTGGCGCGTCTACCTCGGGCTCCTCACGTATCGCGACGCGCCCGGACGGGACGGCTCGGTCGTCGTCCCCGGGCTCGCGTCGTCGCTCCCGGCGATCGGCGATCGCGGCCGGACGTACACGTTCACGCTCCGTCCGGGCCTCACATACTCCGACGGCCGGCCGGTGCGGGCGGGCGACGTGAAGAACGGGATCGAGCGCTTGTTCCGGATCGACTCGCCGGCGGTCGGCTTCTTCGGCGGGATCGTCGGCGCCGACACCTTCGCGAAGACGCGCCGCGGCGGGATCTCGGGGATCGTCGCCGACGACGCCGCGCGCACGATCACGTTCCGGCTCGTCCGCTCGCGGAACGACTTCGCGAACGTGCTCGCGATGCCGTTCGCGGCGCCGGTGCCCCGCGGCACGCCGGCGAAGGACGTCTCGGCGACAAGCCCCGTTCCGGGCACCGGGCCGTATGCGATCGCGTCGTATCGGCCCAACCGCAGCGTCGTGCTGGTCAGGAACGCGCACTTCGTGCCGACCGCGTCGGTCGTCCGGGGGAATCCGGACCGCGTCGAGGTGCGCATCGGAGGCGACGCCCGCCACAATCTCACCGCCGTCCGGAAGGGGACCGCGGACTACGACGCCGACCTCCTGCCGCCCGACCAGCTGGCCCTCGCCCAGAAGGAGCTCGGGAACCGCGTCCGCGTCTCGCTGCTCCCGAACACGATCTACATCTGGATGAACACCCGCGTCGCGCCGTTCACCGACGTCCGCGTCCGGCGCGCGGTCGAGTACGCGGTCGACCGCGCCGCGGTCGCGCGCCTGTTCGGCGGCCTCGCCCGGCCGACGGAGAACCTGCTCCCGCCGTCGTACCGCGCGTACCGCAAGCTCACGCTCTACCCGCACGACCTCGCGCGTGCGCGCGCCCTCGTGCGGAGTGCCGGCGCGAGTAGTGCGCACGTCAAGATCTGGGGACTCGCGCAGCAGCCGTGGTCGAGCCTCTCGGCGTACCTCGCGTCCGTCCTCGACTCGATCGGCCTGAAGACGTCGATCGCGTCGATCCCGCCGGCGACGTTCCAGAACGTCGTCGGCAACCGCTCGACACATGCGCAGATCGGGTGGAACGCGTGGATCGCCGACTATCCGAACCCCATCGACTGGTTCGACACCCTGCTGAACGGCGAGCACATCACGGCGACACACAACAACAACCTCGCGAACGCGGACGACCCGGAGGTCGACCGGCTGATCGACCGTCTCCGCGAGGCGCCGCGCGCGACCGCCGCGGTCGACGCCGGCTGGGCCAAGGTCGACCGGCTCGTTCTCGCCAAGGCGTTCGTCGCTCCTGCCGTCAACGTCCTCACGACGAGCGCCTTCTCGTCGCGCGTCGACATGAGCTGTTACGTCGACCACCCGATCTACGGGTTCGACTGGACGCGGGCCTGCGTCCGCTAGCAGCCGGCGCGGAGCATCGCGGCGAGCCCGCCGACCCCCGTCGAATCGAGAATCTCGAACCGCCTGAGCTCGAGCGGCCGGCCCGCGTCCTGGCACAGGCCCGGTTGCGTGGTCACCGCAAGCCGGTAGCCGGCGCGCGCGACGAGCGCGGCGGTGCGGGCGTCGTACGCGCCGTACGGGTACGCGAACCAGCGCACCGGGTGGCCGACCGCCGCCTCGAGGACGCGACGCGACGAGGCAAGCTCCTCGCTTGCCTGCGCATCACCGAGGGCCGTGAGTGCGGCGTGCGTCGCCGTGTGCGAGCCGATCTCGATCCCGAGTCGCTCGAGGGCGCGGAGCTCCGGCACGGTGAGGAAGCTCGGGTCGGCCCCGTGCAACCGACCGGAGATCACGTACGCCGTTGCGTGCATCTTGAGTCGGGCGAGCACCGGTGCCGCCTTGCCGAGGACGTCGCGGTAGCCGTCGTCGAACGTGATCAGGATCGGCCGCGGCGGCAGTCCGCCGTCGGCCGTGGCGGCCGCGAGCAGCTGCTCCTGCGTGAGCGTGTGGTAGCCGTGGACGTGGAGCCACTCCATCTGCCGCGCGAAGTCGTCGGGATCGACGGTGAGGCGGCGCGTCATGAGGGGCAGGCCAGGCCGGAGATGGTCGATGCGGTGGTACATCAGGATCGGGACGGCGAGCGGTGCCGCGCTCGGGCTCGCGGGTGCGGGCGACGGGAGCGCCAGCGACGCGGCGATCGCAATCGTGGCGGCGGCGAGGACGGCTCGGCGCGCCGTCGAAGCGGTGTGCGCATCCATGCACCGACGCTAGGTCCGGGTCGCGGGCGCGTCGTTTCCGCCGAGAACGCCCGGAGTGTTGCGGTCCGAACACAGCGCGCCGGCGCGTGGGGTGTTAGAAGACGCGTATGAGCGAGAAGCCGAAGACGCGCATCGCGCAGGCGTCCGCCGACCGCGTCGAGGTGCGCGGGCGCGACCTCGCCGGCGACCTGATGGGGCGGCTCACGTTCACCGACCACTTCTGCCTGCTGCTGACGGGCGACGAGCCGACGGAGGAGCAGCGCTACTTCCTCGACGTCCTGCTCGTCGCGATCGCGGAGCACGGGATGATGCCGACGAACGTCGCGGCGCGGATGACGCTCGCCGCGGACCCCGGGTCGCTGCAGGGCGCCGTCGCGGCCGGCATCCTCGGCGCCGGACCGGTGCTGCTCGGGACGGCGGAGGAGTGCGCGCGGCTGCTCGAGACGGCGCAGGTCGAGGTCGCCGCCGGCGCCGATCCCGCCGAGGCCGCCGCCGGGCTCGCCGACGACTTCCACTCGACCGGCGCACGGATGCCCGGCTTCGGCCACCCCGTGCACCGGCCCGTCGACCCGCGCGCCGAGCGGATCCTCGAGCTCGCGGACGCGCGCGGCGTGAGCGGGCCGCACGTCTTCCTCGCGCGCCTGCTCCGCGAGGCGGTCGCCGACGCGTGGGGCAAGCCGCTCGTGATGAACGTCTCGCTGCCGATCGCGGCGGTGATGCTCGACCTCGGCTTCTCGCCCGACGCGGTGAAGGCCGTGCCGATCCTCGCGCGCACCGCGGGGCTGCTCGCGCATCTCTCGGAGGAGCAGCGCGAGCCGCTCGGCTTCCACATGGCGCACGCCGCGGAGGAGTCGGTCGAGTACGAGTGATGCTCGAGCCGGAGGTCGAGACCCTTCCGTGGGAGGAGCAGCTCGCAGTCGACGACGCGTCGTTCCGCGAGCAGATCGCATATCTCGCCGAGCGGTCGCCGCTCTACCGCGACGTCGTCGCCGGCGCCGGCCGGCTCGCCGACATCGCGCAGCTCCCGCTCACCGACAAGCGCGACCTCCGCAAGACGACGACGTCGTCGAACCCGGTCGGCGCGCATCTCTGCGCCGAGCCGTCGGAGATCGTCCGCATCTACTCGACGAGCGGCACGACCGGCGCGCCGAGCTTCGTCCCGCTCACCGCGGGCGACCTCGACAACTGGGTTACCGGGTCGGCGCGGAGCTACGCCGCGTCGGGCGTCGCGGCCGGCGGCCGCGTGGTCACGACGTACAACGCCGGCCCGTTCGTCGCGGGCGCAGCGCTCGCGTCGTTCGACCGGATCGGGATGACGCACATCCCGGTCGGGACGGGGAACACGGAGCGGCTCATGCTCTCGATCGAGCTCCTGCACCCGGACGCGGCGGTGGTGACGCCGTCGTACGCCGCACACCTGGTCGAGTGGGCGGCCGAGCGCGGCTTCGACCTCGCCGGCTCGAGCGTCACGCGCGTCCTCGTCGCCGGCGAGCCCGGCGGCGGCGAGCCCGCGTTCCGCGCGATGCTCGAGGAGGGCTGGGGCGCGAAGGTGACCGAGGCGATGGGGATCGGCGACGTCGGCGTCTCCCTCTGGGGCGAGTGCGAGGAGCAGAACGGGATGCACCTCGGGGCGCGCGGCTTCGTCCACGCCGAGCTGATCGACCCGGAGACCGAGCGCCCGGTCGAGCTCGCGGACGGCGCGACGGGCGAGCTCGTCCTGACGCACCTCCGCCACCGCGCCGCGCCGCTCCTCCGCTTCCGCACGCGCGACCACGTCCGGGTCTGGACGAGCACGTGCGCGTGCGGGCGCACGAGCCCGCGCGTCCGCTGCCTCGGCCGCACCGACGACATGCTCATCGTCCGCGGCGTCAACGTCTTCCCGTCGGCCGTGCGCGAGGTCGTCGCCGCGTTCGCGCCCGACGTGAGCGGGCATATCCTCGTCCGGCCCGAGGGCGCGGCCGTGAAGCAGGAGCCGCCGCTGCCGGTCGCCGTCGAGCTCGCGCGCGGCACCGCGGCGGACCCGGCGCTCGCGGACGCGATCCGCGACCGGCTCCGCAGCGTCCTCGTCGTCCAGACCCGGGTCGACCTCGTCCCGTGGGGGACGCTCCAGCGGAGCGAGTACAAGTCGAAGCTCGTCGAACGGGACGAGGGAGCGGGCACGTGGCCGCCGGCACACTGAGCCTCCGGTAGCGACCGTCAGGTCCGCCGGCTCCGACGGCGGCGAGCGCGACGGCGGCTCTCACGGCGCTACGCGAAGCGTTTCAGGAACGTCCAGGCCCACGGCGGCACCGTCGCCGGGGCGCCCGTCTGCGTGCGGAGCTTCGGGTCGTTCGCGTGTCCCTTGTACGCGCCGCGGCCGAGCTTCCACTCGACCCACTGCCACGCCCAGTCCGGCACCGGCGTCGGCACGTCCGTCGGCAGCGGCACGGGCTTCGGCCTCGCGCGCGGCGGGCCCGGCGGCGCCGCGGGCTGGCCGTCGCCGTAGTCGCCCTGCGTGAAGAGGAGCGCCTCGGCCTTGCGGCGTGCGACGAGCCCCGGGAGCACCGTCTTGCCGGAATGCACCCACTGCTCGAGCGCCGACGTCGGATCCTGCCGCGCGTTGACCGCCTCCCCGACGGAGCCGGCGAGCGCGCCGCCGCCGCAGTTGTACGCGAACGAGGTGAGCGCGTCGCGCTCGCACTGCGCGAGCGGCCGCGTGATGTAGCGGGCGATCGCCGCCTCGGCGGTCGACGCGTCGCCCTGCAGCAGCGAGATGCCGTGCGCCTCCGTGATCGTGCCCCATTCCTTCCGGTCGGTCGCGGTGACCGGCCCGTGATGGAGCAGGTGCCCGAACCCGATCGTCGCGTTGTTGGTGGGGTCGTTGTACGGCGTGTCGCGCCACCCTTCGTAGCGCCCGATGAACGCCGCTCCGCGCGGGCTCAACCCGGTCATCTCACACCTCCGTGAGGAACTCCTCGACCGCTGCCGCAAAGCCGTCGACGTCCGATTCGGTCATGGGAAGGCTGAGCGCGAGGAAGCCGCGCCTCGC
>Ga0335069_10009798_pt1 | contig 13616 bp, 10 predicted proteins | sample Lox_Sample_11_FD_206714 | JGI IMG/M metagenome (GOLD analysis project Ga0335069, IMG submission 206714) | Soil microbial communities from Loxahatchee National Wildlife Refuge, Florida, United States - Lox_Sample_1.1 | ecosystem: Environmental > Terrestrial > Soil > Wetlands | place: USA... | reverse complement strand
CCGGTCCCAGCTCGGCGATACCGTACCCGTTCGCTTGCAAGTCATTGATCAGGAAAACGTAATCGATCTTCAGATCCCCGGCCAGTTCGCGGCTGTCCAGAGTCCATGGCAGGTTCGTCAGCCGCAGGCGCCCGTCGCGCACCGGCCCCGGCACACCAAAGCAGGCCGATGTCACCTTTTCCGTGACGATAAACTCCTTGACGATCTCCTCGAGCCCGCCGTACTCCTTGGCCGGGAAGATCTGATCCCGCAGATGCGTCAGATTTCCATCGGTAAAATCGAAGAGCGCCAGGTGAACTTTCGTGCCGCCCACATCGCCGGCCAGAATCATCTAAATCCTCTCAATCGTGCCCATTCCGCCCTCGCCATTGGCGGGCAATAACGCCGCCGCAGCCTTGTCGAGAAGCAACGTCAGTATACCGCTGGCTGGCGCGATCATCTGGCTCGGCAACCGCTCCCTATCCACTGTCCCCAGAAGAACTTCCTTCAAAATCTCTGCCTTGTCCTGCCCTCCAATCAGAAAGAAGACGTCCGCTGCGTTATTGATCACCGGCTGCGTCAGCGTCACCCGCCAGCTGTCTTTCACTGTCTCCACGTGATTCGCCGTCACCAGCTGGTTGGTCTCGTGCAACGCCGCTGTATGCGGAAACAACGACGCAGTGTGTCCGTCCGGGCCCATCCCGAGCTGAAGCAGGTCAAAACGTGGCAGCTCCTGGTCTCTCAGCCCGAACCCATTGCGCAGCTCCATCTCGTATCGCGCCGCAGCCTCGGTCGGATCCAGCTCGCCTTCCATGCGGTGAATCTGCTCGGGCTTCAGCGGCACCTTGTCGAGCATCGCCTCGCGCGTCATGCGGTAGTTCGAGTCGGCGTTGTCGGGCGGAACCGAGCGCTCATCGACCCACCACAGGTCGAGCTTGTCCCACGGCATTTGTGCCCGCCACGGTTGTCCCGGGTCAGCCAGAAGACCGAACGTCGCCTTGGGTGTCGATCCGCCGCTGATCGCAACGCGCACCCGGCCATGTGCCGCCGCTGCCCCTGCGCACTTCTCGGCAAAGTACTGCGCTGCCCGCCGCGCCAGCCCCGCTGCATCGGGTTCAACCGAGTAAACGATTTTGAGTTTTGCAGCCAACCGGAGACTCCTTCAGCCATGGGTCACTTTGATGGGATTTTCGAGGAGCACCGCTCCACAGGCTGCGGAGCGACAAGAAGGCCTCGCAAAAACGAACCCTGACACCTGAGACCCGAAGCCTGACCCCCGCCCCCCGTCCCTGACCTTACTCGCCCAGGTACACCCTGTACTGCTGCTCCAGCACGCCCGCCGCGCGCGCCAGCGCCAGCTTCGACACGTTGTATTGGTACAGGCTCTCCACCAGGTTCGTCTGTGCCGCGGCCAGCGTGGCCTGCGCCGTCACCAGCGGCAGATTATCGTCGACTCCGGCATTCACGCGATCGGTTTCGTCGCTCAGCGCGTGCGTGGCCAGGTCCACATTCGATCGCGCCACCTCCACCAGCTTGGCATTTGCATTCACGTCCAGCAACGCAGCGCGCACCTGCTCGTCGATGTGGCTGCGCAGTTCATCCAGCGCCGCTGTCGAAGCCGTCAAATTTGCCTGTGAGGCCTGCTCGTCGCCGCGCACCTTCGCCTCGTTGAAGATCGGGAATTGCAGCATCCCCATGGCGATGAAATTCCCGTGCGTGTTCACAGTGGTCACGGTGCTCACCTGGTAGTAGCTGAAGAAAGTCAGCGACGGCAGGCGCTCGGCGCGCGCCGATGAATGCAGCGCCTTGTATACCACCACCTGGTTCTGTTCGTTCTGATAGTCCTGACGGCTCTTGTAGGCCAGCGCCCGCAGCTCTTCGGGAGTTTGTAATGCCAGTTCGCTGTACGGCGCCTGATCCGTCAAAATCAAATCCTGCGCCGGGTCGACTCCGATTTCGCGCTTCAGCAGGATCAAATCCTTCGCCTGCTGGTTCTCGACCGCGAGCAACACCTGCTGCTGCGTCTGTAGCTGCACCTGCGCGCGCAACTCATCCAGGTTGGCCGCTGTGCCTGCCGCGTGCGCCTCGTGCGCGTGCTCCTCGAGCACCTGGGCCTCCTTCAATTGCGCCTGCGCGTTCTCCACTTCGCCGGCATCGGCAAGGGCACGCAGATACGCGCCGGCCACCTGCTGCACCACCTCGCCGCGCGCCGTCATCTTGGCGTAATATGACGAGCGCTCCGCCGCCCCGGCTGCCTTGTACGCCGCAATAGCCGGCGCGGAAAAAAGCACTTGCGTCAGCTGCAGTTTTCCGTCCGTCAGCGTGTCGCGCGTGATGTCAGAAAAGTTAACCGGCGGCTTCCCTCCCGGAAAGAGCCCGGAAAACTTCGAAATGGTGCTCGGACCGAAGCCCAGAGCAGCCAGATTGTGCATGTAGTAGCCGGTATCGGCGCTCGCCGTAATGGTCGGTAGAAAAACCTGCTCCACTTCGTTCTTCTCGCCGTGCAGCGCCTTTTCCCCGTTCTCCGCCTCCTTCAGCCCCAGGTTGTTGCTCAGCCCGCGTCGTACCGCGTCATCGAGCGACAGCTTCAGCGGAGCGTCGCTCACCGGCTGCGCCGTCACGCTGCCCCAGTAGGGATTCGTCGCGGAGGTCGGATTCTGGGCCTGCGCTGCGCGTGCGCCGAACCCCGTGAAGCTCACGCAAACCACCACAAGGCCACGCAAGATGGCCGAATAAGAACGCAAACTCACCCTCACATTCTCTCAGATGAGACGCAAAGCATTGAGGATTCATCCTTAATCCCCATGGTGTTGTGGGATTCTGCCCCAAAGCGACGGCGCCTTTTCCGCCTCAGCCGTGGGCTCCGCTTCGCCTAGTGGCGCAGGCCTTTGCAACCCGGCCGCTTCCATCAGTCTTTCCAAATCGTAGCCCTCCTTGCGTACGCGCTGATCAAAATAGAAAAGCGTCGCGGCAATCGGAAACAGAGGCGCAATCGATGCGGCGATCATGGAATAAAGGAAGATCGTTGCAACAGAGTAGCAATTCCGGCCAAGCAGACCGGGGTGCCAATGAGGATAAAGAAGCATCCAGGCCCACCGTGCAATAAAGTAGACAAGCCAGCTCAAAATGTTTCCGATAGTCAAAATTGACAGCCATGCGAATATGATTCGGCGGCGGCTGCCACGACTCGATCTCCAACTGCGCCTCAAGGCTTTGAGCCCGGAGGTGTGCTCCAGAGCCGAGGATGGAAACGCCAACGCAAGACAGGCTCCGACCCAGAGCATCAGGGCAAAACCCGCCGGAACCGGGAGCAGTGTCACAACCGCGGCGGCAGCCGCCATCGATCCATCAAACAAGCCGTATTTGTCCGCTATCGATCCCACCGCAAACATGACGCAGAATGCAAGGGCTTCAGGGATGATCAGGACGGCAAGATACCTGAGAAACGCCAACCACAAGTAGCTGCGGCGGCGATCGAGTATGAAATGAAGCGAAAGTGAGACCGATGATCTTTCGCCGAAGGCCGCGTTAGATGCCGAACGCACGAATGCAGGCAAAAACAACATGTACAGGAATCCCGAGACGTGATAGTAGGCGAGCCCTCGGAGCAGAAACCAGAGGAACGCGCCTTCTGGATTGTGTGGCTGTAGCAGGGCGCTGAAATGAATCCAAAACAAGTCGGCAAGGTGAACGCAAAACATCCCAGCCGCAGGCAACGCCGCGATCCCACAGAACAGCCAGAAGCTCCTGCGATAGATTTCAACCGTCCGGTCGAGAATCTCGCCCAGGCTCATCGGGCGCAGAGCCGCTTGCATGTGGCCCTCCTCACTCCGCCGGACGAATCCAAATCGCATTTCCGCCGCCCGAAACCATGTGCACATCGAGCACGGTCGTGCGATCCACCTTCTCGTCCGTGAGCACGGTATGGGTCGGCTCTTCCCCGGCATCGGGCGCGTCGGCATACATCTCCGCCACATACTTGCCTTCCCCAAGAAAATCCAGCGGTATCTTGATGTCGCGCGCGTCCCGGTTGGTCAGCGATCCTATATACCAGTCCTTCCCGCTGCGTCGCGCCAGCGAGATCCACTGCATCGGCATGCCGCCGATCGCATGCACCTCATCCCATGTGCACGGAACTTGCTTGATGAAATCGAACTCCTTCTGCCCCGCGTAGTGCTCGGGATAATCCGACACCATCTCCAGCTCGCTCTCGAAAACCACGTAGAGCGCCAGTTCCTGTGCCCGCGTGTTCAGCGCCATCGGCATCACGCTGCGGGGTATGAAATTTGCCGGGGTCACATTGCCAAAAGCGCCCGGCGTGTAGTCCATGGGGCCGGCGAGCATGCGTGTGAACGGCAATGTGGCGTCGTGCGCAGCAGTCACTCGCGCCGTCCCCTTCAAATACTCCTTGCCCATCACGCCTTCGCGCGTCAGCAGATTCGGATAGGTGCGCCTCAGCCCATCCGGCTTGAACGCCCCGTGATAATCCACCATCAGATGATGCTCCGCCGCCGCCGCCACCACCTTGCGATACCAGTCCACCATCCACTGGTCGTCGCGATTCATAAAGTCGATCTTGACCCCTGCGACGCCCCACTTCTCGAAGAGCGGAAAGGCCTGGTCCATGTATTTGTCCACCGAGGTCCAGTGCGACCACAGCCACAGCCCCACGTTCTTTTCCTTGGCGTAGCGCAGCAGCTCGGGCATATCCACATCTGGCGACACCTTCGTAATATCCGAGTCCGCATCGCTCTCATGCGCGCCATCCGCGGGCGCCAACGCCCATCCCGCATCGATCAGCATGTAAGGGAACCCCGACGCCGACGCGAAGTCGATATAGTGCTTCATCGTCGCCGTGTTCATCCCGGTCTTGAAGCTCACGCTGGGCGCGGCATCGCCGCTCCACCAGTCCCACGCCGATTTGCCGGCGCGGATCCACGAAGTGTCCGCGATCTTCGACGGCGGGTTCAGGTTCAGCACCATGTTCGACTCGATCAGCTTGGCCGGCTCATCGGCGATCATCAGCACCCGCCACGGGCTCACAAAAGGCGTCGCCGTCTCCACCGCATAGCTGGAGTCGATGTTGCCCGCGTGGTTCTCGTGCGGCGAGAGATCGGCCGCCACTGTGTGGTTCCCCCATCCCCTCCTCACTGACTTGCGCAGATACATGCCCGAGTAGTGATCGATATCGGCCTCGGTGATCACCACCCAGCCCGTCCCTGGCACATCGGCAAGAAGGGGCAGGCCCACCACCCAATCCGAGTGCAGCCCGCTCACGTTCCGCAGTTGATACTCGTCCTCCCACGACGACTGGTATCCATCCAGGATCAGCGGATAAGTCGAAGCGTCCTTGGCGTAGGTGAATTCTGTCAGTTCGTGCGCGATGCGTACCTGCTGTATCGCCGGCTGCTCCGGAACCTCATAGCGGAAAGCCACGCCGTCGTCGAAAGCGCGCACCTCAATCGTCAGCTTGCGCCCGCTCGCATCCGCAAACTCCGCTCGCGCGCCGCTGTAGTGGTTGCGAACCTCGCGCGTCTTGCCGACGGGAATCGTGTAGGTTTCGTCCGCGCTCTCCGCATGCTGGCCGGTCAAGTGCATCCCCGGCCCCAGATCGGGCTGCCCCGCCAGATTGAACCCGAGCGTGGACCGTTCGAAAAGCCGCTTGCCCCGGAATTCCACGTCGTAGCTCAAGGCAGAGCCCGCCGCGCCTGCTTCATACAAATGCAGAATGATCTGCCCGTTGGGCGAAGCCACCGTGGCTGCAGGTGAGCTGGTGTCAGCAGAATTTTGCGCCGCCATCCATCCGGACGCAAACAGAAGACAAAAGAACGGCGCAGTCTTGCCCAGGATCGACATACTTCCTCCGTACGGCCGGAACTAAAAACAACGCGCTTTCCGGCCACGCGCCAGTATAGAACGGCCGCTTCCCCGGCCTCTCAGGCCGGCGTCGGATCGCCCAAAGGAGTCATACCCTGCTCGCACATGCGCTGGTTGCGATAGAGCACGGCAAATGCAACAGAGTATGCGGCGGAAGAGCATGCCACCCAAAGAATGAGGAAGGCAAGGAGACACATGAGGGCGATTCCAATGCCTATATAGCCCCACGGGTTCATCGCTACGTGCAATGCCATTCCCGCGATCACCGCCAGGCCACCCACGAGACCCAAAATGCACTCGACGACGAGAGCAGCAACGTAACAAATTGCGTAGATCACGGCCCCCAGCAAGAAGATCCGCACCCTCGCTCCCTTGGTCAGTCTCACGCTCCGTACGATAGATGCCGCTGCTGTCAGATCCTCTTGAATGCTCGCCGGGAAAGCGAACGCCATCCAGATGAGCGCCAGGATCATATACGCTTCCGACAGCGTATACAGAAGAATGATGAGCGGAAAGAGCAGCAGCATGGCTCCGCTCGGGCCGAGGTGACCATTTCCGTGCATCGTGAGGATAAGCACGGCGCCTCCCACCATAGCCGCAAATACGATGGTGGGCGCTGCCGCAATAATGCCCTTCAGCATCATGAGCCACAGGTAGCGGCCGACCTTCATCCATGCCCGCCCGTAGGCACCGCGAAACGAGATGCTCTCGCCTGCGTCAGCCTGCAATGCCGCGTAGCTGGCCGCCGGTTGATAAAGAGCATAGGCCACCAGCATTGCCATTTGCGCGATCACCATGGCAACCAACAACAGACCTATCACCGAACCGGCGAGCGGCGCCGGCCTGGGGGCATCGCGCCATGGCTGCACGATTCCGATGAAGAACCCAACAAGCGGCACGAAAGAAGCCGCCATGATGGTCGAAGGGACCAAGGCGATTCTCAGGAGAACTTTCCAATTTCCCTTCAATAGCCTGAAAACGCGATCAAGCGCTTGGCCGAAGGTCATTGGCAGGACAGTTAGCAGCGGAGCAGACGAAGGAACACCCGGGCCGCTCATAGGATTCCTCCAATTTCGACGGCGAGTCCCGGATGGATACTAGCAGATCGGCGATCTCGGAACCGTCTTGGAGATGTCGACCTCCCAATCGATCAAAAGCCTCGGCATCCCACTGATTCCAAACGTAATAAAGATTTCCATGACTTTGCGGATTATTTCTTGCTATTGGCTACACTCGAAGTGTGCTCAAAAGAAACACGCCCGTTCGTCCTGGTGCAACGACAGCGGGGAGAACTCCCGTAGAATCAGGAGTTTGCTTCTAACTCCAGGCGCATCAAAGACCGCACGGATCGGGTTTTGCCGAACCATATTGGGCTCAGGACTTTAGCCCAGAACACGGGCGGGGGAGGGGAGGGGGGTGCCCCCGCAGAAAGAGCAGCGGCCTTCAGGCTGCTGAAAGAGGCTCTGTCGGAGATCTCGGCCTTTAGGCCCGATAGCCGTGTCCACTCGCTTCGCTCCCGCCGGCCGCTCAGCCCATGAACATGCCGCCGTTCACGTCCAGAACGTGACCGGTGATGTACGAAGCAGCGTCGGAAGCTAGGAACTTGACTGCATTCGCCACGTCCTGCGGTGTTCCGCGCCGGCCAAGCGGAACCGTCGCCAGCATCGCTTTCGTCACTTCCTCGCTTAGTACTGCGGTCATCGGCGTCTCGATGTAACCGGGCGCCACGGCATTCACTGTGATGCCTCGCGAAGCGACTTCGCGCGCCAGCGACTTCGTCAATCCGATAATTCCGGCTTTTGAGGCCGCATAGTTCACCTGGCCCGCCTGGCCGGCGCGCCCCACGACGCTGGCGATGTTCACAATGCGTCCCCAGCGGTTCTTCAGCATCGGGCTGAGCAATGCCTGCGTGAGCAGAAACGCGCCCGTCAGGTTGATGCTGATTACGGAGTCCCATTCTGCGCGCTTCATGCGCAGCATCAGGTTGTCGCGCGTGATGCCCGCATTGTTGACCAGGATTTCTACTTTGCCGAACTTCTCGAGGATCGCCTTTGCTCCGGCGTCGATCGACGCCTCATCCGAGACATTCATCACGAACGCTGCTGTTGTCGCGCCCGTCGCAGCCAGTTCCGCCGCCGTCTCGTTCAGCTTCGCCTCGTTCATATCAGCCAGAACCAGCGTCGCTCCGGCCGCGCCGAGTTCCGCTGCAATCGCACGTCCGATTCCCTGCGCCGCGCCCGTAACCAGCGCAATCCTACCCTGCAAATCGCCCATCGTCCCTTACGACCTCTCCGCGCGCAAGAACACCATACGCGCAATTTACCTTGCTGATTATAGATGGGCAGTTTGCCGTCGCTACTGGCTCCAAGCTGAAAGCTGCAAGCGCCTTCTACGTCGGCGAAGCCGCAACCGCTACCGGCCGAGCCGCCAGTTGCGGCCGAACCAGCTCCGCGGGCCAGACGTAAACTGCGAGCCGCCGCGAGTAGTGCAGAATCGGGTCGATCTCCGGTAACTCGATCCCGACGGCTTTCGCGAGATCGTTGCGCTCGATCTCTGCCTCTGCATCTTCCAGCGGCCACGGAACGTGGTGCAGGTTGGCGCGAATCGGCTGTCCGGCGCGATTGACACTGAAGACGCAAGGTCGCTCTGACATGAACTGCTCGAACGAGCCGCTGCGAATCTCCGCCAGTCTGCGGCTTGGCCCCAATCCGCGGTAACGCGCCTTGAAGATCACCTGCTCGCGCGCGAATCGACGCCGGCTGTAAAAGGCGAACTCGCGCTCCGATCGCTGCTCGAGATGCATCTCCGAAAAGAAATAAGGCAAGCGATAGACCGCGTGCGCCGCCGCTATCGCCAGCAGGTTGTTGGAATCCACCGAAAAGAAGTAGATTCCCGGCGTTCCCGTGTAACGGTCGCGCACATACGTTCGCAGGTTGAGATCGGGAAAGTTTCGCAGGCCTGGAATAGGAGGAACTCCGCGAATCTTGATCCGGTCCAGCCAGAAAGGCACCGCACCCAGCCACGCCGATCCCTGAAATGCGTCGGCTTCCAGCCAGTCAGGAAGCAACGCCTCAATTTTGGTGGTGGGAACCGGCCAATGCGCAAAGAGCAAGTCGTTCCAGCGCTGGGTCATCGCCCAGCGTCCCGCCGGCAAAGGCCGCGGTTTGTGCGAAGTTCGCACCAAGAACTCCCGCATGGCAGCTCCGCGCCCGGGCGATGCCTTCAGGCGTACCGTCTCCCGGAATAGGAAACGATTACCGCAACGCGCGGTCGCTCCCTTATGACGTATTCTGTCCGCGAGACCATCCTCATGTCCAGTGAAACTTTACTCCCTCCCGGCGCGCAGAATCAGACCGAAGTCTTTGCCGTTCATGGCGCGGAGCCCGAAATTCTGGCCTTCGCTATGGCGAAATATTCCCGCTCGGCCCTCTCGATGCGAGAGTCTCTGGCGGATATCAGTTCCCAGCGCGCCGAACAGTTTCTTAATACCTTTTATTTTCAATATGGCCATCGTTCGATCGCGGACCTGGCGCACATCGCCTTTGCTGTCGAGCGGCTCAGTCTGATGGCTGCTATTGTCCTGGTCGACGAACCGCGCTGGGACGGTCAGGAGCGTTCGACGCGCTACCAGAACTTCGTGAAATCAGGCTGGTTCATTCCTGAGTTTGGAGAAGACAAGGCATCAGCCGATCTCTATTCGCAAACCATCGATAACCTCTTCGTCGCCTATCAGAATGTCAGCGCCGCGGTGCTTGAGATCCTGCGTCAGCGCGTCCCAAAGCCCGAGGCACTCAAACCCGAAGCCTACGAGCGCACTCTCCGGGCGCGAGCCTTCGATGTGGCTCGCTACCTGCTGCCGCTGGCCACCAACACTTCGCTCGGACAGATTGTTAGTGCGCGCACCCTCGAAACCCAGGTCTCCCGTCTGCTCTCTCATCCTGCAGCGGAAATCCGCAATCTGGGAGCCAAACTGCGCGAAGCCGCTACCAGTCCCGCGTGGGATCTGAACGCAGATTCGGCTCGTGCATTCGTAGCCAAGCTCGGCACGAGCGAAGGCAATCTTGCTGACGAAGCCGCAGCGCTCTTTATCCGCAGCGTTCGCACTGCACCCACGCTCGTAAAGTACGCCGAGCCGAATCAGTACCGGATCCAGTCATTGGCCGATCTCGCGCAGGCCGGCGCAGAATTCCTCAAGGAAATCCCAAGCAGTCCACGCCAACTCGTCGATCTCGTCGAACGGTCGGAACCTCTCGACGTTGAATTGGCCGCGACCCTTCTCTACTCGGCCTGCCACCACTCATACCGCGCGATTCGTGACACGGTTGCCTCCTGGCCTTCCACCCGCGTCGCGGAGATCATCGAGCTTGGCGTCCGGCATCGCGGCAAGCACGACGAAGCACTGCGCGCATTTCACGCCGGCGCAGCCATGCGCTTCGACATTCTGATGGACATTGGCGGTTTCCGTGATATGCATCGTCACCGCCGGTGCACGCAGATCATCCAGGGATTCACGTCCCAACACGGATATGAAGGCCCCGGCGCGGGCGATCTGGCTCCGGGAGTGGACATCCTCTCCGAAGCCGGCGTTCTCACCGAATACGACTCCGCCATCGAATCGGCGCACAAAGCCGCGGCCACCATCGCCGCGGGTTCAGCACCCGAAGCCGAGCAGTCTGCCAAATATCTGTATCCGCTGGCCACGCGAATCCGCGCGTTATTCAAGATGGACTTCGCCGAGGCGCAATACATCTCCGAACTGCGCTCGGCGCCTGCAGGCCATTTCAGCTATCGGCGCGTCGCATTCCAGATGTATCTCGCCATCAAGGATCGTTACCCTTCCCTGGCCGAACTTATTCGTGTCACTGACTTCACCAAGCCCATCGACATTTTTCAGCGATGAAACCCGCATCAGGCGGCGCGACTGCATCCAAAATCTGACGAGCCGGTCACCCGGCGGAACAGGAACGCGAATCATGGACCAACCCGCACACGCCCCATTCAATCGACGAACCTTCGTTAAGGCCGCCGCTGCATCCATCGCTGCGCAGCAGATGCTCGCTGCGACCCTGCGTGCCGACTCTCCGACTGAGAATAACGGCATGATCTACCGACCGCTTGGCCGTACCGGTGAGCGTGTCTCCGTCATCGGGCTGGGAGGCTTTCATATCGGCCATTCCTCGATTTCAGAGGCTGATTCGATCCAGTTGATCCGCCAGGCCGTCGACCGCGGCATCAACTTTATGGACAACTGCTGGGACTACAACGACGGTGTGAGCGAAATCCGCATGGGCAAAGCTCTCGCCGCTGGGTATCGCAATCGCGTGTTCCTCATGACCAAGATCGATGGACGCACCCGTTCGTCAGCCGCGCGGCAGATCGATGAATCGTTGCAGCGCCTGCAGACTGATCGGGTCGACCTGATGCAGTTTCACGAAGTGATCCGGCTCGAAGATCCCGACCTCATCTTTAACGAGGGCGGCGCGATGGAAGCGATGCTGGCTGCGCAAAAGGCAGGTAAAGTGCGCTTCATCGGCTTCACCGGCCACAAAGATCCTTTCGTTCACCTGCGCATGCTCGACGAGGCGCGTGCCCAGAACTTCCATTTCGACGCTGTGCAGATGCCGTTGAACGTGATGGACGCTCATTTTCGGAGCTTCGTTCACGAAGTGCTGCCTGTGCTTACGCGCGAGGGCATCGCGGCGCTAGGCATGAAGTGCTTTGGCGACCACTTCATCCTTGATTCCAATACTGTCAAGCCCGTTGAGGCTCTCCACTACTGCCTCAACTTACCCATCGCCGTGCAAATCACGGGCATCGACACGCCGCAGATTCTTGACCAGGCGCTTGAAGCGGCGCGCACTTTCAAACCGCTGTCGCAGACACAGGTTGCGGATCTCCTCGATCGTACGCGCGCCGCCGCACAAAACGGCAAATATGAGCTCTATAAAACGAGCGCGCATTTCGACGGCACTGCACACAAACCCGAGATGCTCGGCTAACGTTCCCTTTCCTCAAGCCATCGCGGCGATCTGGATCGGATCGGTCATAGCCTTGTGTCCCGCCGCATCGACCGTCGACAGTTGATAGATGTGCGCGGTCTTGTCGTTAAGCGAATCCGCAGACGCGAACGGCTTCCTGGTAGTTTGCGGCTTGTGAGCCACCTGGCTCACAAGCTGATGATCCCGCAGAATCTCATAGTGGGAGATCGGTTCGTCGCCGGCGTAAGCCGTTTGCCATTCCAATTTCACCACGCGCTTGCCGTCGCGAATCTCCTGGCGGGCCACGGTGTCGCGCGGAGGCGTCATCTCCTGCCTGGGAAGCTGGAAGTAGTTCGTCTTGCCGTCGTAAGGCACGCTGGCCAGCTTTTCGATCTCAAGCCGGTCTGTGCCGTTCAGGCCCTCGGGCTCGATCTGCGCTGCCGAAAGATTCTGGCAAAGCTGGCACGCAGACCGGTCATCAGAGATGTACCCGGTGCCGATGATCACCGTGCCGATGCCCTTTGTCGACAACGCATATTCCACCAGGCGATGGCTGGGAAGAATGGCGCTGCCCACGTTGCGGATGACGTGCTTAGGCGTGTGCGGCGCAGGCTCGTTCTCGACGCGGTACATGTTGCCGTCGGCGAACACCTTCATGCCGATGATGCCGAGGTTTTTGGCCGCGGCCACGGGAATCACGTTGTTCTGCATGTTGAAGTGCTGGCGATCGTTGGCGTTGATGGCCACGAGCATGCCGTCGAAGACGTTGCGCTCGTCGCGCTGAATCATGTCGATCATCACCGGCGGCGAGTGATGACCGGAAAAACCGAGGTGGCGAATCACCTTTTCCTCTTTAGGATTGAGGCCGGTGTGATTGGTGCCGTCGCGGTAATCGATGAGGGCAGCCAGGGTTCCGATGTCTTCGGCGCGCGCATCGGGCTTGTCGTAACCCTCGAAGACTGCTTCCATGTCGGCTGCGGAGGTGATGTTGTGGAGGAGAACCATGTCGAGATAGGCGCCGGCGGGATACGAACCTTTGCCATCGCCGAAGATCTGCGAGAGGGTTCGCTTGAGGTCGTCGATGGCATGAAAGGAACGCTCGCCTTCACTGGGGTTTACGAGGCCCTCTTTCGACCAGCCGCCCTTCGCGAAGCGCAGCATGGTCTTGCTGGTCAACCAGATCTCGCGCCGCCGGCGTTCGTCGTATCCGGGCCGGCCAGGAATCAGGTGCAACTCGCGAAAGGCCTTGCCATAGTACATCTGGCTGGGACCGTAGACATTCGACGTATCGAAGTAATTGATGCCCAGGTCGAACGCCTTGAGGACGATCTTGACGGGATCGATGTCGTTCGCCGTCCACTGCAGCGAGGCCTGGCCGCCGAGGCCGAGCGTGGTGGCCTCAAACTGCATGCGGCCCATCTCGCGGCGGAGGAGCTTGTTCGGGGTGGTTGCGCCGAATCCGCGGCGGGCGCCAAGGGCCAAGCCGGCCGTCGCTGCGCCGGCAGTTTGCACAAACTGGCGGCGAGAAATGCCAATGTGATTCGCCATGGTGGGATTCCTTGGCGAACACGGTATGCCGGCCGGCGAGGTTTGGCAAGGGCCGGAATCACAGCGTGCACGAAGTACCTACCCCCCTTCCCTCCCCCTCCCCTGGTTTCGGGCAAAGATCCTCAATCGGTTACGGTTGCGCGAAATCCGATCCGCGCGGTCTTTGCTGCGATTGGAGTTACAAGCAAAGTCCTGATTCTGCGGCGGATCTCTCCGGCGTCACTCGGCCCGGGA
>Ga0335069_10009797_pt1 | contig 13619 bp, 10 predicted proteins | sample Lox_Sample_11_FD_206714 | JGI IMG/M metagenome (GOLD analysis project Ga0335069, IMG submission 206714) | Soil microbial communities from Loxahatchee National Wildlife Refuge, Florida, United States - Lox_Sample_1.1 | ecosystem: Environmental > Terrestrial > Soil > Wetlands | place: USA... | reverse complement strand
GGACCACGCAACGGGGTTTTCCAGGAATCGCCGCACCTCGGCGAGCGCCGCGTCGTCGAAATACGGGCGGTCGCGGCAGGCTTCCAGCACATCCCACCAGGTGCAGAGATGGTGCAGCGCCACCTGCATCCGCGCCAGCGTCTCGAAACTGCCGGGGAACACGCCGTAGAAGAACACGACGAAGGCGTGATCGACGAACGCGCCCGCCTCGCGCAGCGCGGTTGCGAAGCGCACCTTGCTCTGGCCGTCCGTGGTCAGGTCCTCGACCAGCAGCGTGCGCTTGCCTTCCGGCACGTCGCCCTCGATCAGCGCGTTGCGGCCGAAGCCCTTGGCCTGCTTGCGCACATAGGCCATCGGCGTCGAAAGCCGCTCGGCGATCCAGGCGGCGAAGGGGATGCCGGCGGTCTCGCCGCCCGCCACCACGTCGATGCTCTCGTAACCGACGTGCCGGCCGATCTTCTCGACCGCCAGTTCGCAGATCTTCGTGCGCGCGCGCGGGAAGTAGATGATGCGGCGGCAGTCGATATAGACCGGCGACTTCCAGCCGGAGGTGAAGGTGTACGGCTCGGCGGGGCGGAAATTCACCGCCCTGATCTCGAGCAGGATGCGCGCCGTGGTCAGCGCGGCGTCGCGGTCCCAGTCGGTGACGTGCAGCTTGGTCATCGCGGCTCCGGTTCAATCGAGGCCGGCGAGGCCGAGCAGCGCCGGGTTGTCGTGGGTGACGAGAAACGTGGGGATCGCGCGCATGTAGCCGGAGAGCCGCCCCTTGCTCTCGAACCGCGCGCGGAAGCCGGAGGCGGCGAATCGCTCGGGAAAGCGCGGCAGGATGCCGCCGGTCAGGAACACCCCGCCGGTCGTGCCCAAGGTGATGGCCAGATTCCCCGCGACCGTGCCGAGCATCTCGCAGAACAGGTCGAGCGCGCGGCCGTATGTCGCATCGCTGCCGTCGAGCGCCGCCTGCGTGATCTCGTGCGCCGTGTGCGTGGGCAAGGGCGCGCCGATCAGCGCCGCGTGCAGATTTTCGAGGCCCTGGCCGGAAAGCACGCGCTCGGCCGAGACATGGCCGAAGCGGTCGCGCAGCGCATCGAGGATGCGCGATTCCTCCCGCGTCGCCGGCGCCATCGTCGCATGCCCGCCTTCGCCCGGCAGCACGACCCATTTGCCGTTGGAGTGGAACAGCCCGGCGACGCCGAGGCCGGTGCCCGGCCCGACCACGCCGATCGGCCCGTGCGGTGCGCGCTGCCCGCCGCCGATCTGCTGGATGTCGGCCGGATCGAGCAGCGGAATCCCGAGTGCAGCGGCAGCGAAGTCGTTCACCACCCTGAGTTCGTCGAAGCCGAGTTCGGCGCGCGCCGCCTCGATGGAGAACGACCAGGCGTTGTTGGTCAGCCCCACCCGGTCGCCGACGATCGGCCCCGCCATGTCGAGCGCGCCGCGCGTCACGTTGATGTCGCCCGGCAGGCCGGCGAGGAACGTCCTTGCCGCGGCCTGCATCGTCGGGAACTCGCCGGTCGGCAGCACGGTCAGGTGCTCGACGCGCCCGTCGCGGGCGATGGCGAAGCGGGCATTGGTGCCGCCGATGTCGGCGATCAGCTTGGCGGCGCTGGCCATCGCGCGGCTCAGAGGAAGTTGTTCGGCCAGATCATCGTCCGCCACATATGCGCGGCCGGCGAGGAGTCGAAGCCCAACCCCTCCTCCGGCGTGCGGAAGTGGCGGCCGATGATGTCGGTGAAGATTTCCGGGTCGATCGCCACCGTGGGATCGAAGGAATAGAGGTCGTTCATCGTGACGAGGCGCGAGGTCATGTACCAGCGGTGGTTGCGCGCGTACTCGGCGTCGCGCCGGACATACTCGGGAATCTCGTAGTCGGGTCCGAAGAAGCGGTTGTAGCCCTCGGGATACTGGTAGCCCACCGATTCGTCCGCGAAGTAGCGCAGCGGCGTGTGATATTTCACCGCCCAGGCGATTTCCTCGTCCACATAGGGCCCAATCATCTGCGCGCCCCAGTAGCCGTGGTCGGCGCGGATCAGCGCGCCGTTGGAGATGTCGTGCAGCAGGCACGCCATCACCACCTTCTCCGGCAGGTCGGCGTTGAGCGCGAGGCTCGCGCTCTGCAGCAGGTGGCGCGTGGTGATGTCCTGGAACCGCAGGCGGTAGAAGTCGAGCAACTGCGGCTTCTTCGGCATCCGGGGCAGGGCGGGGTTGTCGCCCATCATCATCACGGTGCCGGGGTTGAGCCGGGCCAGCATTTCGGCCTCCGGATTCGCGATCCCGGTGCCGATGAAGGCGATCGGCTGCGGCAGAACCTGCCGCTCGCGCCCCGCCTGCGGCCATGGCTGGTCGTCGTGCTGCGCGTCCATGCGTCCGCTCCTCCATCCGTGCGACAAATCTAGCAGTGTGCCAAACGAAGCGCACCTGTCGGACCGGAACCCCGGAATCCGCTCCCCTGCCATGCATCCCTCGCATATATTCGATGCTGCATGACACGATAACGCGGCTTATTATCCGCCACGTGAACGAGGCCCCGCCACCCCCTGACCTGATGTTCCTGCTGCACGACGTGGCGCGCCTGCTGCGGCACGACGCGGACAAGCGCGCCTCGATCCACGGCATGACGCGGGCGCAGTGGGTGATCCTGTTCTGGCTGGAGCGTCAGCCGGGGCTCTCGCAGAAGGAATTGTCGGAAATCCTGGAAGTGGAGCCGATCACCGTCGCGCGCCTGATCGACCGGCTGGAGGCGCGGGGGATGGTGGAGCGGCGGCCCGATCCCAAGGACCGTCGCATCTGGCGCCTGCACCTGCTGCCGCCCTCGGCCCCGGTGCTGTGCGAACTGCATGCCGAGCGCGCGGCGATCCACCGCATGGCGACCGCGCATATTGATCCCGCAACCGAACAAGCGATGATCGAAGGGCTGACGCGCATGAAGGCGACCATCCTCGGTGAATGCCGCCACCGCCCGCCCGAGCGGGACGGCGCGAAGGCGGTCGCCTGATGTCGTCCGCAGTGACGGCTTCCGGGGCCATTACCGTCGGTGCGGTCCGCCGGCCGGGCGTGCGGGTGCTCCGCCCGTTGCTGATGCTCGGCGGCATCGCGGCCGTCGCGGTCGGTGCGGCGTGGCTGTGGCTGCAGGGCGGCCGCATCGTCTCGGTGGACGACGCCTATGTGCGCGCGGCCAAGCTCGCCGTCTCCGACGACATTTCGGGCATCGTCAGCGAAGTCTACGTGCGCGAAGGTCAGCACGTGAACAAGGACGACCCGCTGCTGCAGCTGCGCGAACGGCAGATGCGCATCGCGCTCGAGGGCGCGAAGGCCAACCTCGCGCAGACCGCGCTGACGCTGAACGCGATGCAGCACGATTACCAGCGGATGCTGCGCGACGTGGCGACGCGGCAGGCCGAGGTCCAGGCGGATCAGGCGAATTTCGACCGCTTTTCGGGCCTCGTCAAAAGCGGCGGCGTGACGCGCGCGCAGTACGACGACGCGCGCTTCAAGCTCGCGTCCGACAAGGCCGCGGTGGAGAGCCTCAAGGAACAGGCGGCGGTGCAGCTTGCGCGGCTCGGCGGCACCCCCGATGCCGATGTGACGACGATGCCGCAATACCTGCAGGCAAAGGCGCAGGTCGAAGAGGACCAGCGGCAGCTTGACCATACCATCATCCGCGCGGCGTTCAGCGGCACCGTGACCAACGTCGAGGCGGCGCAGCCCGGCATGTATCTCACGGCCTCCCAGGCGGCGTTCGGCCTCGTCTCCGACTCCGATGTCTGGATCGAGGCGAATCCCAAGGAAACCGAACTGACCTGGGTGAAGCTCGGCGATCCGGTAACGATCACGGTCGATTCCTATCCGGGCCGCATCTGGCACGGCACGGTCGTGAGCATCGCGCCGGCCGCCGCCTCGGAGTTCTCCGTGCTGCCCGCGCAGAATTCCTCGGGCAACTGGGTGAAGGTGGTGCAGCGCCTGCCGGTGCGCATCCGCCTTGACCGCCAGCCGGGCGACCCGCTGCTGTCCGCCGGCATGAGCGTAATCGCCGACATCGACACGGGCCACACGCGCCACCTCGCCGACCTGCTGCCGTGACCGCACGGGCCGCGCCGGTGGGCGAGCGCGCGGTGCCGCACCGCGCGCTGATCACCGTCTGCGCGATGATCGCCACACTGATGCAGGCGCTCGATTCGACGATCGCCAATGTCGCACTCCCCTATATGCAGGGCAGCCTGTCGGCGACGTCCGACCAGATCACCTGGGTGCTGACCTCCTACGTCGTCGCGGCGGCGATCATGACGGCACCGGTCGGCTGGCTCGCCGCGCGGTTCGGGCGGAAGAACCTGTTCATCCTCTGCCTCGTCGGCTTCACCGTCGCCTCCATGCTGTGCGGCGTCGCGCAGTCGCTGCCGCAGATGGTGGTGTTCCGCCTCGCGCAGGGCGTGTTCGGCGCGGCACTGGTGCCGCTCTCGCAGGCGCTGATGCTCGACATCTATCCGCCGGCCATGCGCGGCACGGCGATGGCGGTGTGGGGCATGGGCGTCATGGTCGGCCCGATCCTCGGGCCCACGCTCGGCGGCTACCTCACCGACGTCTACAACTGGCGCTGGGTGTTCTACGTCAACCTGCCGTTCGGCGTGGCGGCCGTCGCGGGCCTCGCGCTGTTCATGCCGAAATCGCCCACGAACAACGCGCTGCGCTTCGACTGGACCGGCTTCGGCGTGCTCGCGCTCGGCATCGGCTCGCTGCAGATGATGCTCGACCGCGGGCAGGACAAGGACTGGTTTTCCTCGGGCGAGATCATCACCGAGGCGGTGCTCGCCGGGCTCGGCCTCTACCTGTTCCTCGCGCATCTGCTGACGGCGGAGAAGCCCTTCATCACGCCGCGCATCTTTCGCGACGTGAATTTCTCGGCCTCGCTGCTGATGATGTTCGCGGTGGGCGTGGTGCTGCTCGCGACCTCCGCGTTGCTCGCGCCGTGGCTGCAGACGCTCGGCGGCTATCCGGTGGCGACGGCGGGGCTCGTGATGGCGCCGCGGGGCATCGGCACGATGGTCTGCATGCTGATCGCGGGCAAGCTCGCCAGCCGCGTCGATCCGCGCAAGATCATGGGATTCGGCCTGCTGCTGCTGATCTGGTCGCTCTACGAGTCGACGACCTGGACCCCGGATCTCGACCGCTGGTCGCTGATCGCGACCCTCGTCGTGCAGGGCGCGGCACTCGGCTTCGTGTTCATCCCGCTGCAGGTGGTCGCGTTCGCCACACTGCCGGCGCCGCTGCGCACCGACGGCACGTCGCTGCTCTCGCTGTTCCGCAACGTCGGCAGCGCCATCGGCATCTCCGTCACCTCCGCCCTGCTCGCGCGCAACGTGCAGGTCAATCACAGCGAGCTTGGCGCCTTCATCAACCCGTTCAACCGCGCGCTGCAGGGCGGCGGCGCGGCCGGACACATGATGGACCCGACGCGCAGTGGCGGGGCGGCGCTGCTCGACGCCATCGTCAACAACCAGGCGCTGATCATCGCCTACATGGACGACTACAAGTTCATGATGCTGACGACGCTGCCCGCGCTGCTGCTGCTGTTCTTCATGCGCAGGCCGGGCACGCCCCCTGCCAGCGCGGCGGCGGAAGACGGGCATCACGCGGCGGTGATGGACTGAGCCGACCCCCTTGAGATGGTGGGCGGCTCTCCGTTAACGAGGTGCTGCAATCCTTCGGGGCGCCGATGACGGTCAAGCGGATCGTGCCGAACATCGCGGCCGCCGACAGCGGTGCCGCCGCGTCCTTCTACCGCGACGTGCTGGGCATGACCCTGGTGATGGACCTCGGCTGGATCGTGACCTTCGCCGCCGACCGGCCCGCCGCCCCGCAGGTGAGCATCGCCGTGGAGGGCGGGTCGGGCACCTTGGTTCCCGACCTTTCCGTCGAGGTGGACGACCTCGCGGATGTGCTCCGGCGGGCGCGGGCGGGGGGCTTCGCGATCGAATACGGGCCGGTCACCGAGCCCTGGGGCGTCACGCGGTTTTTCGTGCGCGACCCGTTCGGGCGCCTCGTCAATGTCCTGACGCATGACTAGCAGCGCCGCCGGGCCGCGGATTGCGGTCGTCGGGGCGGGGGCGTGGGGCACCGCGCTCGCGCTGCAGGCGCACCGTGCCGGCCGGCGCGTGACCCTGTGGGCGCGCACGCCCGCCCGCGTGGGCGAGCACCTGCCGGGCGTCCCCCTGCCGCCCGAGATCGAGGTCACCGGCACGCTGCCCGCCGCCGATTTCGTGCTGCTCGCCGTGCCGCTCCAGCATCTGCGGGAGATCGCTGCGAGGCTGCCGCCCGGCGGCCCGCTGATCTGCTGTGCGAAAGGCATCGAGGCGGGCACGCTTGCCCTGCCGCTCGACATCCTGGCCGAGGTGCAGCCGGGCCGCCCGGCCGCCATCCTCACCGGCCCGAGCTTCGCGCGCGAGGTGGCCGCCGGCTTGCCAACCGCCGTCGTCCTCGCGTCCGACTCGGAGATGCTGCGCGCCGAGGCGATCGCCGCACTGGCGACCCCGCCGTTCCGGCTCTACGGCAACGACGACCCGGTCGGCGCGCAGGTCGGCGGGGCGGCGAAGAACGTCATCGCCATCGCCGCCGGCGCGGTGATCGGCGCGGGCCTCGGCGAGAACGCGCGCGCGGCGCTGATCACGCGGGGGCTTGCCGAACTCTCCCGCCTTGCCGTGGCGCTCGGCGGGCGGGCGGAGACGGTCGCGGGCCTCTCCGGCATGGGCGATCTGATGCTCACCTGTACGTCGGCGGCGAGTCGCAACTATTCCTTCGGCCTTGCGTTGGGACGCGGCGAGGCGCCGGAGACGATCCTTGCCGGCCGCTCGGACGTGACGGAGGGGGTGGCGACGGCGCCTGCGCTGGTGGCGCGCGCGCTGGCGCTGGGCGTTGCGGTGCCGGTCTGCGCCGCGGTCGCCGCCGTGCTCGGCGGGCGGATCACGCTGGCGCAGGCCATCGCCGCCCTTTTGGCCCGCCGCCTGCGAGATGAGTAGCCCCGAGGGGGCAACGTAGTCTAAGGGGGCGCATGCTCCGCGGTATCCTCACTGTCGGCGGCTGGACGATGGCCAGCCGCCTGCTCGGTTTCGCCCGTGACATCCTGATCGCCGCCATGCTGGGGGCGGGACCGGTCGCGGATGCGTTCTTCGTGGCCAACCGGCTGCCCAACCTGTTTCGCCGCCTGTTCGGGGAGGGCGCGTTCAACGCCGCCTTCGTCCCGGCCTTCTCGGCCCTGCTGACCTCCGAGGGGCGGGAAGGGGCGGCGCGCTTCGCCGGCCAGGCGGCCTCGGTGATGGCGTTCTGGCTGTTCGGCCTGACCATCCTCGCCGAGATCTTCATGCCGCAGGTGCTGGCGGTGATCGCGCCGGGGTTCTCGGACATTCCGGCGAAGTTCCAGCTCGCGGTGACGCTGAGCCGCATCGCCTTTCCCTATATGCCGCTGATCTGCCTGACGGCGCTGGTCTCCGGCGTGCTGAACGGGCTCGACCGGTTCGCCGCCGCGGCGGCGGCCCCGGTGCTCTACAACCTCACCTCGATCGCCTTCATGCTCGGCCTCGTCCACTACGTGCCGACCGAGGGGCATGCGCTCGCGCTCGGCGTGTCCGTCTCGGGCGTGCTGCAACTGGGGCTGGTGGTGTGGGCGGCGCGTCGGGCGGGACTGCACATCCCGCTGCCGCGCCCGCGGCTGACGCCCGATGTGCGGCGGCTCCTGCGGCGGATGACCCCGGGACTGGTCGGCGCGGGCGTGACGCAGCTCAACCTGTCGGTCGACGTGATCATCGGCAGCCTGCTGCCGCCGGGGACGGTCTCGGTGCTCTATTACGCGGACCGGGTGAACCAGTTGCCGCTCGGAACGATCGGCGCGGCCGTGGGCACGGCGCTGCTGCCGACGCTGTCGCGGCAGGTGGCGGGGTCGTCGCCGCGCGATGCCATCGCCACGCTCAATCGCGCCGTCGAATACGCGCTGCTGCTGACGCTGCCGGCGGCACTCGCGCTGATCGTGTGCAACGTGCCGATCATTGCCGTGCTGTTCGGCCGCGGTGCCTTCCACCCGGCGGAGGTGCTGAAATCGGGACAGGCGCTTGCGGCCTACGGCGCCGGTCTGCCGGCCTTCGTGCTGGTCAAGGTGCTGGTGCCGGCGTTCTTCGCGCGCGGCGACACCTCCGCGCCGGTGAAGGTCGGCATGGCGGCGGTGGTGCTCAATCTCGCGCTCAACCTGGCCTTCATGGGGCCGCTGCAGCATCTCGGCCCGCCGCTCGCCTCCACCGTCGCCGCCTGGATGAACGTCGCCGCGCTGCTGGCGCTGCTGCACCGGCGCGGCCACTTCGCCGCCGACCGGCCGCTGCGCCGGCGCGTGCCGCGGATGCTGGCGGCCTCGCTCGCCATGGTCGCGGTGCTGTGGGCGATGCGCGAGACCGTCTATGCCGCGCTCGACACCGGCGGCGGGCACGGGCTGCGCTGGATCGGGCTCGCCCTGCTCGTCTCCGCCGGCATGGCGGCCTATGGCGTGGCCGGGCAGATGCTCGGTGCGTTCAGCATCGGCGACGTGGTCAACCGCCTCGCCCGCCGCCGTCGCGCCGCCGCCGTGCAGGGTTGACCCGCACCGCGGCGCACCGGAAAACCGCCGCCCGCGTTCCCATCGAGGCGTCCCATGCACCGCGTGTTTTCCGGCATCCAGCCCTCCGGCGTCCCGCAGCTCGGCAACTATCTCGGCGCGATGCGGAACTGGGTGGCGCTGCAGCGGGACCACGACTGCATCTACTGCGTCGTTGACCTGCATGCCCTGACCATGTGGCAGGACCCGCGCCTGCTCGCGCAGCAGACGCGCGAGATGGCGGCGAGCCTGCTCGCCTGCGGCATCGACCCGGAGCGGCACATCCTGTTCAACCAGTCGGCGGTGCCCGCGCATGTGCGGCTCGGCTGGCTGTTCACCTGTGTCGCGCGGATGGGCTGGCTCAACCGCATGACGCAGTTCAAGGACAAGGCCGGCAAGGACCGCGAGAACGTATCGACCGGCCTGTTCGTCTATCCGAACCTGATGGCGGCCGACATCCTCGCCTACCGCGCGACGCGCGTGCCGGTGGGCGACGACCAGCGCCAGCATCTCGAACTCGCCAACGACATCGCCCAGAAATTCAACCATGACTACGGCGCCGAATTCTTCCCGGCGATCGAGCCGCTGATCATGGGCGTGGCCGCGCGCGTCATGTCCCTGCGCGACGGCACGAAGAAGATGAGCAAATCCGATCCCTCGGACCAGAGCCGCATCAACCTGACCGACGACGCCGACACGATCGCGCTGAAGATCCGCCGGGCCAAGACCGACCCACAGCCGCTGCCGGGCGAGCCGGCGGGGCTGGAGGGGCGGCCGGAGGCGCGAAACCTCGTCGGCATCTACGCCGCACTCGCCGATACCGACGTCGCCGGCGTGCTGCGCGCGCATGGGGGCAGGGGGTTCGGTGCGTTCAAGGAGGCGCTGGCCGAGCGCCTCGTCGCCCATCTCGCGCCGATCGCGGCTGAGACGCGGCGCTGGCTCGCCGATCACGGCGCGATCGATCGCGTGCTGCACGAGGGCGCGGAGCGGGCGGCGGCGATCGCCAATCCGATCGTCGATGAGGCGGAACGGCTGGTCGGCCTGCTGAAGCCCTGAACGGATTGTTTTCAGTTGTAGCCGTTCGAAAGGGTGTTAGCGTGCCGCTTCCGAGGACGGTGATCAGGCGGGTCCCGCAGCGGGAGGACTGACCCGAGACGGGCCTCCGCCACTGCGCGATCCGGCCGCATGACCGGCTCCGACGGGGAAACGCGCATGTTCGCTCCGCCTGTGGCAAAGCCGAAAGCGGTTCCGTCCGGGCGAGGGAGGGCGGACGCGGAGCCTGCCTCCCGGCCGCAGCGCGGCGTTGCTGCGGGCGCGCGGGCCGGGCATCCCGTGCCGGCCGTACCCCGCATTCCCATCCAGGCCAAGCTGACGCTCGGTGCGCCCGACGATCCGCTGGAGCACGAGGCGGACCGGGTTGCGGACCAGGTGATGCGGATGACGGCCCCCGCCATCGGCAGCGCCGCCGCGCGGCCCCAGGTCAGCCGCAAATGCGCCGCCTGCGCGGATGAGGAGGAACGGCTCCAGGCCAAGACGACCGGCGGGCACCTGGCCGCGGGGGAGGTTCCGGCGACGGTGCACGAGGTGCTGCGGTCGCACGGGCAGCCGCTCGACGCTGCGGCGCGGGACCTGTTCGAGCCGCGCTTCGGCCATGACTTCGCGCGCGTCCGCATCCATGCGGGGCCGCGCGCCGCGCAATCGGCTGATGATGTCCGGGCGGAGGCTTACACGGTCGGTCAGGACATCGTGTTCAATACCGGCCGATATCGCCCGCACACGCCGGAGGGACAGCGCCTGCTGGCGCACGAGCTGACGCACGTGATTCAGCAATCCGCGGCGCCGGCCGGGGCCGGGCGCCGGCTGTCCCGCAAGCCGCTCGGCGATGCCTCCGCTCCCGCCCCGACGGTTGCGCAGATGGATGCGAACGAGGCGGTGGCGGTGATCAGGCGCTTCCTCCCGGGCGCGGCGGGTGAAAGCGAGGCGGCGCTCAACGCCATCGCGGACACGCTGCGCATGCCGTTCACGATGGCGAACGCGGCCTACCGGCTGCGCATGCTTACGGCGGCGTTCTCGCTGCTGGATGCCCAGGACGCGGCGATGCTGCATGCCGCGCTGACGAAGCCGGCCAACCCGCAGCAGCAGCGGGTGCAGGCGCAGTTTTCCAGGCTCGATCACCGGTTCCGCACGCCGCTGCTGCACATTCTCGACGCGCGCGCGGGCGGCGGGTCCGCGCAGGCGGCCCAGGCGGGCGGTCAGCCGGCCGCTGCGGCGCCCGCCCCGGACCAGAAATGGATCAAGCTCGGCGAAGGCGTGTTCGCCTACCTCGCCAGCGCCGGGATGACGGTCGATGCGGTGGCGCGCCACATCTCCGGCGATCCAGCCCTGGTGGACGTCCTGGCGGATCTGAATGGAGTCGCGCGCGGCAAGCCGCTCGCGATGCAGCGGCAGATCGTCGTTCCGGTCGAATTCATCAGCCGGCCCGGCGCGATCGACGAAATGCCCGACGCATTGCGCCGTGAGATCGCGAGCGCCCAGCGGGCGCAGGCCGATCAGGCGGCGTACAAGCGATTCGTCGTCGTCCATGGAGGACACCCGGCGGGACCGGGCGCGGTCGGCCTGATCCCACTCACGGCGGGCGCCCTGACAGCGGTGGCGCACGGGGCGAAATACATCGCGGGACTCGTCGTGGGGCTTCTTGAGGGCGCGTGGGACGCCATCAAGGACTTCTTCATGGGCGTTGTGGAAACGATCAAGTTGGTCGGCGAGACGCTGTACAGACTGGTCACGCTCCAGTTCGGCAAGATCTGGGACATGCTGAAGGGCTGGGCCGCGCAGATCAAGCAACTCTGGGCCAACCGCGCTCAGATCGCCGCCGATTTCATGGAAAAATGGAATGCCCCGGACGGGTGGGACCGCGGCAAGTTCCAGGGTGAAGTCCTGGGCTGGGTGATGATGACAGTGCTCATCACCATCCTGACCCTGGGCGAGGGCGCGATCGAGCAGATCACCGGCAAGTGGGCGAACATCGTCAAGCTCCTCAAGCTCTCGCAGAAGGCCGGCGACTTCGCCACCTATGCCAAGGCTTTCGGGAACATGGCGAGCAAGGCGGCGCAGGTGGCCATCGACGCCATGCGGGCATCGCGGCTCGGCAAGGTCGTCGAGGTCGCGGAGGTCGCGGCGACGCCGATCGTATGGACGGTCAAAACGATCCGGGCGGCGCTCAAGCTTCCCGGCTGGATGGCGGACGAGGTGACTGAGGCGATCGCGCAGCGCCTGCAGGTTCTCAAGCCCTATGCCGACCGGATCGCGCGTCTGTCCGAACGGGTGAAGCGCTGGCTGTTCGGCTGTCATTCGCCGTGCGACTGGGACGCCGAATTCGTGCGGCGGGAACTTGATCATTTCCCGAACGACGAAGAACTCGAAAGCGCGGCCCGCAGAGCCGGTCAGGAAGACTGGTCGCTGGAGGGGACCGGCGGCAGGGAGGAGGAGGTGCCGGTGAAGGCGGACCCCCGCGCGCGCGGATACGCGATCGAGGATCGCCACATTCGCACGCTTGAGGCCGAGGAGGGGTACGAGCGCCTGCCCGACTGGTTCAAGACACACGACGCCGTCCGCGGCGGGACCCGGCAAACGGTGACCGAGAACGGCAGGGAGATCATCGTCATCAACCGCCCCGACGCCATATCCATCAAGAGCACGAGCATCACCGATCCCGGGCGATTGACCGCGAAAGTCACCGAAGACCTGGACCGGCTGCGCGGCGGGTTCGAGCACACACGGGGCGGCGTGAGGGTCGAAGGCGTGCGCCGGCGGCGGCTCGATCTGATTTTCGAGGAGGGAAGCCAGGTCACGCCGGAAACCGTCCGGACCGTCAGGAATCTCCAGAGAACCGCAGGCAGCATCAAGCTGGAATGGTACGTGACCAAGTCGGACAGGATCATTCCAGGTGACGACTTTATCAAGTCGATGCGCTTGACCGAGCTGGAAACGGCCCGGTAGGCATCGGCGGCATGACGATTCCCGGGCGGCCCGGTCTCAGCGCGCCGCATGTCGCGGCCTTGACCGGACGCGGGCCGGCATCTTAGCATGACGCATACGTCAACTTGATAACCAATGCGTCAGTAGAACGGTCCTGGTGCGCAACCGGAGGGGACGAATGCTCGGAATGAGGGTGCGGCCGGCGGTCCCGGACGAGGGCATCTCGATGGCGCTCGGGCCGATCGAACCCGTGCCGGTCCCCGTACTGCTCGAACGCTCGGTGCTGCGCTTCCCGAACCGGCCGGCGATTGCCTTCATGGGGCGGCGCTGGAGCTACGCCGCGCTCGGCGCGTGGGTGGCCCGCGCGGCGCGGGGGCTGCAGGACCTCGGCGTGCGGCGCGGCGACCGGGTGGGATTGTGCCTTCCCAACACGCCCTATTCCGTCGTGTTCTACTACGCGGCGCTGCGGGCCGGCGCGATCGTGGTCAACTTCAATCCGCTCTATGTCGCGCCCGAACTGCGCCAGCAGATCGCCGATTCCGGCACGACCGTGATGGTGGTGCCGGACCTTGCGGCGATCTGCGACAAGGTGCTGGGGATCGCCGTGGAGACGGGGCTGCGCCACGTCGTCGTCTGCCCGATGGCCGGCATCCTGCGCGCGCCCAAGGCGGCGCTGTGGCGCGTGTTCCGCCGCCGGCAGACCGCCGCTCCGACCTGGGATGCCCGCGTCGTGCCGCACGCGCGGGTGGTCGCCAATGCGGCCCCGCCCGATCCGGTCCCAGTGGCCCCCGACGATCTCGCGGTGCTGCAATACACGGGCGGCACCACCGGCCTGCCCAAGGGGGCGATGCTGACACACGCGAATGTCAGCGTGAACGCCCAGCAGGTGAGCCGCCACATGCCGAGCCTGCGCCTGGGCGAGGAACGGCTGCTCGGCGTGCTGCCGTTCTTCCACGTATTCGCGATGACGGCGGTGATGAATTCCGGCATCGAGATCGGCGCCGAACTGCTGCTGCATCCCCGCTTCGAGATCGCC